>FWPV01009762.1_pt1 | contig 16073 bp, 19 predicted proteins | sample 2228371 | NCBI WGS metagenome assembly FWPV01 (sample SAMEA103939776, study PRJEB20133) | metagenome | reverse complement strand
TCTTAGGAGGAGCACCGCCTTCTTTCAACCACCCCGTCACCAACCCCTCGGCCTGGTAACGATCTCCTGGCGCACCAAGAACGGGCTGTTGCCCGGGCCGCGCCTCGTCTGTATAGTACCGAAAACCCACTACGGAGGTGGTATCCCGATGCTTCGCCTGAGATCGTGGACCCTGCTCGTCCTCGTGGCGTGGGCCATGCCCGCTTTGGCCCAGTCCCCAGCTGAACTGATAGCCCAGGCCGACGCCCTGTTCGAGGAGGTTTGGTTCACCCAGTACACCCTGAGCGATGCCCCCGAGCTCCAAGCAAAGCTCGAGACGGCGATCGACCTCTACGAAGCCGTCCTCGCGCAGGATGCGGAAAATATCCACGCCCTGAACATGCTTTCCCGCTGTTACTACACCCTGGCGGACATCTTCCTCCCCGAGAAGGACAAGTCCAAGTTCCACGAGAAGGGCCAGGAGTACGGGGAGCGGTCCATGAAGCTGCAATCCGATCCCGAACTGGTGGCGCAGTGGACGAAGTCGGACCCATTCCTCGCCGCAGTGCGCGGTCTGACCGACATTGAGGCGCTGTTCTGGACCTATGGCAACTGGGCGCGCAAGGTCGAGCTGGGCGGGGCGATGGGGCTCCTTGCCGCCGCGATGCGGGGGGACGACACGAAGCTGCGGGCCCTCATGGAGCGGTGCCTGGAGCTGGACCGGGGGTACATCTCCGGGGGGCCCCTGCGCGCGCTCGCCGGGTATTGGGCCGAGCACCCGTTTTCCAAGGACCCAGAGAAGGTGCGCGTCCTCCTGGAGGAGGCGATCGCCACCTACCCCGACTACCTTGAGAACCGCCTGTTCTACGTGGAGTACTACCTCATCCGCGCCGAGAGGTGGGCCGAGGCGCGGGAGGAGCTGCAGAAGGTGATCGACGCCCCGATCGGGGTCGACGCCCTGGAGAACGGATACGCCAAGATCCGGGCCCTCGACCTCCTCGGGCAGGTGGAAGGGAAGTAGATGCCGGGAATCCTGGTCATCCTCGACGGACTGGGCGGGCGCCCCACCGACCTCGGGGGCGCGACCTGCCTTGAGCGCGCCTCGACCCCTGTCCTGGACGAGCTCGCCGCCCGAGGGGCGCTCGGGCTGATGGACCCGGTGGCCCCTGGGGTGCGGCCAGGATCGGACACCGCCCACCTCTCCATCTTTGGCTATGACCCGGGGCGCGTGTATACGGGCCGGGGGGCGTTCGAAGCGCTGGGGATCGGGATGGACGTGCGGGGGGGCGACGTCTGCCTCCGCGCCAACTTCGCCACGGTGGAGGAACGGGACGGGGACCTCATCGTCCTCGACCGGCGGGCGGGGAGGCTTCCCGATGGGAAGCCGTTCGAGGAGGTGCTGAACGGGATCAGCCTCGATGAATTCGGTCTGGAGCTTGCGTTCCGCGCTTCGACCGAGCACCGGGGGGCCCTCCTCCTGCGGGGGGAAGGGGCGTCGGCCGCGGTCTCGGACACGGACCCCCACGAGGTGGGGGTCCGTGTGGCCCAGGCACAGGCCCAGGACGGCCGCGCACTGCGGATGGCCGAGGCCATCAACGCGTTCACCCGTCGTGCCCACGAGGCCCTGCGCGACCACCCCCTGAACCGGGAACGGGAACGCCGCGGCGAGCCGCCGGCCAATGCGATCCTCCTCCGCGGGGCGGCGGTGATGCCCCACCTCAAGCCGGTCACCGCGGAGTACGGGATCCGGGGCGTATGCATCGCCGGCGGAGCCCTGTACAAGGGGGTGGCGAGGCTCGCTGGGCTCGCCGTACCCGATGTCCCCGGGGCGAGCGGCGACCTCCAGACCGACCTCGGCGCCAAGGCCCGCGCTGCCCTGTCCGCCCTGGATGGGGCAGAGCTCGTCTTCGTCCACATCAAGGGCACGGACAACGCCGCCCACGACCGGAACGCCCACGCGAAACGGGCGTTCATCGAGCGTGTCGATCGGGAGTTCTTCGCGCCGCTCGCGGACGCGCTGTCCTGGGGTCGCGTGCACCTCTGCGTGTCCGGGGACCATACCACCCCCCCGGCAGTGGGGGAGCACACGGCGGACCCTGTTCCCGTCCTGTTCGTCGGCTCGGCGGTGCGGCCCGATCGCGTCCGCGCGTTCGGGGAACGGAGCGCAGGCGAGGGGGGGCTGGGGAGGTTCACCGGGCGCCTCGTCCCCCAGCTTCTCGGGTACTGCGACCTGGGGCCGAAGTTCGGGGCATGAAGGAAGAGGATGAAACTCGCGGATATCGCGAAGCTCCTTGACGCCCAGTTCGTAACGGGGGTGGACCAGGCGGAGCGCGAGGTCGCCCGGGCGTTCGCTGCCGATCTCCTCTCCGACGTCCTGGCCATGGTTCAGGAGGAGGGGGTGCTCCTCATCACGGGGATGATCACTCCCCAGGTGGTGCGGGTCGCGGAGGTCATGAACATGGGGGCGGTGCTGTTCGTGCGGGGGAAGCTCCCCCCTCAGGCCACGGTGGAGTACGCAACCGGCGCCACCATCCCCCTCCTCGCGACGGGGCAGGACATGTACGAGACGTGCGGCACCCTGTACAGAGCCGGCCTCCTGCCCGCCAAGCGCAAAGGATTCCCCCTCGGCAATGCCTTCCCCCACGCGCGTCATCCATAAGCGCATCTACGAGGTCGCCCCGCGGGACCTCGAACGGGCGGGCACCGTCTCCACCGCGGTCCGGCGCGAACTCCTTGCCCTGGGGATGACCCCGGACATCGTGCGGCGGGCGAGCATCATCTGCTTCGAAGGGGAGATGAACATGGTCCTCTACTCTGAGGGAGGGCGGATCATCCTCCTCGTGCGCGACGATCGGGTGGAGCTCCTGTTCTCGGACCGCGGTCCAGGGATCGCTGACATCGATCTCGCGAGCCAGCCCGGCTACTCCACCGCCCCAGATTGGGCGCGCGAGCTCGGGTTCGGAGCGGGGTTCGGCATCAACAACATGGAACAAAACTCGGACTTGTTCAAGATCCGATCCCGGGTGGGAGAAGGGACCGTGGTTCGGGCGACCATCCTCCTCGGGATCCCCTTCTTCTAGGAGGTACGATGGAGCTGAGGAAGGTCATCGCAGAGATCGGGATCACGACCCTCGTTGGCGCCGACCTCACGCGCGAGGTGCGGGGTGGCTACTGCTCGGACCTCCTCTCGGATGTCCTCGCCCACGCCCAGGCGGGCGACCTGTGGATCACCCATCAGCGTCACCTCAATGTGATCGCGGTCGCGAAACTGCGCGACGTGGCGGGGGTCGTCTTCCCGCGCGGGCTTCGGCCCAGTGCGGACGTGGCCGCGCGCGCGGAGGCGGAGGGTGTGAACCTCCTCATCGCGGAGGGCACGGCGTTCGAAGTGGCGGGGAAGCTCTACCACTTCCTCCATCCATGAGATGGTGGCGGGCCGACCTCCACATCCACTCCACCCTCTCCCCCTGCGCGAGCCTCGCCATGTCCCCGGCGCGGATCGTCGCCGAGGCCCACCGGGCAGGACTTGATCTCATCGCGATCTGCGATCACAATGCCGCCGAGACCGGCCGGTACGTGCGGCGCCTCGCGGGCGCCACGCCGACTGTGCTCATGGGAATGGAGATCCAGACCGCCGAAGAGGTCGAGGTCTTGGCCTACTTCACCGACGAGGAAAGCGCGCTCCTCCTCCAGGAGGAGCTGCAAGCGTCCCTCCCTGATATCCCGTGCGATCCCGAGCTGTTCGGGGATCAAGTGGTGGTGGACGAGCGGGAGGAGATCGTGCGCCACGTGGAGCGGCTCCTCCTCGCCCCGGTGGATCTCCCCCTTTCCGCCGTGGTGCGCCGGGTCGAGGACCGAGGAGGGCTCCCCATCCCCGCCCACGCGGACCGGGTCCCGGGCGGGCTCCTCGCCGTGCTGGGCCTGTTCCCGGAGGGGGAGTGGCCTCTCGCCGTGGAGATCGCGCCGTGGACCCCCGTCGCGCAGGCGACGGCATCCTGGCCAGGGCTGGGGACGCGTCCCATCCTCCGCGGATCCGATGCCCACTACCCCGAGGAGATCGGGCGGGCGTGGACAGACTTCTACCTCGCTGCCCCCACCCTCGACGAGCTCCGGGCGGCGCTCCGGGGAGAAGGCGGGCGGAAGGTGCGCCCCGGCCCTGAGCTGAAGGAGGGAAGGTGAACCCAACGATCAAGGACCAAGTTGCGGAACTGACGCGCCCTTACGCGGGAGCGCCCTCAGAGCTCATCCAGGCCCTCCACCGCGTGCAGAACAAGCTCGGCTACATCCCCCGGGAGGCCCAGGCCACGGTGGCGAAAGGCCTCGGCGTCCCCCTGTCCCAGGTGCGGGGGGTGATCACGTTCTACCACTTCTTCCGCACCACCCCCGTGGGCCGCCACACGCTCCGCCTGTGCCTGGGAACGGCATGCCACGTCCGGGGAGCGGATCTCATCCTGAAGGCGATCCGCGAGGAACTGGGGGTCGGGCTGGGCGAGACCACCGCCGACGGCCTGTTCACCGTGGAGGGCGTGCGCTGCCTCGGGGCGTGCGGCCTCGCCCCGGTGATGATGGTGGGCGAAGAGGTGTACGGAAGACTGGACCCCAAGAGGACGAAGCGCATCCTGCGCCAGATCCGGGAGGGCGGGGGATGATCGAGGATCTGGCGATGCACCTCGCCGATCTCGTGGAGAACTCGCTACGCGCGGGAGCACGGCACATCTCGGTCGCCCTCCGTCGGCACGGGGATTGGCTTGAGATGGAGGTAAGCGATGACGGGTGCGGGGTCGCGGACCACGATCTTCCGCGGGTTGTGGACCCTTTCTACACCACGAAGCCGCGATCGGCGATCGGCCTCGGGCTCCCGTTCCTTGCCCAGACGGCGGAGGGGACGGGCGGGACGTATTCGATCGCGAGACGAACGGAGGGCGGGATGCGGGTCGTCGCACGCTGGGGCTGGGCGCATCCCGACCGCCCACCGCTGGGGGACATCGTGGGCACGCTCGTCCCCCTCATCGCCACGAGCCCCGAGGTTGAGTTCACGGTCGAGCTGGGCGATGATCGAGGGACGTGGCGGCTGTGTACAGGCGAGGTCCGTGAGCACCTCGGGGAGGTCCCGTTCACTCACCCCGATGTGCTTTGTTTTTTGGAGGGTGCCCTCCGGGAAGGGATCGACACGGCCAGGATGAAGGAGGGAGAATGAAGCTTGACGAGCTGAGGAAGATCCGGGAACGCGCGGAGGCGGAGCTGCGTCTCCGCAGCGGGACGTCCCGGATCAAGATCGTGGTCGGAATGGGTACCTCGGGCATCGCCGCCGGGGCGAGGCAAACCTTGCGCGCCATCCTGGACGAGGTCACGCGCCGCGATCTGCACGACGTGGTCGTCACCCAGACCGGAGAGAAGGGACTCGCTGCCCAGGAGCCCATCGTCGAGGTCCACGAGCCGACGCGGATCACGATCTACGGAGAGGTGGACGAAGGGGTCGCGCGGCGGATCGTGGCCGAGCACGTGGTCAATGGCCGGCCCCTCTCCGAGCACGTGGTGGAATCACGGGAGGTGCCAGGTGATCAGCCTCCGCATTGACGATACCCCTGTTCAAGCCAAGCCCAACTGGACGATCCTCACCGCGGCCCGCGCGGCGGGGATCCGGATCCCCACCCTCTGTCACCTCGATGCCCTGCGTCCGGTGGGGGCGTGCCGGCTGTGTCTGGTGGAGATTCGGAACTGGAACGGCCGGCTCGTCCCGGCGTGCGCGACGCCGGTTCAGGAAGGCCTCGACGTCGTCGCGAACTCCGACCGGCTCGCCTCCCTTCGCCGAACGATCCTCGAGCTCCTGTTCGCTGAACGGAACCACATCTGCGCGTTCTGCGTCTCCAACGGGCACTGCGAGCTCCAGGACCTCGCCACGGAGCTGGGAATGGATCACGTCACCTTCCCCTACCGCTTCCCGGCCCTCGCCGTGGACGCGAGCCACCCCAAGTTCGGGATCGACCACAACCGGTGCGTGCTCTGCGGCCGCTGCGTGCGGGCCTGTTCGGAGGTGGAGGGTGCGTTCACGTGGGGGTTCGCCGGCCGTGGTGTGCAAACCCTGGTCGAAGCCGATCTCGGCGAGCCATGGGGCCAGTCCACGACTTGCACGGGCTGCGGGAAATGCGTCCAAGCATGCCCCACCGGGGCCCTGTTCGAGAAGGGGAAGGCCACCGCGGAGCAGGTGAAGCGTCCGGCGCTCCTGGCCGAGGTCACGGAAAGGAGGCCCCGTGCCTAAGATCCGGTTGGCATCGGTGTGGCTCTCCGGGTGCTCGGGGTGCCACATGTCGTTTCTCGACCTCGACGAGCGGTTGATCGAGCTGGCGAGCAAGGCCGATCTCGTGTACTCCCCGATCGTGGACCGCAAGGAGTACCCTGCGGACGTGGATGTGGTCCTCGTCGAGGGGGCGGTGGGGAACACCGAGCAACGTCACCTCCTCGAGGAGATCCGGGGGAAGACGAAGATTCTCGTTGCGTTCGGGGACTGCGCCGTCACGGGCAATGTGCCCTCGCTGCGCAACCCGCTCCTCCGCGAGGAGGTGCTGCGGGCGGTGTACGGCGAGGGGGACATCCCTGGGCTGGAGGAGGGGGACGTCCCCGCGCTCCTCCCCCAGGCGCTCCCCCTGCACAGCGTGGTCAAGGTGGACCGGTTCCTGCCCGGCTGCCCGCCGTCCGCGGATCGGATCTGGAGGTTCGTCGAGGGGCTCCTCGCCGGCAAAAGGCCCGAACTGACGGGTGTGGACCTCCGCTTCGGGTGAAAGGGGGGATGGTGCGCGAGATCAAGGTGCCGGTGACGCGGATCGAGGGCCATGGCCTGATCACGATCGCGCTCGGCCGTGGTGGAAAGGTGAACCGGGCCCGGTTCCACGTCACAGAGGGCCGCGGGTTCGAGCGGTTCTGCCAGGGGCGGACGCTGTGGGAGATGCCGGGGATCACGGCCCGCATCTGCGGGATCTGTCCCGTGTCCCATCTCCTGTGTTCCGCCAAGGCCGGGGACGCGATCCTCGCCGTGCGCCCTCCTCGCCCCGCGGACAAGCTGCGGCGGCTCATGAACCTCGGCCAGTACGTCCAGTCTCATGCCCTGTCCTTCTTCCACCTCTCGTCGCCCGACCTCATCCTGGGGTGGGATTCCGACCCCAAGGCACGCAACGTGTTCGGGCTGGCCGTGACCCATCCCCAGCTTGCCCTCGACGGGATCCGGCTGCGCGCCTACGGGCAGGAGATCATCTCCTCCCTGGGGGAGAAGAGGGTCCACCCCGCGTGGGCCGCTCCCGGCGGGGTACGCGCTCCGCTCGCTGCGGCAGCCCGCGACCGCCTGGCCGCGAAGCTTCCCGAGGCGATGCGCATCGCCCAGGATGCCCTGTCCCTGTACGAAGACAAGATGGGGAATTGGGCCGACGAAGTGGCCACGTTCGGGAACTTCCCGTCCCTGTTCATGTCCCTCGTCGGGGAGGATGGGGCGTGGGAGCACTACGAGGGGCGGATCCGGTTCGTGGACGCTGAGCGGCGGATCGTCGCCGATGGACTGGACCCCGCCCGCTACCCCGAGTACATTGGGGAAGCGGTCGAGGGCTGGTCCTACCTCAAGTTCCCCTATTTTCAGCGCGACGGGTACCCAGACGGGCTGTATCGGGTGGGGCCGCTCGCCCGCCTCAACTGCTGCGACCGGATCGGGACGCCACTCGCGGACGAGGCGCTGGCCCGGTTCCGCTCCACCGCGGACGGGAAGGCGGTGACGAGCTCCTTCCACTACCACTGGGCTCGCCTGATTGAGGTCGTGGCCGCGCTGGAGCGGGTGCAAGGGTACCTCGATGACCCGGAGATCCTCTCCCCCCGCGTGCGGGCCGAAGCTGGAGTGAACGAGCTCGTGGGGGTAGGGGTCCACGAGGCGCCGCGGGGGACCCTCTTCCACCACTACTGGGTGAACGAGGACGGCGTCCTCGAACGGGTCAACCTCATCGTGTCCACGGGCCACAACAACCTCGCCATGAACCGCACCGTGGCCCAGATCGCGCACCACTACCTCGAGGGGGTGAAGGTGAGCGAGGCCCTCCTCAACCGGCTCGAGGGGGGGATTCGGGCCTACGACCCTTGCCTCTCCTGCTCCGTGCACGCGGTGGGCCGGATGCCGCTGCGGGTGGTCCTCCTCGGTCCGGACGGGGAGGTCCTCGACGAGAAGGTGCGCGACGCATGATCCTCGTGGTCGGACTGGGCCACCCCCTGCGGCGGGACGATGCGGTCGGCCTGTGGGTGGCGAGCCGCCTCCCGGAGGCGGATGACCTCAAGGTGCTGGGGGTCCAGGACTTGACCCCAGAGCTCATCCCCCAGGTGGCGACGGCGGACCTCGTCATCTTCGTCGACGCGCGGGTCGGGTCCGGACCGGTGAGGTGGGAACGGGTCCGACCCGGCGAGCTCCTCGCCCTGACCCACGCCTTCACCCCGCCGGGGTTGCTGGCGTGGGCGGAGCGGCTGTTCGGCCACGCCCCCCAGGCATGGCTCGTGACCGTCCCCGCGCGGGACCTCTCCCTCGGCGAGGGGCTATCCCCCCGCACCCGCCGGGCGGCGGAGGCCCTGGTGGGCCGCCTGCGGACCTACCTCGGCCACGGAGGGAACGCATGAGGCGCATCCAGGTCCTCCTCTGCTCGGGGACCGCCTGCCAGTCGTCGGGGAGCGAGCGGGTGAAGCGGGCCCTCCTCGATGCCCTCACCGCCCACGACCTCCTCCCCGAGGTCCAGCTCGTGGACACAGGCTGCATGGGCCCCTGCGAGCTGGGACCGGTCCTCCTCGTGTACCCGGAGGGAACGTTCTACGTGAAGGTCCAACCGGACGATGCCGCGGAGATCGTGACCGAGCACTTCCTCAAGGGACGTCCTGTGCGGCGCCTCCTCTGGGCCGAAGGGGCCCCCCAGCCCCACGAGATCCCGTTCTTCGCCCGCCAGAGGAAGCTCATCCTGCGCAACTGCGGCACGATCGACCCGGAGAAGATCGAAGAGTACATCGCCTCCGGTGGATACGAGGCCCTGGGGCGGGCGGTGACCTCGATGACGCCGACGGAGGTGGTCGCGGCGATCAGCCGGTCCGGCCTGCGCGGCCGGGGTGGGGCAGGGTTCCCCACGGGGACGAAGTGGGAGCTCGTCCGAGTGGCAGCCGGAGCCCCCAAGTACGTGGTCTGCAACGCCGATGAGGGCGATCCCGGCGCGTTCATGGACCGGGCGATCCTCGAGGGGGATCCCCACTCGATCCTGGAGGGGATGGCCATCGCCGGTTACGCGGTGGGGGCAAGCCGGGGCTACGTCTACATCCGCGCCGAGTACCCGCTCGCGATCCAGCGCCTGGAGGTGGCCCTGGCCCAAGCGCGCAAGCTGGGCGTCCTCGGACAAAGGGTCTTCGATACCGACTTCTCGTTCGACATCGAGCTGCGGATGGGGGCAGGCGCGTTCGTGTGCGGGGAGGAGACAGCGCTCATCGCCTCGATCGAGGGGCGGCGGGGCGAGCCTCGGCCCCGGCCTCCCTACCCAGCGACGAGCGGCCTGTGGGGGAAGCCGACCCTGATCAACAACGTGGAGACCTACGCCAACGTCCGCCACATCCTCCTCGACGGGCCGGAGGCGTTCGCCTCGGTCGGGACGGAGAAGAGCAAGGGGACGAAGGTGTTCGCGCTGGCCGGCAAGGTGCGGAACACGGGCCTCGTCGAGGTGCCGATGGGGATCACCCTCCGCGAGCTCGTGTTCGATATCGGCGGCGGCGTCCCCGCGGGACGGGAGTTCAAAGCGGTCCAGATCGGGGGTCCGTCCGGAGGGTGTCTCCCCTCCTCCCTCCTCGATGTCCCGGTGGATTACGATTCACTGTCCCAGCACGGGGCGATCATGGGATCGGGCGGGGTGATCATCCTCGACGATGCGACGTGCATGGTGAACATGGCCCGCTTCTTCCTCCAGTTCACCGCCGACGAGTCGTGCGGGAAATGCGTCCCCTGTCGGGTCGGCACCCAGATGATGCTCGCGATCCTCGACCGCATCGTCGCCGGGGAGGGGAAGGAGGAGGACCTGCAGCGCCTCCGGGAGATCGGGGGGATGATGAAGAACGCGTCGCTGTGCGGGCTGGGGCAGACGGCACCCAACCCCGTCCTGTCCACGTTACGCTACTTCCCCGCGGAGTACGAGGCCCACATCCGCGATCGCTCCTGCCCGGCGGGCGTGTGCCCGAACCTCGTGCGGTACAGGATCGATCCTGACGCATGCCGCGGCTGTGACGCCTGTCGCCGGGCGTGCCCTACCGGAGCCGCTCAGGGCACGGCCGGCGCGCCCCCCTACCAGATCGTCGACGAGCGGTGCATCCGGTGCGGGGCGTGCTTCGACGCGTGCCCGTTCGATGCGGTGAGGAAGGAGCCGCGATGAACAAAGAGCAGACGGCGAAGGATGCGATCGTCGCCCGCCACCCGCGCTCGCCGGAGGCCCTCCTGGCCCTCCTCCACGACCTCCAGACGGCGAACGCGGGGAACCACCTGACCGTCGACGACCTCGCCCTCGCCGCATCCCACGTTGGCGTCCCCCTGTCAGCCGTTCGCGACGCAGCTACGTTCTACTCCATGTTCAGCCTCGTCCCCCGCGGCCAGCACATCATCCGGCTCTGCGAGTCCCCGAACTGCCATCTCGCGGGGGCGTGGTCGGCCCTCGATGAGCTGCGGCGGCTCCTCGGGGTGGAAGTCGGGGAGACGACCGCGGACGGGTTGTTCACGCTCGAGCTCACGAGCTGCCTTGGGGCGTGCGGGGTCGCTCCGGTGATGATGATCGACGATGAGGTCGTAGGGAACCTCACCCCAGAGCGGGTGCGGGGGGCGCTCGCTCGCTACCGGAGGGGACGATGAGGCTCGCGCGAACCCATGTCCTGGTAGGGGTGGACGACGAGGCCCGCCTCGCCGGGGTGGACGCGGTCCTCGCTGCCCTGCGCGAGGCGGTGTCCCAGTTCGACCTCGAGGGCGAGGTCCAGGTAGTGGAGACCGGGTCGCTGGGGATCTCCGGGCACGGGGTCGTGATCGCCGTCCAGCCGGACGGGGTGTACTACGCTGGGGTCACGCCCGGCGACGCACGCGAGATCGCGGAGGAGCACCTCCTCAAGGGCCGTCCCGTGGCCCGGCTCCGCCTGCCCACGACGGCCCCCGTGGCGCGCCCGGCGGAGGTCCTCGGCCGCCAGACGCGGGTCGTCCTCGCCAACTGCGGGGTCATCGACCCGGAGCGGATCGAGGAGTACATCGCGGTCGGCGGGTACGAGGCCCTCGGCCGGGCGGTCACGGAGATGACGCCCGAAGACGTGATCGAGGCGGTGAAGAAGGCGGGGCTGCGTGGCCGTGGCGGAGCGGGGTTCCCCACTGGGATCAAATGGTCTGCGGTCCGCACCGCCTCCGACCCGGAACGGTACGTGGTCTGCAACGCCGACGAGGGAGAGCCGGGCACGTTCAAGGACCGCCTGATCCTGGAGGGAGATCCGCACAAGCTCCTCGAGGGGATGGCCATCGCCGGTTACGCGGTGGGGGCCCACATCGGCATCATCTACATCCGAGGGGAGTACCAACTGTCCATCGCCCGCACGGAGCGGGCGATCCGCGATGCGGAAGGCCTGGGGATCCTGGGCGACCGGGTGTTCGACACCGACTTCTCGTTCCGGGTCGAGGTCCGCCCCGGGGCCGGCGCCTACGTGTGCGGGGAGGAGACCTCCCTTCTGGAGAGCTTGGAGGGCAAGCGCGGCTGGCCGCGGATCCGCCCCCCCTACCCCGTGACCCATGGGCTATGGGGGAAGCCGACCGTGGTCAACAACGTGGAGACACTGGCCAACGTCCCGGACATCCTCCGCCGCGGACCGGCGTGGTACCGTACGCTCGGCACTCCGACCTGCCCCGGGACGAAGGTGTACACGGTCCTCGGCCACGTCCGCTACCCCGGCCTGGTCGAGGTGGAGATGGGAACCACCCTCCGTACCCTCATCCACGAGCTGGGAGGAGGGCTCCTCCCCGGCCGATCGCTGAAGGGCGTCCTCGTCGGCGGGGCGGCGGGGGCGTTCCTCCCCCCGCGCGAGCTCGATGCCCGGCTCGACTTCGACTCCCTGGCCGAGCGTGCGGCGGCCCTCGGGTCAGGGGCTGTCCTCGTCATGGACGAGTCGGCGTGCATCGTGGACATGCTGGGGAGCGTGCTGCGCTTCTTCCGCCACGAGTCGTGCGGGCAATGCACCCCCTGCCGCAGCGGGACCGAGGTCCTCGTCCGCCTCATCTCCACGCTCCAGACGGGCCGAGCGGATGAAACGACGCTCGCGCAGCTGATCCAGATCGTGGACGCGATGCGGGTCGCTTCCCTGTGCCCCCTCGGCCAGTCGGTGGCGCTTCCCGTGCGCACCGCCCTCGCTGGGTTCCAGGACGAGTTCGCCGCCCACCTCGCGGGCCGCCCCTGCCCTCCCTGCGCGGCGACGACCCGCGCCCTAGGGTGGGCCCCCAGATGAACCTCACCTTCGCCGGGGCGGCGGGCACGGTCACAGGCTCCTGCTTTCACCTTGAGGCAGGCGGACAGCGGATCATCATCGACTGCGGAATGTTCCAGGGTCCTCCCGAGCTGGAGGCCCGGAACCTCGTACCGTTCCCGTTCGACCCGAAGAAGGTCGATTGGCTCGTCCTCACCCACGGCCACCTCGACCACCTCGGCCTCGTCCCCCGCCTGTTCCGGGAGGGATTTCGCGGCCAGGGGATCTGCACCCTCCCCACTCGGGACATCGCTCACGTGATGCTCATGGATGCCGCCCGGATCCAGGAGGAGGAGGGGGAAGCTGCCCTGTACACCGCCGCCGACGCCCTGGCCTCCCTCGACCTGTTCCGAACCCAAGTCGAGTACGGCCAGGAGCTGGCACTGGGGGAGGGGGTACGCGCTCGATTTCACGATGCGGGTCACATCCTGGGAGCAGCGTTCGTGGAGATCGAGGCCGAAGGGAAGACGATCGTGTTCTCAGGGGACCTCGGCAACCGGGGCAAGCCCCTCGTCGAGGATCCTGCCTACCCGCCCAAGGCCGACGTCGTCGTCCTGGAATCAACGTACGGCGATCGGGAGCACCCCCCCCTCGAGCAGTCGGTGAACGAGCTCCGCGACGTGATCGTGGATACCCTTGCCGGCGGCGGGAATGTGGTCATCCCCTCGTTCGCCCTCGAGCGGACCCAGGAGGTCCTGTACCTGCTGTTCTGGATGTGGCGCGAGCAGCGGATCCCGGCCTGCCCGATCTACCTCGACTCCCCCCTCGCCACCCAGGCCACGCGGATCTTCGAACGGCACACGGAGCGGTTCCCCGCCCCTGCCCGCCGCCTGTTCCGGAAGAAGGGGGATCCGTTCGACTTCGAGCTCCTCGAGTACACCCTGACCCGCGCCGCCTCGAAGCGGATCTCCGCGGAATCAGGGGCGATCATCATCGCCGGGTCGGGGATGTGCACCGGCGGCCGCGTCCTCTATCACCTCCGCGACAACCTCCCCCGCCCGGAGTCGGCGGTCGTGTTCGTGGGGTACCAAGCCATCGGGACCCTCGGCCGCGCGATCGCCGACGGGGCACCGCGGGTCGAGGTGCTGGGGTCGATCGTCCCGGTGCGAGCGGCGATCCACAAGATCGAGGGGCTGTCCGCCCACGCCGACCTCCCCATCCTCACGGACTGGGTGCTCCACGCCGATCCCCGCGCGGTGTTCCTCGTCCACGGGGAGCCCCCCGCGTTCGCGTCCCTCGCGGAGCGGCTTGCATCCCGGGGCTGTCCGGCCCGCGTCGCCGGGTGGCACGAGACGGTCACGTTATGAAGATCGCCGTCCTCGGGACGATCGCCGTGGGCCTCGTTGCCGAGGTGGACCGCCTTCCCCGCCCTGGGGAGACCGTGCTCAGCCGCGGCCTCACGCGCGAACCCGCGGGGATGGGCACGCTGCAAGCGATCGCCGCCGCCCGCCTCGGAGCGGAAGTTGCCCTGTACGGACGGATCGGGGCGGACCCGTTCGGGGACGAGATCCTCACGGCCCTCCACGGAGCGGGGGTCGACATCGCCCCCGTCGAGCGCATGCCCCGCCTCCCCACGGGGGCATCGCTCGTCCTCTCCGCTCCCAATGGGCAGTTCCTCGCCGCCCACGCCGCGGGGGCGAACGCGGAAGTGAACGAGGGATACGTGATCAGCTTTCTTCCCCAGATCCGGGAGGTGGACGCCCTGCTCCTCGACCACATCCTGCCGTTGCAGGCCGTCGCGGCCCTCCTCCGCGGCCTGCCCCCGACCCAGCCGCTCGTGGTCCTCCATCCCATGCCGCTCGTGGATGCTCCCTCCCTTCCCTGGGAGCGGGTGGACTTCATCATCGGTGGCCACGACGCGGGGACCGTCCCCGCCGGAGCCCCCACCGGAGCGGAGGAAGCAGCGCGGCTCGGCCAGCCCTTCCTCGACCGGGGAGTCCGCCACGTGGTGACCCTCGCGAGCGGGGAGGGAGCGTACCTCGTGGAGAAGGCGGGCACGACCCGGTTCCCGGTCCCGGAGCCGCTGGTTCCCTCCCCTGAGGTGCGGGCCGCGTTCAGCGCAGCGCTCGCCGTGCGCCTCGCCGCCGGGCGCGGGCCATACGAGGCGGTTGGGTTCGCGAACGCAGCGGCGACCCTCGCCGCTGCGCGACGGGAAGGGCCCCGTTCCTTCCCGACCGCCGCGGAGGTCCAGGAGTCCCTCTCCCGTCCATCGCTCCCCCCAGGCTGATCGGGTTGGCCGAACACCCCGGTCAAGGGAGGGTCCCGTTGCTACCCTTGCCCGGAGGGCCCGTCGTCCTCCTCCGGCCCCAGAACGCGGCGATCCCCTCCAGCACGAGCTTGGCAGCGGTGATCGCCGACACAGCGGATGGATCGAACGGAGGAGCGAGTTCCACGAGGTCCATCCCCACCACCCAAAACTCGGATAGCGTTCGATAGATTCCGATCACGTCGTGGTAGGTGAGCCCGCCTGGCTCGGGGTTCGTCACCCCCGGGCACAGGGCCGGGTCCAGTGCATCGAGATCCACGGTCAACCACACCGGAATCTTCGGATCAAGCCGGCCAGCGATCTCGTCTGGTCCTGCGAAGAACGGCTCCGCGACCTCCCCCCCGAAGAAGGAGCGGGCCCCGACGATCACGAGGCGGGACGCGATCTCGCTCACCCGGCGGAGGACGGTGGCATGGGTCACCTCGTCCCCCCCGTACGCGTCCCGGAGGTCGGTGTGGGCATCGAGGGCCACCACTTGGATCGGGCCCCGCGCCGCCGCGGCGCGGACCGCCGGCAGGGCCACCGTGTGCTCCCCCCCGAGGACCACCGCCCCCTTGCCTGCCGCGAGGACCCGCCCCACCGCGGACTCCGCGGTGGAGAGCATCTCCCCGAGCGGCGCGTGAGGATCCACATCCCCCAGGTCACACACGCCGATCTCCCCGAGGTCGCAATCGAAGATCCGGGAGTAGAGCTCGATCGAGTCGGAGGCAGCCCGGATCGCCGTCGGCGCCTGGGCCGGCCCACCACGGTAGGACACGGTCCGTTCCAGGGGGACACCGAGGATCGCCACCCCTGCCTCGGCAAACGGCGTGCCCAAACCGAGGAAGCGCAGCGGGCCGATCACCGTTCCCCCCCCGCCACGACCTCCTCCACGAAGCGAGGCAGTGCGAACGCCGCGTGGTGGAGCCGCGGCGAGTAGTAGCGGGTGACGATCCCCCGCGCGCGGAACCGCTCCTCGATCACCCGCCCGTCCACCTCCAGGGAGCGGTCCCCCGCCAGCACGTAGGCCCACAACCCGGATGGGTACAGGGGGACGAACCCGAGGTACGGCGCGCAATACGGGAACAGGGGCCGCAGCACGGCGACGAGGGTCGCCAGTTCCTCCGGGTCGTACAACGGTGAACCCGCCTGAAACGCGGCCACCCCTCCCCCCTGCAGGGCCTGGCGACACGCGGCGAGGAAGCGGGGGGTGAACAGCGCCGCCCCGGGCCCCACCGGATCCGGGGAGTCGACGATGAGCGCATCGAACGCAGCCCGATGCGCGGGGACGAACTCCTCGGCGGGGGCGGCCACGACGCGGACC
>FWPV01009761.1_pt1 | contig 16075 bp, 7 predicted proteins | sample 2228371 | NCBI WGS metagenome assembly FWPV01 (sample SAMEA103939776, study PRJEB20133) | metagenome | reverse complement strand
GCTGTCGCAACTGTCTCTCCGCTACGGGTTGATGCTTACGGGCGAACGGGCACGACTTGTTCGCGCACCGGGTGAAGGACCGAGAGGCGCCTACCTCGAAGCGGACCTCGAGGGGCTTGCGGAGGATGAAGACCCTTTCTCTTTTTCAGCCTTTCTCAGACTCTTTTCCATTTCGAACTTCATAGCCGATGCTCAAAACAAGATTCCGATTGAGGAGATCGAACGTCAAAGCAGGGAGCACGCCGAAAGAGTCTCTGAGGACCTTAAAGAGGCAGTCTTTCGAGCGGCGAGATCCATGGTTTCCGGACTTATCGCTGACCTCATCTCTCGTGGCGAGCTCGCCTCAGCCCTCGATCTCGATGGAGGGCGCTTGTTACAGCTCCGTGATGCGGCGCTACTTTGTCTTTATCGCATCCTTTTTATCCTTTATGCCGAGGCCCGAGATCCCAGGCTCGACGAGCACAGCGTTTATCGGGAGAGCTATTCCGCTCACGGGCTTCTCGAAGAAATCCTTCGCAATCCCGAGCGAGATTGGCCTGAAAACCGCTGTTCTTTCTGGCAGCGGCTCCAGGCCCTCTTTCACATCTATGACCAGGGACTTGCGCGGATTTCACACTGGGAGCATATTCCACCCCGTGGAAGCAACTTCTTCAGCCCCTCGACCGAGGCAGGAGAAATTCTCGATTCCGCGATGCTTTCCGATCGCCAGGTGGCAAGGCTTATGCTCGATCTTGCTACCACCCGGCCTCGCCGCGGGGTGGGACGGGAGCGCATCTCCTTTCGCGAGCTCGATATCGAGCAGCTTGGTTCCGTCTACGAAGGACTCCTCGAGTATGAACCGAGGATCCTGAAAGAGACAGCCGTCGAGCTCACCGTGCAAGGAAAAACTCTTGTGCTTTCCCCTTCCGATGTTGTGCGCCTTTGCGAGAAGAAAAACCTCACCCTTAGAGGAGACGAGACGATCCTCGAAGGCACAGAGGCTGAGCGGATGATGAGGCCTGAGCTTGATGGCGATGCGGGTGATCCGTTCTCTGAAAACTCGGACGACTCATTGGAGGTTAGCGAAGACCAGGAAAACAGAGCTTCATCCGATCCAGAGCCTGACGAGCTGGAAGAGGAGGAACTAAAAAGAGGAGCAGTAGCCACTCTGATGCGGCGACTTGATCCAGGCACCTTCCATTTTGTGCCCGGTCCAGCCAGAAAAGGTTCGGGTTCTTTCTATACTCCAAGGCCGTTAGTTCAGGACCTTGTTCGTCATGCCCTTGGGCCCGCGATCGAAGGAAAGACGGCTTCCGAAATCGAGCGGCTCCGAATCCTCGACCCCGCCTGTGGAAGTGCCCACTTTCTTGTCGAGGCAATGAGGTTTTTGGGACAAGCGCTCCACAGGGCCTATGTGAACGAATATGGAAGCAAACCACCGCCCGATTTCCGTTCAACCACGGGCCAGAGATGGGACGAAAACTGGCGAGCAAGCGACGAGGAAGCCAGGGCGACCAACTCCGAAGCTCGTGCCTGGTGCAAGAGAAGGATCGCCGAAAGATGCCTCTACGGTGTGGATCTCAATCCCACGGCCGTTCAACTCGCACGCGTGGCCCTCTGGATCGAGTCGGTCGCAGGGGATAGGCCCCTCACCTATTTCGAGCACCATATCCGGTGCGGAAACTCGCTTCTTGGAAGCTGGATGGCGAGGCTCGAACGGCCGCCGATTGAGATAAAGGCAAAGGGACGTAGCACGGCTACTCCCAAGCAATTGGGGCTCTTCCAGGATCTTGTGCGTAATGCCCTTCATGAGGCCGCTCGACTCCGTCGCACGATCGATCAGGTCGATCCGGAAGATTTAAGGCGTGAAGGCATCGAACCCGAAAGCACAGAGGAGCAGCGCTATAAAGATCATCTCCGGGAGAAGGCTGAAGAGACCCTTTCTACGACCAGGATCCTCTCCGATCTTCGCTCAGCGAGCGCTTTCATCCCAGAGATCTGGTCCGAGTGGGACATGCTTACGAGCATGGTCAACGATCAGGAAAAGCTAAGAACTTACGTCGAGGGTCGGCCATGGTGGAGAACTTTCGAAGAGGTCCGCGAGCGTGAACGCTTCTTTCACTGGGAACTCGAGTTTCCCGAGATATTGCTCGATCCCAAAAATCCAGGGTTCGATGCGGTCATCGGAAATCCGCCTTGGGACAAGATCAAACCTGACCGGAAGGAGTTCTACAGTCGCTACGACGTCCTCATCCGGGCCTTCGTAGGTGGCGAGCTCGATCGAAGGATCAAAGAGCTTCAGCAAGAAAATCCCTTTCTCGCTCGAGAATACAAGGCTTATGAATCGCGCGTGAGGACTATCGCCTCGTGTTTGAAGAAGGGTGGGGATTACGCCTATCACGATTGGGAAGTGGATGGTAAGAAAACGGGTGGCGATCCAGATGCCTTCAAGTTCTTCGTCGAGCGGGCGTGGCAAGTGGCACGTAACGGTGGCCGCGTTGGTTTCGTAGTTCCTTCAGCGATCTACAACAATGAAGGTTCGACGGGTTTGAGGCATTTGCTTCTCGATCATTCCACGGTCGAGCGCTTCTACGCCTTCGAAAAAAAAAAAAAGATTTTCCCTATTCACTCGAGCTACAAATTTGTAAGCCTTGTCTTCAAGAAAGGCGAGCCAGAACATGAGAGCTTCAATGCTTGCTTCATGCGTCACGAGATGGGCGAGCTCAATGAGACCGCCAGGTTTCGCGAGCCTGGATGTCAAAAGGTACTCCCTTTATCTTATCGCTGGATTGTGACCATCCGTCGTAAGGAACTCGAGAAACTGTCTCCTGGAACGCTTGCCTTTCTCGAATACCGCTCGCCCCGGGATCGGGAGATTCTTCTCAAGATGTATGGCTACGACTCAGAAGGAAACCCGGTAAACCCGAGGCCGCTTCTTGGAGATCAGGGGCCAGGGACGTGGAATGTGAGGTTTATACGGAATTCCATATGACAAATGACCGTGACCTCTGGACCGATCCCAAAACCGGCAGGCTTTTCAACCCACGACAGATCCTTGGAGCGATTCCTGGAACTACTGACCGTCCTCCCTTTTACGACCCCTCTGCCTGGCCCGAAATCCGCGCCCGCATGGCCGAAAAAGGCTTCTGGTCCCTCTACGAGGGCAAGCATATCGAGCAGTTCCTCATCGACATCAAACCGATCGACCGCTGGGTGAGTTTGGGAGCGTGCCAAAGGAAATATGGCAAGCCTCCTGATCCAGCTCCAAAACTTGTCTTCCGCGATATTGCCAGTAATACCAATGAGCGCGCCTGCATCGCCGCAGTACTACCGGAGAGGTCGTGCGCAGGGAATACTCTTGCTGCCATTCAGCTCGGAGGCGTCGCCACAGAAATTGCTGCGACTATCCTTAATTCCTTTCCCGCCGACTTTGCCGTTAGATTACGTACCGCTGCAACGCACTTGAACTTCACGTATATGACGAGATTGTGCGTTCCGAAAGGATTGGAGCCGCTTGAACGCGTTGGGGTTCCGACTATCTCCGTTCAAGAAATGCGAAAGCAACATTTGGGCCAGATACCAGATATGTGGAATTTCGTGTGGCTTGCCAATCGCGCGGTTGCCGAAGCCTATGGCCTCGGGCCTGACGACTTCGAATATATCCTTTCCACCTTCCCTGTATTCGCGCGGAAGCGGCCGGAGTTCTATGCCTATCTCCAGGCAAGGGTCAGGGAGTGGAAGGAGGAGGTAGAGGACACAGGCCGAAAGTCGGCAATCTACCCTGTGGCCGAGCCCATAGATCTTCCCAAGGCCGCCGAGAAGGAAGAATCCTACTCTTCAAAGCTCGAAGAATCGGACATGTGAAGCGATCTGAAACACTTTGAAATGATGTGGATTTTAGCTTTCTCCTTGACGGAAGGAGAATTTTATGATAATTTCTCCTTCAAAAAAGGAGAAATGGTTTGCCCAGGACAAAGAACCCTCCAAAGAGAGCTTCACAAACCGCCACTGATCGTTCTGCCCTCCGAACTCGTTTGATCGAACATCTTGTGAACTCCCTTAGCACTCCTCTGCCAAAGGCAACCGAAAGGCGGATCTTTGGACGCATCAATTTCCCAGGCAAGGCCACTGCCGTCATTGGAATGCGGCGGGCTGGAAAGACGACGTTTCTTCACCAGATACGGCACGGCCGCATCCAGGAGGGAAGTCCTCAAGTGCGGCTTCCCCACATCAACTTCGAAGACGAACGGCTGGCCGGCCTGACTGCAATTGACCTCTCCACATTGGTCGAGGAATATTACCGGAGATTTCCTGCCCTACGGGGAGAAGAGACAGTAACCTGGTGTTTCGATGAGATCCAGACTGTCCCTGGCTGGGAACGCTTTGTCCGGCGCCTTCTCGATAGCGAAAAGGTTGAGATATTTCTGAGTGGGTCCTCGGCAGCGCTTCTATCTCGCGAGATCGCTACTGCTCTACGTGGCCGAGCCTGGGAGGTCGTAATCTTTCCTTTCAGTTTCGAGGAGTATCTCAGACACCATAAAATCGAAATACCGGACCGGCTCGATCTTCTCTCTGCCACCGAGCGTACCGCCCTGCAGAGCGCGCTCAGGAATTACCTCTCGTGCGGTGGATTCCCCGAGGCTCAAGGCTTGGATACCGAAACTCGTTATCGACTTCTTCTTGACTATGTGGACGTTGCAATACTCCGCGATGTCGTGGAGCGTCATGGAGTAAGCAACATCGTAAGCCTTCGGTGGTTGGTGCGGCACCTGCTCGGGAATCCGGGAAGCCTTTTTAGCGTGGAGAAGTTCTACGCTGCTCTGAAATCGCAGGGATTGGCTGTAGCCCGCGACACTCTGCACCATATGCTCTCCTATCTCGAAGACTGTTTTCTCATTCGGGTGGCCTGGGTGGAAGGAACCTCTGAACGGAGGCGTATGGTCAACCCGCGCAAAGTCTACCCTGTAGATCCCGGGCTCATCCCTGTCTTTGATCGCTCTGGGAAAACCAATCTCGGCCATGCCCTGGAGACTGCAGTTTTTGTTGAGCTTGAGCGCAGGAGAAGAGAAGTCTTTTATGTCCGGACAGAAGAGGGGTTCGAAGTCGATTTTCTGTCCCGTTCTCCAGAAGGAGGCGAGGAACTCATTCAGGTCTGTTTGGACCTTGCCGAGAGGGGAGCGAGGGAAAGGGAGATACGTGCTCTCATCTCTGCGGCTAAAGAGCATCCTCAGGCATCCCTGAACATCATTACTCTCATCCCGGAAACAGTGGAGGATGTTCCGGACAACATTCAAATCCACGATGCTTCCATCTGGCTTCTTGAAGGGATAAGTGATGTCCATAGCAATACCTCAAGCGGTCCGTGAGTTGGTCACAGAGTACCGACGTTTCCTGCGCACTTCCTACCGGTTCCTCGACGATCATCTGAGGCGCCAGTTCGAGGAGCATCTGGCCCAGGCTGATGTGGTCGTCAAGGGGCCCTATGTGACGCTTGCCCGGGAATTTGAGCGAACCATTACCTTGGCTGAGCTCGTAGCCTCGGGTCGCCTCTCTCCAGAACTTGTCAAGGCGAACTGGCCATTTGGCAACGAGCGCCTTTTTCTTCATCAAGAAAGAACGCTCGAGGCAGGACGGGCAGGTCACTCCTTCGTGGTCACAACGGGAACTGGTTCAGGCAAAACCGAGGCCTTCTTGCTTCCAGTTCTCGATGGGATCCTTCGCCGCAAAAGTCAAGGAGTGAGGGGGCTTCAGGCTGTTTTCATCTATCCCATGAACGCCCTGGCCAACGATCAACTCGAGCGGCTTCGACGTCTTCTTCGAGGAACGGGGCTTCAGATCTCCTTCGGTCTTTACACAGGAGATAGCGACGTGGCTGCTCAGTCCCTGCGTGAAGCCCCAGCCGAAACCGAACGGCTCACCCGCGTAGCCATCCGTAGCGATCCACCGGATATCATCCTCACAAACTACAAGCAACTCGAATTCTTGCTCATTCGTCGTGAAGACAGGGGATTGTTCACCGAGAACCTTCACTTTCTCGTCCTCGACGAGATTCATAGCTACCGAGGGGCACTCGCAACCGAGATCGCCTGCTTGATTCGCCGTCTCAAGAGCCACGCAGGTCTTGAACCGGGAGAGCTTGTTTGTATGGGTACCTCGGCGACCGTTGCCTCAAGAAGCGGAGCCATTAATGCTCTTGCCCGGTTTGCGAGCATTCTTTTTGGTGAGGAGGTTCTTCCGGAAAACATCATCGGAGAAAGTTACAAGCCAAAGCACTTTACCACCCGACCTGCGGCCGATGGCTCGTGGATGCCGGCTTGTCCGAGGGTCGAAGAGGAGGAACTTTCGCTTCTGGACACCAATGATGACAAGAGAGTCATCGCTCTCGCCGAGCATTTGACGGGAAGGGCCTGCCTCAAAGAGGGACCGATCGCCAAGAGATTAGAACCCGTTCTTTCGGGCAATCGCTTTGTCGAGGCCCTTGAAGAAATTTTTGCGGAGCCAACCTCACTCAATGAATCGGCCAAGAAAGTTCGTGAAAAGTTTGTCGAGAGGGCAGAATGTACTGAGGAGGAAGTCCGACGTGAAATTGAAGCCTATCTATTGATCGGAAGTATCGGCGACGAAGAGAACCCTCCGAGACTCCGACCAAAGCTCCACCTTTTCTTCCATGGAGTCTACGATGTCGCCCTTTGCCTCAACCCTGACTGCCGGACCCTCGTCCCTCATGGAAGCACCGAGTGCCCGAAGTGTGGTTCTGTTGCACGGCCTGCGGCGCTCTGCCGTACCTGCGGCCAGGATTTCGTGAAGGTCCGCTTTGAGCGGAAGGGGGATGATATTCCTGTAGGCACAGGAGATTTCTTTAGCGATGAAAGGACCGCCTTTCTCACCCACATGATCAGGGAGCTTCCGGAAGCGCCAGGGACCGAAGATGAGGAAACAGAAGATGAAGAAGCAAGAGAAGCAAAACGCCGGATGAGGCGAGAGGAAGCAGAGGCACGACTCGAGCCGATCGGCATTTGTCCCGGATGCGGGAGGTTACTGTCGGAGGAAGGCGCCCTTTGTCCCACTTGCAATCGTTCCTCTATAAGCATGCTCCTTCATCGAGGAAAACTCAGTACCTGCCCCGCCTGCGGAGATCGGTATACCCGGGGTGACATCGTCACTCCACTTCGCACAGGCTCTGCCTCAACAGTTTCTGTTCTCGCTACCCATCACCTTGACCGTCTTGAAGGCGAGGATCGGAAGCTCCTCGTCTTTGCCGATAACCGCCAGGATGCAGCTCATCAGGCAGGGTATACGGCCGACAAACATCGCTCTTTCGCCCTGCGGCATGCCATTGCACACGAGGTTAGAAGAGCGGGTAAAAAGGGACTCGCTCTCAAGGAGCTGCCGGAGAGGCTTTTAGATGCTTATCGAAAACTTGGAATTATCCCCAATCGGCTGCCACGGCACGAGAGGGAACGCTGGTTGGATGCATTGAATTACGAGACGGCGAATGAGTTTTCTCGCTATAGCCGTCAGCGTGCCTCACTGGAGAACCTTGGCCTGGTTGGGGTTGACTATGAGTTTCTGGATGAGCTTGATCAGGATAGCCGATTTTTGGCCGCTGCGACCCAGGCTGGGCTAAGCAGCGGCGAAGCGCTCCTTCTTGTTCGGGCTGTACTCGATGTAATGAGAAAGAACAGGGCAATCGCCTACGACTTCTTCCAGGAATATATCGATCCCAACAACAAAAGACGTTACAGGGAACTTGAAGCGGAACCTTACAGCATCCGGTTTCCGGACCGGGATCGATCGCCAAAAGCCTTCGCCCTTGACCGTCCCGATCACATTCGCAGAAGCGGCCGCCTCATGGGTTTCATACAGGAGAATCCAAGGGCTGGTCAGTTGACTGCTCCACAAAAACTCGTAGCCCGCCTGACAGGAGACCGACAAAGAGCAGAAGACTTTCTTCGAAGAGTTGTGGAGCTTCTTAAAGACAGAGACCTCGGGATTCTGGTCGAGGTGCCACACTTCCCTATACCCAAGAGCGAACGGGTTTCGGGTCTTCGTCCTCTGCAAATCGATCCCAGAGTGATCCGGCTCTTTTGGCCAGACCAGGGATTTCGGTGCAATGCGTGTCAGACCTGGCGTCCCTATTACCTCCGCACCTGCCCAACGCCGAAGTGCACGACCGGAAGTCTTATATCCCAGGACCTCGATCGCGAAAACTACTATGTCGAGCTTTATCTTGAACGGCCTCCACGGAGACTTGCCATCGCAGAACATAGCGCGCAAATCGACGGGGAAGCTCGCGCTAAACGAGAAACGGATTTCAAGGAAGGACGGCTTGATGTGCTGGTGTGCACACCGACTCTTGAACTCGGCGTTGACATTGGACCGCTCCTCACGGTGGTCTTACGCAATGCTCCTCCGAACCCCGCCAACTACGCACAACGAGTCGGTAGGGCTGGCCGGCGACTCAGAATTGGGTTCGTATCGACATTCTGCGCTGGAGGTGCCCATGACCGGCATGCCTTCGAGAAGCCAGAGTGGTTCGTCGCGGGCCATTTCGACCCTCCCCGGCTGAGGCTCGACAATCCCAAGGTGGTCTTCCGTCATCTCCGGGCGTACCTCCTGGAGTGTTTGAAAACCCAGCTTCCAGGCCGCCTGGGTGACCTTCTCGATGACCTGCGTCAGCCAAAGGGATGGAGACCTGAAATTTTGCAGGGGCTCGTTCAAGAGATACGGGATCGTCGTGAGGAACTTGTGAGCCTCTTGGAAAATATCATGAGAAAAGATCGAGAGGGTGGAACTGTCACACGGTATGGCCATGAAGATATCGTCACGATTGTGGACGGATTCGAGCAGGAACTTTTCAAGACCCTCGAGGCGTGGTGGCAGCGAGTCCAGCAACTTGATCGAGAGTTCCGCGAATACTCGACCGTCGGCTCCCCGAGACAGAATGAAAAGAAGGCTGCCGCCCGGAAAAGGGCCTATTATGAAATCACACAGGATCCTGAGCGGGCTTACACACTCAACTATCTTGCGACCCGGGGGCTTCTCCCTTCCTACCAATTCCCAGTAGATACATTTAGCCTCGACCCCGGAGTTTCGGATACCTCCACGATCTACAGATCGGCTGCGGTTGCCATCGAAGAGTTTGCCCCCGGAAACTATGTTTATGCGAATGGTCATAAACTTCGCTCAATCCGAGTCCTTTATCCGGGTGGCCCTGGAGCTGCGGCTGGACGTCCCGGGAAAAGTGATGCGGAGACGACCGGCCGACTCCAGTCGTTTCAGTTTTGTGATACTTGCGGAGAAGCAGCGGAGGCTCGAAGAAATACCTGCCTCCATTGTGGAGCCAATCTCCCTTCACCCACGGAAGTGGTCTTTGTAGATGCCTTCGAGGCAGAGGAAAGCCTCCGGATCAGCTCCGAAGAGGAATCACGCCAGAGGCAGATCTATGAACGGCGCGAATCGCTTCTGGCAGGATCGGCCACCCGTTCTAAACTCTACCCATATCCGTTAACGCCCCTTGAACTCTTGAGTTTGGCCGAGATTCTAGTGACTAATTGGGGAGCGGTGGAAGGGAAAACAGGGGAGGGGAAGAAGTTCTGGCTCTGTCCTGACTGCGGGCGACATCTGCCCCACGATCCGCATGATCCGGAACAAAGAAGGCAGGTCGATCAATGGACTGAATATCATAGACGATTCTGTAGAGGAGAACTAGCCCCCCTGGTTCTCGCCTATAAATTCCAGACCGACTCTTTGGTTTTGACCATCCCTTCGCGAAAAGATGCTCGAACGATTGGCCGATCTACATTCTCCTCTACAACCGTTACTTTGGCAGAAGCCTTGCTTTCCGGGGCGGCGAGTCTCCTGGAACTCGAACCAGGGGAACTCGGAGCCTTCGTTCGTAAGAGTATCACCGGTTCCATGGTCGAACAGATCGTTTTTTACGAAACCGTTCCCGGTGGGGCAGGGTACTTGGAGGAGATGGCTGAGCGCCTCCCAGAAGTTGCCGAAGCCGCTATGGATCGCCTCTTCGGCCACGAGTGCCTCAAAGCCTGCTACCTTTGCCTCAAGCACTATTACAATCAGCGTTGGCATCCTTTCTTTGACAAAGATCAGATACGAGATCTTCTCCTCATCCTATCCAAGCAGGAACATGTAGAACCAAAAGAGGAACCTTATGGAAGCAGCGTTAAGACCTTGGAAGGGATGCTTCGAGGCCGGGTCTCAGGAGAAGACCGGGAACTTGGCACCTACCCAAAGGGCGAGATCGAGGAGCCTCTTCGGGTTGCATTGGAGCGGGCTGGTCTTCCTGAGGCAAAGCGGGATTTTGAGATCCGCGATCATGATGGCAGACTAGTAACGGTTCCTGACTTTGCTTGGCCCGAAATCAAGCTCGCAGTCTACTGTGACGGCTTTGCGGTTCATGCCAATCAGGAAACGCTCGAGCTCGACGCGCGGAAGCGTAATTTCTTGCAGAGCAACGGATGGGTGGTATTAACCTACTGGGGAAGAACCATCCTCCGCGATCCTGACGGTTGCGCCAAGCAGATCGTTCAAATCTGGAGACAGAGGCGAAATGGTATTGCAAGAACCGCTTAAAGGCGATTCATGAATTGTTGTTATTTCTGAAGCTCTGGAACGATCTTCTCGAAGTAGTCGAGAACCTGAGGATTCATCAAGGCGTCCCTATTCAATACTGGTCTGCCGTGGATGATATTGGTAACCGCGCTCTCAACCTTCTTCATGTTGAGCGTATAGGGGGCTTCGGGCATCTCCATGATGATGGCTGGTACATGGCGTGGAGACGCTTTCTCCCGGAGTGTCTTTCGGATCGTATTCTTGAGATCCTCCGTTAGGCTAACTCCCGGAGCAAGCTTCACAAAGAGGATGATCCGCTGATCCCCTTCCCAGCTCTGGCCGATGGCAAGGCTGTCGGCAATCCCCTCGATCTTTTCCACCACGTTATAGATCTCGGCAGTACCAATCCGGACTCCAGAGGGTTTCAGGACCGCATCCGATCGCCCATAGAACGTGATGCCTCCTGTATCGCTATGTATGACGATATAGTCGCCATGGCGCCAGACACCCGGATAATGTTCGAAGTAGGCGCTTCGATACTTCTCCCCATCGGGATCGTTCCAGAAATAGAGCGGCATGGGAGGAGCCGGGGCTTCACAAACGAGTTCACCCTCTTTGTCCCAGATGGGTTTGCCGTTCTCGTCGTAGGCCTTCACCTTCATTGCCAAGCCAGGCCCCTGAAGCTCTCCCGCAAAGACAGCCTGGATGGGACTCCCAATCGCAAAACATCCATTGATAGCGGTCCCCCCCGATATGGAATTGAAATGGAGATCCTTCTTGATCGCACGGTAGACCCATTCAAACCCCTCTGCCGAGAGGACGGAACCGGTTTGAGAAATCTCCCTGAGGGAGGATAGATCGTGCTTCTTCCCCGGCTCAATTCCCTCGCTCCGGAGGTAGTTGATGTAGCTTGCGCTCAATCCGAAAACGGTAATCCTCTCCTCCTCGACCATCTTCCACATCGCATAAGGATCGGGGTAGTTCGGATTGCCATCGTAAAGCACGACCGTCGCGCCAACCCCCAAAGAGCTCAGCAACCAATTCCACATCATCCAACTACAAGTGGTGATGTAAAAGATCTTGTCTTCCCGCCTGAGATCCGTATGGAGGACGAGCTCCTTCTGATGGTTGATCAGAATTCCACCGGCACTCTGAACCATGCACTTTGGCTTGCCTGTTGTGCCAGAGGAGAACATAATGAATACAGGGTGGCTGAAATCCAACTGCTCGAATTCAAAAGGGATATCTCCATCCTTCGCCAGGAAATCTTCGTAATGGACCGCTTTGGGAATGCTCTGGATGTCGGGCCTCTCTCCTGCGTAAGGGACAATGACCACTCTCTCGAGAGAGGGGATACCTTTAGCCACCTCAGCTACATTCCCCATTGTGTTAAATGCCTTCCCTTTGTAGAAATAGCCATCGACCGAAAACAACACCTTCGGTTCTATCTGACCCAACCGATCCAGAGCCGCCAGTGCTCCAATATCGGTGGCGCAGGAGGACCAGACAGCCCCGATGCTCGTTGCCGCCAGCATTGCGATGGCGGTCTCCATCAGGTTGGGCATGTATCCAGCCACGCGGTCCCCTGGACGAACTCCCATTTCCCTTAGCGACGTCGCCAGACGGACCACGTTCGAGTATAGCTCTGCGTAGGTCATCTTGGCCGATTTTACGTTTTCTCCCCTGAAAACGAAAGCCAAACGATCGTCCCTGTACCTCAGGAGATTCTCTGCAAAGTTGAGCTTTGCCCCGATGAACCATCTCGCCCCGGGGAACTTTTTCAAATCGTCCACAACCTGGTCGTATCCTCTTGAGGCCTTGATTCCAAGGAAATCCCACGCAGCTGCCCAAAAATCTGGAATCTGATCCACGGACCATTGGTATAAGTCATTGTAAGATCGAAAGTTTTTTTTGTGTCTCCGGTTAACGAATTCAATAAATCGGGTCATATTTGCATTCTTGACCTGTGCCGGAGAAGGTACCCAGAGGGGTTTTTTAGTCGTTTTAGGAAGGACCCGAATTGCCAGTTTTAAACCGGGCTTCTTGGTCGGCTTTTTTGCAACTCTTTTCATCGGTTTTGTTACCGCTTTCGATACAACTTTCCTAACGGGTTTCTTCAGCACTTTTTTTGAAGGTTTACCGAGAATCTTCTTAGAGGGCTTTTTCGAAGCCTTCGCAGAAACTTTCTTCCCTACCAACTTCTTCCGAGATCTCTTCCCTGCCCCTTTCAAGGTCCTTTTCGCCATAATCCCCTCCCACGCACGAATATTTTGAACCGCCTTTCTCATTACCATTCTTGAAATCGCAGGTCAAGAGTAATTTGGGAGCTTCAGTAATGCGTCACCGAAGCGTGGGGAAGATCAGTTCATCGGAGAGGGATATCTTCGCAAATCTTACCAAGCGGACGATCCGAAATGATCCTTTGGCAAAGGTCATTTCACAGATCACAGGAGAGTCCTCCCAATTTCGGATTGGATCCTTCGAACCAGGGGACAAGCTGAGGTTTCCGCTATAAGATTTTGCCCGACTTCCCTTTCCGATTCCATTGAATTTCCAGGGTGGACTCGACGATTACGAGCGTCAGTAAAGCATTAAATTTGAAGTCGAGCTGGGGTTGAAAATAACGCCATCTTGAAGTTAATATTCTTTTTTAATGTTTCCTTTTGCGCCGTCTATTTGGCAGCAAAGCACGCCGCATCTGTCTTAAGCGGGGAGCCGAATGGGATTGCTAACAGGGCAAAAGATGCTCGATCTTTCAAGACTTCTCCCTGGCCCCTACTGCTCCCTTCTTCTTGCGGACTTGGGGATGGACGTTTTGAAGGTCGAAGACCCCGAGATGGGAGACTATATGCGCAAGATGGGGCCTACCCGAAAAGAGGATAGTGCCTTTTTTCTATCGGTGAATCGGAACAAAAAGAGCATGACCTTGAATCTTAAGGTAAAAGAGGGAAAAGAGATCTTTTACCGATTGATTGAGACTTACGATATCGTTCTCGAGAGCTTCAGACCGGGGGTGATGGACCGCTTGGGCATAGGGTACGAGGAGTTGGCGAAACGAAATCCCCGCGTCATCCTTTGCTCCCTATCGGGATATGGACAGGACGGGCCTTATCGGCTCCGGTCTGGTCACGACATCAATTATATCGGCTTAGGAGGTATTCTCGAACTGACCGGAGCCAAGAACGGTCCCCCTATAATCCCAAGCGCTCAGATAGCGGACCTCGGGGCGGGAGGGATGATGTCAGCCATTGCCATTCTTGCAGCGATTGTTCACCGAGAAAGGATAGGAAAGGGGCAGTGGTTAGATGTGTCGATGTTGGATGGTGTCATTTCCTGGCTCTCCTTGCACGCAGGAAAATATCTCATGGATCAAGAGCTTCCGAAAAGAGGAGAAACCCTCTTGACCGGAAGATATGCCTGCTATCACGTCTACGAGACCAAGGATGGGAGATACATGTCTTTGGGAGCCCTCGAGCCAAAGTTTTGGAGAAATTTCTGCGAAATGATCGGACGAAAGGATCTGGTCGATCAACAGTTCGTGGAAGGGGAGAAGAGGGAAGATATTATTCGAGAAGTCCAGAGCCTCCTGCGGACCAAAACCCAAAGAGAGTGGATCGAGCTTTTCAAGGACGCCGATGCCTGTTGCGAGCCGGTTCTAAACCTTGAGGAGGTCTTCAGCCACCCCCAGGTCCTCTACCGCCGGATGGTGGAGGAGATGGATCATCCGGTCGAAGGAAAGGTCCGAATGGTTGGAAATCCGATTAAATCCTCCGGATTTTCCTCCAAGGTCCGGAGTCCCGCCCCGAGGTATGGAGAGCACACGGTTGAAGTGCTGAGATCGGTCGGTTATTCTGACAAAGAGATTCAGCATTTTAGAGAAGTGAAGGCGATTTGACTAAGGAATGATGAAACGATGGAATGACGGAATGACGGAATGTTGGAATAATGGATTAATCAAGAAGGAAGGACAAAGAAACTCCTCTTTCCATTATTCCGGTATTCCATTATTCCAGTAGTCCAGTACTCGCGTTGGTGTGAGGATGTCAAAGATCGAGATCGATCAAGAACGTTGCAAAGGATGCGGTCTCTGCACCCTCGCCTGTCCCAAAGGGCTGATTCACATCGGTGAGGAGATCAACCGTCAGGGATATTTCTTTGCCGTCTGGAGTGGGGACGAGGAGTGCACGGGTTGTGCTTTTTGTGGAGAAATTTGCCCTGACATAGCCATTCGGGTTTGGAGGGAAAGTCGTGAAAGAAAGTCCTGAAAAGATCCTGGTAAGGGGAAACGAAGCCATTGCCATGGGAGCTATCGACGCTGGGTGTCGTCTCTTCTTTGGCTATCCGATCACCCCGCAGAATGAGATCCCGGAATATCTCTCCAAACACCTCCCGCCGTTGGGAGGAGAATTTATTCAAGCTGAAAGCGAAATTGCTTCGATCAATCTCCTCCTGGGCGCTTCGGCCACTGGCGCCAGGGCCATGACATCCTCTTCAAGCCCCGGGATCTCTCTGATGCAGGAGGGGATCTCTTATATGGCAGGAAGTGAACTCCCTACGGTAATTGTCAACATCTCCCGAAGTGGACCGGGATTAGGGGGAATTTCTGCTTCTCAGGGGGACTATTTTCAAGCGACTCGCGGGGGTGGCCATGGAGATTACAGAGTTATCGTCCTCGCCCCTTCAACCGTCCAGGAGATGTATGACCTGACCTGTTTAGCCTTTGACCTTGCGGATAAGTATCGGAATCCAGCGATGATCTTGGGAGATGCCTTAATCGGCCAAATGAAAGAGCCTCTGGTCCGAAGAAAACCGCAAGGCCTCGAGCTTCCACCCAAGGACTGGGCCCTGACCGGAGCCAAAGGCAGAAAGCCGAATCGGATCAAATCCCTCTACCTTCAGGAGGGCGAGCTTACCGAACACAATTGGAAGCTCCACCAAAAATACGAACGGATGAAGAGGGAAGAGGTCAGGTTTGAAACCATCGGTGTCGAAGACGCTCAGCTCGTCCTGGTCGCCTTCGGGAGCATGGCCAGGGTCGGCCGCACCGCTTCGGAACTGGCCCGCGAAGAAGGGATGAAGGTTGGCCTCTTCCGGCCTATAACCCTATTCCCTTATCCCGAGAAGCCTCTCCATGAGTTATCGAAACGGGTCAAGAAATTTTTGACCATCGAACTCAATACGGGCCAGATGGTCGAGGATGTGAAGCTCTCGGTTGCGCGGGATGCCGAGGTCTATTTCTATGGGAAACCTCCCGGAGCTCTTCCTTCCCCGGAAGAGATACTGGAAGAAATTAAGAAATGTTTGTAGGATAGAGCAAAGACCATAAGGCAAACGGAACAGGGCAAAACCCTTCCCCTCATGGAAGACAGCACTCAATGCTCTATGCTCTATGCCCTATGCCCTTTGCCCTTTGCCCTATGCGGTTTACCTTTACCGCAGCGCGGCAGCACCCAGCGCCGCAATACTTTCATCCCTATGCCCTATGCCCCATGCGAAAAAGGGCTGCCCTGACGAGGCCCAT
>FWPV01009758.1_pt1 | contig 16079 bp, 14 predicted proteins | sample 2228371 | NCBI WGS metagenome assembly FWPV01 (sample SAMEA103939776, study PRJEB20133) | metagenome | reverse complement strand
CATCTAAAGTAATCTTTTACTCAGAACAAAAACTTCAAGGGTAATTCAATCTCTTATGATGTCCCGTATGATTTAAATTACACTTTAAAAGTCTCTCCAGGATTTTATATCCAATCATTAAAAATCCCTTCGGGAGTTCGTGTGGAATTTGACATATTTGGCGCTTATGGATCCGAAACATTCTCCAGAGATGGGCCTGCCGATGTTGGATCTCTCCCCAAAGAAGGTCTAAGCACGGGGGTGAAAATCACCAGAATTTCAAAATCAAACCTCCAGGCTGTTCAGAATGAAGGAATTTGGCTTCTTCTTTTTCTCCTTATTATTCTTCTTATTCTTCTTGTTTTCCTCTTCAAACGCCCCTCGTCCTCAGTCTCCTAAGTCTTTAAGTTTTAACCACATATAAAGTCTAAACTTTCCTCATTATCTTTCTCCTATCCGAAGATTAAAGGTTAATCAATTAAATCAGGAAAGGAAAACCTCAAGCCTTTCTTTTTCTTTCCTGATTTCGGAGATACAGAATCAAGTTGAAAGACGATCGAACAACTTTCGATCTTGAGATCAGAGAAGAAAGACTCCATGTCCAGATTAACATTAACTCGTAAAAAATCTTTGGTAGGAATAAAAATCTTAATATGGGAGCAAAACATAAACGTTCTTCACAGCCTCCACCGGAAACTCCACCTCCATCGGATTCTGAAGATTCTGTCGTCCGTGTTTACGTAAGACCTGACTTTATGGGTCAACCGTATGAAATTAAACTACTTCCAGGAGCACAAACTAGTAATATGCAGGATTTCACTTATATCGGTCCGATTAGTTCAATTAAAATTCCATCGGGTATTCGTGTAATATTAACTACTATAGTACTTCCACTCACTGCCAAGTCAAGACAACTCGTCTATGATGGTCCTGCCGAAATTAAGGCCGTTCCTCTGACTCCTCCATATACTCAAATTACCATCCAAAAGTTAGAATCTCCACCGACAGAATCCTCAAATCTCCAGGTTATCAGGAATGAAAATATGTGTCTTCCTCTTTTTATGGTTATTGTTCTTCTTTTTCCTCTTCTTCTCTATCTTTTTTTTTCCGACTCTAGGATGTTATTACTTTTCTCGGCACAGAAATGAAATCGAATTGGATATCAAGGATTGACAAACATCTCAGCGGAGTTTCCGATGACCTTTTTCTCGACGATATTCGATATCCCTATCTTCGAGAGTTTGACCTCGTAACATATATCTTCAATGTAGAAACGATTAGATCTGTCTTTCAGAGTCTCGGGGATATATTGTCTCGAAACTCGATCCAGACATTGGGATATGACAAAAAGCAATTGGCGACTTGGTATGGAAGTGAGCATATGTTAGATGAGGGAGTAGCAATACATTGAGATTTTTCCCACTTCTTCGGATAACGTTCTTCCTGTTCGATGGGATCTCTTCATCGCATTGCTAACCAGAGATAGAAAGAAGAAAAAGAGTTTCAACCGTCTTAAGTCTGAATCGATTCGATGAGACAAACTTCTAAATTAATTATTGAGGGAAAAAATCTCCGAAAAGAAAAACATGCCACGACTTACTTTTGATGAATTTCTCCAGTCGACCTATCCTTTTCGTTCTCAGTACTCTTCGGGAGTTTATATTTATAGTTATGATATTCCGACGATGGATCTCGTTCTGGAGGCTCTCGAGATTGCCGTCTATGAACCGGACATTATTGAAGTATTCGTTCAAACACCTCAGAGTAAGTTGATTTTTCATCCGATTGAAGATGACATATGGGAAGTTATCCAGTATGACCCTCAAGAAATTATCGAAGTTACATTTATACTCCATAGTAGTCAAATCATTCCTACTATTATGACATTGCCCAATGTAGACAATTCCCAAATTACAGTTTTTTCCCAAGATGGCACGCGCTATGACCTCTGGAATCGTGGCTTTTTCTAGATTTCTTTTCGAAATCTTGGAAACGTCAAAGAGAGAAAGAGGTAGATAGTCATTCGATTGGAACAGTTACTTCGAATGTATTCCGAAGTAACTGTCAAGAGTCGGAAGTCTGTTGGAAAGAGTTTTTAAACTTGGCAAAAATACGATGATAATAAGTTCGTCCCGGTCGATAATAGACAGACAACCACCATTGCCGAATTCTTTGAGCAGCATTTAACTTCCGTTGATACAGAACTCGATACCAGCGCTGAATTCGGATGACTATTCCCGGATTGGCCGCAATCGTTAAGGAGAACCAGTTCCAAGGTTTATCAGGATACTCTCTCACAATCTCCCATGTAACATTTGGATTTAAGGAGAGTCCGTTCCAATTCCACGGCCACTCGGGATGAGAGAGAACAATTTTCCATGTGATATCTGGATCGGAGGAGATTTTGTACCAGTTCTTATTTAGCCAGTCCTTATTTTTCTGTTCGCAAAGAAGGGAAATATAAGTATGATTAACTCTTAAGTATAAGTAAAGCATGAAGTAATGTTTGATCGAAACTTGAAATACTTTTGGAGAATTTCATTTACCATCTGAAATCTTCTATCGTCTTTCGAGAGAAAAGATGATAGAAATTAGACAAAATTAGTATATTTACAGCAGCAGAGTCCGTCTAAATAGATGGCATCCTCATTTTGCCCAAAGATGATTGGAGTCTGCATATGGGATAGAAGATCTTCAAAGTTTCACTTCTCATTATGGTCACTTATACAGAAATGCCCGTCATTTGTAAGAGAAAACATGTCAACGAACATCTGTTTAAGGGGCAAATTTTCGAGACCGTTGAAATTGCGGATCGTATCTTTTCCTGAAAAGAGAGGCTCCCATTTAATTAAATTTTTAAGTAAAGTGAATCCAATTCAAATACTTTTGGTTTGAATAAGTTTGATTGCAATACAAAGAGAATTCTTTTTTGTATTAAAGGTTCGTATGGTATCAATTCTCGCGATTACATGGAATACGCAAAGTGTGAGACTCGCAGAATCTCTTTCTGATGAGACTGTTCAGAAAAACCGCGAGTCGCCATTATCATCCTATTCATTTCATTGCCAGATTCCGGATTTTCTTCCGGAACTTCTTCGGAGAATTTCAGAGAAACGGTATAGTATCTTAATTTTTTCTTTTCAGGAAGATGCTTATCCCGGATCTTATTTTCATTCTCACCTTCTCTGTAAAGAACTTGAGCCGCTCAATTATACTCTTCTTCGACGGACTCGATTGATCGGACTTGGAGTTACAACATTTAAGGCGCTGAGTGAATGTGATATTAAAGCTCGCGGTCTACGAACATCAATATATGCTCTGAATGAGTTGGCTTCTGAAATTAAGGCGTCAGACTTTCTTCTTCGACGAGAAATTGGAGAGATTTCTCGAGAACATGTATGTTCAACCATATCAACTTCATCTCTGATGGACTTTCTTTTAAATTTCCCCGTCCGTCTCGTTCGAAATAAGGGAGCGACGGCCTCCTATCTTCGAATTCCAAAAGTGGGTCTCCTGGCCATCATTAATGTTCATTTGCCATTTAATTCCAAGAGTCTTCTTGAGGCCACACTTAAACAAAACCCCATGTTGCGTCAAAATGATGTCTTTGCCCAAAATATCCACTTTAATCGCATCTATGAAGACTTTATTCTCAATCTTCCAGTTCGTCCTGATTTCGTTATTTTAATGGGGGATCTCAACTATCGACTTAAGATGTCACCTCACGAAGATCTTGCTCTCCAACTATCCTCTCCCAACAATTGGAACATTGACTTTTTCCGACACTGTTATATGAACTATGATGAACTCCGAGAGCAGATGTCCAAAGGTAATATTTATGCCCTCGAGGAAGGAGTCAATGGTCAGGGGCCTCTCTTTCTTCCCACATGTAAGTTGATTAAATTCCGATCTCCCCACGAAAAGTTCATCTTCAAAATCGGTACAGTTCATCATCGAATCCCCAGTTGGACTGATCGTATCTTATATCAAACTTTCACGTTACGACCTTATAAGCTGATATGTCAATCCTACCAACGTTTTGATCAAGGGCAAACCATGTCTCAATCAGATCACGCCATGGTCATTGGCGAGTTTGAAATTGTTTCCACGCATTCAAATCCCTCTTCTCCAGTCGACTCTTAAATGACTTAGCTGTTCCTTTGATGTCCCTTTGATGTTCCTTGAAGAAACATCAAAGGACCGTCTCATTTATCTTTCTTTGATATTCGTTATCTGTAAGATTTCATGTTCGTAAGAAATGACTTGATGGAACACTCGAGTTTTAAGAAGTTGGGAAATATTGAGCAAGATATGAGTTTTTATTCCTTCGAATTCATTTTAGGTACTCTTTTTAACCAAAGCGAAGAGACGGGCCGCGCGTTCTCGAGCAGCTTCTTTTCCTGACACGACACGAGCCCGATCCTGTTTCTTAGTTTTATCATTTGAGTGTTCTCTGGTTTGAGTCTTATCATGAGATTCCGTTTGAGTTTTATCATTTGAGTGTTCTCTGGTTTGAGTCTTATTATGAGATTCCGTTTGAGTTTTATCATTTGAGTGTTCTCTGGTTTGAGTCTTATTATGAGATTTTGTTTGAGTTTGAGATTTCGAGTGTTCTCTGGTTTGAGTCTTATTATGAGATTTCGTTTGAGTTTGAGCTTTGACCTTTGCTTGAGCCTGATCGAGAGCCTGAGCTTTCGATGAAGCGTGTCCTTGACCTTCGATCGGTGGCATAATAGGATCGGGGGTTACTTGGCAGGAGGGAGTATCCTTTTCTCCGGGAGGGAAGCAGAAACGCTCGACAGAGGGCCAGACGAGAGCCGGGGGATAGGGAACGACGGGTTCAATTGGAGAGAAGACTGGACCACTATAGTTCCGACCCCAAAGGAGATTTGGAGTCAGATTAACAATACGATCAAAGGCCATGTACATCTTCCAGATGAGCCACCTGCCATTCTCCTTAACCCAGATAAAGTCGCAATCTCCGAAGGATGAAATATTGAGAATTTCCTTTGTGAAGGGTTCTCGAATGTGTTCAAGAGTGTTAATGTATGCGCGCATACGAGCGAACTTTCGTTTGTCTCCAGGAGGTGAGTTACACCAGACGGATGAAACGTTTGTTAAACGGTGAAGTGCATAACCAATTACAATTTCAAGTACATCGAAAAGGAAGGTTTCGCGGACTCCTTCCTTGCCCTTCACAATGAGCGGGAAAAATCCACCTGTCACGAGTTCATATGTTGAAAAGTCATTGGCAAAGTGATCCATCACATTATCCAGAAGACAGGAGATCTGTTCCTCCGAACTGCGACTGTTCCGGAAGAGGACGCCAACATCGTACATGAAACTGTATAGAGATTGTTCAATCTGTCCATTAAGTTTCAGATCGAATTCACAACTCGACTCCGAGAAGGAAGAGGAGGCAGAATAGGAGGAAGAGGAGGAAGAGGAGGAAGAGGACTCATTTTTAACTGGCATATGAACACAGACGGGTTTTAATTTTTTCTTGTGTTTTTCAATCTTGGAGTTGGAGACACACATGCACTTTTTACCCATGATGTTTTAAAAAGAGAAATAATTTTTATTTGAGTTCGTTTCATCGATTCGAAGAAGATTCGAAGAAGATTCGAAGAAGATTCGGATCGAAAAGTTTTAAATGAGACGGAAGAATATATTAAAAATGTCTGGATGTCCGATCTGTTTTCATCATCTCTTAAGCCAATCCTGGTATCATTATCAACATGAAGGTCTGACCAAACCGAAGTGTCATTCGTGTGGACGAGAGTTATGCTTTGATAAGAATGAAATTGTCACAGAACTTATAGAATATCGAGATAAACTTATCTCTCCCGGAAAGATTCAGAAGTGTTGTCATCTTATACAAAAGATTTATCGGAACGAATATCAGACAATCAGTCAAGTAATGTATGACACGATGAAATATGACTTGTTTGTCTCGACTTAAGAAAATCCTGATATTATTGTCTTTTGACAATAATATCGGTTCGCTTCACAATTCGAAACTAAGATTATCTTAAGGTTCAATGACCTGAAGTCCGTGAGTAACATTGATACCGAGGCCATTAAGAAGGTGGATAAGAAGTTTATAAACATAAGGAATGGTAAGATTGCCAAAGTTTCCTTTGTCTTTACAGTTTCGACACATATAGGTCTGGGAAACCGCATCACTTATAGCAATCGTACCACACGTCTGACACCAAACCGTTCGATAAGCATCTGAACACGCCATCAGACGATCCAAAAGCATGGCTGAGGCACCGTGAGAAATAAGCGAGTCACGTTCCATTTCACCAAATCGAAGTCCTGCTCCTCCAATACGCGATCGTCCCGGAACCGGCTGATGACTAATCGGATTGATGGCCCCTCGAGATCTCATTTGAAGTTTGTCCTGCACATGATGTCGAAGAGCCATGTAATAACAAGGGCCCATATAAATCTCAGCTTTCATCAGTTTACCCGTCATCCCATTAATCATCACCTCCGTTCCATTCGGATTAAACCCGTAAGCTTTAAGATTTTGTCTCAATGCCTCAAGATCGAAGGGTCGGAATGTTGTCGCATTGAATCGTTCTCCTGTCATCAAAACGAGTTTCGATGCTATTATTTCAATGAGGAACCCAAGTGTCATTCGTGAAGGAATACAGTGAGGATTAATAATAATGTCCGGTCGAAGACCTTTATTTGGCCCTGTTGCCACAAAGGGCATATCTACCTCTGGCATAACGATTCCGATCGTTCCTTTCTGGGCACTTCGTGGTGAGAACTTGTCACCAATAATGGGATATCGAACTTGACGTATCTTGACCTTGATAACGGTTTGTTTCACCTCGTTCTTACTGACGATAACACGATCCACAATTCCTCCCTCTCCGATACCCAGATAAACCGATGCATTTTCCACATGTCCATTGTCATATATGCGAACTCTTCCAATGATGCAGTCCTGTTGCTTAACAACATGTCCCACTTGTGGTATTCCATTCTCATCCAGAGCGTCATATCGTGATTTCGGCTCTCCTGGACGAGGATCGGGACGACGTAACTCTTCTCGGAACCCCTTCCCCTGATTAAAGACCGCTCGAACAGTTGTATACTTGATCATACGAAAGAGCCCTCTTTCAATCGATCCCTTATTGAATATAATGGCGTCCTCTTGATTATACCCTCCATATGTCATGATGGCTACATGAACCGTCTCTCCAATGGGAAGCTCATTCAGACCCAGAAGATTGGTCATCTGAGTCTCAAAAAGAGGTCGAGACGGATACGCCAGCAACTTCATCGTTGTATCAAATCGACTCATGTGATTCGATGAACAGATGCCTAGAGCCTGTCTCTCTTGACCACATGTAAACACATTCCGAGGCCCTTGATTATGAGACGCCATCGGCACAATCGAGGCTGAAAGCCCCAAATAGGCCGTCGGATCAAGTTCACAGTGAGTAAAGGCCCTCTTCTTTATCAGTTCATTAAGTGTGTCCTTCGCCTGTTTAGCCATCTGTTTCGCCTCTTCCCACGTTAAAAACGTCATTTCTTTCTCTCCTCCTATCGTCGTCACCTCAACATTAATCTCCTCCTTCCCTTCCGATATAAAACGATGCAAAAGTTCCACCGCCTCTTGATACTGTCGCCGTGCCTCTTCAACCTCATTTCGTCGAGTTTCCATGTCCCAAATACTCTGAGCCAAGTAGATAAAATGCTGTTCAAAGGCATCAATGTACTCAACACATCCCTCCGATAAAAGAGTCGTAAAGGGCGCATCCCACAAATTCTTCTTCGCAATAACAAGCTCTCCATCGGAATCCACAATGAGTAGAGGACGTGTCGGTAGCGCTCCATCAGAGTGGAGATAAAATGTCCCGTCCGGATGAAGAACAATCGACACATCTCGGGGAAGTCGCCCCTCTCGTCTCATTTTAATACATAGCTCCCACATGTCCTTTCCAGGACACCACCCCATAAACTTCCCATTAAATAGAAAAACCGTGTCATGATACGGCGTCTTATTATCATGAACCAATGGATTCATGTACTGTCGAATCCTCTTCTCGTTCTCCTGTTCGAGAATCTGCAAAATTAAGTTCTCGTCTCTCTCTATCGATGGAATCGCCATTATCGACATGTTCTTAACAAGACCACAGTTATGTACACAGAAACCCTCACCTCCTATGAACGTGTGTGTCTCTGACTCCGTCGTAAAATCTCCAACCAGACACGACTCTTCCTCGGTTATTGATACTATCGGCACAAAAAGACAATGCTTGACAACAGCCGTATACCGACACCACTCCTCATATCCTATCTTTCTTCCCATATAATTCCCGGATTTCAAATACTCACTCAATCGATATCCCTCAATACTCTTTTCCGTCGCGTAACGATAACCAATTGTCTCCATGTATCGTATCACATTCTCCTCCGTATTATCCAGTCCTACTGTCATCCGATCCGGATCCCGAAAAGACTTAACCTCTGTCATCTTCACTCCCAGTTCCTCCATCAAGATCTTCATCGAATTCAGAAAGTGTCTCTTATCTTCTCCCTTTCTTCCACTTGACATCTCCATCTCTCTCGACATGACTTTCCCATCCTTCCACATGATACAAATCCCACTTCCTCCATGAAATCCCGCCAAAAACTCCCTCTTCTCGAAAAAAGATCCTTTTCGTATCCACTCCGGAACTCGGAAATCTCTCCCTCCCAAACCTCTTAGAAGAATCGTCAACGCCGGGGACAAACGTATTATCCATATCTTCCCCTTGTTACAGATCTCTCCCTTCGTAAATCCCAGACGAGAAATGTCTTGCTGAAGTCGTTTCGCGTCATCTTCGGAATCGAAACTATACTCTCCTCCCGGAAAACCCGACTCTACCGAAAAGTTACCCCTCGTTAAAAACGCCCCGGTCAGTCGAGCCAAAATCGGAAGTCGCAGATCCTCACTTCGAAGTGGCAACAGATCTAAATTCTTTAACTTTCTCCCATACCTCTCAAGAAGCTCCTCTCGACATCCATCTTCCTTTCCTTGATTCCGAAGAATCCCCATCTCAAGAATACACTCTTTCTCCCTTCCAAACGGAAGAGGCTTAACTCCGGGAAAAATACAGACCTTATGTTTCTTCACGTCAAGTTCTCCCGCTGGAACCCACCCATGTGACGTCAGAAACGGATGATCATCTGTAACAACAATCGACCGCCCCGACCAACTCGTAATTTTTAGAACTCTCTTTCCATATCTGTCTGACGGTAGAAGAAAATGCTTCTTTACTCGTGTCGTTGTCTCCTCCAAGGTTTCCGGAGAAATCGTGATAACCTCATCACCATCTTTCAAGTCTTGCATTCTCTTCGTACTTCCATCAGCCAGAAGAACAGGCTCATCCCCTCGAAGACACGTCTCACCCTCAGGCGTCTCGATTGGACAGACATAACCAAGTTGACTCTGTTGAACAAGACGTATGTTAGGTCTCTTCACCTTCCGACTCGCCGGAGTATTGATTCTCCTCAGATGAGAATACGTCGCAAGTATATTATCTCTCTTTAGAATTTCAGTAATGTTCTCCTTAAAATATGAGTTCTTCACTCCCTTGATTCCCCAATTTTTACTAGTGAAACTCGATACAAAGTTATCCGTAATGATCTTATGATGTATAAAGGCGGATCGCATGGTCATCGGAGTAAAGTTCTTACTTCTCAGTGTCTCCTCCGTCTTCCTCACAACCTCCGCCCACATTCCACTGAAAAGTTGCTCGATCGACCTCGCAGCTGTCTCCAATCTCTTGTTCGCCCAGTCATCTCGATCATCCGGAGGTCGAAGACCCGCCATCACCTCCGCCATTCTCACAAGCATAATCGACAACATCTCAAGTTTCCGAATGAGAAGACGACGTGTCACATCCGTCGATGTCTCTCCCGGTTTTGGTGTGACGATGATCTGCGGAAACAGCTCCGAAACAAGGGAACTAAAAAGATCATTCTTCGTCTTCTCCGTCAAGGAACCCGACATCTTCTTCTTTTTCGCAATGGCCTCGTAATCATTCCCCACCGTTTGAAGCTTTATCAGAGACTGTTGAAGAACAACCCAAATCTTCTTCACACGCTCTGGCCGTGTAAACTGCGAAATCATCCTCAACATCCTCGGAACGTTTGAAAACTTCTCCTCTGGAGCTGTGATATTCATCAGTGAATCAAGAACCGTCCCAATCATCCGATACGCCGAAAACACCCCAATCGAATTCGGATTTCCATCCTTGTTCTTCCCCAAAAAATGCAATATCAGTCTTATACTCTTCCTCTTCCCCTCCTTCAACATCACCACCGTTGATCCAAGATGTGTATTTGTCGTCATTCGAGCAACCAGACGCCCCTTAATCGCCCCCTTCCCCTTCGTCTTCCCAGGACCCTTACTATCTTTCACAAAAACAAGAATCCGATTGAGTCGAAGCTTCTCCTGTATAAGTACTACATTCTCCGTCCCCTTGACAATAAAGTACCCCCCTGGATCACTCGAACATTCTAACATATCCAACAGCTCTTGTGGCGTCTTCCCTCTCGTATGACATAACACAGACCCCACCATCACCGGTATCTTCCCAAGAAAAACTCTCCCCTCTATTGGCACTTCGTCTGCTTCCGTCCCATCCTTCGGCCTATAGACCAAGTCCGCCATTATATCCGCCCAATACGTTAACATTCGATCTCTCGCCATCTTCGGCGTCATCATCTCCCCTGTTGACGCTATCTTCGGCTTCTCAAAAAATAACCTCTTAAATATAATCTGTCCCCCATCCCCTGTCCTCAACTGTCTCGACGTAATAATCCTCGGCAACGTCCTCGCTATACTATTATCATACGCCTCGATCAACGGTATACTAAACCCCTCATATGTTAAATACGACTTCGCAAGCTTCCCGTGTTTATCTATCATTATCTCTCCCGGTATCATTAAATCCATCTCCTCCAAAGCCACAACCCTCCTCTCGATCGGATACGGCAAAACAGCATTTTCCACATAAACAGGAATTTGCGACATATTATTATTCTTTATATACTAACTATTTATCTTCTCTTCAATTTCTTTTTCATTCTCTTCTTTATTTAACAACTCCTCCCTTCCTCCCAATTTAAACATTTAACGTTTGACCGTTTCATGTTTAACTCTCCCCTCTCTAAGTCTCCCTATAAATCACCCTAATAACCGTCTCTCTCTCTCTCTGCGGACGCAACTTAAACTGTTCACTCGATTGATTCCAATCCATATTTATTTCCTCCAACATAAAGTTCTTAACCAATTCAACAATGCCCAACCGTCCCTCATTCATTGCATAAATCCATCCCATGACATATCCTCTTTCCCAGACTAACACATGCTTTACAAGGATTTTCTTAACTGGTAATATCCGCAGTCCATCATTACGAAGAGCTGATTAAAGAGATATTATGTTGAGGCGGGGAGTAAATATTCCTTTGACTACTTAAAACAACCGTCCCAGCCGAAACCGGACATTTGTCAAAATCGTGTCACTCACTCCATATCTCAACAAAAACCAGATGACCCAATCGTATCCCCTTCAAAAAACCTCCCACATAAAACAAATTTAACAAATTTAACACCTCCTCCTCCTCCTCCTCCTCCTGAATATAGGACCACCGACTTAATTATTCCACACTCCAACACATATTCTCAATCGTCGTATCAAAACCAGCTAAAAGATATGCCGTCTGTTCCTCAACCACCTTCTCAATATCAATCTCTCCATTATCATAATCTCTGTCTCATAACGATTCTATAATCTCTCTTTCAGTTCTCCTCACACTTTACTATCCCCACTTATACCAAGATGATACTCAAACTCTTTTATCATATCCGTCATAATCCAATACACCTCCTTGACTGATGATGAAACTCTTGACAACCTCCTCACTATTTTTTTTTTAAAATAACATCTGGTTCCAGATTCACAAACTTCTCACCACCCATTCCGTAAGTCTCTACGGATGAATCGGCGGATACCGTGTATGTTCCCCACAATAATCCCAAAAACCGTGTCCTGATTTTTTTTTGAAGGGGTATCAGCTCCCTAAGCAAATCCTTAACCTTCTTCAAATCAACTCGTCTCTTAATATTGTCCACCGTCGGTACACTCAAAGGAACGGAAAACATCTCCATACCTCTTTGACGAATCTGACTAAAAGATCCGGCAAATCTTGAACTAGATCCAGACTCACACTCGACGCAGTTAATGCCAGAAAACCCATACACCAACAAACACGCATACCTCCTCAAAAATCCTCTCCATTTTCTTCCCAAATAAAGACAAAAAACCTTCCATTTAATCCATCATCTACTTTGAGTTTGATCCTATCCGATTCTCCGAATTTCATGGCTCCCTACTTTAACTCTCCCAACATTAATACAACCCTCATGTCTATTTCCAGAAATATTCTTTAGATATCTATCAACCTGATATGTTTGGATGTTTATCAACATTTATAGAACTCCAATTTCTATCAACCTGATATGTTTTGGATATTTATTCATGTGATGTGAATATGTTTTGGATATTTATCAACATTGATAGAACTCCAATTTCTATCAACATGATATGTGTTGGATGTTTATCAACTTGATATGCCTCCAATTTCTATCAACTTGATATGCCTCCATTCTATCAACTTGATATGTTTTGAATATTTATCAATGTTGATATGTTTTGGATATTATTTATTCATGTGATGTGAATATGTTTTGGATATTATTTATTCATGTGATGTGAATATGTTTTGGATATTTATCAACATTGATAGAACTCCAATTTCTATCAAGCTGATATGTTTGGATGTTTATCAACTTGATATATTTTGGATGTTTATCAACACTGATAGAACTCCAATTTCTATCAACTTGATATGTGTTGGATGTTTATCAACACTGATAGAATTCCAATTTCTATCAAGCTGATATGTTTGGATGTTTATCAACTTGATATATTTTGGATGTTTATCAACACTGATAGAACTCCAATTTCTATCAAGCTGATATGTTTGGATATTTATCAACACTGATAGAATTCCAATTTCTATCAAGCTGATATGTTTGGATGTTTATCCAACTTGATATGTTTGGATGTTTATCAACATTGATAGAACTCCAATTTCTATCAAGCTGATATGTTTGAATGTTTATCAACTTGATATATTTTGGATGTTTATCAACACTGATAGAACTCCAATTTCTACCAACTTGATATGTTTGGATATTTATCAACACTGATAGAACTCCAATTTCTATCAAGCTGATATGTTTGGATGTTTATCAACTTGATATACTTCCAATTTCTATCAACTTGATATGTTTGGATGTTTATCAACTTGATATGTTTGGATGTTTATCAGCTTGATATGCCTCCAAATTCTATCAACTTGATATGTGTTGGATATTTATCGATGTTGATATGAGTTAGACATATATCAAGTTGATATGACTCCAAATTCTATCAACTTAATATGTCTTGGATTATTATCAACAATGATGTAACCCCAAATTCTATCAACTTGATATATCTGAGATATTTATCAACACGAATATGTTTCCAATTTATATTCATGGAAATATGTATTGGAAATTTATCAACATTTATAGAAACCCAATTTTATCAATGTTGATACGTATTGGATATTTATCAACATTGATATGTCTGAGATATTTATTTCTACGAATATGTTTCCAATTTTTATCAACGCTGATAGAACACCAATTTCTATCAATGTTAATACGTATTGGATATTTATTAACATTGATATGTCTAAGATATTTATCAACGCTGATATGTATTGGAGATTTATTCCACGAATATGTTTCCAATTTATATTCATGGAAATATGTCTTGGAAATTTATCAACACTGATATGTTTCCAATTTCTATCAACTTGATATGTCTGAGATATTTATCAACGCTGATAGAACTCCAAATTTTATTAACATTGATACGAATCCAGATTCTATCAACTTGATATCTCTTAGATATTATCAACACTGATAGAACTCCATTCTATTCATATGAATATATCTGAAGATATTTATCAACACGAATATGTTTCCATTCTATTCATGAAAATATGTCTGAGATATTTATTTCCACAAATATAACTCTCATTCCCATTCACACTAATAAAATTTGGAGTTCTATTCCTGGAAATACAACTCTCATTCCTATCAATCTTGATATTTTGGATATTTATTTCCATGAATCGAATCTTGATATATATCCAATTGCTCTGATATGATATTCAGGAAATCGAGACTCCTATCCGTCGAGTTAATTCTCGATCAATATCTCGAATCCAAAGTTAATCACGAAATTCTTCTTTCCATTATTTCCATTCCATGATCTAACTTTAAAGTTCCTTTCACTTAGTTTAGTTCAGACAATCCGACTTCTATCTGAGTTTGACTTCCAAAATTCAAGTTAGACCCAAATTAATATCAGTGAAAATAAGTTAAATTCACCTAACATCGAAGATGAATACCCGAAACCGACTTTTGTTTAAACATCTCACATCCGAACTCTTTGTCATTAATCTCGAATAAGTTTTCATCAAGATGTTAGACTCCAGACGTATCTAAAGTCTGCAATTTCAACGTTCCTTAAGTCAAGTCTCAATACCTCTAACTCTTCTCACTGAGATTAACGTTAGCTCCACTTAAACAGACAAATATCACCTAACGTTAATCTTGACAAATCGAGTCCTATATCATCCAACGATAGATATCACAATGACACCGATATTAAATCTATCAATGAAAACTCTAATTAAAGACCAATTCAAGATCGATTGAATGAAATAAATGTCAGCTGAATTCAGAAAAAGTTAATAGACTCGAACTTTCTCCAAACTCAGCTGATATTGAGAATCTCATGGTTTAATTAAATCTCGATATCGTTGAATTTAGATATATAAACAGACAGAAACTTGACGAATATCAAGATCAATCATGAAGCCGATGAATAAAGTTTAAACGGATCTGTCGATCGATTAAGTTCTGGCATAAAATATATCTCAATTAGAACCGAATCGAAAGTCTGATGTCTCGGTCGTCAACTCCAAATTTCTATCAGTCAAATTCGGTTAAATCGACTAACCCAAACTTCGTTGATGTCTGAATTAATCGATATATCAACGAAGTTCAAATCCGACCGATTCGAACTCACTGATATTAAGAGAATTAAAACTTCTTGTAGTTGACTTCGAATTACATAAATAGTTCTATTCCTGATATTCTAATTCATCGAACTTAAATATTCTACGTCTCGTTCGGGTTCCAAATCCGAATTTACTTTTATCGAATCTATCAGTCGAGATCAAAGTTAATTCAAAGATATCTGACCTCGACTGATATCTCGTCTCAACACTTTAATATCTCAATGATTCGAATCAGAATACCCACATTCATAAAATACGATATTCTAGTTCCTGCAGATCATTGAGTTAAAGTTAGTTGTTCATGTTCAAGTTTGGAATTCATCGTTTTGATCCCGATAGATGTCGAAATCGATCGAGTGAGTTAAAGATCAAACGAAATTATTTCAGGGAACATAAGTGTATCTCCCTCGTTCAAGAACATTGTTTTAATTTCGAGTTCTATTGAAAAATTGATTTTCTGTCCATTCGATTCCATTCAAGTTCGGATCAATCCTTGACAAGAACTTTCGATACCCGGGAGAATTAGGCCGGAACAAGTTCCCGTAAGACTCGTTCTCCTATGGGGAAAGTTCTTCCCATTGATCCTTTTTTTCTATCAGTGTAATAGTTCATCTTCACTTATTCAACCTTCGTATCCAAATTAAAAAAACAACACCTTATTCAACCATTGAATCCAAATTAAAAACGATATCTTATTCAACTATCGTATTTCGCTAATGGTATCTTCATTCCTCCGATCATCGTTTTTCCAAAGGGATCTTTGTCTCTTTGGCTATCTTATTTCTGTAAGGAGAATCTCCGTCTCTTTGGCTATCTTATTTCTGTAAGGGAGATCTACGTCTCTTTGGCTATCTTATTTCTGTAAGGGAGATCTACGTCTCTTT
>FWPV01004724.1_pt1 | contig 16080 bp, 12 predicted proteins | sample 2228371 | NCBI WGS metagenome assembly FWPV01 (sample SAMEA103939776, study PRJEB20133) | metagenome | reverse complement strand
GCCCGATCAACTGCCAGGCAATCAGCCCCGCCACGGTCGCAGTCGCTGCCGCAGCAACGCCCCACGCGCCAACCGGACCGGTCAGTTCGGTGAGCAGAGTACTCCCAGCCCAGCCCACCAACCCGCCGCCCTGGCCGGCCAGGGCGCTCTCAAGAGAACGCGCTGTCGCCAGGTGCGTCAGCACGAGGAGGGTGAAGAGGAGCAGTTCCCCCAGGGCCACGATAGCCCAGCGCACGTTCCAGCCACGCCGCCCAGCGAGAACGAGCGCAAAACCGCCAGCCCACAAAGAGGCAACAACAACGAAAGCGCCCCAGCCGAAAGCGATGCGCAGAGGGCCCGGGGAGCCGTCACCCAGCAGGTTCGGAACCAGCAGCAGGAGAGCCACAAGCCCTGCTACCAACAAGGCCAGGCCCAGTGTTTCGTTCTTAGGCGCTCTCAAATATCAGATCCTTCGCCAGCCCGCCTCAGGAGTCGTGCGGCTTCGGGCCGATGCTTCGCAACCCTCACGGCCCACCGGAGAGCTCGGCCGTAGCGGAGATCCCCTGGACGCGAGTGCGTGCCGGCAGGTCCGCGCTGCGCATCGTCAACGCAATACGATGCCGGGAGCCATCAACGCTCAAGACCCTCACATGCACCCGGTCTCCCTCGTTGACAATGTTGCGCGGATGCATGAAACTACCCTCGGCCAACTCCGAGATATGGATCAGGCCCTCCAGCCCTTCCTCCAAGCGCGCAAAGGCCCCAAAACTCACGACGTTAGTGATCACGGCCTCTACCGTCTGCCCGACATGGTAGCGGGACTCCACGCCCTGCCACGGGTCAGGCTGAAGCCGCTTGAGACTCAGAGAGACTTTCTGCTCGTCCTCGCTGACCTGCAAGACCATGACCTCCACCGAATCACCCGGCCGTGCCACTTGACCGGGCGATTCCACGCGTCCCCAGGACAGTTCCGAGATGTGAACCAGCCCCTCGAAGCCGCCCAGATCAACGAAGACGCCGAAGGGACACAGGTTGGTCACCGTCCCGCGGCAGACCTGGCCGGGGCGCAGCGTGCTCAGCAACGCGGGCCCCTCGCCATCGCGGTGGGCGAGGCGTTCGGACAGGATCAGGCGGCACCGCTCGCGGTCAATCTCGACCACTTTGACGCTGAGCGATTGGCCCACGCGCGCCGCAAGTGCAGCCATCCGCTCCTCTACCGTAGCCGCCACAGGGGGCGCCAGCAGGTGTGAAGCCGGCAGGAAACCCTGAATCTGCCCCACCTCAGCGAGGAGCCCGCCGCGGTTGTAGCCCGATATGGTCACGACGATCTTCTCTCCGCTCGCCAGCAGGGTGTCCGCCCGCTCCCAATCCGCTGCCGCACTCTCCTCCGGGGTGTCCTTCCATCTGCGCGGCTTCTCGCGGGCCACTGCCATCTCCATCTCGATCAGTTCCTCTTCCGGCTCCCTGGCCGGTGAAGGGACAGCCGGATCGTTCTCCGCATCCCGCAACAGCGACTGCCAGTAACCCTCATCCATCATCCTCCGCTCCTCCAGGCCTCGAAATCAACCCGCCTTCCGTCCGTCGCGTACCCTGCCGACTCACACTCCCATGCGGTCCCCGGCCACAGGCGCACCCACCCTGTCCGACGACTCGCGGCCCATGCCACTGCTGGCTTCCTCTGTGCTGATTGTGGCCTCCATCTCCGCCAGAGTCCTGGCCACCACCGCAACCGCAACGCGCTGCTTGCGGTACAGGTCGGATTCGCTCATGGCCAGACGACGCGCGATATCGCGCACGCGCTGGCCCTGTATGAAGTGCAGGTCGAGGATGTTGTAGATCAGCCAATCGGAGGCGGTCAGCTTCCGTTCACCAGCGGGTCTCTGGCGTTCGACCGCTTCCAACAGCACGGACCTGAGCGCGCGGGGAATGTTATCGTCGTTGGCCTTCAGTGCGCGACGCACCACGCGCAGGCCTGCCAGAGGGCTCTCCGTAAGCTTCGGCCCTCCCCAATAGTGGCTCAGGGCATCTTTGACCCATTGTTGCCAGGGTCCTTCCAGTGGCGAGACTTCCCGCGCCAGTTGTGTTGGTTCAGGAGATGGCGGAGCATATCGAATGACGCTGCGCCACTCCTGGATGCGCTCCAGGTCAGGCAAGATGCTCTGCAGGGTGGCAAAGACCCCCTCCTGCACATAGCGGTCGGCGATCGCGGCGGAGGCCTGCGCCAGCAGGGTGTCGGCCTCGGCCCATTCGTCGGGATCGAGGTCTACAACCTGGCTGCGTGCGCGCACGGCAATCAGACCAAGGGCCTTGCTGCCACGCTGGCTCGTCAGGGGACAGTACCAGAAGTCTCCTGCCACGGCAAAGCCTGCTTCACCAGAGGCACCGTTGCCATTCTGCCCGGCGCCTCGCCCGTCCAGCAGGCGCCAGGCCGCCTGGCCCTCAGGGCTGTCGGTAAACCGTGCCACGGCCTCACCATCGCCGACCAACGCCTCCACTCGCGGGCCTTCTACAGTCTGTACGAGGACGAATCCGGTGTCTACACGCAGCAATTCGGTCAGCCCAACCACGATGTTCGTCAAGAACTGGCGCAGATCGCTGCTCGTCAGCAAGCGCCGGTCGAGCGTCTGGATCCAGGTAATCTCCTCCCGGTCTTGCCGATAGATGAGCCGGTCGATCCACGGCTTGGCCGCGCCGACCGCCAGTTGACCCAAAACGATCACCCCGACCACCGCGAAGATCAAGGCTGTGTCCCTGGGTATCCCCAGCACAAGCTCCACGCGCGGGATCACGAGCATCACACCGAGCACCAGGGTACCGACGATGGGCCCCCGCAACAGATAGTGAATCAGGTCGTGCTTGATCACCCGATCCGGTGTCAGGACGCCATAGAAGGCCACGCTGTAAGCCATGACCACCAGCATCCCGCCGACCAGGAAATTCGCCACCATAGACATGAGCAAGACCATCACCGGGCTGAGCCTGTCGGCCACGCCGGGGGCCATCAGATAGGGGAAAACACCCAGCGCAGGCGCCACAAAGGAGAGGGTCAGGTAGGTCATGTGCCGACGCGAACTGGGACTCAGGCATCGCCTGCGCGCAAGCACGACGTTGTACATGCCGTACGCCCCTGTGGCAGCAAAGTAGCCCACGAACACGGGGAACAACGGGCCAGCCTCGAGATGGCTCACCGGAGGGGCAAAGACGCCATCATACACCAGCATGTCTGTGAAGAGCGCCACCACCAAGAGGACGGCGCTAACGACGTAACTGGCCAGCACGACACCCCGCCGACGGGCAGAGAAGTGCCTGGTCGTGCGCAACAGGGCGTCCGAGAAGTGAAGGTACGCCGCAGGCACCATGGCGATGCCAATCCACTGAAAGCGGAGCCAGATGACCGTGGCATGGTACGTCTGAACGCGAGGGGCAATCACATCGCCCGCGAACACCACAAGCACACACGCCAATAGGATGGAGAAGGCCTGGGCCACGGGGCTGCGCAAATTGCGCGTCAGCATGTACGCGAGCAGCGAGAAGGCCGTTATGACAATGGCTGAGGAAAGGATTAGATTGGCAAAAGCCAGAATCACGGGCCATGGCAGGCCCGAAAGATCGCTCATACGCTACAACCCACGGTAGAAATACAACCCGATATCCAGGTTTCGGTAGAATCGCTCGTTGTACCCACAGAAGGCGAAGCCGTTGCGCTCGAGGAAGCAGATCGCCGGATAGTTCTTGCTCTGCACAACAGTCATCACGTGCGTCAACGCCTGCTGCCGGGCATGCTGGAGGCCACGCAACAACAGCGCCGTCCCGATGCCGTGGCGTCTGCTTTCCGGTGCCACCACCAGGTGATGCAACCAGGCAATGCCCTGATCCGGCTGGGCCTCCTGATCAATGTACCCGCGCACCTGGCCCTCTTCCACAGCCACCAGGACAAGGTCGCCGCGCTCTTGATGGGCCAACAGGGACTCGCCCCAACTCGGATAGGGCACCCGCATGGTCCTGGGAAGGCGAACCGTGCGGAAGCGGGTGATCACCTGGTCGTTGCCCGCCTGCTGCGTTACCTGCCAGACATAGTCGGTCTCATACGAACCATCTAGCGCCAGGCACGCCGCCAGGTCATGCAGGTCAGCACGATAGATACGCACGGCAAAGTCACTCTCACTCGACACACAAAACCGGGTTCCAATCAGTACAAGCCTCTCGATTCTAGCACCGGCAGGCCCGTTTGGCAAGCAACCTACTGTCCCTCTGCCGGCACTTCGTCGAGTTCCATGGCGCGGACACACTCTTCGGCAGCGAGCTGCATCGCCGCTGCCGCATCCGGAGGGCCCAGCGAGCCATCCATCACACCCGCCAGCGGGTCTCGCATTGCGCGCCACGCGCAGAACATCTCCGGCACCGCCCATAGGGCGCGCCCTTTGCTCAGTTGATCCACTGAACCCGCCAGGATCGGGTCATCCGCGACGATCTGGCTTCTGGCGGCATCCTTGCTGGAAGGCAGGCGGCCCGCCTTCGCAATCCACTCCTCCTGCACCGGCGATGAGGTCATGAACTCAACAAACTGGACGGCCGCATCCAGCTCGGTTCCTCTGGCTTCTTTGCTGATAAGCCAGTATTTCCCCAGGGTCATGGGAGTGGGATACAGACCGGTCAGGCTCACTCGCGGGAGCGCCGCCACGCCAAGGTTGACGCCGGAACCGAGATAGCCCTCCAGATTCCAGGAACCATCAATCACGTAGGCGGCCTTTCCGGTTCTGAACAGTTCGTAAGCCACAGTGTAGTCTGCGTCGCCGGGCATGACGCCATGGACAAACTCCAGATCCTGGAGAAACTGCAGCGCGTCAACCATCGCCTGAGTGTCCAGCGCCGGCCTGTCGTCCTCATCCAGCGGCCAGCCGCCGAAGCCGCCGAGCCACGGCATCAGCCAAAACGGATCCCTCTGGTCATAGACCAGGCCGTACTGCTCGCGCGAGACATCGGTGAGCGTCTTGAGCTGGGAAATCCAGGCGTCCGTGGAGGTCGGCACCTCCGCGACCAGGTCCCGATTATAGAAGAGCATCAAATGGTTGCCGTAGTTGTCGGGCAGCCCCCACAGCCTGCCCCGGCCACGTGCTCCTGCCAGGGCACCCTCGAAGAAACTGTCCAGGGTGCTCTGCGGAAAGAGCCCATCGAGCGGCCTCACAATCTCCAGGACGCTGAAGGGGCCGGCCAGTTCGCCCGTGGCGCGGACCAGAGCAGGTGGGTTGCCGTTGATCGCCGCCGCGCGAAACTGCAGGCGGAGATCCTCCGTGTCGAAGTGCTGCCGCTCGATCCGGATGTCAGGATGCTCCTCCATGAAGGCCGCTGCCAACTCATCGAGCACCACCGCACCATCATCCGTCTCATCCTCCCAGTATGTGATCGTCACAGGGCCAGAGTGCGGCGTGGGGGTCTCCTCGAGGGCAGACAGGTCTGCACGCGTCGCCGGGAGTGCCTCAGACGGTATGGGTGGGGGAACCGTCGCGGAGGGTTGCGATACCCCTCCCGAAAGGCACCCGGCCAGGCAGTGCATGACTGCAGCGAGGGTCAAGAAGTAGACAAGGCGCTTCAAAGGATTCCAGTCTCCGGTCACCCATTATAAACCGAAGGCGCGTTTGCGCAAGGCAACCAAGCCGGAGCGCACAATCCGGCGACCGTGCCCCTTTGACGATGCCGCCCGCGCGGGTATAATGCTGCAAACGATCCGGGAGGAGTCTCGTGCCGCAGCCAACGCCGAAGGCCATTCACTATACCGAAGTCCCGGCCCAGACTTATGGGGATGAGGCGCCGGGCGTCACCATCAGCTGGGTCATTGACGAGGAGCACGACGGCGCCCCGCACTATGCGTTGCGCGTCATCGAGGTGGCCCCAGGCGGGCAAACGCCCGATCACACCCATGACTTCGAGCATGAGAACTTCGTGCTCGAGGGGAGCGGCCGTGTCCGAATCGGCGATGCCTGGCACCAGGTCGCCGCGGGGAGCGTGATCTTTGTGCCGGCAGGCGTGCGCCATACCTACGTCAACGCCGGGGACAGCCCCTTCCGCTTTCTGTGCGGCATTCCCACGCCGCGCCTGATACAGCGCCGATAGGCACCGGGCCAGGAGCCACCCCATGCCAGCAATCCACACCCCTGACTGGGTCCGGGATGCCATCTTCTACCAGATCTTCCCTGACCGTTTTGCCCGGTCTGATGCCGTGCCCAAGCCATCGGGCCTGCAACCCTGGGGCGCGCCCCCAACGCCGCACGGCTACCAGGGCGGTGACCTGCTCGGCGTGCTCGAGCACCTGGACTACCTGGCAGACCTGGGAATCAACGCCATCTACCTCAACCCCGTCTTCCGCTCGGCCTCGAATCATCGCTATCACACCCACGACTATTACCAGGTTGACCCAATGCTGGGCGGGAATGCCGCGCTGCGCGCGTTGCTCGACGGGGCGCATGCGCGAGGCATCCGCGTTGTGCTGGACGGCGTCTTCAACCACGCCAGCCGGGGCTTCTTCCAGTTCCATGATATCCTGGAGAACGGCCCCGATTCGGCCTACCTGGATTGGTTCTTCGTGGAGGATTGGCCTCTTCGCCCCTACGGCAGCAAGCAGCCGAACTACCGCTGCTGGTGGGACATGCCCGCGCTGCCCAAGCTCAACACGAGCACGCCAGCCGTGCGCGATTTCATCTACGATGTCGGCCGCCACTGGATCGAGTTCGGCGCTGACGGCTGGCGGTTGGATGTTCCGAACGAGATTGACGATGACGCCTTCTGGCGCGGCTTCCGCGCGGTTGTCAAGGCGGCCAACCCCGCGGCGTATCTCGTGGGTGAGATCTGGGATAACGCGGAGCGCTGGCTCCAGGGCGATCAGTTCGACGCCGTGATGAACTACCCGCTGGCGCGGGCCGTGCTCGGCTTCTTTGCCGAAAAGACCTTCGACCGAGCCGGGCGGCCTGGCGGGTTCAGGGTGCGGCCGCTCGGCGCGCGCGCCTTCGGCAACGAGATCGAGCGGCTGCTGGCGCGCTATCCCTGGCCCATTGTCCAGGTCCAGCTCAACTTGCTGGACAGCCACGATACGGCCCGTTTCATCCACCAAGCCGGCGGCGACGCCGGCACCCTGCGCCTGGCCCTGCTCTTCCTGATGACCATGCCGGGGGCACCGTGCATATACTACGGCACCGAGATCGGTATGACCGGTGGCCCCGAGCCCGACTGCCGCCGCGCCTTCCCCTGGGATCCGGCCACGTGGGATCACGACCTGCTCGCCTACGTCCGGCGGGCCATTGCCTTGCGCCACGCCCACCCGGTGCTGCGCCGCGGCCGCTTCGAGCCCCTGTATGCCTACGGCGGCATCTACGCCTTCGGCCGGCAGTCTGACGCTGGCGGCGATGCTGTGGTCGCAGCCTTCAACGCGGCCTATGAGGCCGAGACGGTGACGCTTGACGTGGCCGGCTTCCTGCCAGATGGCAGGTTGGAGGACTTATGGGGCGGGATCCCCGCCCGTGTTTCCGGGGGTTACCTGCGCAACCTCACCTTGCCGCCGCGTCAGGCGGCTATCTTCAGCACTTGACGGGACGCAGAACGGCGCTGATATACGCAGGCGAGCTCACCCAGGCAGGTCAGCGTACATCGGAGTCCGTCTGCACCCAGTAGAAAAGGATGCTGTTCACATGGTTGTTACCAGAGAAATCGCGCTTCAGACGGCCGGGCACACGGACTTCCAGGACATCACGTCCATCGTGCAGGACCACGTCCGCGCCTCGGGACTGCAGGCGGGCATCGTCACCGTGTTCTGCCCCGGCGCGACAGGCGGCCTGACCACCATCGAGTGGGAGGAGGGGGTCCTTGCTGACCTGCGACAGGTGTTCGACGAGGTTGCGCCGCCCGACCGCGACTATCGCCACCACCGCAAGTGGGGCGATGACAACGGCTCAGCCCACGTGCGCGCCGCGCTCCTTGGGCCCTCGCTCACGATCCCGTTCGTGGACGGCCGCCTGACCCTCGGCACCTGGCAACACATCGTCTTCCTGGACTTCGATACACGCCCGCGCTCCCGGCGGCTCGTGGTCCAGGTTCTTGGCGAGTGAGCGCCGGGTCCGGCATGGCCGACTATGCGGCGTGTGCGTCGCACCACCTGAGCGCGGGCGAGAAGAGGTGTATCCCCATCGCCACAGTGCTCGCCATACGGTCCGAGATGCACGTGATGGACGAATCTGCCGCCCAAGCGCACCGGCTCTGCCGCATCTATGGCCGCGACATCATGGCGGACACCAGCGGTTGGGTGCTTCAGGCCGTCTCGCAACGCTCCTCGAAGTGAAGGCCGAGCGTCTCCAACTCGGAGAGCACCGGCTCGTAGATCTCCGGCACCACGGGGATCTGCACGCCCGTCAGGCCGATCTTGCCCTCCAGGATGAGCCTGACCCCGATGGCAGCCGGCAGCCCAACCGTGCGCGACATAGAGGTTTCGCCCCCCGAGATCCCGAAGTCCACCATGGTTGAGGTGATCTTCTCCCTTCGGTCGGCGTATTCGGCCAGGAACTCGTGCCGCAAGACGAGCATGTCGCGCTCACCCGGGCCGTAGGCCATCCTCTCCAACATGCGGGCCGTCAGGATGTCAATGGGCGCACACAGACCTGCCGGCAGCGGATCGTCGCTCAACAGCCCCAGCCAGCGCAGGTTGTGCAGTACGGGCGACTCGGGCTCGACCCCAAGATAGGCAGCCAGATCGGCGGCCAGATCGCCCTGGCTGGCGATCAACCTCGCGATCAACCGGGCATATGTGTAGCCCTCCAGCCCCTCCAGCGGTTCCTCTGACAGCAGCCCCAGCCGCGTGATCGCGCGCATCGTGGCGCACCAACCCGGGTAGCGCAGGGTGCCGCGAAACATCGTCCGGGCAGATTCAATGCCGTACGTCCGCATGTAGGGCAGACTATCGCGATTGGGGTAGCCCTCGAACTCGACAGGCTTGCCCTCCACTTCGATCGGCACCGGCCAGCAGTGTTCGAAGAGCTCCTCGCCTGGAATGACAATCTCCTGGCCATCGCGCAGGTACCGGGCACTATTCTTCCCCGCCAGCAATACGCCGCGCGGGCTCCAGGAGAACTTGTAGCCCAGGGGATTGGCGCCCGGCCTGCCGCATTGCGCCTCCGCGGGGCTGGCCTCCGGCGCGGGCAGCCCCCCGCACCACGACGTGAAACTGGCAATCTCGCCCCCCGCCTGCTGGACGCGGTGGATGACGCGCATGGCGGTCATGTGGTCAATCCCCGGATCCACGCCCATCTCGTTGAGGAGAATCACCCCAGCCTGGCGGGCAGGGCCGTCGAGTTGGGCCATCGCCTCCTTGACATAGGACGTGGTGACCATGTGGACCCGGTGCTTGACGCACAACCTGGCCACTATCGGATGGTAGGTCCACGGCAGCAAGCTCACGGCCAGGTCAGCAGTGCAGATCAGCGCCTCCAACGCGTCGTTGTCATCGGAGTCGAGTTGCACTGCCATGCCTCTGGGGTGGCCCTGCACGATCTCCTGGGCCTTGCTGAGCGTACGGCTGGCTACCGTCACCCGGAACTCGGGATGGGCCAGCAGGTAACGCACATGAGCGCCGGCCACCATGCCGGCACCAAGCACAAGTACTCTCTTCATGGATGAAGCCTCCTCGTCAGATGCAGGGCCACGGATTCCCCGCCCTTGCTGCGATCAGCGCGGCTGCGTGTCAGGGCGCTTCGCGTGCCACGAACTCCGCCAGATACCGGTAATCGGGCGTCAGCGCTCCCCGGTGAACGATTAGCGCGCGCTTGATCTCGGGCGGAAGGTCGAGGCGATCGAAAGGCCGCGCGTAGTCGGCCCTGGCAATTGCCGGCACATAGGGCACAAGCGCCCTGCTGAATTCGGCTGAGGCATCTCGGGGCAGTTCGCTGGGCAGGATGTCAACGGCCATCACGACCACTCCATCGCCCGCAACACCGTCCACCGTATCTCCAGTTGAAGGATTGTAGACGTATACCGGCTCGTCGGGCTCGGTTGCCCGGACCGTGCACTCGATGGAGCCCTCGATGTCACAACTGATATCGCCGATCACGCGAAGGCGGGGCCGAACCCGGCCGAACAACTCCCGCAGGTATGCTTTGGTCACGAGCCTTGGGTAGCGCGCATCCCAGTAGACGGCGTTCACAATCGCCGTCAGGGAGGGCACGTAAAGCTCGAAAACGCCCCGATAGCGCGCCGGACGGGCGTAGTAGTCCCCGAGGTCGAAGGCATCTCCTTCAGATACCGGGGCGACCGTGTGCTCTTCGCGAAAGGTGGCGGCATAGACGGCATGCCGGTCGGTGTCTTTCGCTCCGAGGGCGGGTATCTCGCCGGGCTCAACGGAGCGGACGGGCAACTGGCTCAGGACTTCCCACACGCCGCGCGCTACGTTGCCGTATCCGGTGACGCCGATGATCACCGGCACGATGGCCTGGGGCAGGCCCTCTGCCCGGATCGCCTCCCCGACCTGGGCCACGGCCTGCTTGATCTCCGCCAGGTCGTGGTATTCGTACGCGTGGCGCAGAGCGACGAAGGGGTTGGCGACGCCTTCCCAGGCTAGGCGCCTGCCCAGGGCCCAGAGTGTCTCCAGCGCGCCGGCAATACCGGCATGGCGGCCGAAGAAGATCAGGCGGCGCCCGTGCTCATCGGCAATCCGCTCGTAGTCAATGAGATTGCAGCCCAGTTCCATGAGCCGCCGTAACATCGGCATGTTGTGGGGCTGGCCCTTGATCACGTGGGCGAAGAAGACATAGGTCTTGTCACGCTCGAGGTACTGCGCGGGGATCTCCTTCACGCCGAAGACCACCGGGCAAGCCGCCAGGCTTTCGCCAACCGTCGCACCGGCCTGCAGGTAGGCGCTTTCCGGGAAGATCCGAACGGGAGACGGCTGAACGTGGACGGCGATGCCGTAGCGCTGGCGCAACTCGATCACATCCGAGGGGACAATCGGGGCTCGTCGCTCCCATCTGCCCTTGTCCTCGCGCCGCACACCGATGCAAACACTCAGGGACATATTGCTATCCTCACTGATCGTTCTGGAGCCTCGCCGCTCCTCAGACGCGCGCCGGATTCTACCACAGCAGAGCAGGCGGGGGAAGTCTTGTGCCGCCGCCAGCGTGCTTACGCGTCGCCGGCTGCTTCGGAGAGGTGCAGGGCCGCTAACTCAGCCTTGCCAAAGTAGTCCCGGTAGGCGGCAGTCTCGGCCAGCAGTGCCTCCAGTTGCGCCCTGGCTCCCCGTTCCGCTGCCCGCTGGCTGTCGGCAAGCGCAGCCACGCCGCGACCGTTGCGCTCAGGCTCGGCCAGTTGCACCCGGTCGCCCCAGATTTGGATGACACGAAGGCCCCCGCGCGCCGCCAGCCACTCCAGTCCCGCCCGGACCGTCGCCTCGCGCTGGGCTGTGGCCGCCGCCAGTGCCGAGACCGTCGTTGTCCCACCGCGGGCGCGCAGCGCGTGTTTGACGAGGCCCGCCAGGCGCTGCATGAACACGCCCGGCTGATCGGAGCCGGGATCCAGGCCGAACAAGACCAGCCGAGAGGGGGAAACGCGCGCCAGGGCAGCCCGTAGTTCGGCCGGGCCGGGAGGCACCGTCCAGATCGCCAGAGTCTCCGCCGGCGGCAGAGTGTAGCGGTCATACCCGGGAAGGTCAGCCGCGGCGGCCCCCTCCCGCCACACGGCCACTCCGCCCGCCCGGCACAACTCGAGGAGGATCTCACGCGGGTTGCCCGCTCCGCGGTAGTCAAGCACCTCGACGTGGGGCTGCTCGCGGCGCCCCGAGGTAACCTGCACCCCCGTCGCCAGGCGCGCGTCGAGCCAGACAACCTCGACGCGCCGCTCGCCGCGGTAGTCGCTCGAGCGCACCGTATAGGCCAGATCGAAGGTGCCCTCCGGCAGCTCCTCGCTGCCGCCCTCCCACCAGATCACCTGCTGTTGCCGGCCCTCAGCATCGGCGACCGTGACAAGCCGGTGCTCACCATCACGGCCAGCCGTCCGCTGGCCCTCTACCCTCAGGCCAGTGCTCACCAGCGTCAGCGGCGGGTTGCCGGGCCCAAACGGCGCCAGGCAAGCCAGGTCCTCGGCCAGTTCAGGCGAGAGTTCGCCCAGGCCCAGGTAACCGTCAATAGCCAGGCGCGGCACGACCTCCGCCGCACCCAGCATGGCCTCGACAGTCCGCGCCAGCGCCCGGCTGAACTCGGGGATGCGCTCCGGAAGGATGGACAGTCCCGCCGCCATGGGATGGCCGCCGAAACTCTCCAGAAGTCCTGCCTGCGTGGCGATGGCAGCGGTTATGTCAATACCATCGATCGAGCGGGCAGAGCCGCGCGCCACCTGCCCCGGCGGTGCAGCAATCAGCACCACGGGACGCCCGTAGCGCTCCACCAGCCGGCTGGCGACAATACCGATGACCCCGGCGGGCCAGGCGGGGCTTGCCAGCACCAGCGCGGCCCCGCGAGCCAGTTCAGGGTCGCGCGCGATCTGCGCCTCGGCGGCCGCGTAGACCTGGTCGCACATCAGTTTGCGCTGTGCGTTGAGCCTCTCCATTTCCGCGACCAGAATGCGAGCCCGAGCCAGCACCTCCGCAGACAGACCGGCCGGTTCCCGGCCCGTGAGCAGCAGCAGTTCCACGGCAGCGTTGGCATCCGCCAGCCGGCCCACCGCGTTCAAGCGCGGGCCGAGGACATAACTGATGTGCTCTTCGGTAAGCCAGGTGGGGTCAAGCTCGGCGCTTGCCATCAGTAGACGCAAGCCCGGCCTCTCGGTCTGCCGGAGGGCGGCAAGGCCCCGCTGCAGCAGGTAGCGCGTGTCGCCCGTCTGCACAGCGAGGTCGGCGACGATCCCCAGTGCCACCAGGTCCAGGTGGCGTGCCGCGGCGCTGGCCCCAGCCCCTGTACCGCGGTCATAGAGCCGCTCAGCCACCTTGTAGGCCACCCCGACCCCTGGCAACGTGCGGAGCGGGTGGCCCTGCGGCAGGAACTTCGGGTTGACCAGCGCATAGGCTTCTGGCACGGCGGCGGGCAGTTCGTGGTGATCCGTAACGATGACATCAACGCCCCGCGCCCGCGCCACCTCGACCGCTTCATGCGCTGTGATGCCGGTATCACAGGTCAGGATCACGCGGGCGCCCCCGTCAATCAGCTGCGTCAGCACGGGCACATTGACGCCATGCGACTCGGTGGCGCGCACCGGCACGTGATAGGTGACCACGCCGCCGAGGTCTTGCAGTGTGCCGGTCAGGAGTGCCGTGGCAGTCTGGCCGTCCACGTCGAAATCGCCCCAGACGCAAATCGGCTCGCCGCGCTGCACGGCCTGGTGGAGGCGCTCTACCGCGCGCTCCAGACCCGGCAGATCGGCGGCCGGGGCCGGCCGATAGTGGTCCGGATCGAGGAAGGCCAGCGCCGACGTGACGTCCGCGAAGCCGCGGCGGACTAACGTCTTGGCAACAAGCGGATGTCGGCCCAGGGCTCCCTGCAGCGCGTCCGGGACAAGGACATCGGGCGGTTCGACCCAGATTCTCACAGCGTTACAGTTCCAGTTCGGCTACCTGCTCGAAATCGAACCCGGCTTCCCAGGCCGACGGGGCCTCCGCCTCGAGATCAGCCTCGGCCCAGGGCCCGGCACCCTGGCCGCGCGCACACAGCGAGCGATAGACGCAGAAGCGGCAGCGGCCGGCGTCATCGGTCAGCGGGAACTCTTCCGGGCCAGCATGGGCGATCTCGCCGATCAGCGCGGCCAGGTACTCATGGTCAGCCTGATACTCCATCTCGCTGTAGCGCAGCCGTTCGGGTTGATCCGGGTAGCTGGCAAACCAGTAAGTCATCTCCACCTGGTCCGCGCTGATGGGACCGGTCAGTTGCGCGCCAGCCCGCACCAGGAGGTAGCGATAGACCCGGGTCTGCAACCTGGCAACAAGCCAGGGCCGCCCCGGCCGGACCCGCGACGTTTTCCAGTCCACAATGACCGCTCGACGACCAGGCTCAACCGCGACGAGATCATACTTGGCCAGCAGCCGGTGCCCGCCGACCGGCGCTGACAGGGTGATCTCCGGATAGCGCTTCGGCGGGAGGCCCTCTGGCCCAGATCGCAGGTAGTTCTCCCACCAGACCGTCAGGGTTGCGTCCCCTTCCGGCAGGCTGCCGCCCTGTACCAGGCCGGCGAGCCTGTCCGCAGGGATACCCAGCTGATGCTGGTGAACCAGGCGATGGAACAGTTCGCCTTGCAGCAAGTGTGCCTCGTACTCCGCAACTGGCTCGGCCTCAACGGCGGGCCACGCCAGCGCCAGCAGATAGCGCAACTGGAACCGCCGCCGGCAGTCCACATAATCCTGGAGGCTGGCCTGGCTGAACTGGAAGTCACCGGGTAACATCGTCCCCATCCACCGTCAGTCGTCTGTCGCCTGGGGCCGATCCCCTCTCGATCCCGCAGCAGTCGCGGCAGCCCGCTGCTGCTCCTCCCACCAGGTCTGCAGGGCCAGGAAGGCGACTGCGGGCTGCATCTCGCTGCCGGGGCGGCCCATATTCGAGGTAACGATCAGTTCGCGCTTTGCGCGGGTGATGCCCACGTAGAGCAGCCGCAGCCGCTCCGCGGCATAGTCATAGCGGGCCTGCAGCGTGGCCGGCCCCATCGGCAGGTACGGCGCCAGGATGTCGGCCGAGAAAAGAGCGCGCAGCTGGGCCAGGGCCTCCGCCTGCAGGTTGAGGTTATCTCGGACGTACCACTTCTCGGAGATGAAGGCATCGCCAGGCAGACCCGCAGGGTAGTCGTAGTTGTTGACCGACATCAGGTAGACGCGATCCCATTCCAGCCCCTTGGCCTTGTGCACCGTCGCCACTACAACCTTGCCCCGATGCAGCTCGGGATCGAAGCCCGTATCTTCGTCGGAGAAGCCTAGGAACCGCCGTTCGTTCCGGGCCACAGTTGCCAGTTCCCTGGTGAGTTCCGGCAGGCGCCAGAGCGGGTGGCTCTCGGCGATCTGGCGCAACACGTCCGCCAGTTTCTGGGCCAGAGCCAGGTCGGCCGGACGCTCGAAGAGATCCTGGGCGATGGTGAGGAGCAGTTGGTCAACCGGCAGTATTGCCGCGCTCAGCCAGCGGCACGCCAAATGGCGGAACTGATGCAGGTGCTCGGCCAGCAGTTCGTCCGCTCCGGGCAGTTGGAGGCAAGCCAGCGCGTCTCGCTCAAAGCGGGGCCACAGGTAATCCTCCGGCCGCCGGCAGCGGCGCAGGGCGCGCGCGGCCAGCTCTGCCCGCGCGCTGGCTTCCTCGTCATCCCGGTCTGCCCGGCGCCAGACCCTGTAGGCCCTTTCGAGTTTGGACGGAGAGGCTGGTTCGGCCAGCAGGGCCATGATGTTCGCCAGCGCACCGGCGGCCTCGCGGGTAGCGCGCGTGCTCTTGAGGAGCTCAACGCAGGGCAGGCCATGCGACTTCAGCGCGCTCACCACAGCCTCGCCCCGGTCGTTACGCGGGACCAGCACCGCCACAGTCCAGTCCGGGTGGGACGGCAGCCAGCGCACGAGGGACTGAAGCACAAACTCGACCTCTTCGGCAGGCGTGAAACGGCGGCCAATCAGCCGCACCGCGTTCGGGTCGTCCGGCGGATTGGGCTGCGGATCGCCCGGCGGCGCAGGTTCGATGTAAGGCGTTGTCAGGGCATCGCGCACGGCCGGCACGGGATGGTGGTCTCGGGTCCAGTCAATCAGGTAGCTAGCCAGCCGGATGATGCTGGCCGTCGAACGGCCGGAGTTGGACAGTTCCCGCGCAACGACACCCGGTTCCACCAGAAACTCGCGGAGGAAGCGCGGGCTGGCGGTCGTGAAGGTCTCGTAGATCGCCTGGTTGGGGTCCCCAACGCGCACCCAGTTGCTGGCCAGAAGGCGCAGGATCCTCTCCTGCAGGGCGCTGCTGTCCTGGGCCTCGTCTTCCAGGATGTAAGGCCAGCGATACCGCAAGCGGGCCAGGTATTCGCTGTCAGAGCGCAGGACCAGCAAGGCGAGCCGGATCAGGTCATCGTAGTCCACGGCACCCCGATAGGTCAGCGCGCGCTGGTAATCCTCGTAGATCGCGCAGCCCATCT
>FWPV01002504.1_pt1 | contig 16083 bp, 10 predicted proteins | sample 2228371 | NCBI WGS metagenome assembly FWPV01 (sample SAMEA103939776, study PRJEB20133) | metagenome | reverse complement strand
GGAGCGGTGGACACGACATCCGCAGCAGATATGAGATTCGCGGCGACCCGGGTCATTCAGCCGGGTATGGTAAACGCCCGCGCCGGGTTGATGACCGTCATCCGGTGAATCGTCTCCTCCGGAACGCCGCGTGTCCGCAACGCCGGGATAAATTGTTCAAAGAGCGCCGTGAATCCCCGGAAGCCCTCTGGCGGGCGACCGTCCGGTTGGGAGGGGTCGTACCAGCCGGCATCGTGCGAGAGCAACAGGTGATCGGCGTATCCCGCTTCGATCAGTGCCAGCACTGACTCCAGCAGAGCCGCCTGAGGATGCCAGTTCTCCGCGCCGATGGCGTCGAATTCGAGCCACGCGCCGCGCCGGGCGGCTTCCACATGGACAGTGGTATCCGGTTCAGTGTGGGCATGCACCCAGATGAAGCGCCGCAGATCGTGGCCTGCACGCTCCAGAATGTCCATCTCCCGGCGGGCAACAGATCCGCCGATGGTATGGCTGGCGATTACAGCCCCGGTACGCTGACTCGCCAGCGCGGCAGCCCGCAGGTTGCGTATCTCGATCTCGGTCGGGCCGTCCTCGCTCATCGCCAGCTTGATGAAACCGGCGCGACTTTCGGTGCCTTCCATGCCCTGGGTCAACTCTCGGATCCATAAATCGGCCAGGGCCTCTACGCTCAGGCTCCACAGTGACGCAGGAATAAAGCTCTCCCTGTAAACGCCGGTTGGCGCGATGATACGGATCGTGGTGTCCTCCGCCAGGCGGCGCAGCACGGCCACGTTGCGCCCCACACCAGGCGGAGCACAGTCCACAAGGGCTGTGACACCCGCCGTTTCGATGGCAGCCAGAAAAGGCCTCATCACCCTGACCACCTTCTCCGGGTCAGCGACGGCGTAATCCGGGGCAGTAGGGCCGCGCAAGTCTACGAACAGATGCTCGTGCGGCAGGATCACACCAAGCGATTCTGGGGCCACATCTCCCGTAATGGTGCGTACGACTCCTGCAGTCATGGTTTCCTCCTGAGCACGGCGGAAACGACACCGTATCCTGGGGTGACTATGCATCGTCTGGCGTCGGTTGTCAAAGGGGCGAGTGATGATTTTGCGCCGGGCGGCGGAGTCCGGCATGAATACCGTCGATGTCTCTTCCCAAAAGATGACTTGCATTATCTAAATTTGTATCTATAATGGATTTAGGTTAACCTAAATCAAGGAGGCTGGTGGGACCATGGAAACTGGAGAGCAGTCACTGGCGGCGCTGCATCCCGGCCAGAAGGCCATCATCACCCGGCTGGAAAGCCGGGGGTTGGAACGGCGACGCATGATGGATCTGGGACTGCTGCCGGGGAGTGAGGTGGTGGTGCAGTTGCGTAGCCCGCTGGGCGATCCGATCGCCTATCTGGTGCGTGGTGCCCTGGTGGCCCTGCGGCGCTCCCAGGCAGAGCAGATCCGGGTGACTGTCCTTGAAGAGGGGGCGTAACGGAAAGGTGAGGATGACCATGAACGCTAACGATAACGCCTTATCAGGGGCGATGCCCGGAACCGCCTGCCAGAGCTGTGCTCTGGCCCGGAATGCCGCCCTGATCAAACTGGGCGTGGATGTTGAAGGCTGGGACTATGTGGTGGCGCTGGCGGGCAACCCGAACACCGGCAAGAGCACGGTCTTCAATGCCCTGACTGGTCTGCGCCAGCATACCGGCAACTGGCCGGGCAAGACGGTGACCCGCGCCGAGGGTGGTTTTCTCTACAACGGCAAACGCTTCAAACTGGTCGATCTGCCGGGCACATATTCGCTGCTTTCCACCAGCGTCGACGAAGAGGTTGCCCGTGACTTCATCCTGTTTGGGCAGCCGACGGTCACCGTGATTGTGGCAGATGCCACGCGCCTGGAGCGCAACCTGAACCTGATCCTGCAGATTCTGGAGATCACCGATCGCGTTGTGATCTGCCTGAACCTGATCGACGAGGCCCAGCGGCATGGTCTGAAGGTAGATGAGCGGGCGCTGGCCCGCGAACTGGGCGTGCCGGTCGTGCCGGCGGTCGCCCGTAAGGGGGAAGGCATCCGGGAGCTGCTGGCGGCCATCGATGATGTTGCTACCGGCGCCATCCAGACCCGCCCGCGCCGCATCCGTAACGCCGACCGGCGTGTTGCCGAGGCTGTCGCGCAACTGGCCGCCCAGGTCGAGCGCGCTTTCCCCGGCCTGTCCAACGCCCGCTGGGTGGCGATGCGCCTCCTGGAGGGTGATGAGCGGATCAGCGCAGCGGTCCGTGATGGCACGCTCGGCGAGCTAATCGCGGAGAACGTGCCGGTGGCGGCTGTGCCCCGACCGGCGGAGGAGGCATCAGCATGGGCGACCGCACGCTGACACCGCCGGAAGCCCGTGAAGGGCTACTGGAGTTGGCCGAATCACTGCGGGTGGGACTGGGCGCTGACTTTCACGACCGGCTGATGGAAGCCATCTATGCCGATGCGGCGCGCATCAGCCAGCACACTGTGACAACCGCGGAAGGGAAGCGGCGGTTCTACTTCGATCGTGCCCTGGATCGCCTCCTGACCAGCCGCGTGTGGGGCTTTCCGGTGATGGGCCTGATGCTGATGGCCGTCTTCTGGCTGACCATCAGCGGGGCGAACGTTCCCTCACGTTTGCTGGGCGATTTTCTGATGGGCACCGTGTACGGTGCTCTGCACAGTGTGGCGGCAACGCTAAGCCTGCCGGGATGGCTGAGTGGCCTGCTGATCGATGGCATGTACCTGGCAACGGCCTGGGTGGTTAGTGTGATGTTACCGCCAATGGCCATCTTCTTCCCGCTGTTTACGCTGCTGGAGGATCTGGGCTACCTGCCGCGTGTGGCCTTCAACCTGGACCGGCTATTCCAGCGGGCCGGGGCGCATGGCAAGCAGGCGCTGTCGATGATGATGGGTTACGGCTGCAATGCGGCAGGGGTCGTTTCCACGCGGATCATCGACAGCCCACGCGAGCGGCTGATCGCCATCCTCACCAACAACTTCTCGATCTGCAACGGGCGCTGGCCGACACTGATCCTGATGGGCACGATCTTCATCGGGGCGACAGCTCCACCAGCGCTGGCCAGCCTGGTGGCTGCGGCCAGTGTGGTGACAGTGGCTGTGCTGGGTATCTTCGCCACGCTGGGAGTGTCGTGGTTCCTATCGCGGACGTGGCTCAAAGGGGAAGCGTCGGCTTTTAGCCTGGAACTGCCGCCGTACCGTCCACCACAGATCCTGAAGACGATCTACACTTCAATCATCGATCGGACGCTGATTGTGCTATGGCGGGCGGTGGTGATGGCCGCACCCGCCGGGGCGGTGATCTGGCTGCTGGGCAATATCACACTGAATGACGTCAGCCTGGCCGAACATCTGGTGAAGCTACTCAATCCGGTCGGGCTGGTGTTTGGTCTGAACGGGGTGATCCTGGTGGCTTACCTGGTTGCTATCCCGGCTAACGAGATCGTGATCCCGACTGTGCTGATGCTGACTCTGATGATCGGCGGGGCGGACACGGTGCAGGCCGGTGTGATGGTTGGGCTGGAAGACCAGCGCGAGGTCTACAACATCCTGGCCAACATGGGCGGCTGGACGCTGCTGACGGCGATGAACCTGATGCTCTTCAGCCTGCTGCATAATCCATGCAGCACCACGATCCTGACCATCTGGCACGAGACCAGGAACCTGCGCTGGACGGCGGTTGCAGTAGCCCTGCCGCTGGCGCTGGGATTCAGCGTGACATTCCTGACGACAACAGTGGCACGGCTGCTGGGACTGATTTGAGTAGCCGTGGCTGATAGGCAAGAGGCGCTCCAGCCGGGCGTTGTGCAGGCCGGGTGTCCAATTGATCGCAGGGCGAGCGCATGGCAGCCGCCGGGCAAGCGGCGACGCGGTGATGATCGGGCCTCTGTTATAATGAGGACAGTGTTCCTGAGGAGTACACCGCTCATGATCCGCCATCGCCGCTCTTATGCCCCCAACCCTTCCCGGCCAGCCTGGGTGCCTGCACCCCCGCCGCGAATTGCGCGTCGGCGTATCCCGACTCCAGCGGGCCTGCTGCATCCGCATGTACCTGTTCATCTACCGGCTTCCGCACAATCCCGCCCGCAGCATCCCGGTGTGAATGGCCGCCGGGTGGAGGCCCATCCATCGGCCCTGGCCCCGGCACGAAGGCGGCGATCTGCCGCCCGCCGCCCGCACCGCTGGCTGCTGTGGGGCGTTGTTGCCCCTGTGGTTGCGGTCCCGATCCTGCTGGTCATGGCCGTCATCCTGCTGGGCGTGGGCCTGACGGTATTCTATGCGGGCCGGACGTTCCCGCAGATAGCTGTGGCCGGCATCCCTGTCGGCGGGATGAGCCAGGCTGAAGTAGTGCAGACGCTCAGCCGCGCCTGGGGGACGGTGGTGCTGCGTGACGGCGAACGGGCCTGGCCAGTCGAAGCGGCGGCGCTGGGGGTGGCGCTTGATGTGGAGGCGACGGCGGCCCGTGCCCTGGCACACGGGCGTGGGCGTGGGGGGCGACTGGACGGTCTGCTGCGCCCGGCGAATGTTGCACCTGTCCTGACTGTTGACGCAACGGTGGCCCGCGCCGGGCTGACTGATCTGGCTCCCAGGGTGGCTCAGGCCCCGCTTAATGCCGGTGTGCAGCTGGTCAACGGGCGTGTGGAGCCGACCCCTCCGCGCGAGGGGCGCGCCCTGGATGTTGACGCCACCCTGGCCCGCCTGACCGACGACGGCGCCCTGGCTGACGGGACGCTGGCACTGGTCATGCAGCCGGTCGCGCCGGAAGTGGTGGATGCTGCTCCGCTGGTTGCCGCGGCTGAGCGCATCCTGAGCCAGCCGATGGATATCCGCCTGTATGACCCGGTGACCGGCGATATCGTGCACTGGACCCTGCCGCCGGAGCAGTGGGCATCGTGGCTGGTGGCTGTGCCCGATCCGACCCGGCCAAGCGGTCTGGCGCTCAGCTTGCAGGAGGCGGCGCTGGATGGCTATTTGCGTGCCCAGACTGCCGCGACACTTGACGCATCCCGTTACCTGAAAACGGATGAGATTGTCGCAGCGGTACAGACAGGCCTGGCTGAGGGACGACCCGGTGGCGATGCCCGCGTGTATCACCACGACCGCCAGCACACCGTGCAGGCTGGTGAGACTCTGATCAGCATTGCCTGGGACTATGGCGTGCCGTACCCCTGGATTCAGCAGGCCAACGGTGGTATCACCGGCGTTTCCACCGGGCAGACGATCATCATCCCCTCGCCAGACACTTTCCTGGAGTTCCCGGTGGTGCCGGACAAACGGATCGAGGTTAGTCTCAGCCAGCAGCGCGTGCGCGTCTACGAAAACGGCAGTCTGTTATGGGACTGGCCGGCCAGCACCGGGATCGCCGACAGTCCAACCTGGCCGGGCATCTACCAGATCATCTCCCATGTGCCCAACGCTTACGCGGCTAACTGGAACCTGTACATGCCCTATTTCCTGGGGGTGTACCGGCCAATCCCCGGAGCGGACTTCACCAACGGCTTCCACGGTTTCCCTACACGCGGGGGCAGCCAGCTTCTGTGGACGAACAGCCTGGGCCACCGTGTGACCTACGGCTGTATTCTGGTGAGCACCCGCAACGCGGAACTGCTCTACAACTGGGCGCCGGAAGGCGTTGTAGTGGAGATTACACCCTGATGGCAGTGGCGTGATGTGTGTGAAGCCAGTACGACCTGCCTGCCAGGATAATGTTACGGGGACGACCTGTTGACGGGTCGTCCCCGTTGCTCTGTCAGGCGCTGCTGGTCGTTCAGGATTGGCTGAGGTACAGGTGGATGGACTCGGCGGCGTGCAATCCAGCGCGGACAGCCGTCACAACCAGATCCGGGCCGGTCACCGCGTCGCCGCCAGCCCAGACATTGGTCAGCGTGGTCTTACCCGTCTGAGGATCGGCGACGATCAGCCCCCAATCATGGGTTTGCAGGTCGGGATTCTGTTCGCCGAGCGTGGGGTCTGGCCAGTAGCCCAGAGCCAGGGCGACGGTGTCGGCTGGCTCCATGTATTCGGAGCCTTCAATCACAACCGGGCGACGGCGACCGCTCGAATCCGGTTCGCCCAGGCGCATACGGATAAACTCGATCCCGATCAGGTTGCCATCTCTGTCCCCGATGAAGCGTTTGGGAGCGGTCAGCCATTCAAAGCGGGCACCTTCTTCGCGGGCATTGGCGCGTTCCACCCGGCAACCGGGCATTTCTGCTTCTGTACGGCGGTAAGCGCAGGTGACATCCAGCTTGTAGCCCTGCGCTTTTTGCAGGCGAAGGGCGGTGCGGACGCAGTCCATGGCGGTGTCGCCGCCGCCGATCACGAACACCCGTCTTCCGACGACCGGGCCACCGCTCTCGGCAAGGTGGGGCGGTTGTAGCGGGCGGGGCACATTGGCGCGGATCAGAAACTCACCCGCCTGGTACACGCCTTTGAGGTTGGCGCCTTCCCAGTTGGCCGGGACTTCTTTGTTAGCGCCAACGCCGACGAAGACGGCATCGAATTCCTCCATAAGCTGGCTGAGAGGGATGTCCTGGCCAATGCGGGTATTGGGCACAAAGCGGATGCCCAGGGATTCAAGCTGCTTGACCTTGGCCGCCACCCGATCTTTGCTGAGCTTAAAGGCAGGGATGCCGTAGATGAGCAGGCCGCCGGGGAAGGGGTTGGCGTCGTAAACGGTCACGGCATGCCCTTTGCGCCGCAGGCTCTCAGCGGCGGCCAGGCCGGCAGGCCCTCCACCCACGACGGCTACCCGTTTGCCGGTATCCGGGGCGATGATGCCCCGGGGGATGCCTTCTGTAGCGATCTGATAATCGATCACGAATTTCTCGATCTTGCCAATGCGCACCGGTTCGCCGCTGGTGCCGCCGCCATGGGTGCATGATCCCTCACACAGGCGCTCCTGCGGGCAAACACGGGAACAAATCTCCGGCATCGGACTGGTGCGGCGGATGGTGTTGGCAGCTTCGATAAACTGACCGTTTTCCACCAGGCGCAGAACGGTGGGGATATCGTTTCCCAGCGGGCACGCTTGCTGGCACGGCGCGGGGTCAGGGCACTGGATGCAGCGCCCGGCTTCGATGCAGGCAATCTCCGCTTCGTAATTGAGGTAGATCTCTTCAAAGTGTTCAAGGCGCTGGCTGGCGTCCTGCTTGGCCACAGGCTGCATGGGCTGGTAGGCTCGCGCTTTGCGGTCGATGTTCAGGTCGGCTCGCTTATCTGCCATAGGCTTGCTTGTCCTCCGGGAGGGCGGGCGCCCGGTCAACGACATCCACGATCAGAGTCTTTCGGCGATTGCTATTACAATAGAGGATCTGCAACGAACTGGTAAGTGAAGGCTATCACATTTGCCCGGTTACCTATAGTCGGAATGGCCGTGATAGGCTGCAGGAGCATAAGCATTTGTTCTGATCAGAAGTCACACCGAATCTTGTATGGTTTGTCGTTGACGCTCAGGGCGTGGCATACTAAAACCATGAACGAGATGGGTGAGGCAACGTTACAGATACGCTTTCCCCCTCCCATTTGCGACAATCGTTGAGGAATCTGCCGAAGGGTTAGCAACTATGCCAGGGCAGTCTAAGAGGAGTATCGCAGTACTGACCAGCGGCGGCGATGCACCGGGGATGAACGCTGCTGTGCGGGCAGTGGTTCGCACAGCCATCAATCTCGGTCATGATGTGTATGCCATTTACGAAGGCTATCAGGGGATGGTGGATGGTGGCAACTTCATCCGCCGCATGACCTGGGGTTCAGTGGGTGGCATCATGCATCAGGGCGGGACGGTGATCGGCACGGCGCGCTGCGCCGCGTTCCGCACGCGCGACGGCCGGCGGCAGGCCGCCCGCAATTTGCTGGAGCATGGGATCGATAGTCTGATTGTGATCGGTGGCGATGGCAGCCTGACCGGGGCGAACATCTTCCGTCAGGAATGGCCGGAGTTGCTTGACGAACTGGTGGAACGGGGCGAACTGAGCCGCGAGACCGCCGATGCCCACCGCGAGCTTCGGCTGGTTGGTCTGGTGGGATCGATCGATAACGATATGTCCGGCACGGACATGACCATCGGCGCGGATACGGCCTTACACCGCATCACAGCAGCGGTTGACGCCATCGCCAGCACGGCGGCCAGCCATCAGCGGGTGTTCGTGATCGAGGTTATGGGGCGGCATTGCGGGTATCTGGCTCTGATGAGCGCCCTGGCCACCGCTGCCAACTGGGTGCTGATCCCGGAGAGTCCGCCTGAGGTTGATGACTGGGAAGACGAGATGTGCCGGGCGCTGCGGGCTGGGCGGGAGACCGGCCGCCGGCACAGTATCGTGATCGTGGCGGAAGGCGCTCAGGATCGCTACGGCAACCCGATCACCAGCCAGTATGTCCAGAAGGCACTGGAGGAACGGCTGGGTGAGGAAGTCCGGGTCACTATCCTGGGGCATGTGCAACGCGGCGGCGCGCCCAGCGCCTTTGACCGCAATCTGGGTACCCTCATGGGATACGCAGCGGTGGAATGCATCGTGTCGGAAGAGGCCAGGGAGCCGCTGCTGATCGGCATCCGTGAGAATCGCCTGATTCATGCGCCGTTGATGGAATGCGTGGAAACCACGCAAGAGGTGGCACGGGCGATCGAGGCCCATGATTACAATCGGGCGATGTCCCTGCGTGGCGGGAGCTTCAAAGATGCGCTGCGCACATTTCGTACGCTGGTGCAGGCCTATCCCCGCAAACCAGAACCCGGTCAGAAGCGGCTGCGCTTTCTGGTGATGAACTGTGGCGGCCCGGCGCCGGGGATGAACACCGCTGTCCGCGCGGCGGTGCGGCTGGGACTGGATAAGGGTCATGTCATGCTCGGCGCGCGCAATGGCTTCCGCGGCCTGCTGCGCGACGACATCAGCGAGATGGACTGGATGAGCGTCAGCGGGTGGGTGTCTCGCGGTGGGGCGGAACTGGGCACCAGCCGCAAAATCCCGGCGGAAAGCGACCTGCCCAAGATCGCCCAGACGCTGGAGGCCCATGGCATCCAGGGGTTGTTGATCATCGGCGGGTTGTCCGGTTACGAGGCGGCGCATCTGCTTTTTACCCACAGCAACCAGTATCCCGCTTTCAACATTCCGATTATCTGCATGCCGGCGTCCATCAACAACAATCTTCCCGGTTCCGAACACAGCATTGGCGCGGATACCGCCCTGAACAGCATCGTGATGGATGTGGACAAGATCAAGCAGTCGGCGGTTGCCTCCCGGCGCTGCTTCGTTGTGGAGGTCATGGGCCGCTACTGTGGCTATCTGGCGTTGATGAGCGGCCTGGCTACGGGCGCCGAACGTATTTACCTGCACGAGGAAGGGCTGACCCTGAAGGATCTGCAGGATGATCTGGCCAGCCTGGTCAAGGGCTTTGAGCAGGATATGCGGCTGGGACTGATTATCCGCAATGAGGATGTCGATCCCTTCTACACCACGTCATTCATTGCCTCACTCTTTGAAAAGGAAGGGGGAGGGCTATTCAACGTACGCCAGACGATCCTGGGGCACGTGCAGCAGGGCGGCGATCCTTCACCCTTTGACCGCATCCAGGCCACGCGCTTGGCAGCCCGGTGCATGGAGTTCCTGATCAGCGAGGCCGGGCGGATATCGCCTGCAGGAGCCTTCATCGGCCTGCAGGCCGGTCAGGTGACCTTCACCAGCCTGGGTGATCTGCCGCGTCTGCTGGATCGTGAATTTGGGCGTCCCAAAGAGCAGTGGTGGTTGAGTCTGAGGCCGATCGCCAGCATCCTGGCCCGGCCCCGGGAGTAACCGACCTCGCCGATCGCGCTGAACCTGGCGCCCGCACCATAGCCCGGTGCGGGCGCTTTATTCGTAACGCAGGGCAGTCAGGGGCTTCTCGGTGGCTGCGGGCCAGGCGGTGATCAGCGTGGCCAGGATGGTGACCAGCACGGCCAGGGCGAGCATCAGCGCGACCAGATCGCCGGGCAGCGGCATGTGAACCAGACCCTGAGTCAGGGCAGGGACAAGCGCCAGGATGAGCAGCGTGGGGAGCAGGCTGATCACGCCGCCGGCGATGCCGATCAGGCTGTTTTCCGCCAGGAGTTGGCCCAGCGCCTGCCAGCGACTGACGCCGATGGCCTTGAGGATAGCGATCTGGCGACGGCGCTCCATCGTCGCCAGGGCGACCGTTGTGGCGATCAGGGCGCTGGCGGCGAACAGGCTCAGCCCGGCGACCAGCAGGGGCAGCGCCGCCATCTGATTCATCAGGCGGCTGATGATCGAGTCGAAGAGAGCGACATCAAAGACAAATACCCCCGGAATGGCTCCAACGGTTGCCATCACCTCGCGCACCGCCTCCGGTTGCACATCGACGATCAGAAAGTCGAAGGGCACATCCTGGCGAGGCATCATGTCCAGCGGGATCTGCAGGGCACTGTCGTTCAGGCTGAAGGGAATCAGGCTGTTGGTCGCCTGTGGCGCAACGATGCCCACAACCTCAAAGGTGACCGTCTGGTTGCGCATCCGCAGCGTGATCTGCGAGCCAACAGTCACGCCGTGCGCCTCCAGTTCCGGCAGGTAGGGGATGGTCATGACCGCCTGCCCGTCATCTTCCGGCGTGAGGAAGCGCCCGGCGACCAGGGTTCCGCGTGGCGGATTGCCGTGGGCATTGACACCCAGCACCATTTCCAGGCTAACACGGCGCATACTGGATTGCGGGTCGTCCCGGCCCCTGGCAAACCACTGCTGATAATCCCGGTTGCCATCGATGGCTACGACATCCACATTGGTCGGCAGGCGGATTTCCCGGTAGCCGTTGACCTCAGCGATGCCGTTCAGACGGTTGCGGACGATACTCTGGACGAGAGAAAGAGGCAGGATCACCACATTGCCGCCCAGGGGCTGGCTGATGCTGGTGTAAAGCAGGATGTTGATGCTGCGGGCCATGATCAGCGTGGTGCTCAGCGCTGTCATGCCGATGATCAGCGCCAGCAGGCTGAAGGCGGTGCGGGTGCGGTGTGTCGCCAGGCCGCGGATGGCCAGTTGCAGGTTAGCGTTGCGGAAGGAAGGCAGCTTGCTCAGCAGCCAGACCAGCACCCAGTTAAGCGCAAACAACACAGCCAGGAAGATGAACGTGCCCAGTGTGGCAGTGATGCCGGGTGTCAGGGGCGGCGGCAGGTGCAGATAGCGGGCAAAGCGGTGACTGGCAACAATCAGGTCAATCAACAGACCGAAGCCAACGATCAACACGATGAAGCTGATCACCGTCCAGCGTGCCCCGGCGCGCAGCATGGGCATATCTCCTTCGCGTAGCACCAGGTTAGGCCGAATGCGCGAAGCTGTGATCATGGGCAGGAAGCTGAAGAAGAGGGTGACGACCAGCCCCAGGGCGATGCCGATCAGAAGCGGATCAAGGTAGACACGCCAGGGTAGACCGATGGCAAAGGCCTGCTGCCCCAGGTCACGGGCAGCATAGCTGAGCAGCACGCCAAGTCCCAGGCCCAGGAGAGAGCCAAAGAAACCAGCAAGCGCTGCTTCCGCCAGCACCAGCAGGGAGATATCCAGGCTTCGCAGACCAAGCGTCTTGAGCACCGCGATTTCCAGCGCCCGCCGGTTGATCGCCACCACCATGGTGTTCATGATCCCTACGCCGCCGATGACCAGCCCGACCAGGCTCAGCACCAGCACGAAGCGCGAGATCACATCGGCGATCTCGGTGTTGTTTTCCAGCACGTCTTCCGCCGAGACTGTCCACCAGCGGGAGTAGCGGGGGCGGTCCGCCCGGCGCGGCCAGTCAGCGATCTCTCGCTCGATGGCCTGTGCATCGGCCTCAGGCGGCAACCTGAGGTAGGCGCGGTCGGCCAGGTCATCCAGACCGAACAGCGTCTGCTCAGCGCGATTCAAATAGAGGAAACTGAACAGCAGGCTCTGTGGGCCATCGAATGAACTCTCGGCAGTATCCGGCACGATGCCGGTGACCGTGAAATAGGCGCTGGCCGAACCGACGCGCACCTGATCGCCGATTTGCGCCCCGATCTGTCCGGCCAGCCGCTGGCTGAGCACCGCCGACCGGGGCGCTGTAAACAGATCGCCTAGAAGGGTGCGGGAAGGCCTGTCCGCCCGGATGGTGTCATAGAACGGGTAGATCGCCGGGTCGATGAAGACGCTCATCGTCAGTGCGGGTGGCCCGGCCCGACCGTCCGCGCCGATCACGGCTACCTGCATAAGTTCGCCGTTGAGAGTGAACGTGATGTCGATGTCGCGCTCGGCAGCCCAGGCTTCAATGGCCGGGATGTTCTCCGCACTGAACGGATGCATCCCCTCTTCGCTGTTGAAAATGCTGAGCACAAAGCCGGCGTCCATGGCCGTGTCGATCACGCGCAGGTCGCCGCGCAGGAAGGCCCTGGCGTTGCCAGTGAGCGCATCGGTGAGCATCAGACCCAGGGCGCGCAGGGCGACTACCGACGCCACACCGACCGCTACCGACAACAGGGTGAAGGCCGTCCGACGTCTGTCGCGGATAATATTGCGGAGCGCGTAGGCAAAGGCGAACCTGATCCGGTCGATCATGGTTTTTCCTGCCTGCTGCCAGCTGACTGCATCAGCGCCACACCGCCATTGAGCGCGTCTTCGGCGATACAGCCATCGACCAGAATGATGCGGCGGTCGGCCTGGGCGGCGACCTGCGGCGCGTGGGTGACGACGATGATGGTGGTGCCGGTGCTTTCCCGCACGTGGTGGAGCGCTTGCAGAACCATATGGCTGGCCGCCGAATCCAGGTTGCCGGTTGGCTCATCGGCCAGCAGGAGAGGTGGGTTGTTGGCCAGAGCGCGGGCGATGGCTACCCGCTGCTGTTCCCCGCCGGAAAGCTGGGCCGGACGGTGGTTGATGCGATCGCCAAGGCCGAGCAGCTGCAGGATTTCCCGCGCCCGGCGACGAGGGTCAAAGCGGCGCTGGCGGGCAAACTGGATCGGCAAGGCCACATTCTCCAAAGCGGTCAGGGTGGGGATCAGGTTGAAGGACTGGAAGACAAAGCCGATCTTTTCGTTGCGGATGCGCGTCAGCTCGCCCTCACCCAGGTGGGTGATGTCCACCCCGTCGATGAACACCTGCCCGCTGCTGGGGGTATCCAGCCCGCCGATCAGGCCCAGGAGGGTGGATTTGCCGCTGCCGGATGGTCCGCTGATCGCCAGGAACTCGCCCTGGTTGACGGTCATGGAAACACCGCGCAGGGCGTGGACGATGACTTCGCCGGTTTTGAAGTCCTTACGCAGGTCTTCAGTACGCAGGACAACCTGATGATCAGCCATAAAGTAGCCCCGCTTTCTGATCGGTGATCGGAGTCTTCAGGACCATGATTTGCCGCGAACCGTCTCGGTTGTTGCCGGAAAGGTGTGCCCTGTCAGTCATATTACGCGGCAAGAGGGGAAAAGTTCCATGCCCGATGGTGCGGCACCTGGCGCAGCCCCAGCTCTAAGCCGGGCCTTGTAGCCAACAGCACGTGACGTGAAGCCGCGAGATCGCTCCTGGGGAACAAAAACGCGCGCCATGGTGCCGCGCGTGAATGCTGCTTTTTGTCTTTACCGGAGAGCGGGTAACGGGATTCGAACCCGTGACATTCAGCTTGGGAAGCTGACGTTCTACCGCTGAACTATACCCGCTGATTGTCCGTGATTATAGGGCGGGTGAAGGGGACTGTCAAGATCGTTGCAGGCCGGTGCAGGCATCGGAAGGGTGAGTATGTCAGTGAGGGGATTGACCGGCAGGTGTGTATATAATCGGGTGGCGACCGGGCCGTTACAGAACAGACGGCGACTGCTCAGCAAATAGCCTTCGAACTGTATCCCTGACGTGCTATAATGATGCGTCGTTTTGTCGGGAATGGGGAACTGATGCGCCAGCGCGCGACCGTTGTGTTGGGGTTAGTCATCAGCGCCGTCCTGATCGGGGTGGTGCTTGCTAGCGTGGACCTGGAGCGTGTCCGGGACGCGCTCTCCGGCGCACGCTATGGCTATGTGTTCCCGGCAATGGCGTTGCTGGCGATCGGGCTGCTGACACGTGCCATCCGCTGGCGCGTGTTGCTTAACGAACGCCTGCCCCTGGGACACGCCTTTCACATCCTCAACATCAGCTACCTGATCAATGGCGCGCTGCCGTTTCGGCTGGGCGAACTGGGGCGGATCTTTCTCGCCGCGCGTGTTCCGCAGGCGTTGCCCGTTTTTACGACGCTCAGCACGATTCTGGTGGAGCGGTTACTTGATCTGTTGGTCGTGACCGGGATGCTGGGCCTGGTTCTGGCACTGCTGGATATGCCGGACTATGTGGCGGGAGCTGGTCGGGCACTGGGCCTGGGGGCGCTGGGAGGGCTGCTCATCCTGGCTCTCCTGGCGCGTCGACCGGGATGGCCCTTTCGCCTGGTGGAACGGCTGCAGCAGATGCTCCCGGTGCTGAGCCGCTGGCATCTACAGGATGCCCTGAGTCGCTTTGTGGATGGGCTGGCGCCGCTGTCTGAGCGACGCGGGCTGACTCTGGCGGTGCTCTGGTCGCTGGTTTCCTGGGCGCTATCCGTGGTGGCCGGCTATGTGTTGCTATATGCCTTCTTTCCTGCAGGAAGCTGGATTACCACGCTTCTCTTCATTGCGCTGGCCTCACTGGCGGTCTCGGTGCCCTATGCGCCGGGGGCGGTCGGCCCGTACGAAGCCGGCGTGGTGCTGGCCCTGAACCTGACCGGCTACAACCAGCCAGAAGGCGCGGCGATTGCCTTTGCGATTGTGCTGCACGTGGTGACAACCGGGGTGTTTGTGGTGATGGGCACGCTGGGATTGCTTCAGCAGGGGATCAGTCTGGGGCAGGTGATGCGAGGCGCACGGGGGATGAACGGCGCTGGCGTGACTTCTGTGCCGGGAAGCATGGAGTAGCAGCCTGCCTGCGTAGCCAAAAGGATTGTGACACTGGTGATGAGTGAGGACAAACAGGCCGACCGGTTGAAGATTCTCATTGCGTTACTGTACTATGTCCCGCATCGTACCGGCCTGACGTTGCACGTGCAGCGCGTGGCCGAGGAACTGGTTCGGCGCGGCCACGAAGTGACGGTATTGACCGCCCGCTACCGGATGGATCTGCCCCGTGATGAGACCGTGGTCAACGGGGTGCGCGTGGTGCGTCTGTGGGCGCCGATCCGCATGAGCCGGGGGATGATCATGCCCGCTTATCCCTGGGCGGCCTGGGGGCTGATCCGCCAGCATGATGTGGTCTGGGTGAACGTCCCCCTGCTGGAAACGGCCCTGATCGCCTTTATCGCCGGGCGGCTGGGCAAGAAGGTGGTCGCTACCCATCACGGCGATCTGATCCTGCCGCGCAGTCCTCTCAACGCGGTCATCACGTGGGTGATGTACCGTTTGTACCAGTATATGGCGCAGCGGGCGGGGCGGCTGATTGGTTACAGTCACGATTACGCTGATGTCTCCTACTACCTGATGCCTTTCCGGGATAAGGTCTCGATCATCTATCCACCGGTGCAGATTCCCGATCCTCAGCCGGAGAAGGTTGCTGCCCTGCGTGCCGAATGGGGGCGGAACGGTGGCCCGATCATCGGCTATGCCGGGCGCTTTGTGGAGGAAAAACGGCCTGACCTGCTTATCCGTGCACTGGAGACGATCAACCGGCAATATCCTGACGCGCGGATCGTATTCGCCGGGGAGTACGACATCCCTTACGAAGCGACCTGGCAGCGTCAGCAGCCGCTGGTTCAGCAGTACCGCGATCAGCTGATCTTCCTCGGCCTGATCGACAACATGCAGGATATGGCCAATTTTTACGCCGCATGCGATGTCCTCGTGCTGCCCAGCGGAACGGAATGCTTCGGGCTGGTGCAGGTCGAGGCGATGCTGTGTGGTACGCCGGTGGTGATGACCGATATCCCCGGTGCACGGGTGGTTGTGCGGGAGACGGGCATGGGCCGCATCGTGCCGCCCGGCGACGCTGCCGCCATCGGGCGGGCCGTGCTGGAAATCCTGGCTGATCCGGCAGCGTACATCAAGCCGCGGGCCGAGATCGAGCGCAAGTTCAGCTTTGCGGAGACGGTCGA
>FWPV01009753.1_pt1 | contig 16085 bp, 13 predicted proteins | sample 2228371 | NCBI WGS metagenome assembly FWPV01 (sample SAMEA103939776, study PRJEB20133) | metagenome | reverse complement strand
CAGCCGGCGCCGCCCAAAACGAAATTCTTATCCTTTCCGAGGCGGCTTAAATAAACATAGACAACCTGAATTTGAAAAGCTGGATCATCTCGTCCAATATGCTCGTAAAATTGGGGAAACTTAAAATTAATGTGATTTCACGTTATTTTGGACAGAAGGAAGATTTAAGATAAAGAATGACAAAATAAAGAGGGGAATAATCTTTAACTTTAATCCTGATTCCTTTTTTACCAGTCTTACTGGGGAGCCTTAGTCAAAAGGTCAGCGCTTCCTTTTCAGGAAACTATCAAGTCGATGGGTCTTTTTTGAAAGCGGATATGGTAGCGCTTGACCTTTTCATTAAGCGTGGTGTACTTCAGCCCCAAGAGCTTGGCCGCAAGGCGCTGGTTGCCGCCAGTTCTGTCCAAAATACGGAGGATAATCCCCTTCTCCACTTCCTGCATCAACTTCTTTAACTGAAGGTGATTTTCCGTGGTCAGAAGGTTGATGACTTGCGCCACGCGCGGGGAGGGACGATGGTTGCGGCCTCGGCTCTTCGAGCTTGCTCCCTTGCTCCAATTACTTTTTTTTGCCTTCATCTCTCTAATCCTTTCTAGACTCATTTCTCCTCTCCTAATTTAATACTATGCTTAGCAACGAGAAGTTTCTGCTCCTTTTATAAATCTAATCGTTCCCCAGCACGCCGGCGGCTCTCCTCCTCGGCCCAAAAACCACTCATGGCTTGCCCGAAAGGTCTCGTTTGTTTCCTTCCGCCATGGCAGGTTGCTCGTGAACCGCCGGCGTGCCAAGAAGACGATGGATGGAGGATTCCAGCGCTTCCAGGTCCAGGGGCTTGAGGAAGAGCTGGTTGATGTTATACTTATTAAGGTCTTCTTTACGTATAGCTTCAGGATAGGCGGAGATTAAAATGACAGGTCCCCGGTAGCCAAGCTCGCGGAAGCGGGAAATCATCTCCAATCCATTGAGACGGGGAAGCTTATAGTCCACAATAATGAGGTCAAAGGAAATACTTTTAAACCTTTCCAGTGCCTCAACCGAATCTTTGGCTAAATATACCCGGTAAGACTGGTTAAATAAAAGGAAAAAGGTCTTCAGGATGCCTTCATCATCATCCACGACAATAATCTTTTTTCCCAAAGACAATTGCTCCATATCCATCACCTTCTTTACAGCAAGTTTTATGCCAGATTTCCTGGAGACTATTTACGGGAAATAGCCTGAAGAAAAAGAAGGAAACCAGCTTCCCGAAAAAATATTTACACTGGTCGCCAAATTTTTTTACAAGAAGGCAAGGGAGAAAGGCTGAAAGATTGGATATTTGTCGTGGCCCTTAGTCCGGGTTAATCAGTTTTGAGTTGGCAGAACCAGCCTGTATTCCTTGATTTTTTTATCCAGGGTGGGACGGCTTATGCCCAGGATTTCGCTGGCGCGCATTTTGTTTCCTTTGACCTCCCAAAGAACATGCTGGATGTACTCCTTTTCCACCTCGCTCAGTGACTTGAGCTCTCCCCGATGAACCCGAGCTGACTCTGGCTCCAGAAAAAGATGCTCGGGCAGGATAACATCTCCCCTGGCCAGGATAACGGCTCGGGTAAGGGCATTCTCCAGTTCGCGCACGTTGCCTCGCCAAGGAGCTTCGACGAGCTGCTTCATTACCTCTGGAGGCACCAGGCGCACATTTTTTCGCAACTCTCGATTAATCTTTTCTAATAAATAAGCTACCAGCTCGGGAATATCCTCCCGCCTCTCGCGCAGCGGCGGGAGGTTAATCTCGACCACTTTTAGCCGATAATAAAGGTCTTCCCGAAACCTGCCCTTTTCCACCAGCGCTTTCAGGTTCTGGTTCGTGGCGGCAATAATCCTCGCCTCTGCTTTCAGGATTTTTTCGCCCCCCACTTTCATATAATCTCTAGTTTCAATAACCCGCAGGAGCTTCGATTGAAGGTTAGGAGAAATATCGCCCACCTCATCCAGGAAAAGAGTGCCTTTGCCCGCAATCTCAAATTTGCCTCTCGTCTCCGAGACTGCATCCGTGTAAGCGCCTTTAACATGACCAAAGAGTTCGCTCTCCAGAAGAGTGTCAGAGAGAGTAGAACAATTGATGACGATAAAAGGCTCGCTCCGCCAGGGGCTGTTGTAATGTATGGCCTTCGCCACCAGCTCTTTACCCGTGCCACTTTCTCCCTGAATCAAAACATTAGTTCGGGTATTGGCCACAGAACCGATTAATTTAAAGACCTCCCTCATTTGAGGCGAGCGGCCAACAATGTTATCTATCGTGTATTCTCTCTGTTTTTCTTCGAGAAGATAGTTGACCTTGTTTTCCAAAGCCTTAATCTGCTTGATTTTTTCCAGCGTCAAATCAAGCTCGATATAATTCAGCGGTTTAACCAGGTATTCAAAAGCTCCTGATTTGATCGCCTCCACGGTTGTTTTCATATCATCATAAGCGGTCATGACCACGACAAAGGCTTTTGGGTCTCGCTCCTTGATTTGGCGGAGCACCTCAAGCCCATGAATGTCCGGCAGGCGAATATCAAGCAAGATAAAATCTGGGGATAAATGCTGGACGAGCTCAAGCGCTTTTTCGGCTGAGTCCGCTACCGAAACCTCAAAACCTTTTTGACTTAAATGGCTTTCGAGAGTGCGACTGATTAAAGGGTCATCGTCCACGATGAGAACCGAATTCATGATTAACCTCGCCAGGGAGAAGAATTTCAAAACAAGTGCCCTTGCCCTCCTTTTTAACCACGCGGATAAGACCCCGGTGCTGCTCGACGATCTTACGGGCATTGGCCAGGCCTAAACCAAACCCGGAGGACTTTGTCGTATAAAACGGCTCAAAGACACTTTCCCAATCTTTTTCTGGAATCCCGCAACCGTCGTCGCTGATCAGCACCTGAACCCACGGCCGACCGTCCATTTGGACCTGTTTCGCCTTAAGCTCAATATGGCCACCAGGCTCCACGGCTTCCTGCGCATTGCGCAGGACATTGAGCAAAACCTGCCTCATCCTATCGCCGTCAACCCATAAAGCAGGCAAGCCCGGTTCCATCTCTATTTTAAGCTGAACCTGCTTCTCGGCGAAAGATTCCTCCAGGAGCTTAAGAGCTGATTGGATAATTTCCTCGAGCGAAAATTTTTCCAGTCGCAACTCGGAAACACGGGTAAAGTTGAGCAACTCCCGGATGAATTTCTCAATTTGCTCAATCCCCTCCTGGGTGAGAAGAAGATGCTCCCGCTCATTGCCTTTAAGATTGTCGCCCAGGAGAATCTTTTGGATATTTAACTTGACCGAAGTCAGCGGGTTACGAATCTCATGGGCGATAGTGGCAGCGATGCGGCCAATCGAGGCCAGTTTTTCAGCCTGGATTAATTTTTTGTGCGCCTCCTCCATACGTTGCCGGGTTAGCTGCAGCTCTCTGGTCATTTCGTTAAACCGAAAGGCTAACTGACCTATTTCATCTTCCGAGCGGATAGGGATAGAATGCGAAAAATCTCCGCGGGAGATGCGCACCGTACCCTCGGCTAAATCCTGGAGGGGTCGCGTTATATGGCGCGTAAAAATGAAAGCCCCCAAAAGAGCCAGCAAACCGCAGCCCGCGCCGATGGCTATCAACACCGTCCTCATCCTTCTAATTTCCGCTTCCATTTCCTCGAGAGAAAGACCGATTTTGACTGCTCCCCAACGAACGGAAGAACCGGGAGCAAAAACGGGAATCTCCAGCTCCATTATCTTTCTCGGCTTACCCGCTAACGGAAGCGTGGTTAGGCGATAAACTACTGTCTCTCGGTTAACCTCTGGCGGCAAATGGGAACAACAACTTACTTCTTCGTTTTTTTCGGCCAATTCCGTGGCCGCTAACAAATTATTGTAGCGGTCAAAAAAGACGATATAGAAAATATTGGGGTCATAAAAGGAAGCAATGTTTTTCCGGATCGTGTCCACATCCCACCAGATAAGCGCCTGGAGGTTAAGATTAGCTATATTCCTGGCCAGGAGGACGCCTTCCCGCCGCGAGCGTTCTCCAATGGTGCGGACTTCCTGCCGCTGGAAGAAAAAAACAATCAACCCGATGGTAATAATCAGCAGCGCTGCCGTCCAGAGCATGAGCCGGGCAAAAAGAGAGCTTTTTACCGCATGCCAAAATTTCTTGATCACTTTTTCCCTTCTTTCCAGATGGAGGACATATCCAGAAAAGAAAAACCAAAAGCAGGCACAGTTAGCCCGTGGACAATATTCTGGACGGCCATTCTTTGCTGCAAAAAGAAAAGAGGCACCACGGGCAGGTCATCTAAAAGCAGGGACTCCATTTCTCGAAAAAGGTCGTTGCGACGGTGCCAGCTTTTCTCTCCCTCCGAACGAGTCAAAAGCGATTCCAGACGCTCGCTCTCATAGTGAAAAAGAAGACGATTGGTGGCCGAAGCAGCGCTAAACATCGGACGGATAATATTCTCCGGGTCAGGAAAATCCATCGACCACAAGAAGAGCACCAAATAAGGGTTTTTAAGCGAGGAAGCAGCTTCGTAGGAAGAAAGAAAGCGTAGCCGAAGCGTCAGCCCGATTTCACTTAACTGCTCTTTGAGCCGCTGATAAAGTCTTTCGCCGCGCCAACGGTCGTGTTTGAGGACGCAAAAATCCAGCGGCGGCAATACTTCGCCAGAAGAAAAGCCGGCTTTGGATAAAAGATTTTGGGCCAGAAAAACATTCCTTTCTTCTCCCTTTTCCAGAGGGAAAAAACCGGGCAAACGGGGATGGATAATATTATTAAGAACTTGGGGCATTGATTCAAAGGTAAAGTAGGCCCGCACTAAATCCCTCTTATCGATGGTCAGGGCAATCGCCCGTCGAACCAGCGGGTTATCCAGCGGAGGAAGATGGCAGCTAAAACCAAGAAAAATGAGGCGGAAAGAGTCATTCTCGATGACCTGACAATCTGTCCGGGAGAGGGTCGGGGAATAATAAGGCATGATGTCTATTTCTTGGTCGACAAATTGGTCGAGGGAATAGGTGGGGCTGAACTCGACAGCTTCGAGAAATGGTTTGCGGCCGTGATAGTTTTCGTTCCTTTCCAACCGGACGCCGATGATATTCAGCCGTGAATCGCGCAGCCAATAAGCAAATTTAAAGGGGCCGGTGCCGGAAGGCTTGTAGAAAAAATTTTTTCCCTGCGCCAGGAGCAAATCATGAGGCAGAATTTTGCAAAAAGGCGCGGCCAGGACAGAAAGAAGGGAGGGATAAGGCTTGAGGAGCTGAACCTCAAAGGTATAATCATCTCGGACCACCAGACCGGATACCTCTTTGCTTTTTCCTTCGTAAAATTCTTTGGCGCCGACTAAGCGGGAAATAAAATATTGATAGAAGACAGCCCCTTTCTGGGGTCGCAGCAGCCTTTCCAACGAAAGCTTAACATCCTGCGCGCTAAGCTCTCTTCCATGATGGAAATGAACGCCTTTTCGTAAATAAAAAGTATATTTGGTTCCGTCCGAGGAAATGGTCCAGTATTCGGCCAATTCCGGGATAATCTGGAGGTTGGCGCCAAACCGAAGCAAACCCTCAAAAATCTGGTCGATAATGAGGAACGAAACATCAGCTTCGGGCAGGGCGGGGTCAAGGGAAGGGGCGAGGGAAAGGCCGAACGGCCTGACGCGGAGCGTCCCGCCAGGGCGAGCTGGCACTTCCTCCTGGGATAAACCTGGTGCTGAAAATAAAGAAAGAAGCCAGAAGAGCATTAAGCTGGGAAGCCAATATCTCCAAAACGGCTTTAACATTAACGATACTATTACTATAAAACTATAAAGGAGATGAGGCCCTATTTCAACCTCAGGGCCAAGCCTTGTTCCGATAAAATCAAAAGTAGACAAAGGAGGTAAGAACAAGAACTCGGCCATTTTTTGTCCGTGCTTAATGGCCATCAGTTTCTGGCCCAGGATTGACCCCCTATGATTACACGCTCATGATCACACGCCTCCCCGTCAGATTTCTCTGCCTGCACTCTTTGTCCTGAAACCTGAAGTTTCGATTCTTTTCAATTGTCCCCTCATAAAAAATTGGGAACTTCCTTTTGGGTTTGGTAAAATGAGGGCTTAATTTCCCAGAGAAAAAAACGGAAGAAGAGAAGATGAAAGGTCTCATTTTTGACATGGACGGGTTAATGGTGGATACCGAACGGCTTTATTTCGCCGCCGAAAAAGAGTTAGCCAGTCGTTTTGGTCGGGAGGTGAAACATGAAACTCTGGCCAGAATGATGGGCCGCAAGCCCTTAGAAAGCATGATGATTTTCGCCCGAGAGCTTGAGTTAGAGCTAAGCCCGGAAGAGCTGCTCACGATGAGAAACAGCCTGATGCGCCAGCGATTGGCCTATGATTTAAAGCCTATGCCCGGCCTTTTTACCATCGTCAATGTATTTTTCCGCCGGTTAAAACTGGCCATCGCTACCGGAGCCCAGCAAGAATTTCTGGAGCTTATTGTCAACCGCTTAGGTTTGAGGCATAAATTCTCGGTTCTTCAAGCCTCCGACGAGCTGAAAAAGGGTAAACCCGACCCGGAGATTTATCTTCTCACCTGTCTCCAGCTTCGACTGTCTCCTTCGGAATGCATCGTTTTGGAAGATTCAGCCAATGGCGTCCTGGCCGCGGCCCGCGCTGGTTGCCATGTCGTCGCTGTCCCTTCGGTCTATTCTGCGGGACAGGATTTTAGTCCGGCTAAGGTTGTCGTTTCGGACCTTTTTGCGGCCACTGCCTATATCGAAAAACTTCTTTCTTTCCCTGCCTGAGGTAAATACTAAAGGCTGAAGTCTATCTTTTTTCTTTTGCCTTTTTTACTTTTTTCTTTCTATTTTTCTTTTTCCTTTTCTTCCACCTTATCTTTAACTTTTATGGCTCTTCCGATATTTTAAGGGGTAACCCTAAAGGTCGATTTCTCTCCGAGATTATATGAGCAGCTTTCCGATAAAATTCCTCAAAGAAAAGTTTAGGCTGCAAGCTTAGCCTCCGGTTGGATAGTGCAACAAATACTCCTCCAGGCGCTGGGATAAATCACCTTCTCCTCGGTTCAGGATGCCCCGTATATCTCATATTTACCCACAAGAAAGCTGGAAGAGCTACAAAATTAAGAAGAAAGGGAAAGAGATAGAAATATTAAATATTTTTTGACTATTTATGCCCCGGAAGGAAAGGCGGAGGCGAAAAGATATGGCCTGCTTTGCCCCTAAGAGAGGCGCATCAGACACCCGAGGTTTAGTTAGCTCTGGCTGGCCGTTTTCTCGCCACCTCGATAACCTGATTAAAAACCCGCATGATGTTACCGCCCCAAATTTTAGCGATTTCTTTTTCTTTATAGCCTCGCCGGAGCAATTCCACCGTCACCCGGTACATTTCGCTGACATCATTACAACCTTCCACCCCTCCCCCGCCGTCAAAATCGGTGCCAATACCCACATAGTCTATACCGGCAATTTTGATTACATGTTCTATATGGTCGACAACATCCTTTACCGTAGCTGCCTCCACGGGATAACGCTGTCTTATGGCATTAAATTCCTCCATGGCTTTTTGTCGCAGGGCTTCATCCTGAATGGCTCTGATATTTCCCCCGTACTTGGCTTCTAATTCTTTAAGCGCCTTATCTCTCTCCGGATTGGGTTTAGGCGAACGCAAATAGCTGCTTAAAAAACATATCTGAATGACTCCTCCCTTTTTGGCCAAAGCCCGAATCATATCGTCAGAGAGGTTGCGAGGACTGGGACATAAGGCTCGACAGGAAGAATGACTGGCGATGGGGGGCGCCTGGGAAACACTGAGCACATCCCAGAAAGATTTATCGGAAATGTGGGATACGTCCACCATGATGCCGAGCTGATTACATGCCTTAACCACCTCCCGGCCAAAATCGCTTAAACCGTTATCTTCGGGATGACTGCGGTCGGTCGAAGAATCGCAGATATCGTTATCCTGGGAATGACATAAGGTCAGATAACGAATGCCAAGCTTATAGAATTCCTCGAGGAGTCCCAGGTCGCGACCAAGCGGGTAACCATTTTCCATCCCCAGAAAAGCAGCCAGCTTGCCTTCTTTCTTTAACCGATAAGCATCCTCAGGCGAAAAGGCCAGGCCGATGAGCTGCGGATAATCTTTAGCCATCTTATGGACAGCATCAATCAATTGTCTGGCTCTTTCTTGCGCTTTGGCATATCCTTCTGGCGTCCGGGGCCCTTGTCCCACGAAAACACCGAAAAAGAGAGCGTCCAGGCCTCCTTCTTTCATCCGGGGAAGGTCGATTTTCCCGCTTTCGCGAGCTCCTGGCTCATGGCGGGCACCAATATCCCAGCCCGGACGAACCATCATCATTGGTGTATCACAATGGGTATCCACCGTTAAAATGCGCTCGTGGAGGTTACGCGCTCGAGAAATTAATCCTTCTTCGCTGAGCTTTGCCTGACAAGCTAAATGGCCAGCCACGGCCAGGGCAAGGATGAAAAAAAGATTGAGGAAATAAGGCAAAAAAATAATTTCTTTCTGTTGAGCTTTTTTCATTTACTTTTCTCCTTCTTCTTGTCTAAGACTCATCTTTCTTATCCGGCGACGTCTAATTCGCTGGGTCTAATTTTTCTCGGCTCCATTTGGGTTGTTTACTTTTACCACTCTAATTTTAATTCCGCAAGTTGAAGCTGTTATCAAGCCATTCGCCCATACCCATTCATCCGGGCTAAACTGCCCTTGTTTTCTATCTAAATAATAATTAAGCAATAATATACGATGATTATCTCCCTGTTTGTTGATAAAAAAATTCTTCTCGAGTAAGTATTAAATCTCAATATTTTTAAACCGGGATTTAGATACTCTTTTAATAAAGCATTATAGCGCGAAGGAAGATAATCTTTCTTCTGAATCGATGGTCTATTCTTTGAAGAAAATAGGGAACGATTCTAACCCACCAGAAGCTGAAATCTAATCCTGAGACAAATTTATTACTTTTCCGCCAGCTCTGGGGAAAAAATCTTCCTCAGCCAATTAAGAAAAGTTCATCTTGAGCTTATAGTCCAGGTAACGCCAAGAGGAGGCGCTTAGCCGTTTAAAGAAGAGCAGTTTTATTTAAAAACCAATTAATATTTTCCGTCCATCTTGAATTCAGCGCTATCGAGCCAGAAGCCTGTATTCTGCAGCGAATCCAGTTGGGCTTGCAGGAGGTCGTAATGGTATCTCTCCTCCGCCGCAATTTTTTCAAAAAGCTCTTTGGCCTCGGGGTTAGAAGAAGCGCTCACCGCCTGGCTAAAATGTTCGACCGCCTTTTGTTCCAGCTCCAACCCTATTGACAGAGCTTCCAGCTCACTCTTGCCGCCCGCGCCTTTCATCCGGCTGACGAGGCTATCCACGACCGCCGAATTTTCTTTTAATTCGCTGGCGGGGATTTCTTTTTTCCAATCCTCCGAGCCCAGAACTTCAGTAAAAAGCCGGGAAAATGTCTCCAGATGGATAACCTCTTCCGCCGCCAGACGTTCAAACATCTTTTGGCCTAATTCGTTGTGCGTCGCCTCCGCTGCTTTCAGGAAAAATTCTTTGCCCCTTATTTCCAGTTTAATAGCTTCGGCAATAAGATAATGCAGTTCATCTTGTCGCTTCTCGCTCATTTTCTCTCCTTAAATAAAATTAAAATAGAATCCATTATATCATTATTTTCTCGGCGGAAATAGATAATAATATTGTTATTTTTTGACCCAGAGATAATAAGCTTCCGTCGCCGTCTTCTCGCCGCTCGTGATAAAATCGGCCAGGCGATATCCTTGCTTTAAAAGAGAAAGAAAAATTTCCCTTGTTTTTAGTCGCCAGTCCAGAGGAATTTGACGGACCTTCGAGTCAGACACATCGGTCACGCGGAGCATGGTATAAAAATCTCTCGGAATCCGGACCAGAACATGGCTCTGGTCGGGAGAAAAATTCACTTCGCGAATCACTTCCAGCCAGGCCAGGCCTTCCCTTCCTTCCACTTTTTCTTCTTCCACCTCATTTAAAACCCTCGCCTTCCTAAAAATATCTTCTGGCTTTTTCCCCCGTTGACGGGGCATGAGCTTAAGATTCCAGCCCATAAAAAAGCGGTCGCTGGGAACATCAAACCGGTTCAAACGGCCACCATATTCGCCATAAGGGGCAATCCGGTATTCCCGAAGCTCCATCCCAAAGTAATGAACATTCCGGTAAGCGTTTACCGCGGTTAAAGGGTCATAGGTACAGACAATAAGATTAATGCCAAACCAATCGCGTACTATTTCTCGCTGCCACTCCTTGATGGCTATACCCAGCCCGTATCCTTGCCACTCATCTTTGACGCCCAGAAATTGGGCATAAAACCACAGGTTCTTTTGTCTCCGGAAAGCTATATTCTTCTCCTGGACGCCGACAAACCCGTAAGCAAACCCCACAAGATGAGACTCATCCTCAGACCATCTGCCTGACGGATCTTCTACATAAGCGGCGAGAAAAAGCGAGGCTCCCTCGTGGAGAAAATTCTCACAAAGCAGATTTCTCGTTCCTGCCAGATGATCATCAGGAAAGCCCCAGATTTCATTCCTCAGAGCCTCATATCGGCCATAATCCTCGCTCCGGGAAGAAGCTTCGACGACGAGATGGAACCTTTTCCCTTTGGATTCAAAAATTTTATGCCTGAGCATTTCCATCGGCGCCAACTCCTTTTTTCGTTAATTTCTTGCCTCATTGCATTTTCCTTAGCTTTTATTATAAGTTTTATTCTTTCTTTTAGGATAAATAAAGGAGGAAAGAAGTGAAATCATTTTTTTCGCGCCAGAGGAAAGTTATTGGCACTTCAGTCTTTTTTTCCGCCCTCCTTTTCCTCTCATACATATTTTTGCCCGCAGCCCAAGAGAGCAAGCCTTCGCTTGTTCGCGTGGCTACCGAATTACCCAGGGAAATCAGTCGCTTTGTCCAGCCCGGAGATGTTCTTTTAGTCGGGCCGGGGCTGAAAATTCTTTTCGGCGCTAATTCACGGTCGATTATGACCCATGCGAATTATGCAGGAGGAGATGCTAAAGGGACAATCATCGGTCTTCTGCCCGATGAAGGAACAGGAGAAGGACAAACGCACGTGGGCACGCCGGTTCTTCGAAGCCAGAACCGAACGGTTTACGCCGCCTACACAGAAGTTAAATTTCCTTCCTCCCTCGACCGGAGCCGCCTCACTATCCAGGCATCTGGACTTTTTAATTCAGCTAAGGGAAAGCAAGCCTCGATTAACACCACTTATACCCTCGACCTGGTAACGGCCCAAATAGACATTTCTTCCGTGATAACTAACACAGGAAAGGAGGCTTGGTCTGACCTGGCATACTCGCTCCTTTTTGATGCCTTCCATAATTATTCTTTTAGCCCCTATCATGAAAATTATCATCGCCAGCTTAATTTCCGTTTTTACTCCAAGCGTAGCCACGCGCTGGCCTGGATAAGCTTAAATCCACCATCGCGGCCTGCCTCTCCTTTGCCCGGCCGACTGGCTCCTGGAGAATCATTTAAAGTGAATTATGTGCTCATGGCTGACGCTCGCCCTGACCGCCTGCTGGAAAAAGTCTATAATTTCCTCAAGATACCAACAGAGAGAGCCAAAATCATTCTTTCACCCGAGATAGCTGGCTGGAAAGAAATCGTCATCACCCATATTTTGAGTGGCGCCACTTTTTTCCGGGGTATCTTGGAGGAGGCAACTTCCCTTCTCGAAGTCCCTTTGCCTGAGGCCGTGTATCGCGTCCGAGGCAACCTTTTCCCTGCGGTCACGGAAAATATCCTTTCTGTAGAAAAAAAGGCAATGAACACTCTCCGATTGCGCCAACCTTTGATGGGTCGAATTAGACTTCGGCTTCAAGATAGTCAAGGAAGACCTGTGCCGGGGAAAGTGACTTTCATCGGCCTTCAACCTACCCGTACCCCTTATTTTCGGCCAGAGAACCCCCTGGTCACCAGCCGTGCTTTTGAAAGTTTCAAAAATTCTTGCTACCCACCGGCGGAGGGCATGGAGCTTGAATTGCCCGTGGGAACTTATCTTGTCTCCGCTTCCCGGGGACCCGAATATTCCATAGACCAAAGAGTAATAGAAATCATAGCTGACTCACCATGCGAGCTTGTGCTTCAGGTGGAGAGAGTGGTGGAAAAGCCAGGGCTATTAAGTCTCGACCCGCATGTGCACACGATTTTTTCTGACGGCACGGTTTCCGTGGCCTCTCGACTGCAATCGCTAATCGCCGAAGGAGTGGAAATGGCTATCGCCACCGACCATAATGTTGTTACTAATTATTTACCTGTCCTGGCCCGTTTAGGCTGGGAAAAAGAACTTACCGTGCTCTGTGGGAGCGAAGTCACTATGCCGGACATGCTTCACTTCAACCTCTATCCTCTCTCCTATCAAGAAAAGGAAGAAAGAAAAGGCACGATTGAACCAGTGGGTGAAAAAGTTAGCTCCCTCTTTGCCGCGAGCCGGGCTAAGTCCCCCGGCGGTATCATTCAGGTTAACCATCCGCGGGCAGGAACCTTAGGTTACTTTAACAATTATCAGCTCGACCTCTTATCCGCCGCTCAAGTTAGAGAGTCATTTGATTTTGGGTTTGACCTCCTGGAAGTCATGAACGGAGCTTCTCCCCTCTCCTCCAACGCGGTGGCTCTTCAAGACTGGCTCCATCTTCTCAACCGAGGCCGCTTCTATCCTCTCGTCGGCTCATCAGACAGCCATACCATTGATGGAGGAGAACCGGGTTACGCTCGAACTTATGTCCTTTATGACCGGCCAAAAGAAGAGCCCATTGATGTCCAGCAAGTGCTCAAGGCCATAAGACAAGGCAAGTGCTTTGCCAGCACTGGTCCGCTCGTTGACTTCCGGGTCAACGGCCAATATACTTTTGGCGACACTGTCTCTTTAACTCCCGGGCCAGTGACGTTGAAGCTTAAAGTTTGGTCTGCTCCCTGGATAGAAGTGGATGAAGTGAGAATCTTAAGCAATGGTGAGCGCCGTCTAATATTACCGGTAAAAGAAAAAAGAGGCGACATCGTCAAAATGGAGGAGGAGGTTGTTCTTCAAATAAAAGAAGATACGGCCGTGGTGGTAGAAGTGATCGGGAAAACCAGCCTTTACCCCGTTTTACAACAGCCTTCCGATTCAGGAAGGTTAAGAGACGCTGCTTTGCCTTATGCCATAACCAACCCGATTTTTATTGATACTAACGGCGACGGACAATACAACCATCCCTGGCCGGGCAATATTGAGGAAGTAAAGCAAGACCTCGAGCGAAGGAGGATAATTTCGCGTTGAAAAAATAAATCTTTATCGAAAGAAAAGAATCAGTTAAAATCACGCCCAAAAGGAGAGAGCTTATGAGGCTTCGCTGGCTGCAGCCGGTTGACCCGAAAAGCTTTTATAGTTGGCCCAATGGGATAACTATCCTTCGGTTAGTAGGGTCCTTGACCTTTTTTTTACTGGCCGCTATCAAGTTAAACCCCACGTTCAATTTCATCGGGTTAGGCCTTCATTGGGCGGGCGATGTAGCTGATGGTCTGCTGGCTCGAAAAGCACGCCAGGAGACGATTCTGGGCGCGGAAATTGATATTATTGCTGACCGTATCGAGTCTCTCTTCTTTTATCTCAATTTTCTTCACTTTCAACCGCATCTCTTCCTGCCTATAACCATCTATCTTATTGATTTCGCCTTTGTTGATTTTTATTTAAGTTACCAATTCATCAAATATCCTATTATTTCCCCTAATTATTTTTACCAGGTTGATGAGCGCGTCTACCGCTATAATTTCAGCCCCTTGGCCAAATTTGCCAACTCCACGGTTGTGGCTCTTATTCTCATCTTCCTGCCAAGCTGGCAACATTTGGCCACCCTGTTTGCCCTTGGACTCATCGGCCTGAAGCTTCGCTCTATCTTCTGGCTTCGAGAAAAGAGAGCTTTGCTCCCGCCGCTTGCCCAGACTCCTTCCCGGGAGGTTTCTCGATGAGAAGTCTGCGTCGTGACCTTCGTCTTCTCCGGCAAGGAATAAAAAATTATTTTTCTGGCAAACCATACTGTGTTTCGTTTGAAGTTACTTATTCTTGCAATGCTCGCTGCCGGCATTGTCATCTCGGTGGTCCAGTAGCCAATGAAAAAAGGGCCTCGGCCGCTGAATTCGGTCATCTGAGTCGCTGGCTTCATCCCGTAGTCGCTCAAATTTCAGGCGGAGAACCGCTGCTGCGGTCTGACCTGGAAGAGATTATCCGCGCTATCCATCGGCCAGAATACCCGCCTTACATTGTCGTGACCACCAACGGAGCTCTTCTTACTCCCACAAGGTATGAGCGTCTACGCCGAGCGGGAGTGGATGAATTCTCGCTTTCGCTCGATTATCCTGACGAACGCCATGACGAGTTCCGAGGCATCCCGGGTCTATTCCGCAAAATAGAAAACCTCATGGCCGAGCTGGCCCCTCTTAAAGAAAAGGCCATCACCCTTTCCTGCGTGATTCAAAACGATAACTTTCGTTCTCTTCTACCGTTAGTTGAACTTGGTCGGAAATGGGGTGTGCGGGTCAACTTCAGCACTTATACTTATCTGCGAACGAACGATAAAAGCCTGATGATCTCTCCCGAGAACATGCCCGCTTTCAGGGAAGAAATACAAAAACTGCTTAAGTATAAGAAGAAAAATGGCACGATTTATACTTCCGATTACATTTTCCGTCTGATGCCCCGATATTTTGAGCGAGGTGAATTGCCTCATTGTCGAGCTGGCCAGCGTTTTCTGGTGGTCAATCCTGACGGCAGACTTTCTCCCTGCGGGCTTATCCTTCGTTATTATGATTCTTATCAAGATTTGCAATCTTTTCGGAGGCAAAACAAGTGTGGCGCGTGTTTCACCAGCATCAGAGCCGGTACAGAACGGCCTCCTCGCTATCTTATTCTCGACAATGTACATTTTCCATGGAGAAAAAAACCTGGCCATGCACACTGAATCTTCAGGAGAACTTAATTCGAGTCTTATCCAAGGCAAGCCCACCAGAGAAAAACCGCGCCTCCGACGAGGATTCCGGACTTTTGTTTTTATCGCGGAAATTATTTTTGTCCTGACTTTATTTATCTGGTGGTTTTCCAGTCCCACCGCCCAGACCAGCCGAAATCTCTGGGTTTTATTTTTTTATTGCTTTCCTGCTGAATTTATCATCGCCGCTGTTCCGCACGAGCCTCTTTTGCTCTTTTTCGCTAAGTTTTATTCACCTCTTACCATAGCCCTCATCTCTGCCGCCGGGACGCTGCTGGCCGAAGCCCTCAATTACACTGCCTTTAATTACGTCACGGACTGGCGCATATTCCAGAAAGTCCGGGAAAGCAAGTGGGTTAAAAAAACCATTGAGCTCTTTCATCGGGCTCCCTTCGCCGCCCTCTGGGTAGCAGGGTTAACCCCCATCCCTTTTTATCCCTTTCGTTTTCTGGTGGTTCTGGCCCATTACCCACTCTGGAAATACCTGCTGGCTGTTTTTTCCTCACGGACGCCGCGCTTTTTCCTGCTGGCTTTAGCCGGACGGCTGATTAAATTTCCTGATTATTTTCTGGCCGCTCTCTTTGTCGCGCTCATTCTGGTTACCAACCTGCCTTTTTTACGCCGGTTTTTTGGGAAGAAAAACCAACGAAAATGAAAACGACCTTTACGGAATTAGAGCCGATGGCCGTCGTGGTTAATCCTCAGGCGGCCGCTAAAAAATGGTGGCGGCAAGGCCGCGCTCGCCAGCAGATTGAAAGAGCCTTTGGCCAAAATGTCTTCGTCCCCACGGGTACAAAAGAAAACACGGTTAATCTTGTCTATGAGATTGCTCCTCGGATTAAAACCATAATTGCCGTAGGGGGCGACGGGACGATTGCTGATGTCCTGGAAGGGTTAGCGAAAGCCAGCTGCCTCAGCCAGGTATGCTTAGGCATAATTCCCTTTGGCAGCGGCAACGCCTTTCGCCTGTCCTTCGATATCCCAAAAAAAATTAGCCAGGCAACCAAGATTATTCAGGAAGGACATTACCGTGTTTTGGACCTGATCCGTTTTGAGGACAAAGCGGCTGGCTTC
>FWPV01009752.1_pt1 | contig 16089 bp, 8 predicted proteins | sample 2228371 | NCBI WGS metagenome assembly FWPV01 (sample SAMEA103939776, study PRJEB20133) | metagenome | reverse complement strand
GAAGCGGTACTCGGTCAACATCTCGCGCAATTCCAGCTCCACCAGCTCGAGCAGTTCCGGGTCATCCATCTGGTCAACCTTGTTCAGGAACACCACGATGCTGGGCACTTCCACCTGGCGCGCCAGCAGCACGTGCTCGCGCGTCTGCGGCATCGGTCCGTCCGGAGCCGCTACCACCAGAATCGCGCCGTCTACCTGCGCCGCCCCCGTGATCATGTTCTTGATGTAGTCGCGGTGTCCAGGCATGTCCACGTGCGCATAGTGCCGGTTCTCGGTCTCGTATTCCACGTGCGCAATGTTGATCGTGATGCCGCGCGCTTTCTCTTCCGGCGCATTGTCAATCTGATCATACGCTTTGAACTCAGCCTTCCCCAGGAACGAACAGTACTTGGTGATGGCCGCCGTCAGCGTCGTCTTGCCATGATCAATGTGTCCCATCGTGCCGACATTCAAGTGCGGCTTGGTTCGCTCAAATTTCTGCTTCGCCATGTTTCTTCTCCTTGGCTCCTCTTAATATACTAGAAGGGTCCTGGGACAATCGGCAAAAAAGAGCCCTCAATGGGATTTGAACCCATGACCCCGCCCTTACCAAGGGCGTGCTCTACCGTCTGAGCTATGAGGGCTTGCCGTTTTCCAGAAATTCCCCTATACGGTTGGGGATTTTCGGTCAGACGACCAGGTGGGCAGTGAAGGATTCGAACCTCCGAAGGCGTCTGCCAGCTGATTTACAGTCAGCCCCCTTTGGCCACTTGGGTAACTGCCCATGCCCCGAGCCGTTGCTGGCTCGCAAGTGAGGTTGTTCATTTATGACGCTCGTGATCAGCCTCACTCGCCAGCCCGCAACTTGAGCCGACGACGGGAATCGAACCCGTAACCTACCACTTACAAGGCGGTTGCTCTGCCGATTGAGCTACGTCGGCCTGAATTATTAAGGGTCTAGATAAGCGGCGTAGATTATACCAGAGCATTTTAAGGAAGGCAAGGTTTACCGCCGCCACTTATAGTCGCGACAGGCGAGTCTATCAGATCATCCGGCAGGAGTCAAGGATTCGCACTGCGGTTGCATCCAGCGGCGGGTCAGTTTATCCGCCCACGCCCCTAAACCCAAAGCAGCGCCAGGCAGGGCAGCAATTGTATGGCTTTCATTGTATAATCAGTACCAGCATTATGGAGGTTGCATGGAAATTACCTGGTACGGGCATTCTTGTTTTCGAATTACTGAGCGAAACCTGGCTACCGTGGTTACCGATCCTTATGATCACCGTGCGGTCGGTTATGCGCCGCTCAAACTGAAGGCGGACATCCTGACGGTATCGCACAGAGCCCCAGGGCACGATTTTATCAGCGCCGTTAAAGGCGACCCTTACCGCATCACTGGCCCGGGGGAATTTGAGGTTGGCGGGGTGTTCATCACCGGTGTGCAGACTAATGGACATTCAACGAAAACCGAGGATGAGCCGCGCAACACCCTTTACCTGATCGAATATAGCGGCGTAAATGTTTTACACCTGGGGGCGATCAATCGCGTCCCGACCCAAACTGAAGTCGAAGCGCTGGGACCGGTGCATATCGCCCTGGTGCCGGTTGGGGGCGGCAGCGGCCTCAACGCTGCCAAAGCAGCCGAGGTCATCAGCCTGCTCGAACCGAATATCGTCATCCCCATGCATTATGCCGCGCCAGAATCCCTGGTCAAGCTGGAGCCATTGAGCAAATTTCTAAAAGAAATGGGTCTGGCCGGCGTGGATACGCAGCCATCCCTTAAAGTAACCTCGCCCAATTCACTACCCGAAGAAACCCAGGTGGTAGTGTTGGATTACGAGCGTTCCTGAAGGAGAGCAGCGTGCCGGTAAAAATTCTCATGTCTTGGGATATCGCCCCCGAACGCGAACAGGAGTATTTCGAGTTTGTGGTGCGCGAGTTCATCCCCGGTGTGCAAAAGCTGGGATTTGAATTGAGCGATGCCTGGGCAACAGTCTTTGGCGATCAACCCCAAATCCTGGTTGGGGCGGTGGTTCCCAACCCTTCACGCGCCCGCCAGATCCTCAGATCTTCCGAATGGAAGAGCCTGACCAATCAACTGTTGGATTACGTGCGCAACTATTCCTATAAAATTGTCCCGGCTCGCAACGGCTTTCAGTTTTAACCGGACTGGGAATTTCAACTTATCCCATTATCCATCACTGGTGCGGAGACGCGGGTAAATGGCAGCATCTTTCAGCGAGCGGCTGCTGGCGTGGTACAGGCGCAGTGGGCGCTCGCTGCCCTGGCGCGAAACACGCGAACCCTACGCTATCTGGGTCGCCGAGATCATGCTGCAGCAGACCCGTGTGGATACGGTCATCCCATATTACTATCGCTGGATGCAGCGGTTTCCAATCATCGCCGATCTGGCGGCAGCCGAAGAGCAAGAGGTGCTAAAGGTTTGGGAAGGCCTGGGTTATTACAGCCGTGCCCGCAATCTGCAGCGCGCGGCAAGGCTGATTATGGAGCGGCATAACGGCATCATTCCTGCTAATCGAGCTGACCTGGAAGCCCTGCCGGGAGTTGGCCCCTACACCGCTGGCGCTATCGCCTCAATTGCCTATGGTCAGGATGAGATGGCTCTGGACGGTAACCTGCGGCGTGTTCTGGCGCGGGTTTTTGATATTGACCTGCCCGCGCGGTCGCTTCAGGCTGAGCAGCAGTTCACCCGCTGCTGGCGGGGAAACCTCCCAGCCGGCAGAGCTGGGGATTACAACCAGGCCTTGATGGACCTCGGTGCGGTAATTTGCACGCCGCGTTCACCGGCCTGCCCTGCCTGCCCATTGCTGGGAGTTTGCCTGGCCGAGAAAGGCGGACTGCAGGAAGAACGGCCTGTGCTGGAAAAGAAGACGCCGCTGCCGCACCATATCGTCACTGCCGCGGTCATCCGCTTTGAGGATAAAGTGCTGATCGCCCGTCGGCCAGAAAACGGGCTTTTGGGTGGTTTGTGGGAGTTTCCAGGCGGTAAACTGGAGCCGGGAGAGGATTTGCATGCCTGCCTGAAGCGCGAGATCAAGGAGGAACTCGGCGTGCTGGTGCGGGTGGGGGCGCGGGTCGGGGTTTACAAACACGCATACACGCATTTCAAAGTCACGCTGCACGCCTTTGCCTGTGAGCTGGAAGCAGGCGAACCGCGCGCACTGCAGGCGGCGGAAATCTACTGGGCAAACCTGGAAGAACTGGCCAATTTTCCAATGGGAAAAATCGACCGCATGATCTCTGCGGCGCTGACCGCGGGCTGAAAATGAATTGTGAACATCTGTTTGTCGGCAAAATTATAAAAGAACGGCGATAATCATCCCGCTAACCGAATCGCCCCGCCAGGTTTAGCCGCGAGCCAAATGCCAGCGGGGGCGGCGCACGCTGGCGCTGGAATTCGATATGCTCAGACGCGCTTATTCGTGCCATAATAAATGGTATGGAAGAGGATAAATTCCGCGCTTTGCGGGAGAGCATGGTCGCGCAGCAAATCGAGAAGCGCGGCCTGCGCAATCCACGCCTGCTGGCGGCTTTTCGAAAAGTCCCAAGGCATGCATTTGTGCCTGCCGCGCTGCAATACCGCGCCTATGATGATGGACCTCTGCCCATCGGCAAAGGGCAGACCATTTCCCAGCCATATATTGTTGCGCTGATGACCTCCCTGCTGGCTTTGGAGGGGCATGAGCGCGTTCTCGAAATCGGCACTGGATCCGGCTATCAGGCTGCCATCCTGGCGGAGATGGCGCAGGAGGTCCACACCATCGAACGGCATGCGCCGCTGGCGGAACGGGCTGCCGGCACCCTGGCCAGATTGGGTTACACACAGGTTCATGTTCACTGCGCTGACGGCACGCTGGGCTGGCCTCAAGCCGCCCCATACGAGGGTATTCTCATCACCGCGGCCGCGGCGACAGCCCCAAAGCCGTTGTTGGAACAACTGGCTGAGGGCGGGCGGTTGGTGGTTCCGGTGGGTGATTGGATGGGTCAGGTGCTGCAGGTGTGGACCCGTGAGAATGGGCGATACGATTTCGAAAGCATAATACCGGTCAGTTTTGTCCCGCTGCGCGGTAAATATGGTTTTAGCGATGAGGATTGGGCGCGTTATGAAGAGGATGAATAAACCCGGCGCTCTTCCATCTGGCGGGAAAACCAGGCGCGCACCAGTTCGATCTGAAATCTATAGCCGTCCTGGTAAGGTTCAACCAGATCACGTTTGAGCAGCAAGGCCAGGTTTTCTTCAAAATTTTGCTGGCATGACTGGCGCCAGCGCTCTGTGCTCAGGTAACTGAACTCCCCCTGCGCTGCCAGCACGTCCAGCATGGCGGCTGCGGCGGGGGTTATTTGCCTTTGGCGCAGATCCTGGAAGAAGAACGTGTTGCTCACCAGCGAGCGCCGGGCTGCTTCTTTGACATCTTCCAGTGTGGCTGTGAACCTGGCGGGCGGCGCCTGCTCGTTTTTTAGCGTGACCATTTCAAAACATAAGGACTGCACCAAAAGGGGGTGGCAGCGGGTCAGCTCCAGGATGCGGCGGCTGGCAGCGGGAGAATATGCCAGGGAAAAATTCTGCACAGGGTATTCGATTAACTGCAGCGCCTCCTGCGGATGCAGATAACCGACCTTGACCATTTGGGCATTGATCAGAAACTCAGCCCAATGTCTGGTCTCGTCTAAGGTGTGCGCGCCTGTCAGCAGTATTTTGAAGCGCGGATGGTGCTGGACGACGTGCCTCGCCAGGCCGAGGTACATGCGCGCACGGGAGAGGTTAGCTGTCATACTGGACTCGAGCGCCTCAAATTCATCCAGCATAAATAGAAGAGTCTGGCTGCGCTGTTTCAGCAGGTTTTCAACCTGCTCGATCCAACGGGTGATCCGCAAGAAAAGGCTTTCCTCGCGGTCGGACGTATCGAGCGGCGGCAATTCCAGGCTGCGCTGCTGCAGGGCTGCCTGCCTGACTTTTTCCAGCGCATGGGGCAGGATTTCTTCAGCATCACGCATGCCCGCCAGAGATTGCCCATCGACGTAACAGGGCACTATCTCTTCTGACAGGAAGTGACGCAGGTTGAGCAGCAGGGAGGTTTTACCCATGCGGCGCTGCCCATACAACAGAACAGGGGGACGATGCCCTTCAAGCAGCAGGCTTTCGATCCTGGCCATAATATCGGTGCGCCCAACAAACAGGGATTGTTGATCGCTCAGTGGGATACCGCAGATATAGGGGTTTTCAACCTCACAGGCTGCCTGAGCATGGCGTGTGATGGATTCCAGGTGTTCGGTTACCAGCCGGTACCAATGCCCAGCGACCCTGGTGAAGCGGCGAGCCAGGCGGTCGTTTGAAAGCACCAATTCGCGTTTCAGATTGCTGAGCTTGTCGCGAACCAGGCCAAGCTGCAGGCGGCCCTGGTAATCGCTGGCCTGGTGCAGGGCGCGTTCGGTATCCTGGCTGATGTGGGCGAAGGCTGCCAAAAAATTGGACGCCAGCCCGCTTAAGGATCTGCCCATCGTCAGGCGGTAGCAGGATGCCAGCGTATTAATGTCGCGGCATGATTCGAGTTGGCGCGCGGATAGTTCCAATTCGGCTTGCTGGACTGCATGGCGCTGCCGCCCGGCCGAAAGGTGAAGCATGGTATCTGGTAAACGCTGCGGGTCGCGTTCATTTAATAACAACAAGTAATCCGCCAGGCCAGGCCAGAGCAGGCGTTGTGTCTCGTCCCAGAAGGCAGCATGCCGCCAGAAGTACCGCAGGGGTCCGTTTGGACGGCGCAGGTCAAGCGTGTAGAGCAGGTTGTTCCAGATAACCACCAATGGGAATAAAAGAACCGGCCGCCAGAGCGATATTGTGAGCGCCCCTAGCAGCAGTCCGACGGTGAGGATCGTATTTTCCGGGATATGGTCGTAATTCATAACCACGTACGGCGCCAGTGGCATCCAGCCGATTCCGGCCACCAGCGCGCTGGCGATAGCGGCTGCATGGGGACCTCCAAATCGATCCGCAAGCGACCAGGCCATGCCGAAAAGCATGCTGATGAAAATTCCCCCGCTCAGACCTGCGGCAGAATATAGCAGCAGGTTGGAGGCAGGCAGGGTCAACAATCCCAGGTAACCCAGCATAGCCAGTAACGCCATCGCCAGGGCTGTTTTCCACAGGCGCGCAACCGCTAGTGAAGTGCGCAGTTTTAATCCACTCAATACACTGGCAAAAGCCAGGGGTAAGACGAGCAGCACAAAGGAAGGTACCAGGTTAAATCCGATGGGTTCACCCACCTCGGGTGTTTGCGGGCTGCCGGCCAGTTTTCCCGAAGTGATTCCATAAAAGACCGCCACGATTCCCAGGGTAACCAGGAATCCACTCACCATACCGGCCAGATTGCGCGAAAAATTTTGCTGGCCATGCGCGCGAGAAAGATTCAATTGGGCAGCACCGGCCAGGCCGGAAGCGACGGCAATCGGAAAGAAGAAGTAGTCAGTATGCCCGGCAAGTAAGGTTATTCCGGCACCAAGCCCTGCGCCCAGAACCAGGGCACTGCCAAAGCTGGCCAGGAAGGCAGCCGCCATGGTGGCGCTGAAGATATACCCACTGGCAACGATTGCACTGGAGAGAATGTCTTGAGGCTGCGATCCCACGATGAGGAGAATTATGCTGGCCAAAAGCGGGACTATAACGGATTGGCTGATCCAGGCAAACAGAATGAAGCGCACCAGACGAGGATTTTTCCATTGAGATCGAGATAAACTCGCCAGGCAGAAATCCGCCGGCAATTGCGGGTCGATCATTTGTAATGCACTGCGCCAGGCTGAAGGATGGACCAGCAGCCAAAAAAACAATGTGACTGGCGAATAAATCGAGCGGGGTCGGTTAAGTGCCGAAGGGACGTCGATAAGAGTCACGGCGCGTCCAATAAGTAGCGATACGGTTCAATATTTGCCAGCCCGTCTGATTTCCAAGAATCACCCTGAACACCTTCCTCCAGTGAAACCAGCCTGGTGCTGCAAAGGATCTGCAGCAGGGCCGGCCAGCAGCCGGATTTTTCCAGAATCCACAGACTGTCTGCCTGGCTGAACGGAAGCGGGCTGGATTGAATCAACTGCAGAGCTTCTTCTTCCGAAAGCGGTTCAAGGTTTACCAGGTGGCCGAAGATATTGAGGAAGGGAGAAGGTTTGCTGCTGTCAGCCGGTGAAACCCATGACGTTTTCTGTGAAGCGATCACAAAAGCCAGCTTTCCCTCCGTCAGGTTGGATGCCAGAGAACGCAGGCCCCACCAAAACGACTGTGTGAATTCGGGGTTCGCCATAGCGATCTGGATTTCATCCAGCAGTATCACCGTCGGGTTGACCAGGTAACGGCAAATAATATCCACAAACTGCACTAGGTCAATCTGTCCGGGGACGGGGAAATTCAACTGCCGCAACAAGAAGGTCATGAACCCTTCGCGCGTGCACACACGCGGGTCTTGAAAATCAATATACACCCAGCGGTATGTCTGTGGCTGATGCAGCCATTCTGTGAACTGGTTGGGGCGCAGAGCGGCGGCAGGCGTGCGCGTGATCCTCTGCAAATAGTGCAGCAGAGAAGTCTTGCCCGAACGAGACAGCCCGCTGACAGCCACATTTTGCATCACACGGCTGTTGATGGCGGCGAAGATACGCTTTAATTCCCGCTTGCGCCCGAAAAACTGGCGCGGGTTGAGAATGGGGGGCCCGACGATGAAAGACGCCTCGGGAGGCAGCCCGGTTTCGGTATAGGCATCTGCTCTGGCCAGCGTGCTGTCATCGGGAAACACTTGACGGCACAATAAATCAACTGCCGGGTGACTGCAATTTTCCAGGAAGCGGCGTAAATCGTTTTCGTTTTCCCACCCGCCGCGGCGGGCGATAGCGCGAGCTAAATTTTCGATATCTTCCAGGCGCGCGGGAACGCGTTTGTTATAGATCCAGTATTGGATAGCGCTGCCGCCCTGCCGGCCGAGCGCATAGCCTAACTCATCGTACACGATTTGCTTGGTCTTGTTCTCAAGAAAAGCAATCCGGTCGATGGCGCGCGCGAGGAGATCGCTGAAACTTGCGTTTGTTTGTGCCAATTTTCTATTTTGATAAAAAGAGTGGAAACGGAGTGCTGCTACAAACTCCGCAAAGTGAAATCATAGTATATTATAACCGAACAGGCTGAATTGAGTGGTCTGACCACCAATCAGCGCAATGAAACCCAATCTTGCATGACGGTGCTGCTGCGAGCGACGTGAGGGGATCGTGCAGTTGAGATAATCCTGGCGTATGGGGATAATGCCAGGATTATTTCTTTGGAAAAATCATCCTCCGCCCAGAAGGCATTTTCTCGCGGAGTATGCCTGAACCTTTATGAAGCGCCGTTAATCATCTTCGGGCGTGGGAATTTCTGTTCCCGGTCCGTATTCGTACACGGCCTGCCAGGGACGGTACAGGGTGTAGACGGTATCCTGCAGATAGACCTGCCCGTTGCGCGTGACCGTGCGTGTGACGCGAACCTCGGCGCCTTTGGCTTCCCAATCAACCTGTTTTATCTCACCTTCGCGTAGGTCGGGATTTTCTTTGTACAAAGGTTTGGGCGGCTCGACAATATTGATCGGTCCGGTTGTGTCCCATTCGACTTTGCGCCCGTCAGAAGTTGAGTAGAATTTCCAGGTGATGCTGCTGTTATTCGGGCTGACGTAAGTTTCCATCAACAACCAGTAAGGCGTATCATTGGTGAATTTGAAATCCACCAGCGGGACGTAAACTGTGGCGTCTAACCCCGCCAGAGAGGTATCCACGCGGTTGCCGTATACCTTCTCGTAGTAGCTCACCCGGTAGGCGTGCGCGTGCCGTTCGACGATCGGGTAGCCGCCAAAGAACGCGGTACGAAACAGGGTGGTACTGACCTGACAGACACCTCCGCCCACGCCTTTGATGGTTTGCCCGCCGACGATGATGAGGGCTTCGGCGTAGCCGTTGTCCAGGCTGATGTTGCCGAGCGCGTCCGCCATCGAGAAGACTGCCCCGGGCGGCACAAGCAGGCCGTGAAAGCGGCGGGCTGAAGCCTGGATGTTTTGCACACGTTCGCGGCTGGACCCGTAGAAGTAAGACGTGTGCTGGCTGACCAGTTCGGTGATCCCCAGACTTTCGGCGGTGGCTGCATCAGTAGCGGGCGGCTCAGTCAGGTTGAATACCAGCTCGATCGTGTGCTGGTCGTTTTGTAACCCGTTTTTGATGGCACGGATACTTTCTTCGACGTTCAAAGTGCGCCCGATGACAGCCGGCTCGAGCAGATCCAGCTGGCGAGTGTCATCATTAAAGATGAAGCGCGCGTTAACAGGGTAGGTCTGCAGGCGCGGTGCCAGGTTCGATAAAAAGGTGAGCAGCATTTCTGAACTCAGCGAGATTTCGAAGGTCTCGCCGTCGCTCTCCTGAACGCGTTCGATAGTCAGCATGGACGCCAGAGTGGCCTGATCAAACACCCACGGGCTGCCTTCAGCGCTCTGGCCTTCCGGCATCTTCAACGTCAGCGGCTGGCTGAGGATTCGCCGCGCAATCTCTGCCTGCTGGCTGGCATCCAGGATAAAGGGCGGGGTTTCTTTCACCACCAGTGGGACCAGGCCGTCTTGCAGGCTCTGCACTTGCCTGGAAAGCAGCGCCAGAGAAACCTCAATATCCAGGGTGCGCCCGATTTTTCCGGAATGAACCACCACTTCCGTGCCCTGCAGTCCCAGGTTGGCTTCTATTACCGGCTGGTTGATCTGCTCGGCCAGCCTTGTCAGGTAAAAATACGCCAGGCGTTGGTCGAAGAGCAGCGCTGGCGCGATCGTCCTGCCGCGGTACCAGGTTTCGAATTGGTCCTCGAGGCGGTCGAATAAGCCTCCCTGGCGCCCAACTTTGTAGGCCGATGCGGCCGTCGCGCCGGGATCCAGGAACAGACCCAGCTCCTGCGGTGTGGCTACCCAGCCGTTCTGGCCGTCCTGCAGGAGAATGCGCCCGCTCTGCGGGTAGGTGATGGCGCGGCTGACCTCGTCGGCGGCTTCGGCCGGCGTCAGACCGCCGAGGTCCACCCCGGCGACGTTAACGCCCGGATAAATTCGGCCGGCAAACCATACTTGAAAACCAATAATGAAGGCAGCGCTGATAAAAATGAAAGTAAAAAGCCCCAGGCCAAAGGCGGCCAGGATCTGGGCGAGAATACGCTGATTTTGTGGGTAAGGTAAGGTTGCAGCTTTCATGATTTTTGTATTATAGCATCCCAAAATTAGTAGATATTAAATGTCAACTTAAGGTACCTGGACATGTGTTGTAGACGCTGGTGGCCTGTGTTAAGTTCCAGGTTGCAAGATTCAAGGCACCAGCAGGTATAATGCTAAAATTGAGCTCCTCTCTTCGGCGATGTTTCCCGCTGTTATCATGCGTTTACAGATCAAAAATCCAGGCTAGTTTTGCTTCATTCCGCTCGCCCTGCTGGGCGCAGCCGGGCTTTACTTCTGGCGCACTTACCCGCACTTTGTGGTCGATGATGCCTTCATCACGGCACGCTACGCCAGAAACCTGGCCTTTTTTGCGAACTAACCTGGAACCCTGGCCTTGATCCGGTCGAAGGGTATACCGGCATTCTGCTGCCGCTGCTGCTTGCGGCGGTCATGGCTTTATTCCCGGGGCTGGATTTCGCTCTCATGCCGGCAGTTTACGGGATGGCGGCGTTTCTTGGCGCGGGCTGGCTGCTGTGGAGGGTATGGAATGAGCAGCAACTGCCCTGGCTGCCGCAGGCCGGGCTGCTACTGCCGGCGCATACACGCTGGTGACTTTGGGGGTGTATTCCTTCAGTACCCTGGCCATGGACTACGCCAACCGCTTTTTTGCTCCATATCTGCCGCTGGCGTTAATCCTGGCGGCTGGCGGCGCGGGCGGGGTGCTGAACAGGTTCGATTCAATGCGCGAAAAGTTTTGGATCGTGGGCGCGCTGCTGGTGATCGTCGCGGCGCAGATCGGTCTGGTTTTTCCACAGGAATATTTTCGCGAAAAAAGAATTGCGAAGCACTACCAGACCGCCCTTGATGTGATGCACATCCCCGCCGGTAAGGCCTTAAAGGAAAGCCTGTCCAAGGATGACTGGCTGGTGACGGTTATTGACGCGGGCGCAATCCCCTATTACTCAGAGCGCATGACGGTGGATGCCGGGCAGTTGAACGATGAGTACCTGACCCACGGCGCGGCGAACAAGAACGAGCAAATCGATTACATCTTCGCGAAAATCCCCGCCGCCTTTGCCATTATCAGCCACCAGTACGGCTGGATGGAGCAAGACGAGTTCACCGAGCAATTAATGACCGATGCGCGCTTTGATACTTACCGCCTGGTTCAACGCTACCGCACACCTAACGCGTACGAGGAATACTACGGCGATTATTTCCTGTTTATTCACCTGCGCGGGGGAATAGAGTGGAAAAAGGTGAAAATGGATTGAATCAATTTCACCAAATCCCTTGACAAGTTGGCGGAAGCATGTATAATCCAGCCCGTTGCCTTAACCGGGCAGCCCGATTTAGCCGGAAACGGCAAATCGTTGAAAACAGAATAGCGCTGCCTCCGCAAAAACCTGAGAGTGAAAAAGGAAGGTGAGTTACCGCAAGGGATTCGCTGGAATTGGAAGCTCAAAACCCTTGACAGGCAGGTGGGTTTTCAGTAAAATATGAATCCCAAACTGCGAAGAGATCTTGCTGAGAAAGCAGATCGATAACAAGTGAAGACAGGTTGGCGCAAGAGGCCAGGCCTGACAGGGACGTCGAGAGATGCGCCGGTGTTGACCAAGGAAGAACAACGAGGAAAACATCGGCACTTTTATCGCCCCAGCCCTGGCGGGAAGAACCGGATCGGGGAACCTGGCTTGCGGAAGTAAGCGGTACCTTAACAACTGAAGAGTGATAGGAAGCTAGTAATGCGAGCTCCGTCAACTCAAATCGAAACGAACACCTGAATAAGGTGAAAAGTTTTGCGGAGAGTTTGATCCTGGCTCAGGATGAACGCTGGCGGCGTGCTTAATACATGCAAGTCGAACGAAGGTTGTAGCAATACATCCTTAGTGGCGAACGGGTGAGTAACGCGTTGGTGACCTGCCCCGAAGTGTGGGATAACAGCTCGAAAGGGCTGCTAATACCGCATGTGATCCTTCTGATTAGATGCTGAAGGATTAAAGGAGAAATTCGCTTCGGGAGGGGCCTGCGTCCCATCAGCTAGTTGGTAGGGTAATGGCCTACCAAGGCGATGACGGGTAGGGGACCTGAGAGGGTGGCCCCCCACAATGGAACTGAAACACGGTCCATACACCTACGGGTGGCAGCAGTAGGGAATATTGGTTAATGGGCGAAAGCCTGAACCAGCAACGCCGCGTGCGCGATGAAGGCCTTCGGGTTGTAAAGCGCTTTTTGAGGGGAAGAGGAAGGACGGTACCCTCAGAATAAGTCTCGGCTAACTACGTGCCAGCAGCCGCGGTAACACGTAGGAGACGAGCGTTATCCGGATTTACTGGGCGTAAAGCGCGTGCAGGCGGTTCAGCAAGTTGGATGTGAAAGCTCCCGGCTTAACTGGGAGAGGTCGTTCAAAACTACTGGACTAGAGAGTGGTAGAGGGAGGTGGAATTCCGGGTGTAGTGGTGAAATGCGTAGATATCCGGAGGAACACCAGTGGCGAAAGCGGCCTCCTGGACCATTTCTGACGCTCAGACGCGAAAGCTAGGGTAGCAAACGGGATTAGAGACCCCGGTAGTCCTAGCCGTAAACGATGTAGACTTGGCGTTGGTGGTGTTAAATCCATCAGTGCCGAAGCTAACGCGATAAGTCTACCGCCTGGGGACTACGGCCGCAAGGTTAAAACTCAAAGGAATTGACGGGGCCCCGCACAAGCAGCGGAGCGTGTGGTTTAATTCGATGATACACGAAGAACCTTACCAGGGTTTGACATGCAAGTGGTAGGGATCCGAAAGGTGACCGACCCTTCGGGGAGCTTGCACAGGTGCTGCATGGCTGTCGTCAGCTCGTGTCGTGAGATGTTCGGTTAAGTCCGCTAACGAGCGCAACCCTCGCTGTGTGTTACATGTGTCACACGGGACTGCCGGTCCTAAACCGGAGGAAGGTGAGGATGACGTCAAGTCAGCATGGCCTTTATATCCTGGGCTACACACACGCTACAATGGGCAGTACAATAGGTTGCGAAGCCGCGAGGCGAAGCCAATCCCTAAAGCTGTCCTCAGTTCAGATTGCAGGCTGCAACCCGCCTGCATGAAGATGGAGTTGCTAGTAACCGCAGGTCAGCTATACTGCGGTGAATACGTTCCCGGGGTTTGTACACACCGCCCGTCACGTCATGGGAGCTGGTAACACCTGAAGCCGGTAGCCTAACCCGTAAGGGAGGGCGCTGTCGAGGGTGGGACTGGTGACTGGGACGAAGTCGTAACAAGGTAGGTGTACCGGAAGGTGCGCCTGGATCACCTCCTTTCTAGGGAGCCCCGAGCGACCGTCTGAGGACGGAAGCTCTACTCCTTACAAAAAACCTCGTACGGTACACGAGGTCGGAGCAAGCAAGACCGTTTCCTATCACTCCTCAGTTGTTGAGGTGCCCCCTTAACAATCAAGAGGGCCTTTAGCTCAGTTGGTTAGAGCGCGCCTCTGATAAGGGCGAGGTCTCAGGTTCGAGCCCTGAAAGGCCCACCTGCGCCCCCACGAGGGTGCAGCCCTGCAAGAACGGGGATGTAGCTTAGTTGGGAGAGCGCCGCCTTTGCACGGCGGAGGTCAGGGGTTCGAATCCCCTCATCTCCACTCGGCGGCAAAATCTGACGGAGTGTGTGTGCAGAAAGACGCAAACAGCAGCGCATAATTTGAGAAAAGGCAACACCGCAAGGGAATTCAACGGCCCGGCGGTAAGCCGGGTCGCCGTGTGTATTAACAAATGAGCAAAAGGTAAGTTGAAGAGCGCTGTGCGCTCCTGACACTTGAAGAAGGGTGAGGACCGCACCGCGCTGGTCAACAGCGCAACTGAACCTTAATAATCGAATAGTATGTAGGCTAAATTAAGTAGTCAAAAAACAATTTCGGAACCAAAGAGTTCTGAATTCTCCGCATCACGTGCGGAAGCTACTAAGGGCTTACGGTGGATGCCTAGGCGCTAAGTGCCGATGAAGGACGTGGGTCACTGCGATAAGCCTCGGGGAGCCGTGAACAGGCGTTATATCCGGGGATTTCCGAATGGGGAAACCCGCTGTTGCGAACCAACAGCATCCTACACTGAACACATAGGTGTAGTGAAGGGAACCTGGGGAACTGAAACATCTAAGTACCCAGAGGAAAAGAGATTATTCCCTGAGTAGTGGCGAGCGAAAAGGGATCAGCCCAAACCATTCCGGCTTGCCGGAATGGGGTTGTAGGGCCAGACACATGGGAGTTACAAAACGAATGGCTAGCAGAAAGGTGTGGGAAAGCCTGCCAGAGAGGGTAACAGCCCCGTACGCGAAAGTTATTCGTCTCCCGTCTGGTACCTGAGTACTGCCGGGCACGCTAATCCGGCAGGAAGCTGGGGAGTCCACTCTCCAAGGCTAAATACACTTAGCGACCGATAGTGAACAAGTACCGTGAGGGAAAGGTGAAAAGTACCCCGGCGAGGGGAGTGAAATAGAACCTGAAACCGTAAGCTTACAAGCAGTCAGAGGGCTAATGGCGGGTCGGTGCCCCGGTGAAAGCCGGGTGCGCGCCGCTAGGCCTGATGGCGTGCCTCTTGGAGAATGAGCCTGCGAGTTAATCTTTGTGGCGAGGTTAAGGGAGTGACACCCGGAGCCGTAGCGAAAGCGAGTCTGAATAGGGCGCTTAGTCGCAAGGATTAGACCCGAAACCGGGTGAGCTACCCATGGCCAGGGTGAAGCGAGTCTAACCGCTCGTGGAGGCCCGAACCTACTAACGTTGCAAAGTTAGGGGATGAGCTGTGGGTAGGGGTGATATGCCAAACGAACCCGGAGATAGCTGGTTCTCCCCGAAATAGCTTTAGGGCTAGCGCCATGCGTTCAGCACCGGAGGTAGAGCACTGAATGGGCTAGGGGGCTTAGAGCTTACCAACCCCAATCAAACTCCGAATGCCGGTGCTCCAGAGCATGGTAGTCGGACTACGGGAGATGAGTTTCGTAGTCGAAAGGGAAACAGCCCAGATCATCGGCTAAGGTCCCCAAATTCAAGCTAAGTGGGAAACGATGTGGGGTTACTGAAACAACCAGGAGGTTGGCTTAGAAGCAGCCACCCTTTAAAGAGTGCGTAATAGCTCACTGGTCTAGTGATCCTGCGCGGAAAATTTAACGGGGCTAAGCTTGATACCGAAGCCATGGGTCTCAGCGTAAGCTGGGGCGGTAGGGGAGCGTTCTGTCCGCGGTGAAGGTCGACCGTGAGGACGGCTGAAGTGGACAGAAGTGAGAATGCAGGCATGAGTAGCGTAAAACACGTGAGAACCGTGTTCGCCGTATGTCTAAGGTTTCCGACGCCAGGTCATTCCGCGTCGGGTTAGTCGGGTCCTTAGCCGAGGCCGAAAGGCGTAGGCGATGGATATCCGGTCAACATTCCGGAACCGCTTAAGAGGAGTGATGGAGGGACGCAGCGAGGTAGGCCAGCCTGCGATTGGTTGTGCAGGTGCATTGTGCGTCAGGCGTTGAGGTCTGTAGGAAAATCCGCAGACTGAGCTGAGGCACCGTGACGCGCCTCTAAGGCATAAGTGAGTTGAGCCTTGCTGCCGAGAAAAGCTTCTAAACGTTGAATCTTAAGCGCCCGTACCGCAAACCGACACTGGTAGACGGGTAGAGTATACCAAGGCGAACGGGAGAACCCTCGTTAAGGAACTAGGCAAATTAGCCCCGTAACTTCGGGAGAAGGGGTGCCTTTCGACGTGAATGTATAATGAGCGTTGAGAGGTCGCAGTGAAAGGGTCCTAGTGACTGGTTACCAAAACCACAGGTCTCTGCTAAGCCGAAAGGCGATGTATAGGGGCTGACGCCTGCCCAGTGCCGGAAGGTTAAGGGGAGAGGTTAGCGCAAGCGAAGCTTTGAACCGAAGCCCCGGTGAACGGCGG
>FWPV01009751.1_pt1 | contig 16089 bp, 15 predicted proteins | sample 2228371 | NCBI WGS metagenome assembly FWPV01 (sample SAMEA103939776, study PRJEB20133) | metagenome | reverse complement strand
ATGGAAGAACAATGAATGGGAGGACTATTGGTTAAGTTATCGTTCTAGTTATTTTGGAATTGCCTAAAATTTGAATTGCACTCCTAATTATCCTTGCGACAACCTTATTTATTAATGTATAATTGAGGTTGATTTTGATTGACTATGGAAATTTTTTATTGAGCTCACAAATAAGTTTTCAAGAATAGACTTCCATAATTTTTTTATATTTACCAAAATGGTTCGGAGGGTGAAAATGTTCATTGATTTTCATGCCCATGCTTATCGCAAACCATCGCCGATATTTCAATTTTGCACGCCAGAACAGTTGATAAAACGTTATGATGCTCTTGACATAGAGAAAGGGGTTTTGTTACCAATCGTCAGCCCTGAGATATACCTTCCACAGGCTAACGAAGATATATTGGAAATGGCAGAACAATATCCCGATAGGTTTATCCCTTTTTGCAATATTGACCCTCGTGCTTTGACAAATTCTGCGGATGCTCCATTAGACCGTTTGCTTCGTTATTATCGAGATCGTGGTTGTAAGGGGATAGGTGAAGTTATGCCAAATTTGCCAATAATGCATCCGATGGTTCAAAATCTGTTCAAACATGCCCAAGATGTTGGTCTGCCAGTGATATTTGATGGCTCTGATCAAATGAGCGGAGATTTTGGACTATATGATGACCCCGGATTGCCTCAACTTGAACATACATTGCAAAGGTTTCCAAACCTGATCATATTTGGACATGGTCCCGTTTTTTGGTCAGAAATAGGAAAACTGGAAACTCCTGCGGAAAGGGGCTTTGTATTTCGCCCAGATGGCGGACAAGTTGGACGCCTTCCAAGCGGACCGATCAAAGAAGAAGGAGTCGTCCCCAAACTGTTCAGACGGTATCCCAATCTATATGGAGACCTGTCTGATTACACTGCTTGCAACGCTTTGGCACGTGATCCAAATTACGGTCCCAAATTTCTGGATGAATTCCAAGATCGCCTCTTCTTCGGCACGGATATTTGTTACTTCGAAATGGAAATACCTCTCATAAATCTGCTTCTGGATTGGCGTAATTCAAAAAAGATCAGTGAAACAGTTTTCCAAAAAATCGCACGTGAGAACGCTATCAAGTTTCTTGGTTTATAATTCAAAGATATATAATTTCTTTTAGGTATGAAATGAAAAAAACAACGTCTCATCCATTTGTATTGATACTCGCGGGTGGTCAAGGTACAAGGCTTTGGCCATTGACAGCGAAAAATATTCCAAAAGCGTTTCTCTGTTTTGACGGAACAGGAATTTCTCTTCTCCAGAGAACTATATCAAGAGTCAAGCATTTGACGATACCTGAAAAGACCTTTATAGTATCTAACAAGTCTAATGAACAAGAATTGAAGAATCAGGTTAGTGAAATACCTTACGAAAATCTTATACTAGAACCTATGGCAAGAGGAACGCTTGGATGTATAGCCTTTTCTGCATTATATATGAAAATTAAGGATCAATCGGGAACAGTTGTAACTATGCCCGGCGAACAGCTAATAAATGATGAAATTCACTTCAAGGATATAATTTCTAATGCAGTCTATTTCGCCGAAAAGCATAATACCGCTGTTGCCCTCGGCATCAAACCTACTTTTCCTGCTACTAGATTTGGATATATAAAAACGGGAGAAAAAATATACTGTAACAGTGATTTCTCCGTATTCAAATCCGAAGGATTTACAGAAAAACCTGACGAAAAAAAAGCAATGGGATTCTTATCAACTGGAAGATATTTTTGGAACAGTGGGATATATGTTTTCCCAATCCTATGGCTATTTAACGCTATGTCTGAACTAGTCCCTGATGTCTATGAAAAGATCATAGAGATTGAAAAAAGCATCAACACCAATGAAAAAGGTAAAGTTATAGATGCGGTATATCCAAATATACGAAATATTTCAATCGATTATGCTATTATGGAAAAAGTGAAGAATTTGCTCGTTATCCCAACTGACATAGATTGGAACGATATGGGAACATGGACAGAGGTATCAGAAACTTGGGAAGCAGATCAAGACTCAAATTTTCATCTTGGAGAATACATTTCCATTGATTCAAAAGACTGCATAATATATTCTTCACAAAAAATTGTAGCCCTAATTGGCGTCAAAGACGTTATAATAGTTGATACACCAGAAGGCTTACTTGTCTGCAATAAGAACAAAGCAGATGATGTAAAGTTGATAAAGCAAAAACTTAGTTATTCAAAACGGAGGTAATTATGAAAAATTTTCGTTTCATCTATCCAATCTTGGCAATAGTTATATTTGCCTTTTCTCTCGCATCAATTGCACAAGAAACCACTGCACCGAAATTGGTTGATACTGAGTGGCTGACAAATAACCTCTCAACAGTTGATCTCAGAATAGTTGATATAAGGGATAATGTGGCTTCATACTGGCTTGAGCATATACCGGGAGCGGTTTATCTCAGTCCAGATGCAATTAGATGGCCTGATCAAGGTGTTCCAGTTAAACTAATGCCGACAAGAGATTTCGCTAACCTCTTGGGAAGGTTGGGTATTAATAATAAAACTATGGTTGTTATATATTCCGAAAAAGATGATTACAAAGCACCTTATCTTTTATGGGCATTAGATTATGTCGGACACGCAAAATCAGCAATTCTTGACGGAGGATGGGCAAAATGGAAATCAGAAAACCGTCCAGTGAGTCAAGATTATCCAAAGATCATCACAACATCGTATATAGCCAAGATCAACAAAGATGTTAGAGCAGATTTAAATGAGGTAAACAACGCAATCTCTAATAACAGCGCGGTTGTTATTGATGTCAGACCAGCAGAGCTTTATTCAGGAGAGAAGGGAAATTGGAAAAGAAAAGGACATATCAAAGGTGCAATAAATCATTTCTGGGGGTTTGATCTAAACGATGATGGGACTTGGAAAAGCAAAGACGATCTAAAAAAGATATATGAAGAGATAGGCGTTACTCCTGACAAAAAAATAATTGTCTCCTGTGGTCAAGGGTTGATGTCTGCACACAGCTATTTCACATTGAAACATATACTTGGCTACCCAAATGTAAAGAATTATGATGGCGGGTTTAATGAATGGTCTAATGACGAGAGTTTGCCTATTGAAACTGTGACAAATCCTTGATGTTTTGGAATTTTGAACCGATCTTCTAAAAAGTCAACGCTTTTAAGCCCCAAAGGAGCAACATATTAAAAGATCATATAAACACAATCCTTATCGTTCCATAGGGGCTTATCTTACAAAGTCAGACAACTTAAAAAGACCACCTTTAAGATTGATAATTAACAGGGAGATCAAGCTATGAAGCTGACAAAAGAACAAAGATCAATTATTGAAAGGATAATCAATGCTTTTGAAACAGGCAAAGCTGATGGAGATTATAGCTGTATTTCTATATACAACGATGGACCACACAACATCAGACAGATCACCTATGGAAGGTCGCAGACAACAGAATACGGAAATCTGAGAAAACTAGTAGAGATGTATGTCAAAGCTGATGGGATATACAGTATTCAGTTAAGCAATTACGCTGACATGGTTGGAAGCATCCCTTTGACAGATAACAAGGATTTTAAGGCTTTATTAAGAGATGCAGGAAAAAATGACCCAATAATGCGAAAAATCCAAGATGAATTTTTCGAAAAATCATACTTCAACCCAGCTATGAAGTGGGCTGACGATCATGGATTTAAGTTAGCATTATCAGGTCTAGTGATCTATGATTCCTTCATCCATAGTGGCGGAATACTTTGGTTAATCCGTCAGCGATTTCCAGAAAACCCACCAGTTCTTGGCGGAGATGAAAAAGCATGGATTTCTGCATATGTTAATGAAAGACATGCTTGGCTAAAATCACATCATCGCTCTGCTGTCAGGAGGGCTAGCTATCGAACAGCTGATTTAAAAAGGGAAATTACAAAGGGAAATTGGGACTTATCATTACTGCCGATTAAGGCAAATGGCATAGATGTCTATCCAAAATTATAGCTATTTTGTTTTTAGATTAATTGTGAAGATCAAAAATCATCCAGTTCAATTTCTATAAGTTTTCCGCTTCTTTCGTCTCGGACCTTGATGATCCCGTGAAATGGGTCTATTTCCTCAACTTTTCCATTTATGCCGTCAAGTTCAAATTTGCTTCCAACTTGGGGCATATTCTTCTTTATATATTGATACCAATCACTTTCAAATTTTAGGCAACACAACAATCTTCCGCATATTCCCGATATTTTTGATGGAGTCAGTGTCATGTTCTGTTCTTTGGCGGTTTTCATTGGAATATTACAGGGTTTTCGTAGAAATGTTGTGCAACAAATCTCCTGTCCACAGCTTCCAATTCCACCAAGCATTTGAGCTTCATCTTTTGGTCCTATTTGCCTTAGTTCAATCCTTCGTTTGAAAATATAGGCAAGGTCTTTTACTAACTCCCTGAAATCAACTCTTCTGTCCGAAGTGAAATAAAAAGTCAATTTGCTCTCATCAAAGGAATAATGGGATTTTATTAATTTCATCGGCAATTGATGCTCTCTAATTTTTTTAAGACATATTGCATAGGCATCTTTTTCCCTAATCCTTAGTTGCTCAAAATGCTTTTTATCTTCTTCGGTTGCCTTTCTCAGCACATTAGGTATCGGTCTTGAATTTTGACATTTCTTAATCTTGAATTTTGCAATTATTAAGCCAAGTTCCTGATCGTCGTTATTATTAATTTCCTGCACTATGCAGTAATCTCCGACGTCTAAATCTTGATCTAATAGTCTATAAGTGTAGATGCCAGTTTCACCGCATTTAACCCGAACTACATCAATTTCCTCCATATATAACACCACCCCTCATGCTTAGTCGTTTCCTAAGCATAAAAACGAGGTAGTGATTAAAGCCTTGTGTTAAGGGCATTAGAAAAATTAAACATCATTACTTCAATTGCCAGAACTGGATTTATATTTCGTTTCATAAAACCTTGGAGTTTAACAATTAGATCGATTAATGTCTCTAATTCTATAACTGAATAAAACTGGGCTAATTGTTCTAACGTTTGCCTATTGTCGCTATGGATCAGAAACTCATCTGGACAACCTTGTTTTAATAAAATGATGTCACGACACCAGCTTATGATATCATCAATGACATTATCTAATTTGCTTATTTCTTCTGCCTTTTTGAATACGTCCATTAAGTTAGACTTGCCTCTTTGTGTCAGTATTGACAATATCAGTGACAGATCATCTTTATTTTCATTCTTACTTTCGCCTGCAATTTTCAGTGCTTTTCCGGGTTTCCCTTGCGAATGGATTGTCAGCCATTTTGCTTTCGATTCTGTCATATTTGGATATTTCATCAACCCTTCTTGCAATATTTTCTGAGGAACTAACGAAAATCTGATCAACTGACATCTTGACCGAATAGTTGGCAGAAGAGAATCATAAGTTTGTGTTATAAGAATAAAAACCGTTTTATCAGAGGGTTCTTCGAGAGTTTTTAATACGGAATTTGCCGATTCAATGGTCATCTTTTCAGCATCAACAATAATGTAAACTTTATATTCACCTTCAATAGCCTTATATGTCTCTTGTTTTTTGAGAAGCCGTATTTGATCTATTTTCAGTTTTGTGCCTTCTGGATGAATAATCCTTACATCGGTATGATTCCCATCATTTATCCTTCGGCACGATAAACATTTGTCACAGCAATCATCGTCAAATTCTTTACAGTTTATTGCTTTAGCAAAGTTTATAGCGACAAACTCTTTACCGACCTCTGATGGTCCTGCGAATATATAAGCATTAGCAATCCTGCCAGATTTTATTATATTTTTAAGCTTATAGATTATTTCACTATGACCAATGACATCTGAAAACATAATCTTTACCTGATTTAACATTAATTTGGCTTCTCGTTGTAGTTAAATGAAAATTTGTCATTTACATATCGTCTTATGCGAAGATGAACATCTTCAATAGAGCCTTTCGCAGATACAACTTTTACACGATTTGGATTATTCTTTGCGATTTCAAGATAACCGTTTCTTACCTTATTATGAAAATCTAGATCTTCACCTTCGAGTCGGTCTCTATAATTTTTAAACCTTTCAGCCCTCAGTAAACCCTCCTCCACTTCCATATCCAAGACGATCGTCAAATCTGGTTCCAAACAATCAGTAGCGACACAGATCAGTTTCTCTATCATATCCATGTCCAACCCACGGGCATATCCTTGATAAACACGTGTTGAGTCACTAAATCTCTCACAGACAACAATTTTTCCTTCCCGTAGCGATGGCATAATTAGTTGTTCAATATGTTGTGAACGTGCCGCCAAATAAAGCAAAAGTTCAGTTTTTCCAGTCATTTTCTGATTCGTTGGATCCAGAAGCACTTCCCTTATCTTTTCTGCAACAGGTGTCCCTCCTGGTTCTCGTGTTTGAACAACACAATATCCAAGCTCTGATATATAATCAGATAAGATCTTCGCTTGAGTGCTTTTGCCACATCCCTCAATGCCCTCAAGGCTTATAAACACACCTCTATTTAACATATAAATGATCCGATATATTACGGTCTTGTTTTAGATCTATAATAAACACTGCGAATAGCAGTGAAAACCAACACCTATATAATAACGTAGCAAATCAGTTATGTCAAGCAATTTCTTTTTTCTTTTCCTTCAAATTCTTCAGTTTTTTAATTTGACAAAAATACTTTCTTGATGTAAAATAATAATGGGGATGTGAAGCAAATGGACTATGGTCATTAGCTTGAAAGGGTGTGATGGCGTTGAAAGGAATTAAAATAGCTTTAATACTGATCTTTATGACGTTCTCACTCTCCGTTATATATGCTAATGAAACCAGCATTAGCCAGATGGAGCTTTATGACCTAAATAGCTATATCAACAAAGATGATTCTCGCCCGACGGTAAAATTTGGTTGGCTCTTTGAAAAATATGATTTCAATCAAATTGAAGGATTTTTCCAAAGCCGTTATGGTGAATATTATAGATATTACGAACGATATATCAATGACAAACAGCGAGAGATCGCAAACAAATTCGGGCTGACAAACATATATGTCAGACCGAATTTCAAAAAGTATGATGACTCAAAATTGATATTTACGAAAAGCGTTTTGAACGACAGACTTACGCTCAGATACCTTGCTCCGTTCTACGATATATCTGATTTTGAGATTTTGATGGCTTTTCGACCAAACAATTCGCTAAACTTAATAGTGCGTAGTGATATCAATGGTGAAAGTAGCATAGCAGTTGCGATATCTCATCCAATCGGAAGTAGAACAACAAAACCTAGTAATAGTGAAACTATGTTTAATACGAGACGAATAATTAGAAAAGTAGTTGGAATAAAAATTTAGATAAAACTAATCCATGCTAATCTCATACGGATTAGTCTTTGCTGATAATATTTCGGCATGAGTAACACCTCTTTTTTAATTGTTTTTGACTATATAAATTTGTGTTACCCATGTCTATATACTATACAATTTAACATTGACTTGTTTCTTTTTTTCTTGTATGATTTAAATATATCAAACAAAGCTGATATTTGAAATGTCTTTGGAAACGCTAAGATGACATCAAAAACCACAAAGTTATTTCCTGTTATTAAAAATGCAGAATTGAACATCCGATTCTGGCGTTGGTGGTGGCGATCTGTCTTAGTGTGTCCAAGGCAGGAATGATGAATAATTAAAATCTAGTTATATAATTTTATAAGCCGTGGATACACTCATTAGTATTCACGGCTTTTTTGTTTTTAAACAACGTCAGGAGGGTTAAGATGTATTTTCCATCGCTTGATGAATTCAGAAGAAAAGCTATTAGGGGAAATATCGTTCCAGTTTATAAAGAGATTCTTGCGGATATGGAAACACCTGTTTCTGCATTAAAAAAAATCAATAATGGGAGTTATGCCTTTTTACTAGAAAGCGTTGAAGGGGGGGAGAAGATCGCACAATATTCGTTTTTAGGCAGTAACCCATCGATGGTTTTCTATAGCAAAGGAAATAAAGTTACAATCATCAAAGATGGTATAAAAAAAGAAATTGAAAAGGTCGTTGACCCGATCTCAGAATTAAAGAAACTAATGACAGATTTTCAACCGGTAAAGGTTCAGGGCTTGCCAAGATTTCACGGAGGGGCGGTTGGATTCGTCAGTTATGATATGGTCAGGTTCTTCGAGAAGTTACCGCCAGCTAGATCAGATGAATTAAACGTGCCCGATTGCTTTTTTATGATCACAGATACAATACTTGTCTTTGATCATGTAAATCACAAGATCAAGGTTGTATCAAATGCTAACATTGATGATGGAATTGATAAAGCATACGATAAAGCGGTATCAAAAATAGATGAGATCATACACACACTAAAAGGACAAATCACCTATAATTCCAACCATATTGGCAAATGGAATGAAAGCAAAGTAGAATCTAATTTTACACAGACCGAATATGAAAGAGCAGTTGAAATCGCAAAAGAATACATAAAAGCAGGAGATATAGTTCAGGTTGTGCCTTCACAAAGGCTGAGCGTCCCTGTTCAAGCAGACACCTTTGATATTTACAGGGCTTTGAGGACGATCAACCCTTCGCCATATATGTATTATCTTAAACTTGATAGCATTCAGATTGCAGGTTCATCGCCAGAAGTTATGGTAAGATCAGAAAATGGTCTCGTTACTATGCGACCGATAGCAGGCACAGCAAGAAGAGGGTCAAATGATGAAGAAGATATTGAGATCGCCAAAGAATTGTTATCCGATCCAAAAGAACGTGCGGAACATGTTATGCTCGTCGACCTTGGAAGAAATGACGTAGGTAGGGTTTGCCAATATGGCACTGTAAAAGTTGACGAACTAATGGTTATAGAGAAGTACTCCCATGTTATGCACATCGTCTCAAATGTTGTCGGCAAGCTTAGACACGATAAAGACGCCTTTGATGTTCTAAGGGCATGTTTACCTGCTGGAACTGTCTCTGGTGCCCCAAAGATCAGAGCTATGGAGATAATCAACGAACTTGAGCCATCACAACGTGGAGTCTATGCTGGTGCGGTAGGATATTTTAGTTTTTCAGGAAACTCTGACACAGCTATTGCCATAAGGACTATATTGGTTAAAGATCATATCGCTTATATCCAAGCTGGTGGAGGAATTGTCGCTGATTCTATCCCCGAAAAAGAATATCAAGAGACATTAAATAAAGCAAAAGCTTGTATGAAAGCTATACAACTAGCTGAGGAGGGCTTGGAATGATTTTGATGATTGATAATTACGATTCCTTTACATATAACCTTGTCCAATACATTGGCGAGATCATCTTAAAGCTTTATCCAGATGATGATGTATATTCACAAATAAAAGTATATAGAAATGATGAAATAAGCATATCGGAGATTGAGGCTATTAACCCTGATAAAATAGTCATATCGCCGGGACCTTGTACGCCATTAGAAGCTGGAATTTCAAATGATGTGATAGCCAAGTTCGCAGGTAAAATTCCAATACTAGGTGTCTGTCTTGGTCATCAGTGTATAGGTCATGTCTTTGGGGGAAAAATTGTCAGGGCAGATAGGCTTATGCACGGGAAAACTTCAATGATCTATCACGATGGCAAGGCTATATTTGAGGGACTTGACAATCCATTTTCGGCTACGCGTTATCATTCTTTGGTTATAAAGCCAGAAACGCTCCCAAATTGCTTAATAGTAAATGCTTGGACAGATCGAGATGAGATCATGGGCGTTAGACATAAACAATATCCGTTATGGGGCGTTCAATTTCACCCTGAATCTATATTGACTACCGAAGGCAAAAAACTCTTACAGAATTTCATAACAATTTAGGAGGTGAAATAATTATGATCAGAGAAGCAATAAATAAACTTGTCAATAATGAAGACCTTTCACAAGAAGAATCATCAATGACTATGTATGAAATAATGAGCGGAGAAGCCACACCAGCCCAAATAGCTAGCTTTATAACCGCCCTTAGGATGAAAGGTGAGACAATAGATGAGATCACTGGTTGTGCCAAAGTTATGAGGGAAAAGGTAGTTCCCATAAAGACCAGTGCTGACTATATCATCGACACTTGTGGGACGGGAGGTGATAATTCTCATACCTTCAACATTTCAACGATCTCTGCTTTTGTCGCTGCTGGAGCAGGAGTTCGTATCGCCAAACATGGAAATCGCGCAGTTTCAAGCGACTGTGGAAGTGCAGATGTCTTAAAAGCTCTTGGAGTGAATATAGAAGCTGATGCAGACAAGGTAGCCAAATGTGTTGATGATATTGGCATAGGTTTTTTATTTGCTCCTATGCTCCATCCCGCTATGAAATATGCGATCAACCCTCGTAGGGAAATAGGCATAAGGACAATATTTAATATTTTGGGACCGTTGACTAATCCTGCTGGTGCGAAAGGACAAGTTCTGGGAGTTTACGATAGGCGTTTAACTGAACCGTTAGCCTATGTCCTCAAAAATCTTGGTAGCTACCGCGTTTTTGTTGTGCATGGCGCAGACGGTCTTGATGAGATAACAATAACAGATAAAACCTTCATAAGCGAATTGCGAGACGGTATGGTATACTCTTATACGATTGATCCAGAGGATTATAATATTCCAAGGGCTGATAAATCTGAGCTAATAGGTGGAAGTATTGATGAAAATGCGAAAATAGTCTTAGACATACTTAAAGGAAAAAAAGGGACAAAAAGAAATATAGTCCTCATAAACGCTGGTGCTGCAATAGTGGCAGGAGGAAAAGCATCTGATATTGGCGAAGGTCTAGCTTTGGCAGAAGAATCAATTGACTCCGGCAAAGCCCTGCAAAAATTGGAAATGTTAATAAAATATACCAATTGATCTTAATTAAATAAAAAATAAAGACAATTTTAGATACAGGATATAATGTACAGAAATGTATAATTTTATACCCTGTATCTTATTTTTATCTAATCAATCAAAAGTTTATAAGGATTTATTATTCTATTTTGTTTAAAGCAACTGCTGCTTCTTGCTTCACAAGGGAATTACTGTGTTCTGCGTATATCTTTTCCAAAACATCTATGGCACGTTTATCGCCAATTTCCCCTAGTGTCTGTATCGCCTTTTGAAGGACTGCTATGTCCTGTTCTTGTTTGACAAGATTGACGAGAGGCATAACTGCTGGTTCACCAATTTCTCTTAGAGAATCCGCAGAGGCATTGCGAATATCTGCGTCCTTTGATTTAAGATTTTCTATTAAAGGATTTATAGCACGAGGGTTTTTAATCTTCCCCAGTGTCCGAATTACAGCAATACGAACTTGGGCATCTGTATCGCTTAACGCTTTTATCAATGGTTCTATTGCGAGATTTTCGACTACATCTTGTAATGCTTTTGCTGCTGACCTCCTAGCCAAAACAGTATCTGATTTCAGACCATCAACAATTGTTTTTACGTAGCCTTTTTCTCCTAGTTTATAAAGTGCGATTGCGGATTCAACTTTGACAAGGGAATCTGGATCGTTCAATTCTTTTATCAACGATTGTATTGACGTCTTATCTCCTATTTCCCCTAATATCTTTGCCGATCCTGATCTGATGAGAACATCGGGCGAATTTAAACTTTTTCTTAAATGATCAACAGCGGGAGTTCCTATATCGATTAAAATAGCAACGGCATTTTCTCGCACATATTCAGTCTTATCCGCTAGCAACGGTATTACATAGTCCACTGCTGGCTCACCTATTAGCGTTAACACTTTGGACATATCTTCTTCAAAGATTTGTTCACGTCTCATTATATCAATAGCTTTTTCTATCGCTGGTTTGCCAATTTCCCTCATTTTTCCAACGGCGGTTTCCAATTTTTGTGTCTTGTTTTGTCTGTTATATGCCACTGTTAAGAGACATCGTGCTTCTAAATTCTGTGGTTGTTTTCCAAGCAGTTTTTCAAGTCGTATCTCTGCCTGTGTATAGGCGCGTTCTTGTATCTCTTGTCTTGCTATTTCAAGGTCATTAATTCCCTTTTGACCACAACTGATGAACGAAACCAGAAACAAAAAACTTATGACAACGATAATCTTTCTCAACATACAATACCATCCCCTTATCTAGACGCGAATAATTTAAAAAACCTTCATAATCACAATAACAAAAAATTTATAACAATAATACGGATAATGCCAGCTATCACCTCACTTCTCGATAACTTGACTAAAATTCCATTTACTATTATGACATATTACAATTTATTTTTCAAGATTATTGCGACCAAACTAACTTTCTTATTAATGGCTGATAATGGCAACCACGTCCAAATCGTCTACGAGAAGAAATTTTTTCCATTATAGGGGGAATTTATTTCCTTATAACGTCCAGAGTTTTTTAGCTCAAAACAAGCTGAAACAAAGAAATTCCAATAAAGTCTATTAAATAAGGTCTGGTATACTAATTGCTCTATTGGGAAAAAAATCTAATTGGCTATAAGAAATTTAAAAAGGCATTTTTAAAGTGACGCAAGTGTGTCACAACCCTGATGCTATAATTCCCATCAGAAAACAAGATGTGGAAAAAATGCATGGTATTTGGTTAGGCTGTTGTTATTTTGTGATCGAATTGAGGGGTATTCGATCTGATGAGGTAAACGAGATGTTGGAGAAACTTTGGAGACTTTATAAATACGAAAAAGATTCCCATGCCCGTGAAGAATTAATTATAAAATGCCTTCCACTAGTGAAAGCTTTAGCGCAGAAATTATCAGTTTATTCATCAGTTTGTTGTGATACTGACGATCTAGTAAGTGCTGGGATAATAGGCTTAATTGACGCTCTGGAGAAATACGATCCAAACGAACAAACAAGTTTTAGGACTTATGCCAAATGTCGTATTCGTGGTGCGATGTTGGATGAGATCAGAAACCTGAAATGGGCTCCAAGGTCTATACAAGAAAAGACAAGGGCATTGAAGAACGCTTATTCTGAACTTGAACAAAAACTATCAAGAGCACCAAACGAATATGAATTAGCGGAAACAATGAATATGAGCATTGAACAATTTCGCAAGATGATGATCCAGATAGGTCCCTCTGCTATTTTTCTTTGTAGCACTAAATTTAGTGAAGAAGATGAGTGTGATGAATATTTGGAAAATCATTTTGAAGATTTGGAATATAAAGCCCCTGATGAGCAAGTTCTTTTTGAAGAAACTTTCTCTATCCTTGCATCCGCTATAAAAAGTTTGCCAGAAAAAGAGGCTTTGGTCATCAGCCTATATTATTTTGATGAGATGACGATGAAAGAAATTGGAGAAATTCTCTCTTTAACAGAATCCAGAATTTGCCAAATACACTCAAAAGCTCTACTTAGGCTATTTCAGGCAATTAACGCAAATGAAGCATTTTTAGAACATTCAAACGCATAGCTTTACTGTGATTTTATCAACCAAAATGCCTTATATTATATTGTTTGTCTTTTTATATTCTCATTTTTCGCTTTGTCTGTGCTATCAGGTCGCTATCACCGGTGGAATAAGCGTATTTAAGCTCCAGCATTTTTGTAAGATTATAAAGTATATCCCTAGTATATAGGACAGTTTCACGGATATACGGAAAACCACTCCATTCCTTTGTCCTACCCAACCCGCAATTATAAGCAGCAACCCCTCTCCAGATGTTCATCTCAATTGGACCCCCGAAATATGACTTGCATTCTAATATTATGTTTGCAAGATACCTCGTGCCAGCTGAAATTGCCAACTCCGGGACAAATCTACCATCAAATTGACTAAGCTCATCTCGTTTCATCGATCTTATCTTATCTGCATAGGCATCTTTTGCAACTTTCAGCCTTTTGTATGCTTTATCCTTCTTTGCTCCTAAAACTGATATTTCCGCCCTTATAGCATTGATTTTAGCAATCGCAGATTTTGTCAGTTCTCCACTGCCAGATTCAACCAATGTATATAGCGATTGCTTTTTTGATGATATTTCTTTTTGTAGTTTTGTATATTCCGACACTGAATTGTTCAATTCTATTAATTCGGGACTTGATACAACGGTCAAATTAAGATCACCCCTTGCAGTAAAATCCATTAATTGCTGTAAACCACCGGCACCTACAATGGAGATTGCATCCCATTCGAAAAGCGATTCTTTCCATATTTTGCAGACTTCCAATTCTATGAGGAAAGGTATATCAGACAAATAATTATATTGAGGATCTGAACAAGCAAGAACTATGAGGGGAAAATAATTTTCAAGCTTTTTCGAAGATATAATGTCAGTGATATGCGGATAATCCTTTATATCTTGGCTAGGCATCGTAGTATCTTGCTGTTGATTAGCTTGAAGTGCAAAGGATGATCTCATAATCCCAAACCCGTCAACTACTGCAATTCCAGCTATTGCGGCTATTTCAGTTAGAAATCTTCTTCTCTCTTCATTCATTTTCTAGACCTTTTAATCAGTATTGAAATCTGATATTAATCTATAACCTGTCCGAGTTGACCAATTGCAACCCCAGGATGATATTGCTGTCCATAATGCAAATGTCTCTCTCCTACGATGATTTGGGTTGACAATATTTCTAGCGTTCCTTGTACATTGTTAGTCGCTTCATCAGGAAACGTCCAATAACCGAAAGGTGGTATTTGACCATTTGTTTGTCTGACGATAACACCTTCAACATTACGAACAATCACATTAACAAGCGCAACTTGGTCAGTTATATTTAAAACTCGGAAAAAATCATAGCATCCTGCGACTAATTCTGGAAAGAAGAGTCTGGTCCCCGCTGTTCTAGTTTCATAATTGGCTCCCGGAAACGGCAAAACTTGTTTTTCAAGATGACAATGCCTTTCACCTACTATATGTTTATCCGAAGATACCGTAAGCGAAAAATCTTTCTGATTTGCCACCGGGTCAACTGGGACGATCCAGCCTTGATATGGTTCGAGTGTTTTTTCATTTGACCATTTTGTCGCTCCCGTCTCGTCACGTGCTACTGCTAATAGTTTTGCCTGTTCATTGCTAAAATTTATAACTTGAACCCAATCTTTCCAGACCCCCGCAGCTATTTGGGCAAAGTGAATCTTTGTCGGCGTCTGCTCCACATCTACAACCTGACCCAACTGACCAACCGCAACACCTTGAAGTGCTGTTCCATAATGCAAGTGTCTTTCTGAAACTATTGGCTGAGTAGAAACTAATTCCAAAGTTCCTTGTGTGTTTCCTACATCTTGATCATAGAGGCTCCAAAAGCCTAATGGGACAATTTGTCCTCCAAATTGTTTTGCGACTTTTCCATTTATATCGCGAACTATTACATTGACCATCGCAGTCTGATCACCTACATTGAATATCCTGAAAAAATCAGCGCATCCAGCGGTAAGATTTGGGAAAAAGTGTCTTCTCCCAACACTTCTCAGTTCTGGCGCGGCACCAGGAAAAGCAAGCACTTCCGTTCCGAGATGACAATGTCTTTCACCAACAATGCCTTTATTAGATGATACAACAAGCGACAATTCCTGTTTCACTGATGCAGGCTCAACTGGCACAACCCAAGCTTGAAATGGTTTTAACGTCTTTTCGCCAGACCAAACGGTTTCGGCTTTTTCATTACGTGCAATCGCCATCACCTGCGATTCTTCATTGCTTACATTCACCACTTGAACCCAATCCAACCACGGACCCGAAGCTATTTGTCCAAAGTATATCTTAGTTGGTGCCGGCATATCAATCCCTCCAATTTAATTATAAAAAATGAATCTTTAATATCTATATACCAAACTATATAGAATTCCATTGTAAGGCACAAAGTTTCAATCCAATCTTTATATATACATCAAAATATTATTACATAACCTAATCTATGTCAATACTTTCTCCCCCTGATTAGGGCTATTTAATTTTTGAAAAATAGGACGAAAATGAGTTAAAATCACTCTAAAAAAACAAACTAAAAAAGAAAGAAGTGATAAAAAATGACTCAAATTCGTCCACTCATAGAAATTCTAGCAAAAATACCTGACTTCCGAAAGAAAAAAGGTAGACGTCATCCT
>FWPV01009748.1_pt1 | contig 16092 bp, 11 predicted proteins | sample 2228371 | NCBI WGS metagenome assembly FWPV01 (sample SAMEA103939776, study PRJEB20133) | metagenome | reverse complement strand
GACAGCAGCTTTTGGCTCCGCCAAAAGCTGAATCCGCCGTAATACCATTACGTGACTGGAGGAACAGCATCTTCCGCTAACGCCGCCGGCCCCAGCCGAAGAGGGTGCCCAGGACGCCTCGGCTGATTTCCCGGCCGATCTGCGTGCCGATGGAGCGGGCCGCACTCTTGGCCATGGAGGTGATGATGCTCTCGCTGCTCCTGCCCGTCCGAGTCCGGGCCGCGGGCGGCGGCATGGCCGCCGCGGCCTCGGCAGCCCGCTGTTGCAGGATTTCGTAGGCGCTCTGTCGGTCGATGGTCCGCTCGTAATGGCCATAGATCACGGAGGTCTGCACCACCTGCTGGCGCTCCGCCGGTGTCAAGGGAGTGAGGCGGCTTTGGGGGGGCAGAATGTAAGCCCGTTGGACCGGGGTGGGGATGCCTTTGGCATCCAGGACCGAGACCAGGGCCTCACCCACCCCCAGGGCGGTGATGGCCTGCACCACGTCCAGGTCAGGGTTGGGCCGGAAGGTTTCCGCAGCGGCCCGCACCGCCTTCTGCTCCTTGGGAGTAAAGGCCCGCAGGGCATGCTGTACCCGGTGGCCCAGCTGCCCCAGGACAGTCTGTGGCAGGTCCAGGGGGTTCTGGGTGACGAAATACACGCCGATGCCCTTGGAGCGGATGAGGCGCACCACCTGTTCGATCTTCTCCAGCAGGGCTTTGGGAGCATCATCGAAGAGGAGGTGGGCCTCGTCGAAAAAGAAGATGCCCGTGGGTTTGGGGGGATCTCCCACCTCGGGCAGGGCCTCAAACAGTTCGGACAGCAGCCAAAGAAGCAGCGTGGCATAGACTTTGGGTGCCTGCAGCAGCCGGTCGGCGGCCAGGATATTGATCATGCCTTTGCCATCGCCGCCGGTCTGGAGAAAATCGGCCAGATTCAGGGCAGGTTCGCCGAAGAAAGCTTCACCCCCCTGATGCTCCAGGGTCAGGAGATTCCGTTGGATGGCGCCGATGCTGGCCGCAGAGACATTGCCATAGCGGGTGCGGACCTCATCGGCGTGGTCGCCCACATACTGGAGCATGGCCTGCAGGTCCTTGAGGTCCAGGAGCAGCAGGCCATGGTCATCGGCTAACTTGAAGACCACGGTGAGGACGCCGCTCTGGGTGTCATTGAGGTTGAGGAGGCGGGAGAGGAGCAAGGGGCCCATCTCCGAGATGGTGGTGCGCACCGGATGGCCCTGGACACCGTAGACATCCCAGAAGGTGACCGGGTAGGCCTGGAAGGCGAAATCCTGTAGTCCCAGGGTCTTGACCCGCTCCAGCACTTTGGGGTTGTCGCCTCCGGGCCGGCAGACCCCGGAGACGTCGCCCTTGATGTCCGCCAAGAAGACGGGCACGCCGATGCGGCTGAAGGCCTCGGCCAAGACCCGCAAGGTCACGGTCTTGCCGGTGCCCGTGGCGCCGGCGATGAGTCCGTGGCGGTTGGCCATTTTCGGCCATAAGCCGATATCTTCCTTACCCCGAGCGATGATCAACGTCTCTTCCATATCCTATCCTTTCCGGAGGCAGCCGGGTGGCGGCGCTCAGAGTCCCGTGGCGGGCTGCCAGGTCAGCAGACGGCCGGAATTGGCCGAAATGAGGGCGGCGTGGCCCACGTGCAGGATGCCGCCCACCACCGGCGTCAGGCGGCCAGTGAGGGCCAGACCGGCTCCCAGCAGATCGGTGGTGAGGGCCAGCCAGAAGTTCTGCTGGATGATGCTAAGGGTCTGGTCGCTCAACTGCCGCAGATAGAGCAGACGGCGCAGGTCATCATCCACCAGGGCGATGTCCGCTGCGGCGATGGCGGCTTCGGAACCACCGGCACCCATGGCCACGCCCACTTCCGCCTTGGTGAGGGCCGGCGCATCGTTCACCCCATCGCCGATGAAGGCCACGGTGCGGCCGCGGTCCAGAAGGTCGGCCACATAGGCGGCTTTCTCTTCCGGCAGCAATCCGGCGCCGTAGCCGTCAAAGCCATACTGCCGGGCCAGCCGTTGGACCAGTTCCGGGACATCGCCGCTGACCAGATGCTATTCTTGGGGGAGTTCCGGCCGCACCGCCGCTGCTATACCGATAAGCCCCAACAACCGCTGATTTTTAACCACATAGAGCACCGACAGGCCTTCGCCGGCCATCTGCCGGGCGGTGTCGTCAAAGGCTGCCGTCTCGATCCCTTCTTCCAGGATAAAGGCATGGCTGCCCACCAAGATGGTGTTCATGCCCCAGACGGTGCGCACCCCTCGGCCCAGAGTGGTCTCGCTGACCGCATCATTGGCCAGCAGCAGGCCTTCGGCGGTGGCCTTCTGGACCACCGCCTTGGCCAGAGGATGGGGGTTGCGGTATTCGGCCACCGCCGCCAGGGTGAGCACTTCGTCGGCGCTGGCAAGCCCTGCGTGCCACGCCACCTGGCGCACCTCCGGGATGCCGGTGGTAACGGTGCCGGTCTTGTCAAAGCAGAGGCAGTCGGTGGCCCCGAACCGCTCCAGGTAGAGGCCGCCTTTGATGAGGATGAGATGATCTGCGGCGTTGGCCAAGGCGGCGGATACGGCCGTGGAGGCGGCCAGGATGGTGGCACAGGGGCAGGCCATGACCAGGAGCACCGCAAACACCCGGGCCAGATCCTGGGTCAGCACCAGGGTGGCCAGGGTGGCGGCCAGACCCAAATGGGAGAGCCGCACCGCCAGGAGTTCGGCCTGCTTCTCTGCCTGGGGCCGGAAGAGCAGGGAGCGCTCCACCAAGAAGATGATCTGGCTCAGGTACGTCGCCTCGCCCACCTTCTCGGCCCTCACCTGAATGGCGCCGTCCTGGACGATGGTGCCGGCATAGACGGGTTCGCCCGGCCGGCGGAGATCCGGTTCGCTGCTGCCGGTGAGGTGGGCCTGATCCACCAGCGCCTCACCGGAGATGATCACCCCATCCACCGGAACCTTTTCCATGGCCCGGACCACCACCACATCGCCGACCCGGACCTGCTGCACCGGGGTCTCCACCTCCCTCCCTGCCACCAGGACATAGGTATGCCGGGCACTGACCTGCAAAATATCCCGGACCGCCCGGCGGGAGCGGTCGGCCACATACTCTTCCAACACCTCGCCGATGTTCAGGATCCAGATGACTTCCAGGGCAGTCATGGCCTCACCGGTGGCGATGGCCAGGATGGAGGCGGTGGACATCAGGGGGTTTAACCCCAGCCAACGCTGCTGACTGATGTCACCCAGAGTGCGATACCACAGGGGCAGCGAGGCGACTACGGCCCCGGCGGTGAGCACTGCAGGACTGAAGGCTGCCCCCCAGATCAGGGAGCGCAGCAGATTGGCCCCCAAGAAGCCGGTGAGCAGCGCCAACTTCCGGATTCCCCAGGTCAGGCGGTCGTTTTTTTCCAGCCGCACCTCTTCCAGCCGAGACGACCAGGGGGGAGTGAGGTTCAGCAACTCCGGCAGCTGGCGGACACCGGCCAGCACCAAGGCCAGCAAATCGTCCTGGGAGACCTGCCCCCGGTAATAGAGCGTGAGGCTGCCGGTGGCCGGATTGGCCGTGGTCTCGGTAATGGGCTCCTGCAGGGACAGCCAATGGGCCAGACTGCCGGCTTCTTCAGGTCGGCGGTGAATGGCCGGCACTTTCAGGCGCAGACGGCCGGGGATGGCATGACAGACCTGCAGGGCAGCCATGCTGGCGGGCATGGTTCTCCTCGGCAAGAAAATGGCCTCAGCAAGGGGCTGAGAAAACGCTGTCCGGAAAACGGGGCGGAGGCGTGGTCTTCGGCCCTCTCCATGAGTCCGTCGATTCCGCTCCAGGCCCTAACTCCGCCATGAAACGGGGTAACAGGCTTACTCATCCAGCATTAGCAGGGTGTTGAACAAGTGTTCGTAAGGGAGGGGGTCAGGGGGCTGTGCCCCCTGGCCTCCTCCCTTACAACCCCTTCCCCAACCCCAACGACAGCTTTTGGCTGCGCCAAAAGCTGTAAGTTACGGATATCCTCCCACCACCAATTACGGCAGGGAGTTTTTCAACAGCCTGTTAGGTCTCTATGACCGGGCCGGAGGCATGCACCCCTCACCCGAGATCCCTCCCCTTACCCAGGCTTGGGGCGCTCCAGAGAGCTGGCAAGGCGTATGTGCCTGCCAACCTGTCCAGGGGAAAACGGCTTCTTTCACACCTTGGCGATGCTTCCCCAGTAGATCTCGGCTGCTTCTTCAGCCTGCCGGCGTTATCCCTACGATTCTTGATTGTAGTCAAATCCCGTCCGGCCATAAATCATCCCAGCGCCACCTGACAGCAACCCGGCAGCAGCCGCCTCCTCAGTCGGCCACCTTGCGTCCGCTGGCTTTACAACCTGTAAAAATAACTGGCACCGCAGAGAGGGAAGGAACTGTGCGGGAATCTTTTTTTGCAGATATATTAACCAGCTGATGAGCTATCAGGTTGGTATATAGGTTGCAAAGCACCATCCCCAAGGACAAATCCAGACGGAGTCGCATGCCTCCAGAGTCCCCTCTCTTTCGGCGATTGAGATAGAGATGAAATGGGTATATATCATCACCATAGGTTAAGCTAAAGGAGGTTGAAAAGTACATGAGTCGTGGCCGCAATGTTTACCACATGTTAAAGCTGGCGGCGGAGCACCATGCTCGTTGGGAAATTGAAATGTCCAACAACATTGTCCGCAACCGCAAGAAACTGCTCCTGTTAGGGATCCTGTGCCTGCCCATTTTGGGGTTTTATGGCCTGACCTGGGCGGCCGGTGATGTCCTGGGTGGCAAAACCGCTTTTGCGCCGGCGTTCTATACCCCGACGACCTTCTTCGCCACCATCTTCATCGGCATGGCCGCCGGATTGGTGACGGGCTGCATCGGCGCCGGTGGCGGTTTCATCATCACCCCCGCCCTGATGAGTGCCGGGGTGAAAGGCATCCTGGCGGTGGGCACCGATCTGTTCCACATTTTTGCCAAGGCCATCATGGGCACGGCGGTGCACAAAAAGATGGGCAATGTTTCCGTCAAGCTGGCCATCGCCTTTCTGTTCGGCTCTATCCTCGGGGCCACGGGCGGCGGCATCCTGAACCGCATGATCTATGACTATAATCCGGTCATGAGCGACCTTTTTATCTCCCTGGTATACGTCTTCCTGCTGGGCTTCTTGGGGTTCTATGCCATGACCGACTTCCTCAAGCTGCGCAAGGCCGGGGCGGACACCAAGATCCAGGATCCCCATGCCCATGGGGGCGGCAAGCCTGCGGCACCGTCCGGCACCACCGGCGTGGCCCAGAAACTGCAATCCATCAATCTGCCGCCCATGATCACCTTTGACGAAGACCTGGTGCCCGGCGGCAACCGCATCTCCGGTGTTTTTGTGGCCATCTGCGGCTTTGTCGTCGGGGTGGTGGCCGCCATCATGGGCGTGGGCGGCGGCTTCCTAGCCTTCCCCATGTTCGTTTACCTCCTGGGCATCTCTTCCTTCACCACGGTGGGGACTGACATCCTGCAGATCATCTTCACCGCCGGCTACGCCTCCATCACCCAGTATGCCATCTATGGCTTCATCTTTTACACCCTGGCCATGGGGATGCTGTTGGGCTCGCTCTTGGGCATCCAGGTGGGCGCCCTGACCACCAAGGTCGTGAAAGGCATTTACATCCGGGGCTTTTATGCCATCACCATCATCGCCGGCTTTGTCAACCGCTTCTTCGCCCTGCCCAAGAAACTGAATGATATGAAGTACATCAACGTCTCGCCGGCCTTGGTCAGCGCCATCGATACCATCGGCCTCATCGTTTTCTTCGCCATCGCCGGCACGTTCGCCATCTGGGTGTATTACATGTTCTTCAGTAATCTGAAAAAGCTGCGGGGGGAGGTGTAAGCGATGAACAAAACGAAACTCACCACCGGGATTGTGCTTTTGGTTACCTTTTTCCTGGTCTTGATCGCCATCTTCATGCCGTGGTACGGCAACGGCAGAAACGGCCTGGAATTTTCCGACGACTTCTTTAACTCTTTGGCCAAAGGCTCCAGCAACTTCATGGCCGACATGCGCACCCTGGCCACCCCCTTCAAGGGCAAGACCATGACCGTGGATTTGACCCTGAAGGATGCGGACACGGCCAAGCGGGCTGAAATCCTCTTCACCAAGGCCGGGGCCACAGTGGAGGCGGCCGGGGCGACCCTGAAGATCTCCGGTGACCTGGGGCAGATCATGTTCGCCGCCATCGATGATTCGGAGGCCATGTTCCACAATCAGGGGGACAAGGTCCAGGCCAGGTATGACTTTGACCCGAAGAAGGTCCTGCGCACCTGGTGGACCTCTTTCAAAGAACTGAACGTGGCCCTCAACCTGCAGCAGAAATTCCGGGAAGCCAAGGTGGTGAATGAGATCGTCTTCCGGGCCATCGAGCCGGGGTATAATTTCTACGGCATCTCCCCGCAGTTGGTCCGTACACTCTTTCCCCTGCTGACTTTCCTGTTAGTCTTTTATGTGGTTTATACCTTGTGGTATGGTTACGGGGTCTTCGAGCTCTTTGAAGGGTTCGGCCTGGGGGCCGAGAAAGGCCACAAGGAGGAGGTCTAAAGGGGTTGTAAAGTGTTCGTAGGGAAGATGGCCAAGGGGGGCACCGCCCCCTGGCCCCTCCGCCAACCCCGACAGCAGCTTTGGGGGGGCGCCAAAAGCTACACCTGAGGGATATCCTGCCCCCAGCAAGTACGGCCGGGAGTTTTTCCACCGACCACAGTAACTTTTCCTCCCCAGGGTTGCGGATCTGACCGGGATCGCCTTATAATGAGGTGATCCCGTTTTTTTTCGGCCGGAGGGGGAGGGTTGGCTTCCGGTCGTGGGACTCCAATGGGAGGGAGTGCCGCCGTGGCCTTTTGGAAACGACTGTTCGGCAAAAGCTGCCCGGCTGCGGCCCCGGCGCCACCGGGGCCGGTGGCCCAATACAGCAAGAAGTATTGCCACTATCTGGAGTTGTTGGCGGCCAATGAGGCCAGCCGGGACCTCCTCCACCGTCTGCAGGCTGCCTTGCGCGCTCCGGATGGGGCCGACTCGGTGCCGCAACTCTGCCGGGCATTGGTGGAGCACCTGGATCGGGCCATGACCGTGCTGCCGAGCTTTTGCCGGCAGATGCCGCCGGAACTGGCCCAGGCATACAAAGAGCTAACCGGCCGGTTACGCCTGGCGGCGGCCGCGGCTGACGGCGGCCTGTCGCCCGCCACCGCGGCCGCCCTGCGGGAGGTGGTGGAGGCCGCTCCGCCGCCCACGCCTACGGCGGCGACCGGCGCGGCGGTGCGTACTCTTCCCGCCCTGTTGGCCGCCCTGGATGAGGCCCGCCTGGGGGAGATGTTCTGCCTCAGCCTGAGGGCGAAGGTGAGCAAAAAGCAGGGGGCCAGTCTGGTCACCGGCCGCCTGGTGCCCATCCTGGTGGTGGATGTGGACGGCGGCCTGGCCCATCCCGGCCCCACGGTGGGTCTGGAGGACGTCACTTCCATCCCCTTCCAGGCCTTTCTCAAAGGTATGCTCTCCATCCCCTGGCCCAAGGCCCGGCCGGTGGACATGAAGGGTTTCATCTCGGTGGTGGGGGTCACCTCCACGACGCCCCGTTCCGAAGACCAGTTAAAGAAGATCAGTCTGGCCATCCTGGCCCGGGAGTATATGAACTTCAGCCTCTGTCTGGGCTACCATGCCTCCACCATCGAGGCGTACGCCAGCGACCGGCCGTCTTGTAATTATGTGCGCTTCCATTACGAAGGGGGCGCGGCGTCGGTGGAGCGGCGGGTCCGGCGCCTGCAACTCATCCGCGGCATCCTCACCCGCCTGGGGTTTGAGGTCAGCATCACCGCCGACCTCCTGGACGGCCGCAAGCACGGGGATGATCTGCCCCATTGTCTGCGCCTGCTGGAAATTTTGGGCCGCCTGGAGGTCTTCACCAAACAGATGGACATGGTCATGTCCAGCGATGACGTCATTTTCGGCTACATCGAGGAGTTCTTGGCCAAGCACTGCTAACCCTATGGTCAAGGCCGGCAACTCGGGCCAGCGGCTGCTGCCTGCCTGACCGTCAACCTTTCCAGATCTCAGCCACGTCTGACAAGCCCATGAGTCGCACTGACACTCCCAAACCTGAGACCGCGCCCCCGGCGCCGCCCACGCCGCCCACCGGCGTGCCCAGTGATTTCCCCAGCCGGTTTGCCCGGGGCTTCTTCGGCGTCCTCACCCTGATCATCCTGTATTACTCTTATCTGATCATCAAACCCTTCCTGGTGGAGATCTTCCTGGGGTTGGTGCTCTTCCTGATCAGCAAGCCCCTCTACAACGTGATCCTGCGGTGCTGTTTCGGCTACCGTTCCCTGAGTTCGGCCATCACCTGCCTGCTCCTGGCGGTTTTCATCATTGTGCCGATCCTCACCCTGGCGGGGATCATCGCCGGCCAGGCCCTGGATGTGTATAATCTGATCAACCAGGGGCTGCACAGCGGCACTCTGTGGCGGGATATCACCACCAAGCTGGCCTTCGTGCAGGAGTATGCCCGGAAGCTGGATCTGCCGGTGTCCTGGGACAACCTGCGTCTGGAGCAGCTTATCCAGACCGCCCTGGTAACCGCCAGCCAGTTTATCTATGACAACGCCATCGGCCTGGTAAAGGGCTTCACCACGGTGATCCTCAGCCTGCTGCTGATCCTCTTCGTGGCCTTCTTCCTCTTTCTGGAGGGCGACGATTTCATTCAGGCCATCAAGGAGCTGTCGCCCCTGGAAGCGGAGCACAATGAAGAGATCCTGGGGGATGTGGAGAACACCATCAAAGCGACGTTGCGGGGCACGGTGATCGTGGCCCTCCTGCAAGGTTTTCTGGGGGGGGTGGGGTTCTGGCTCTTCGGCGTGCCCAAGGCAGCGTTCTGGGGTACCGTCATGGTGCCGGCTTCGGTGATCCCGGTGGTGGGCGCCGCGCTGATCTGGCTGCCCGGGGCCCTCTTTCTCTTCTTCCAGGGACATACTGGGGCCACGTTCGGCCTGCTCTTCTGGAGTGTGGTGATCATCGGGTCGGTGGACAACCTCCTCAAACCGTTCCTCATGAAGGGGGCCCGCTACACGCCGACGGTCTTTACCCTCTTTGCCATCATGGGCGGCATCTCCTATTTCGGCACGGTGGGCTTTATCCTGGGCCCCTTGATCCTGTCCTTCCTCCTCTCTGTGCTCTCCATCTACCGCCATACCATCCTCGTGGCCAGCCGTCCCCCCCTGCAGGCCTGCTCCCCGCCGCCGGTAGGGAAGCAGTCTGCCGGTAACGCCGACTGACAGGATTGCTGGTTACCTCCCCGGCCGCCGCAGGCTCTGGCGCTTTTAATGAACCTATGATACTATATGGACCATGCTCCCCCTGCCTTGGGTAGGCGGCGCCACCCACCCGGGTCGGCGGCAGCCGGTTGCAGGGGTGGGAATTCTCTGTGATGCTATCCTGATTCATGCCGAAGGAGGTGTTGCCGTGAAAAAAGTGATGCTTGTCGGCTGTGGGGCGTATATGGACAGCGGCTATGGCTGCCCCGGGGAGTGGCGTTGCCTCAAGGCGGCCAGCCTGGGAGAGGGCAAGTTCCAGGAACCGGTGCAGGTCATGGCCTTTGTGAAATGCCAATGTCCCGGACGTTCCTTGGCGGCCAATGTGGGTATGGCCATGAAACTGGCGGACATGAAGCCGGAGGCGGTCTATCTCAGCTCCTGTATGGCCAATGCCAAACCGGCCTGTCCGTACAGCACTCCCGAGGATATGGCCCAAGTTATCCAAGGGAAGACCGGCGTGCCGGTTTTCTTCGGCACCCATGAGTACCACTAACAGGCGGTGGAAAAACTACCAGCCACAGTTGATAGTGGGAGGATATCCCTAAATTTCAGCTGTTAGCGGAGCCCCAAGGGTCCGTTGGGGTTGGGGGAGGAGCCGGGAGGCAACCGGCTCTTCCCACCCCTATTCAGGCCCGGCACGGTGGGCACTGCCCACCCGCCGCCCATCCCTCATCCCTCATCCCTTATTTACTGACCACTGGCCACTGCCTACTACCCCCTAACCACCGGGCTCGTTGCTGCCGATGAAGAGCAGATAGTCCCACAGGCCGCCGTAAGCCCGCCGGATTTCCAGGTGGCAAGTCTGGAAGCGGTCCTGCAGGGCCGGCAGCAGGTGGCCGGCCAGGCGGACGTGGTTCAGGGCCATCCAACGGGTAAAGAAGGGGAACCTGGAGGTGTGGAAGTCCACCACCGCCAGGAGACCGCCGGGGGCCAAGTCCGCGGCGGCAGCGTCCAGGGCCTCCTCCCAGCCCGGGTTGAACATGGTCAGGGCATAGGAGAACACCAGGAGATCAAAGGGAGGGTAGGTGCCCAAGGGCCGGTCGTAGGCTTGGCGGCGCCAGACCACCGGTGGGGAGGCCCCCGCCAGTTTGCGTCGGGCCCGGTCCAGCATATCCTGACTCAGGTCCAGGCCGGTGAGCGCGGCCTGGGGGAAGAACTGCCGCAGCCGCACCAGGTTCCTGCCGGTGCCGCAGCCCACCTCCAGGATGTGCTGCGGCTGCCAACGGGCGGCCAGCAGGCGGAGGAGGCGGTCCCGGCCGAACAGGAAGCTCCAGCGGCTGGCATCGTAGATCTTGGCGTGCAGGCGGTAGTAGCGCTCCAGGGGATGGGGGGCCGCGGCCGGCTGCGACGGGGAGGGCATCAGCGCACCTCCGCCAGGTGTAGGCTGCCGTAGGTGCCCACCCGGTCCTGGCGGTGCAGCGGTTCGGTGAGTTCCGGGAAGAAGCGCAGGCGGGCCAGCGCCTCGGGGGGTATGAACGTGAGGTCGAAGCCGGCGGAACGCAGGAGGATTTTGGTGCCCGGACGGCTGTGGGCGAAGATGGCCTGCCACTCCTCGGCCAGGACCTGGGGTTGGTGCCAGGCCAGCCAATCCTGATGGTCCAGGAGGACGAAATGGGAATAGGTCCCGGGGTGGCGCTGCAGGAAGGCCGTCAGGGTGGTGGTATGGAGGCTGACCCGCAGGGCCCGGTCTCTGAGTTGGGCAAAGTTTTCCGGCCGCAGGTAATTGGGGCAGCACTCCGGCGTATACGCCCCGGTGAGATATACCCGCCAGAAGTAATTCTCCCCGATGGGCAGTTCAGTCATCACCTGCCGCAGTTTATCCTTCACAAAACCGTCCACCCGGCCGGGATACTGGCGATCCAGCAGCCGTACCTGGGCCCGGGGGACCCCGATGAGGGCCAGGGAGGCCGGTTGGCGCAGCAGCCAGGCCAGTGGCCGGGGGAAGAGGTGTTCTTCCAGGCGGAGGTAATGGTGGCGCTGCTCCGTCAAGTTCTGGGACTGGAGCAGGTCTTGGATCAGCTTGGCCCGCCGGCCGTTGCCCACCAGCAGGCGGCGCAGCAGCCAGGCAAAGTCACCGGCGGCGCCCCGCCAATAAAAAGAGGGCCGCAGGCCTTGACCGCTGAAATAGCCGATCTTCCGGTCCCAGAAGGCCTGGGCCGGCGGCGATAGGCAGTCCCGCAGGGAGGCGTAGATCTGCCGGTAGGCAGGGCTGCGGCCCCGGCCGAAGAAGGCAAACAGGTCGGGAAAGTCCCGCCGGATCAGGAAGGCCAGCTTCAGCTCCAGGAGGGCGTTCTGCCGGTAATTGACGTCCACGGCATAGATGGCCCGGGGGTCATCCAGGAGGTAATCCAAGATATTGCAGCCGGCGCTGGTGATGACCACCACTTCACTGTCGCGGTCCAGCTTCAGGAGCTGGCGGTCCAGCCGAGGGTCCTCCCAGCAGGCGTTGTAAATCAGCCGGTTGCCATGGATCAACTGGAAGAAGAGATTAATCACCTGAGTTCTCGGACTCCTGACTCCGGGCCGGGAGTGGCCCAGGGATATTTACCAAAAGCGCCGGCGGCGGGATATGAGACGCCAAGGGGACCGCAGGCTGCCGCCCGGGGCCTCTCCCCCTGAGGGGAACCACACCGCCGCGGCCGGTTTCAAGAGCTCTGTTTTTAGCAGGGTATTGCAAAAGTGTTCGTAGGTGAGGGGGATACAAGGGGGGCCGGGGAATATCCAGAAACCTCATCCCTATTCCCTATTCCCTCTGCCTACTGCCTACTGCCTACTGCCTTACACCCCCCGATCGCAACGGCAGCTCGTTAGTGAGCGCCGGTCAGCAGCGGCACTTTGTCGGTGGCCTCCCAGGGTAGGTCCAGATCTGCCCGGCCCACATGGCCGTAGGCTGCCAGTTTCCGGTAAAAACCGTTGGGCCGCAAGGACGGCAGGAAACGCAGGTTGAAATCCCGCAGGATCCCCGCCAGGCGGAATTCAAAGTGTTGTTCCAGGAGTTTGGCCAGTTTGCTGTCCGCCAATTTGCCGGAGCCGAAGGTTTCCACCTGGATACTCACCGGACGGGAACGGCCGATGGAGTAGCTCAGCTGCACTTCGCATTCCCGGGCCAGCCCGGCAGCGACAATATTCTTGGCCGCGTACCGGGCCGCGTAGGCCCCCACCCGATCGATCCGCAGCGGGTCCTTGCCGCTCAGGGCCGCGCCGCTCTGGCGGGAATACTCCCCGTAGGTGTCGATGGCGTTCTTGCGACCGGTGAGACCGGCGTGCACCGCCGGCCCGCCCACCATGATGTGGTCCACCGGATTGATGTAGATCCCGGTACGGGCATCGGGCCGGATGGCCTCTTCGGCAAAGGCCGCCTCAACGACATGCTGGCGGATATCCTCAGCCAGCTGCGATGCCGGCACCATGGCCGGCCGGCTCTGGCTGGCGATCACCGTGATGCTGTGAATGCGCACCGGCCGCCGGTCCTTAAACTCCACCCCCACCTGGGTGGCGGCATCCGGCGACAGGTAGGGGATGATTTTGCGGCGTCGGGCCTGGATGAGCCGTTTGGTGAGTTTATGGGCCAGATAGATGGGGAGGGGCATGTACGTGGGGGTATGGTCACAGGCAAACCCGAAGACCGTCACTTGATGGCGGCCGGGCAGCTTCTCAATCTCCGCCTCGGTCATCTCCTGTTCCCGGAACCTGGTCAGCTCCTCCGCCGGGAACTCCGTCAGGCTGGTGAGCACGGCGCAGGAGTTGGCGTCGAAATCCTCTTCCACATACCCCACCTGATTGAGGACCTTCCGGGCCACATAAGGGATATCCACTTTCGCTTGGGCCAAAAAACGGGCCGAGACGAAGAGGATGGAGGTGGAAACGGCGCACTCCGCCCGGATGCGGGCGTAGGGGTCCTGTTCCAGAAAGGCATCCACAATGGCATCGCTGATCTGGTCGCAGAGTTTGTCCGGATGACCTTCGGTCACGGACATGGAGGTGAACATGAAATCTTTTTTCATACGTATCCCTGCCTGAGAGGAGAACCAAACGGTCGGTCGGGGCGCCGGTCGTCGTCCCGGTCGTCACCCTGCTGCGCTCCATTCTGCCCCAGAGAGCGTCAAAAAAGCAAGTGAAACCTATCAGGCTGGCTTGCCGGCCGGATGCAGACCCGCCGCCGGGGCCGGGGCCGGTTTGGTCATCTCGTTGATGAGCAGCGGCACCAGGGAAGTGCCGGCGATCACCGCAGCATCCACCAGACCGATGGGCGTCATTCCCAACAGGGCCCGTAAGCCGGGGACTGCCAAGGCCACCAGCTGCAGGGCGATGGAGCCGGCGATGGCCCAGTTCAGGAGGGGGTTGGGGGGCAGTGTGCCGGCAAAGATGCTCTGCCGGTCGGAGCGGCAGCTCAGGGTATGCAGCAGCTGACTGATGACCAGCGTATTAAAGGCCAGGGTCCCGGCCTGCGGGCCGAGGCCATAGCGGGCGATACCGTAGCCATAGGCACCCAGGGTGGCCGCAGTCAGGACGGCCCCCTCCTGGGCGATGCGCCAATATTCCTCGGGCGTGAAGATCGGTTCCCCGGTGGGCCGAGGGGGACGATCCAGGACATCCGGCTCCGGCGGCTCCTGGGTCAGGGCCAGACCCGGCAGGATATCGGACACCAGATTGATCCACAGCAGCTGCATGGTGGTCAGCGGCGATCCCAAGCCTGCGGCCATGGCCACAAAGGTGACGGCGATTTCACTGACATTGGAGGAAATGAAGAAGTGCACCGCCTTTTTGATGTTGCTGTAGGTGGTGCGGCCGTCTTTGATGGCAATGACGAGATCGCCCAGGTTGTCCTGTTTCAGCACCACATCCGCCACTTCTCGGGCGATGTCGGTGCCGGACTCCCCCATGGCGATGCCCACTTCCGCGGCCTTGAGGGCTGGGCCGTCGTTGATGCCGTCACCGGTCATGCCCACCACCCGGCCGGCACTCTGGAGGGCTTGGACGATCTGGAGTTTATGGGCCGGACTGACCCGGGCGAAGATATGCACCCGCTGGGCCAGGGCCGAAAAGGTGTCATGGTCCAGGGTTTCCAGGTGGGTGGAGTCCAGGATTTCCAGCGGCCGGCCCTCGCTCAGATTCAGTTCCTTGCCGATGGCGTAGGCGGTGGCGCTCTGGTCGCCGGTGATCATGATGGTCTGGACGCCGGCCCGATGGAAATCCCGGATCATCTGGCGCACCCCCTCCCGGATGGGGTCAACCATACCGGTGATACCCAGCCAGACAAACCCTCGCTCCCCCTGGTCCAGACTGTTGTTCCCTGAGAGATCGTTGCCGTTAATGGCATAGGCGACCCCCAGAACCCGGAGCGCGTCACTGGCCATGCGGTCGTTTTCCATCTCAATGGCCAAGCGGTCCTGGACGTTCAGCGGCAGGCGCCGGCCATCCTTGAGATGCCAGTCGCATAGGGCCAAGACCTCCATGGGGCTACCCTTCAGGGCCAGCAGCGTCTCGCCGTTGCCCATCTGATGGTAGGTGGTCATGTAGGGCCGCTGTTCCGACCGGTGGGCGATCCGCCGCAGGGGGAAGTCCCCGTGCAGGGCCAGGACGTCCAGGCCGTGGTCGACGGCCAGCTGCACCAGGGCCTTTTCCGTGGCCGAACCGCTCAACACCAACCGGCCGTGATGCGCGGCGATTTCGGTCTCGTTGCACAAAACTGCCACCCGCAGCAGCCAGGGGAGCTCGTGGTCGGCACCCTGGCGGAGGAGCCCGGCATAGTCTTGCAGGTCACCTTGATCTACGGCCAGGCGGCGCATACCTGCAAAGAGGCGCACCACGGTCATTTCATTGCGGGTGATGGTGCCGGTTTTGTCCATGCAGATGGTCTGAAGGCACCCCAGGGTCTCCACGGCTTCCAGGCGCCGGATGAGGACTTGGTGCTGCTCCATCTTCTTGACGCCCAGGGCCAGGGTGGTAGTGGCCACAGTGGGCAGCCCTTCCGGCACCGCCGCCGCGGCCAGGGACACGGCGATATGGAGCATCTGGAGGAAGGCGAACCCCCGCAGCAGGCCGACGCCGAAGACCAGGCCGCAGACCCCGCAGCCCAGGAGGACCAGCTCATTGCCCACCCGATCCAATTGTTGTTCCAGGGGCGTGACCGGCGTTTCGGCCGCCTCCACCAAGGCCTGGAGCCGGCCCAGTTCGGTGAACCGCCCGGTGGCCACTGCCACCGCCAGACCTTGGCCACCGGTGACCATGGTCCCCCGGTAGACCATGTTCAGTCGATCCGCCAGGGGGATGGACGCCTGGGGGAGGGGGCAGATGTCTTTGCTGACCGGCAGACTCTCTCCGGTCAAGGGTGCTTCATCGACGCTGAGGCGGTCAGCGGTCAGCAACCGGCAGTCGGCGGCCACATAGGTGCCGGGCTTGAGGGCCAGCACATCCCCCGGCACCACCGCCTCCACCGGAATCTCCTGCAGATGGCCCTCCCGGATGACCGCGGCACAGGGTCTGACCAGGTGCTTCAGGGAACGGATGGTAGTCTCTGCGGCGCTTTCAGTCCGGTAGGCCAGATAGGCGTTGGCCACCACCACGCCCATGATCAGGACCGCGTCCAGGACGCCGCCGGTGAGCACCGAAATGCCGGCAGCCCCGCCCAACAAGACCACCGGTAAGGATTTGAACTGGTCCAGAAACATCTCCCACTGGGAGCGGCTCTGGGTCTCGGGGAAGGCATTGGGCCCATAGAGGCGCAGGCGTTGGGCTGCCTCTACGTCGCTCAGACC
>FWPV01009747.1_pt1 | contig 16092 bp, 17 predicted proteins | sample 2228371 | NCBI WGS metagenome assembly FWPV01 (sample SAMEA103939776, study PRJEB20133) | metagenome | reverse complement strand
TATCTTTTTTGTAGTGTTTCTATCTGCCATTTTTACAGTCGGTTTACTTGCTCCTGATGTTCCATCCTATTCCCTCTCCACCTCGGATCTGCTTTTTAGGAAAGGGAACCAGAAGTCAAATGGACCATCTGTCGTTTGAAAATAAAATCGGCCGTTCTTATACTCGCCTGATAAAACACTGGGATTGTTAAGAAAACTTTCTATTAAGTCCTTAACAGTTGCCCCCGATTTAATTATATCGAGAAAAAGCTTTGCAAGCTCTTCATAGTATTCTTCATCGTTCGTAGCTGGTTCCTGAATAGCATTTTCGTCCTCGATCAGTATTCTGCTACTTTCCTTTTCATCCTCAAATACAAAATTGAAGGTTATAGACCCTTCCTTTGTCACAATAAGAAATTTCCCTTCATTGCATTCAGCAGAAATGACTCAAGGGTCATGAATGAGGGCATTGAGAATATCTTCCTTATTCATGTGCAGTTGCTGCACCTGCTCGCTCGTCATCATTTTCTCCGGAGCAGTATGCAGGATGGATTCAACCTGCCCGCCACTCGCAATGTTGATCGCACAGGTAATAATGTCTTCAACTATTCTTTTATCCATACTTAATGTCTCCTATCTTTTGGAGGATGATGCCTATCTCCCCTGTGATCTTTATAATAATGCTTATGATCCCTGATACGAATATCTACATAGAAAGGTGGATAGTAATATCTGTAATAGGGATAAAAGTATATATAATAAGGTATGTATTCATAAGAGATGACAGGATATGAATATGCCACATAGGCATCAGGCTGATAAGTGTAAACAGGCACAGCACAACCAGTGGAGGTAATCAGCACTATCGACAGGGCATATAACACATGTCTTTTTAATGTTTTAAACGTTGCCATTATTTCCCTCCTATTTTCAATAGCTGTTTATAGCAGAAGTAATCTGCATTTTTATATCAGCTTCAATTCTATTCTTCTGAATAGGGAGTTGTTGTTATGCTAAATAAGTCATCCATAAAGCTGGTACTGAATTGCTCTTCAAGCGACCTGTAATGTGATAAGCCATATATTTTTATGTCGTCTTTATTGGGCAATTTTGCTGTCATAAAACCCAGCAAATTATTAAATTTTCTCTTAGTAATACCTTTTTCCACACTTTTATATTTTGTCTCTTTGGGACAGGACATCTAAAGTATCAGGATGAACCTGGTAGAGATGTATGGTGAAATGGCTCCTTGCCTTTTTACTCTCTTTAAAGATTACTTTTATCACTTTTCATAGAGATAACTTTAAATCAGAATCGTTTGTTTTATTCCATACTTAAGAGAATTTCGAGGAACACCTTGGTTAAGATATTTTATTAGAAAATTAAGTTATGATGCATAATACGTATTTATACTCTTCTTTAAGACACTCTTATTGATCTCAACTTGTATTCACGGGCTCAATTATTTCCTCGAAACTCTCTGTCTTAATCAAATTTTAATTCTTCCATCAATCATTTTTTATTGGTACATAGCACATCTTTCTGAATTAATAATTTGGGAAAAACGTTTTTTATTTAAAGAAATTTTAATTTAAGAATGTATGCAGGCAGGATTTTTCTGACTCTCTCTGAAAGCCTCTCTCATTAAATTTAGTTCCTCATAATTTCCTCTCCATTCATTTATATCTCTCTCCACTTCTCTGACAGTTCTCGTGTACTTCTTCCCGGACATTTCTATTATTAAATCTTTGTTAGCACAATTTATATTTTCCCCTGGCCTTAACGTCTCAAAGACAAACGGTCTACTTGGAGAATTTTTCACAAGTATTCTTCCTGCTACATGGAAGTCCGGCAGGTCCTGGAGATCCTGTGCAAAAAGTTCTGGTTTTGTATATATCTCCATTTTTTGGGAATCAATCGCCCCAATTCTCAATATAAGAATTGTCCCTATATTCCCCAGAACCGATTCAAGTATATTCTTTTTCTTGTCTTCCGAAGACAACTGTGAGAGGTTCTGATTAGCAAGAGTAAGATAAATCCCGAACTTCCTTGCTTCAGATAAAAGATGGGATACAGTGTCTGTGGTAAAGTTCTGGAATTCATCCACATACAAGAAAAACGGGTGACGCTCTTCGGGCTTTAGTAGAATCCTTCCCATAGCAGAGCTGAAAACTTTGCCAATAATCAGCATTCCCAAAAGTTGAGTGTCGAGCTCACCCAGTAGTCCTTTGGATAGATTGACTAGCATAATTTTCTTTTCATCCATAGCCTTTCTAAAATCAATGGTGCTTTTCAACTGTCCGATGATTGGACGCAGAAGAGCATTTGTAGTGAACTGGTTCAACTTGCTTGTTATATAAGGAGCTATACTCTGTAGTGAAGCGTCTCCCACTGCTACTTCAGCCTGTTTATTCCAGAAATTTACGACAATAGAACTACTGCATTTTGATTTTAGGAATTCCCGATACTCTTTATCTTCGAATACCATGGGAATATCCATCAGCGTAGCACCTATATTATTATCCATACAAAGAAGAAGAGCATTGCGCATATATTGTTCAAATATAGGTCCGCCTGTTTGCTTTAAATCATACAGACGGTCAAATATCTTAATCATCTCATTCGTTATAAAATTCATCTGAACAGATTTGAAACGCCCATGACACTCGAGGAAATTTATTCCAACTGCATTTTCAAAATCGCTCGGGTCTATAAGAATTACATCTTCAATTCTATGTTCGGGAATTGATTCGAGAACTTGCTGATAAAGGTCCCCATGCGGGTCAATAACACAAACTCCTTCTCCATTTTCGATATCCTGCCTGATCATATTGTAAAGCAGAGTGCTTTTGCCAGTCCCTGTTGCTCCTATAACATAGCAATGCCTGCTTCTGTCAGATCTTGCAAAACAAACTTCTTTCTTTTCTGCCCCAGTATTTACCCTGCCGATTAAAATTCCTTCGTTAGAAAAATTCCAACCTTTACTGTCAAAAAATCTTTTTGTTCCACATTCGATTAAAGTTTTCACACTCGTCAATAACTCAGGGAGTTGTGCAGCACTGTTGATACAATCACTAAGATCAAGGATTTCTTGCTCAGAAATTTGAAGATCATCAATGGATTTATTATAAGTATTTTTTATCATACTAATGGATACAGGAGTGTTATTGAAAACTCCTTTACTTATTAAACTTAATAAAGATACAGGAATAGGTTTTTCTGATATGGCAGCACATGTTATACGGAAGCCATAAGGATTTTTCACCCAGAGGCTAAGTGAGTTCTGAAGTCTGAGTATAAGATTTTCGTCCTCTATACCATTTATATTATCTCGAAAGTAACTAATCTTTTTTTTCTCACCATTCTGCAACCAGTTTAATGCGTTAGATATTTTTTTGACTTCATCTTCTTTAAGTTTAAAAGGAGTTATGGAGATATTTACTGAGATTTCATGGGGATTAACCAGAGAGCCTTTCAATACCGCATCAATTTGCTGACAATTTTTATTCTCTGTTTCTGGGACAATAATCACTCGCTCATTGCTCTTTTGCAAATCGCTTCTCTTCACGAATCCGACAGGGAAAGGATCTGCAGGATTAATTTCAATGCCAATAGGTCGTATTGTTCCTGTCCAGCCATCTATAACCTCACTGTCACCAAGACTCTCTGCGCTAATAACAGGTTCAAAGGAATAATCGTTTCTCACTGCTTTCAGTATCACATTGAGATTTTGCCAGAGTTGTTTCGCTGTCATTAAGGCATCCTCACAAGTTAAGCCTTTTGAATATCCAATTACTCTCCAGTTGAAAAAAGGATTTCCTTGTGCGTCTTTCCCCGCATTATAAACGAATTTCAGATTCTGGTTAGCTGCGAGACATGGTATGATTTCTCTTAAATACTTTGATGAGCATATATTATATAGTTCTTCCTGCTTGTTGGGTGTTTCACGATTAGTCTTGTCCTTTGTAACACCCGTAAGCTTCAGGGCAAACTCAGCTTCAAAATCAGACATCTCCTTTCTCGCCCGGACGCGCATCAAAGGCTGTTCAGGTGTTTCAGGCTCAATGATTTTCTGCCACTCTGAACCAGCTTCTTGTAAATTTTCGAGTTTAAAGGATTCCATGAATTTGTATTTCCTATTATCTAATTGCTGAGATTCCAATTTAAGATCGCCTCTTGAGGAGCATTTCAATCCTCTTTTCGTCCAATGTATGCTATCAAAGCATTTCTCAAAGAGTGTACTTGTAAGAATAAAGCTGCCTCATCCTCCGTGTTGAAAATAAGTTCCTTTCCCGCTTCATCTTTAATCTCACAATACTTACCATCCTTGATAATGAATATTTTTGTACAATTGCACCTCGTTAAATTTCCCTGAACTTTGAAATTTCTGTTAAAGTGCCGTCTTCTTCGATATAATTTTTCTCAAACTCATCCTTCACTTCTCTCACAAGCTCCAGAGCAATGACGTCAAACTCAGCCTTTAAATCAACGCTGATTTCGAATGCATCAGGACCACTTTTCCTCATACTTCCTACCACACAATCTTTATTTGGGTCGTCATTAAGGAACAGAAGATAGTCAGGATCATCCGGATTACGCTTCACACTTCTTATTGCTTGGAAATAAAAAGTGAACTGACTCAGTTTTACCCTTTCTTTTGACTGCTTAAAAATTCTCATTGCAATCCTCCTGTATTTATATAAATAACTTTGTGTGACCGTCCTTTCTACCACAATGGTCGTTTCCACCAAGGTTTCACTTCGGGCTGCGGAAACATTCTTTCTGTAAAAGACATAATGTGCTTAAAAAATGTCAATGCACTGGGAGCCAACTTCGATTCTTTAAGCAGGCTCTTCCAATCTCCTCCTCCATAACTCTCGATAACCCAGATCAAGGCACCAGTAAGCACAGCGCCAACGATCAGACCAAGAGCCAAGCCCGAAATCTTATCTAAAGGACTAAACCCAGCAGTAGCAATCGCATTACGAATAATTCTCATCAGAAGGCCGAATATAATGAGTGAGATAAAGAGCACAAGGAGATAGAGGAAGACCTTTGCTATTGGTTCCGGTCCATTAAAAAGGCTTACGATTTTGGGATATGAGTATAGAATAGTTACACCAACGAGGATTAGAGCAAATGGTATAGAAATACGGGAAGCGCCAACTATTAATCCCCAAATCCCTCCACCGAGTATAAGGATAATCAAACATAGATCAAATGTAGTTAGACTCATTTTAATTTAACCTCCTTTCTAAATTTCTTGTGAATTTGATTTGCATTCTCGTTCTTTTCTCTGTTTACCTTTACAGGGTAAAGGCTGTCAGGACCCTGTTCGACATGGGAATAAAATCCCTGTCCTGACAGCTTACTTTCCCCATCCATCCATCTTGGCAGCCGGTTCTTCTCACTATCAATCAGAAGAAGGGCCGCTATAGCACCAATAACACAAAAAAGAACTATCAGCGTTGTCAGAATGATAATCATTCGTCGGTACCTCCTTCAGGGTACAGCACTGGATAAATTGCCCTGCCCTCACTTTTCTTTGCTTCTTCAAAAGCATTTAATGCCGGGCCGAAATCCTTGATAGCCTCCAGGGGGAAGCCATACACTATACCTATAAAGTAAATGGAGTTTGGATCGGAAGAAGGCACAATAGAAAATCCAACACCGGCATCACCCCATGCTTCTTGCATCTCTCGGGCAAGCTTTGAGTGCTCAAGATCTGCAATTTCAACTACTAAAAGGTTTTCCATAGGCCGTTCTCCTGTTAAAGAAAAGTCAATAGAAAGGAGTGGCTCGCCAGGCGTTCGTCCAATAGCCGCTTCCCTGAGGTTTGTCAGGAAACCAATCCTTTCCTCTTTCTTTTTATAGAGCTCGAAAATCTCGTCTTCAACCTTTATACTTCTCAGAAATTCAAAAGTAACACGCGCCTCTTCACTTATCTCTTCCCATGACGGTTCACTTGCAACGGAGCATAAACTCTGTATCCAGATATTCTTTGGTGCTTGCAACTGCCCTTTTTCATACCATTGAGTTAATGCATCTTCTCTCACGACCGTGCGGATGGTTGCAGATGCGGCATAGAGTGAATCGTGAAGTTCTTTTAAACGAACGGTTAACTCATCACTCTTTTTCTTCAGGGTTGCATATCTCTTCTGGTATGCAGCAATTATGTTATTGATATGGGAAGGCAAAAGTTCTGTAAAATATTCCGATTCCAAACGCCTCATGCTCTCAGCAAGCTCGAGCACAGACAGGGACTTATATGCAGAGGCAAGTCTTGCACTAAAGAATCCTTTCTTCCTCAAGATGCTGAGGTGTTTAAAGAGCGGCCATGATATCTTGAGAGTAACAAGTACAGCGATGCTACCAATGGCAACGCCGAGAATGCTGTTGATTGGTATACTCAATATCCACAGCCCAAGGCCAATAAGCAAGACAATCCCTGCCATAATCAGGAAATTCCTTGCTACGTACTGAGGCTCTGCGTTGACTTCGTTTGCTTTTGTTAAAAAGTCATTCCAGTCTTCCTTGAATTCCTCGAGAACGACCTTACGCCTTTCTTTCTGTTTCTCATATCTGTCTAGATCCTGTCCAATTGCCTTTGATCTCTTGATGCATTCTTTTTCGAGGCTTTGCAACCACTTGATAGCTAAAGGGATCCCATTCTCTGATGCTAGTCGAAAAGCCATTTCCTCAATAATCTCGGCTTTCCCTTGAGCTCGCTTATGAAAAATCTCACGTGCATTTTTTTGGACTTCATCGCCGATCTTCTTCTCTGACATGTTCCATGCCTGATTTAATCTTTCGAGGAGTTGAGGCGGTGCTATTTCCAGAGGGTTTTCTACAATTGGCTGCCATATGTCCTCAATCCCCCCCCGCACGTTCTCAACATAATTCACCTTACTCAGATCAGGCTCCCGTAGTTCCGCGAGTGAAGGTCCCTCTGGATTTGAATCTTGCAATACTCCGTTCAGGACTTCGGCCTGGAGCTTTGTCGAGAGAAAGGATTCGATCTTCTTTGTCGGCACAACGGCACCAGATACTCCAAAACTTGACAGATGTTGGAATGTCTTAGATTTCATTACTTACCTCCTTCACGGATTTTAATCCAGAGTTTAAATTACCGATTTTTCCTAACAGATGTTCCCCTACTGGCCCTGTAGCAAACTTGAATAAGTAAGTAGCCACAAGGTCGCCTAGTTCCTCTGTCTTTAGCTCTGTTCTTCCGCCGGAGAACGAACCGTCTACAAGGAACAGATGATCACAGGGGTCTTCTTCAAGCGTGATCCTGTAATTGCCGTTTGAATTGTAAGGTTGATCGAAGACCTTGCCATTAAAAAGTTCGAGAATACTCTCCATCGTTGCCAAAAAGATGGCACGTCCACGTGTACGCTGAGGATCAGTTTTGTCTCTGTAAGAATTAGGCGTAAAAACTATAACGAACAGATTTGTCTCCGATGGTTTAAGACGTTTAAGCTCTGCAACAATCGGGATCAGCCCTGTGGGTCCTGTCGTGCTTCCTCCACCAGCCACTACCCAAATACAAGATCTGTTCGAAACCTTGAACCCCTGACGTTGAAGCTCATGCAGCTCGTGTGGCATAGGGTGAAGTCCTTTGAGCTTAGTCTTGAGCTCAGGAAGAATGTGAGACTCCCAAAGCAATCTCCACGCAAGGTTTCCGCTCTGGGGGAAAAGATTAAGTCCGGGTGCCTCTGCATATCTGACGTGCTCAAAAGCAACATACGGCTTGAAGGTTTTAATCCATGGAAGGTCAGCTTTCCTGCGTAATTTTTTAGCAACATCTTTTAGAGTCTTTTTGGGGAGCGAAACCAGATAAGGTTCAATGGAATATTTCTTACCATTCGCAGAACTCTCTGATTTAGCCTCATCAAAATCGAAAATAGAGAACTGCAAAGGCCCAGGCCTGAAGCCGTAATGCTCATGGATAAGCCTATCGAGTGTCGGGAACACGGCTTTGCTGTAGCCTCCGATTCCGATATAGACTGTTGGCATCACAAAGAAATTTGATACTCTTCTTGTCTCTTCTGTTGCTATAACGTTACTCTGTAACATTGTTATCTCCTCCTTCCTTAATTAGGATTGTTATTTTGTTCCTCACCTTGATAAGATCGCCTATGCTTATAGCAATCTTGTCATTAGCCAGTTTCCCATTCACGCTGATGCTGTCCTGTGGCAAAAGCCATAACGTTCCTTTCTGCCATAGGATGCTGAAAATGACCGGTGGTAGTTCCATCTCCAACGATGCAATCTGGATTTCACCTTTCGGCCCTGCTGTCTTCTTCTTCCCTTCTTCAATTGAAACTTGGAGTTCTTTCCTCTCTCCAACACTATCGCTGATTTCCAGGGCAAGGCTGAGTTTCTGTCTATTCTTGCTTTTGTGAAGCACCAATAAAGGTACACTTATAGCAGCAAGGACTAAGGCACCCAAAAGCAAAGGCCATGGAGCAGGTATAGGGTTAGGCTCTGTCTGCTGAGGTGATATTGTTGTAGAGCTCTCAGGAGCATCATTCTTTGCAACATCAACTGCCTCTTCGATTTTTTCGTGGCTGAAATCTTTTAGTGGGATGCCTTTCACATGAGGGTATTGTGGGTTTACTGTAAGCTGGGATTCCTGCGTGGTTGTCTGAAAAAGGCCTTCGATATCTTCAGGTAACCCTATGAGATAGATACTCCAGTTCAAATCCTGCGGTACAATCTCAGCTATCTTCGCAAGATCAACAGGCTGATGATCCGGCGAAGGATCAGAAAGGCCGTCACTGAGGATAATGATTTTTCTTTTTCCCGGAGATCTTTCCTCGAGCAGGATGGCCTTGCTTGCCTGCAAAGCTTCGTCAATATTTGTCCACTGACCTTTTGCACTAAGACCTTTAACCTCCTCTATCAATTTCTGTTTTTCCTCTGTGCTTCCGTATTCATCAACGGCAAGACGGCCGAGTAGGTAATCGTTTGTGTCGAAGTGCAGGATGTACAGGATATCCCCTATTTTTGCGTCTTCGATTTCCCTGATAAATACATCCTTTGCACTCTCAAACCTCCCATCTTTATTCATACTTGCTGATGTGTCGAGAACTAAGCATGAAATATCTGCAAATGCTGACTGAACAAAAGATAGGGAGGCTATGATGGTTAACAAGAATATGTATCTTTTTCTGGACATAAGCATCTACCTCCTTTATCTCTTAATAACTCTTGATCCAGTATCAAACGGATATCTGATACATTGCCCGGTAACCAGACCCATTCCATGGTGCAGACAATATCGCTATCCACAAGGGTTGTAAAATAGTCTTCTGTAAGTCTCTCATCGTATGCTGCCATTTCCGCCTCCTTGACTCCCTCCGGCATGTCCCTTTGCTGATGCATTATTTACATGCCTCTTTGATGTTGATTGCCTCTTTATACCTCTGGTCGCATAGACCAACGAGGGCCATGAGGTTCTTACCAAGAAGTAAGTTCTTGGGTCTTTGATTCTTCCTTGCATCTTTCCTCCTTTTTGTTCCTGCCTTCTGATATAATGAAAAAAGAAGGCGGGTTTGTTTTTAACGATTACGGGCTCGACCTTTCTGGTGCAAAGGCTGTGGCCGCAGCCCTTGCACCGCTTAATTTTTAATTCCCTGAATCAGCATCTCGACTCAGGTCTCAACCCTACCTTACGTCTTCTCCTCCTTTCCTCTTGATTTCGGCTGCCAAAGGCTGCCGTTTACTGTCTCAAACCTCCTTCCTCCAAGATTACCGATGGCTACATGCATCGGATTGAATCATCCTCCTTTCTTTTATAAATTCAGGTTGCTTATGCAACCTCTACTGGATTTCCTTTCTTCATCTTTTTTGACCTTTTACCTCCCTCTCTTTTTGACTTCGCTTTCTATTACCACCTCCTTTCAGATAACCTCATCACCTCCTTGAATTTAATTGTATTTATTTTCAATTTGAGTGTCACGATTGAATATGTCAGGAAATGTTAGAGAAAATATCCCTATTTAATGGAGGAATTATTAAAAAGATTGAATGATGTGCTAATTCTTTTTCGGTTGCGGCAGAGATTGTTTAATGAAGTCTACTTCTAATTCAAGTCTTTTAAGTCGCTCTTCTATTTCTTCTTGCCATGAAAGACGTGGAATTTTTGAACCTTCTAATTCTATCTTATATATATTTGCTATATATATATCTTTACCCCTTCCTTTTGTCCCTTTGAGCAAACTCCCAACCAATAATCCTTTAGTTTCCTTTCTAACATCTTCATTGAAAGAAGATAGTGTATCACCAAATTTCGGAGGCAATTGAATCTTGCTCCCACTAATTTCCTTTAATCCTTCAATTGCACTTTCAATAACCTTATTTCGATCGTCTTTTTTATATATAACTTCCATGCTTAATATAATTTTTTTAAGTTTATTCATAGGAATTTTTTTATTTTTCTCATTGATAAGTTTTAATATAGTATCTATTTCTAATTTTAATTCTTCTGGAATAAAGCCCTTTGGCTTAATTTGTATAAGTTCGTTTTTTAAACTTTCGTAGTCTTTCTTATCTATGATTCTTGTAGTTGCAGGTCTATAGATATCTTTTACCTTTATTTCTGTCACTTTTCTTTTGCCCATTTCATATAAAATTCTAAGAATTGCCTCCTGAGGATTTGATACAGGAAGTTCCGTTCTAGTTTCCCAACCATGATCACATTTTAGTAGAATATTATCTGTGATTAAGTTTTTTGTATTTTTCCATAAAATTCCAATTTTCCCAGTGTTACAATTCACAGTTGCTATAAGTTCCTTATTTTTTGGATCATCTATAGCTCGGTTTATTAAATTTTTAACAAATTCTTTCTTCTCCTGATCTTCAGTATGTATATCATCCTTTAATAAGTAATCTAATCGTTTATCCAACTTTCTGAAATCTTCTACACCGTAAGGTTTCTCAGTTGGTTTATAACGAGATAAAATTATCACAGGTATATTCTTTTTATAAAGACTGTTAAGAATATCAACAGAGTTTTTTCTGATTTTTGATAAATCACGGTCTAATAGAACGAGCTTAGCATCTCCTAGATTTCTTATGAATATATTTATTTCTTCTGCTTTATTAATAACCTTCAATCTTCGTTTGCATTTAACTTCTATCAAAGGTTTTAAATAGTACTGAACATAATCGGATGTTTCTTTAAGCTCATCGTCGATAAATATGACCAATTCATTCATTAAAACTCTCCTTCTTTAATTGGTCAGCTATTTTTTTGGCTTTTGTAGTATGTTGCTCCAGAAATTCTACAAAGCCTTGAGTTTCTATTTTTTGAATTGCTTCATCGCACTCCGAGATTATTTCTGTGGATGCCTTTACCATAGACAGAATTTCTTTGACTTTTTTGTATAAATCTATAGCTATAGCCCTACCTTCTGAACCGTCCCCTAAGCGGTTAGGTATTTCGTGTCTTAAAATAAGGTCTAATATGCCCCTCCAATTACAATAAGTTTTGACAAGAAAAGATAATTTGTTCTTTGGAAATGGTTTAACTTCAAACATAGCTGTTCTTAATTCTGCGAGTGAGAATGGTATTTGAAAATATCTGTAGGATACTCTCGTTTCTTCCTTCTCAAAAACTAAGTCTCTCAAGTCTTCAGCTATATTAAGTTTATGATAACCTATTGCAATGATAGGTATATTACATTTTTGCCCAATGATCATTTTTTCCCATAATAGCGTATATTTATCTTCACGGCTTTTTACATATAAAAGTATCGTATTAAACGGCTCATCGTTATAGTTAAACAAATTATCACCGTTTAGTATGTTGTGCATATCAATATTGTTTATTACTTTTAAAGCCCTTTTAAAAGATTTATAAAGTTCTTCAGATTCTGAAATAAAAATAACTTTTTTAGATGATACAATCTTTGCGGTTTTTCTCATGGCTCTATCCCAATAAAGCTTTTTGCATTTCCTTTTTCGAGCTACCTGTCGACAATCTATCTCTGGATTTACTCTCTTTTACAGTCATTTTATTTGAATCCCATCATGGCATAAAATTCATTCAATATTTCAACTCCGCGGTAGTAAAGAAATTTCATTTCTTCATGAAATCTCTTCCCGTCGCGAAACGGAGGAGCCCCAAGGTATTGACTTGCAAGTCCTAAATAAAATCTTTTTCTCCAGTTAGTAGAATTAATTTCAATGCCTGAATCTTTATATAAATTCTGGTTTTCGTTTATATACCCTGTTATTTTTTTCAATAGAGTATCAAAACTGTCAAGATGGGGAGAACATGCATAAAAGCAAGCATTGGAGTCAAAGCCTTCATTAACATAAAAATGAGCACATCCACTTTCAGGATGTTTATTCAAATACTCAACGTGTCCTTGCCCTGAAAAAGACGAATACAATTTATAGAAATCCTGCAGATAGTCAGACTCCTTCCCTCTTGGATCAATAAATATGATATCTATATCATTTTTAGAATCTTTTTTTACAAAAATATTCTGGGCAACAATGTCACCATGTATTTGAATTTTCCTCATAGGTTCTATGTTCTCTGAACTATAATGAATTTTTATCCGTTCACATAAATATAATGCATTTGCATACGGCTTATTATTTATAACTATTTCTTTGGCGTCAGTAAGTTTCTTAAAAATAGGATTTTGTTTTGTCCAAATGCTTATTCTATTTTCAATATTGTTCACATAATCTCTCAATACTACATGTTGACAGTCTTTAAGTTTATTATTCTTTATTTGTTTTACATGATATTGAATTACGGAATTTAATATTTTCAATAAGAACTCCTCTGTATTTTTGTGAGATATGCTTTCGAAGATCAAGTCTGAGAAGTTTTGAAAAGGAATCTTTGCCATGCAATAAAAAGTTGAATTAAGAGAAGAATTTTCAAAAGTGGGGAAATATACTTTAGATAATTGAATAGTACAATCTTTATTTATTGCATTTATAAATTTTATTTCCTCTGTCAATTTTTTATCCGGGTCTCCGCTGATTTTTATGATTGAATTTGCGATTTGACCGATATTATTTTTGTGATCATTACGTAACCATAAAATTTCCTTAAGAATATTGCCCGCTAATCCACCCTTTCTGGCGCTCTTGCCACTTTCTCTGTATAGCTTTGCAACCATTTCTTTGACATTATCTTCTGTAACGAGTATTTCTTTGTCTAATTCTCCATTAATATCTGCATCACCAAAAAGCTTTGCCCACCATAAAAAGATGGTAAACTTCTGGTCTATTTTATCAAGCGATTCCGCTATATCGCTTTTTACTATTAATGGATAAGGTTTGTATTCACATGTCAAGTGTCTTGTTACACTTAGCCATGCAATTCTTTCTGCAAAATCAGTTTGATCCAGACTTTCTGCAATTTCAAGGCCGGCAGGATAACGCTCTTTATTATTAAAAATATCTAAAAGGATAGCAACACTTTGTGAATCTGCGGCATTCAGATATTTTCTATTTTCTGAAAAAATTACATCTAAAATATCTTCTTTTAAATCCAATACCCATATTTCATGAAGGCCATAAAAATGACCTTGAGAAGCGTGTAAGAAAATAATTTTAAGCGGATTGACGAGTTGACGATGGATGTCATTGAAAAGAGATATTGGTATTTTATAGCCTAATATATTCTTCCCATTTTTTGGAATAGGCTCGATCTTTTTATTCTCCTTAATATTTTTATTTTCACAAATATCCCTGAACAACTCATCATCAATTATTATGAGTTTCCGATTTTTGATTTTCTGTTTTTGGTCATTAGCCATCTATTTATCTCCTTTACCAGCATAATTTATTTTACTGTGGCCTGGAACCGGTTTATAAGTCCATCGAATATTTCTTTGAGCCCTTCGGAGTTTTGTATAAGAAAGTCCCGGCAAGACAACCAGTTTATGATTCGCATCTAAAATATTTTCACTCTTCCACTCTTTTACATCCAGAAAAGGAAAATATTTGTGATGAGATTTCATAAAAGTTTTGAAAATTAAAGGATGGTCTTTCTCTATATCTTCATCTAATGAAAGGAACACACAAGTGCCTCTGTATCTTACTTTACACCTGATTTCATAAAGCAACTTTAACCATAAAGAAGACTGCTGATAAAACGCAAGTATTACAAGATTGCTGTTTCTTAACTGTGGTATTATGGCATTAATTATAAGGTCTTTATCTTTAAAGACTTCTACATTGCAGGAAGATACATAGGCAAAAAATCGTTTTAAAGCAAGTGCAACAGAAATTGAATCTGATACTATTAAAACTGTATTGGAATTCATTCTTAACCTTCTATCTGATGATAATTCTTCAGAATTTCCCTTATCTCTTTTCTTTGTTTCTTGAATTCCTCTATTGCCCAGTCCTCAACACTGTTGTGCTCATCTAAATAATCACCTATAAGCCAGGACCGGAACTTATCAACACGATGCATATATTCTGCATCACTTTCATTTTTCTTTGGGTGTATTAAATCCCAAGCGCCATCAGTCTGCATTTCTATGTCATTGGGATACTGTTCGCAAAGTCTTGCTCTCAGCAAATAATAATAGTTTGGAGGTTTTATTTTTATTTTGAAATGCCCTATTTCGTGGAGAAGTGTCAAGAAATACTGTTCGCCTTCTTTAAGTTTTATTTTTCTGTGTTTATATATTGTTGATCCTCTGCCTATTTGAATATTGTCATGACCAACTAAAGACATATCTGGTTTTAAGTAAATTGTATTTTCATTGTAAGCAGCTAATCCAAAATATTTCATCTTCTTCCACCTAACAACAGGTGGATTACTTTTAAAATATAATTTCACAAATTCCTGTAAATCTTTGAGCTTTGGTTTAATCATTTTATTCTTTACACGCCTCTTCACCCCTAAGGCATGAAGCAAGGGCGCAATACCAGTCGTGGAAGGTGTTAATATCCTTATTATTTATTTTCCAGTTTTTAAACGGATTACAAAGGTAGTCTGTTACATCCTTTATATCCTTACCATCATTTTTACTGGTATCGAGGAACTCAAGGAATTTGTAGATTGGAGATTCTTTTGGGCTTCCATTATTAAGACCTGCAAGTTTTCTAAGATTAGGGTCAGGATTATCTATTGGAGTGAGTTTTTTTGCTTCCTCTGAAGGCTTCCAGTTGCCATCTTCGGGAGGCTTTTCCCCAATGAGATACCATAAATCATAGAGTTTCTGACGATAATGATTATCACCCTTACGGCTTTGAAACATTCCTTCAATATCTTTATTACTATGTAAATATTTTCTTACTTTTTCTTCATCTTTTTGAATTATCTCTAATGCCTGCATGTCGATGTCGAGGGGAAGGAAGAGGCGGAGGATTTCATTTACTTTTTTTTTCTCATTGGTTTTAACACAATGGTCCCAGAGGTTGTCGAATGCTTCCTCCCAAGAAGTGTTATTTAGCTTTAGAACAAGGGATACAACAAATTTATATAGTTCCTTATCAAAACCTTCTGAGCTATATTTAAACACATGAATTTTTTGCTCATTTTTAAATTTATTGTTCACATACCCATAAACTTTGTCTCCATGAATGACAATACAAAATTCTGTATCGTTTTGATTCTTCAAATTATTAACTTTCCCTTCAATATTATTATCTATATTATTATCTATTACCCAGTACACTATTTTGTCATTGTTAGATTTAATAGTTTCGGCTTGAGGACCTTGACCACCTAATCTATTATGGTCATAGACTATAATTATCCTTTTTGCACTCATAATGCTCTCCTGTTTAATCTCATTAAAAATTTTATCATGCTATATTTTGAGATTCTATCCCCCATAATCCAGTCTTCAAGCAATGAAAAAGGAATAAATTTTTCTGTTGATGGAAGCCCGGGTGGGATGCCACGCCCAGAGGTTATAACTATATAAGGAGCAAATTTTCTCAGTTTATCTAAAAATTCTTCAATATTTGAAACCTTTAAAAAGTCTTCTATAATGCCTTGGTGAATAATGATAATGTTTGGATTAAGTTCTTCAATTTCAACTTCATTTTCTTCATTCTTTTTCAGGATAGAGTTTATCAAATTACCATTCTTATTCCCTTCCTGTTGAACCACAATCT
>FWPV01009301.1_pt1 | contig 16094 bp, 17 predicted proteins | sample 2228371 | NCBI WGS metagenome assembly FWPV01 (sample SAMEA103939776, study PRJEB20133) | metagenome | reverse complement strand
CAACCACTATTTCGGGAACAGAACCGCGGCGAAAAGCAATTACCGGCGTACCGCAAGCCATTGCCTCAATCATTACTAAACCGAATGGCTCTTCCCATCTAATGGGAACAAGAAGTGCCTTTGCTTTTCGGTAATAGCGAAAAAGATTTTGATAAGGAACATAACCCAAATACTGAATTTTTTTATTTAGATACGGGACAATTTTTTTCTGCCAGTAATTTCCGGTAACCGGTGGCCCAATAATTAAAAGCTTTTCTCCTGTTCGACGCGCCACCTGAACTGCCTCGGCAACACCCTTTTCGGGATTAATTCTTCCTACGAACAATAAATAATCTTCATGTTTTGAAGAAAAAGGAAAAAGTTTTAAATCAATACCATTATAAATGGTTGCTAAATAATTTAAGTTCGGAGCAGGCTTTCTTTGGGCATCGCTAATTGAAACATAATATTGGTTAGGAGAAGAAAACATTTGAAAAACTTTTGCACGCCAAGGGTAAATGGGGTCATGAAGAGTATAGACTGTAGGAATTTTAAAATGAGAAAGCGCAAGAGGAAGTGCCCTATCAACGGGATGAATATGCAAAATATCATACTTGCCTTGTTCTACCTTTTTGAACATCTGGGCAATAAGATATTGGTCCCAAAGGTTAAAAATTTTTGCCGCCTCCCCCTCTCCAACCTTTTCTCCTTTTAAAACTTCATCTCCGCCATCATGTTTTAAGGGATTGAGTCCGCAGGAAATAATTTTTGAAGCTTTTACCCTTGAACCAATGGGTGCATAAAAATCAACCCGATGCCCCCTTTTGATCAGTCCCTCGCTAATCCATTTAGCAATATCCATTGGCGCATAAATAATGCCTTTAGGCGGCGGCGTGGTAAAATGTCCAGTGACCATTGTGGCAATACGCATCTTTTTCATTTTTTTAAAATAAAGTTTAATAATGCTCCGCTTGCCCACGCCTGAGGCGAGCAAGCAATGGGAATTTCCTTTAATTTACCCTTTTCTACCGTATAAAGCTCGGGAATTTTCCCCAGTCTTTTATAAACTTTTAAGAGGGCATTCCTTATCATGTTGTATTCTTTTTGATAACCGTATTTTTTAAGCCCCTGGGCAATAATCCAATTATCATGCGGCCATATTGAACCAAGATGGTAGCTCATCGGATCAAAATCGGAATTTGATTCAGTGTGGGTACGAATACCGTAAGACGTCCACATATCTTTCTGAAAAAGACGCTTGATAATTGATTCTATTTTGTGCTTTTCTCTATCGAGAATTCCGCTAAAAAGTAAGTGACCGGGATTGGAGGAAATTCTACTATCGGGAAACTTTGACTCCGAAAGGCCAATGGCGAAAAACTGTTTTTTTCTGAGCCAAAATTCTTTTAAACAGTTTCTTTTTAATTTTTCGCTACGATTAGCAAGCTCTTTTGCTAATTTATTTTCTTTTAAACAAAAGGCAAGTTCTGCGGCAATTTTTAAAGCAGCATAATAATATCCCTGAACCTCAATAAGTTCAATCGGTGGCTTTAATCCCAAATGGTTCATGCGACTATCCTTCCAGCCCTGATGAACCAACCCTACGGGGTTTTTACTTTGGTATTCTAAAAGCAAATCTCCGTCAAAATCACCAAATTTTTCACACCACCTTAATGCGGATATTATTGCCGGCCAATGCCGCCTAAGCCATTTGATATCGGCAGTTTTTTTATAATACAACCCGCAAAGATAAATAAAAAGCGGAGTTGAATCAACGGAACCATAATAAGGCAATGGCCAAGGAAGCTGTTTATACGCCGACGGATTAGGATGCCATTCGTGAAGAATTTTTCCCGGTTCTTCTTCACTTAAATTATTTATTGCTTTTCCTTGTAGTTTTGTTAAAATCTCGATTGTTTTTTCGGCAATTGTTGGGTCATAATCAATTAATTGCCAAGAAACAATGCAAGAATCCCTACCAAAAAGTGCGGGAAATCTAGGAAGACCGGCCCGAATATAACCAAATTTCGGCTCGCGTAAAATTCGAATATCTTCTTCGAGTCTTTTTTTAATTGTTTTAAGGGTTATTTTTTTCTGCGACATAAACGGTAATAAAGGTTTTCATAATCTTTTATCATTCTTTCCTTGCTAAATTTTTGCTCAATTTTTTTTCTGACTAAACGTCTATCAATCTGGTCAATTTTTTTCATTGCCGCGATTAGGGCGCTCAGTCTACTTTCAACCACATAGCCGGTCTTTCCGTTTTCAATTAATTCCGGCATTGAACCGCGACGATAGGCAATCACCGGCGTACCGCAAGCCATTGCCTCGGTCACAACCAAACCAAATGGCTCCTCCCATTCAATGGGGTACAAACAGGCCTTTGCCGAACCGTAAAAATCTGATAATTGTTTTTGAGATAACTCACCCACATAACGTATCTTTTTATTTAAATGCGGCTTGATGCGAGTTTTAAAATATTCTCGCTGTGTGGGATCAATTCTTCCGGCAAGTAATAATTTGGCCCCCGTCATCTCTGCGGCAGCAATGGCGTTTTCTATGCCCTTATGCTTGTTGACTCTAGCAATCCAGATAAAATGATCACCTCCTCGAGGATTAAATTTAAAATCTCTTAAATCAATGCCATTATAAATAATTTTTGCCTTTGGCAATTTAACCATTGCCTGTTTTAGGGCAGATTTGCTAATCATAACAATGTTTGTCCTTTTTGCCTCTTGAGAAAAGAGTTTCAAACGGTCATCTTTAGTAGCATCGGCATTGGTTCGATATAAAGGATTGTGCATTGTGTGTAAAACCGGAACCCTAGTAAGCCCCTGAAAAAATAATCCCCACAAATCAAGATGGCAGTGAATAATGTCAAATTTTCCATAATTAGCCATCTCAAAAGCCATAGATAAATTTCTTAAATTCCAAATCGGATTTGACCAAGGAATGTTGGCCTCTAATAGAGGTTTATCAAAAACCGAAATTAGTTTTGCTTTAGTTTTTGAACCCGGAGCAGCAAAAAGGGTAACCTGATGACCCCGCTCCACCAAACCGTCACATAATAGAGCAACGATTCTTTCGATGCCGCCGTATTTTAGCGGGGGTACGGTAATCCATAATGGCGCAATTTGCGCAATGCGTAATTTTTTATTTGTTAAGAATTTTTTCATAAATTTTTTCGTAACGATTAACCATTAAATCAAGGGTGAATTTATCTTCAACTAATTTTCTGCAATCTCTTCGATTTATTTCAGAAATTTTCTTCATCGCCTTAACCATTTCGTTAACATTATCAACAATAAATCCCGTTTTTTTATCAACCACTATTTCGGGAACAGAACCGCGGCGAAAAGCAATTACCGGCGTACCGCAAGCCATTGCCTCAATCATTACTAAACCGAATGGCTCCCTTCTTTCAATTGGAAATAAAAGCGCTTTTGCCCCTTTTAAAATCCTTACCTTTTCTTTAAAATCAACCTGACCAATAAAATTGATTCCGGCCTCATTCAATGCCGGCTGAACGGTATACATAAAATAATTCCATTCTTCTGCGCCGACAATATTTCCGGCAATAATTAGTTTTTCACCAGCTTCTTTTGCCGCCTGAATTGCATTAGTTATCCCCTTCTCTTTATTAATTCTTCCCAAATAAACAAAATAATCTCCTGTTTGGAGATTAAAATCATAAAGCATTGGGTCAATTCCATTATAAACCACATCAATTACTGGAACCCCCTGACTTTCTGCGTCTTCTTTTGCATCGTAGGAAAGCGCGCAGTTATAAATCTGGGGAAAGAGGCGTATTGATTCGCTGTAATTGGCATCAAGGGGTCGATGAATGGTGTTAAGCATTGGCGGAATTCTGTCGCAAAAAAGTAAAGGAAACGGGAAAAAACTAAAATGATTATGGATAATATCGAAATTATAAATTTGTTCTTTTAAAAGTTTTAAAAGTTTAATTATGGCAGCATGGGGGCTTCGCAAATCCCTTTGTAGCCATATTCCTTTTTCAATTGGAGCAACTAACTTTGCCGAGGTTTTTGAATCACCGGAAGCAAAAAGTGCAATTTTATGGTTTCTTTTAATTAGTTCTTCTGTTAAATTATAAAGCATTAACTCAATGCCGCCATAAGTTCGCGGGGGTACGGGAATCCACAGCGGTGCGATTTGAGCAATCCGCAATTCTTTTTTTATCATACTTAAATTATACCATAATATTTTGACTCTTCATACAGCTTATTAACGGTTAAAATTCTCTTGATTAAAAAAATTTTTTTAGATATAATTTAAACTATTCCGCAGTAGCTCAGTGGTACCTGCCTGCCGGCAGGCAGGGAGCAGTTCGCTTTTATCGGAATGTGCTATGAAAAATTATTTTGTATACGCAATAAAAAGCGAAAAAGACGGCAGAATATAATGTCGGCATAAGTAGCAATCCAGAAAGTAGGATTAAAGAACACAATAGCGGGGAGACAAAATCAACAAAGTCTTATAGGCCATGGAGAATTATTTATAAAAAACTTATTGGAGCGAGAATTAACGCTCGCGAAGAAGAAAAGAGATTAAAATCGGGGTACGGTAAAGAATTTTTGAGGTCGTTAAAATAAAAATATTATTCCGCAGTAGCTCAGTGGTAGAGCAGCTCGCTGTTAACGAGTTGGTCGTAGGATTTTGTCCAATATATGGAGCAAACCAAAAAAAACAGCCGCACGGCTGTTTTTTTGGTTGACTTAAGTTCTTTAAGGTTAGCTTAAATATTTTCTTCCTTTCAATTTCTCCGGAAAATATTCTTGTTCTTCCTTATAATTGTAGTCAGGAGAATATTTATAGCCCTTGCCATATCCTAATTCTTTCATCAGTTTTGTTGGCGCATTTCTGAGGTGCATCGGTACGGGTAAATTTCCGTATTTTTTAACATCTTCAATCGCTTTTTCGTAAGCAACATACAAGTCATTAGATTTTTTGCATTTTGCCATATAAACTACTACCTGTGCAAGAATTACCCCGCATTCTGGCATACCGATATAATGACAAGCATCATAAGCGGCGGTTGCCTGCTCTAGTGCGCGCGAATTCGCCAAACCAACATCTTCGGAGGCAAAACGAATCAATCTGCGAGCAATATATAACGGATCCTCTCCTCCTTCAAGCATTCTTGCCAACCAATAAAGCGCTGCATCAGCATCAGAACCGCGCATTGATTTATGCAATGCGGAAATAATATTGTAATGTTCTTCCCCGCCTTTATCGTAAAGTAAGTGCGATTTTTGGAACGATTCTTTAATTATTTCCGGAGTAATATTTTTGGATAAAGAAGCGGCGTATTCCAGGGCATTTAATACTGAACGAGCGTCCCCGTTTGCCATATGTGCCAAAAATTCTATGGTGTTTTTGTTGATTTTAAGATTTAATTTTCCCAAACCATTTTCTTTGTCACGAACCGCCTTAGCAATAATTTTGATTAAATTTTCTTCGCTTAATCTCTTAAGCACAAAAACCCGACACCGGGAAAGTAAAGAACCGATAACTTCAAAGCTTGGATTTTCCGTAGTTGCACCAATTAATACAATCAATCCTTTTTCAACATGAGGAAGTAGGGCATCTTGTTGGGCCTTATTCCAGCGATGAATTTCATCAATAAATAAAATTGTTCTTTTGCCGAATCTTTGGTTTTGTTCCGCAATCTCAATAATTTTTTTTAAATCGTCCAATCCGCTATTTACTGCACTGAGCCGTTTAAATTCCGATTTTGTTTTCTTGGCAATAATGTAAGCAAGGGTAGTTTTCCCGCTTCCCGGAGGTCCCCAAAAAATCATTGACGGTAATTGGTCAAGTTCAATGGCCTTTGTTAAAAGTTTCCCCTTGCCGAGAATTTCTTCTTGACCAAGAAAATCTTCCAGTTTTTCCGGCCGCATCCTGTCGGCCAGAGGAGTAAGAAATTTTTGAATTGTTCTATTTTTAGGCATCCTCCCTTGACTTTATATTTTTAAAATGATAAGTATTTATTATGCTCTTTTAATGCTCATTTGAAAGCGTTGCGGAGTAATCCGCATTGCCCCGGAGAGGACTGTTTATCCTCTCCCTTTTTTATTCCCTTTAAGAAATTTTCTTTTAAGTTCAAGAAAATAATTATTCTTAATAGCTTTTCTAATCTCTCGCATAATTTCGAGGATAAAAAATAAATTGTGTATCGTGGCTAAGCGGTGAGCCAAAATTTCTTCAGCTCTGAAAAGATGATGTAAATATGCTCGACTAAAATTTCTGCAAGTATAGCAACCGCAGTTTTCTTCAATCGACCTTTTATCTTCTTTAAATATTGATTTCAAAATATTCAACCTGCCGGCTCTTGTCAGCAATGTTCCGTTTCTTGCCATTCTAGTGGGGGCAACGCAATCGAATAAATCAACTCCCCTTTCAATACCGTTAAACAAATCTTCAATCTCTCCTATTCCGAGAAGATGTCGCGGCTTGTTTTCATTAAGAAGCGGAATCGTCCACTCCAAAATATTGTACATATCTTTTTTAGATTTTCCCAATGAACCGCCGATCCCAAAACCATCAAAGGGCAAAGAATTTATGAATTTAGCGCTCTCTTCTCTTAGGTCGCGGTATTCGCCGCCCTGAACAATGCCAAACAGCGCCTGATCCTTTCTTTTTTTTACCTTTAAACATATTTCTGCCCATTTGTGCGTTCTTTTCAAAGCAACCCCGGTATATTGTTTACTCGATAAAGGAGATGTACATTCATCAAGGGCAAAGATTATATCTGCTCCAAGATTTTCTTGAATCGCAATTGATTTTTCGGGTGTCAAACGGTGCGTCTTGCCGTCAAGATGAGATTTAAAGGTTACCCCATCGCTATCAACGCGGGAAAATCTTTCCTTGTTTCTGTTTACGCTCCTAAAATTTTTCGTTTCTTCGGGAAAAATATTGGCGATTTTTCCCACTCCATGGATTAAACCAAGTCCTAAGCTAAATACTTGGAATCCGCCGCTATCGGTGATTATTGGCCCGTCCCAATGCATAAAGCTGTGCAAGCCGCCCATTTTTTTTATTATTTCATCTCCGGGCCTTAAAAAAAGATGATAAGTATTGGCAAGAATAACCTCGGCTCCGATTTGCTTTAGTTCTTCCGGAGAAAGGCTTTTTACCGTTGCTTGAGTTCCGACTGCAACGAATGCCGGGGTATTAATTTTCCCGTGCGGAGTAGTAATTTCACCTAAACGGGCAAACGAACCCTTGTCTTTTTTAATGACTTTAAAAGAAAATTTCATTTTAATAAAAAATTGTTTTGGTAAGGTGATGAGGCTTTAAATTAAGGTTGCCAAACTTGGAAAGATTCCATAAAACCCAATCTATTTCAATGCTTTTTAAATTAACTCCTCGCTTTTTTAGCGCTTCTTTAATAAATTCTCCTGCCCAAATTGTATTGGCGCGAATTTCTACCTCTTCTTTAGAACCGGAAGCAATTAAGATTTTACTGTCAATTTTTTCTCCCAGTTCTTTACGGTATTCCAGTATTCCGTAGCCTCTTAAAATTTGAGGAATTTTATAATCGGCAAAAACCGTAATTTTATCTAAATTTTTCAAATTCCCCCATTTTCTACCCCCAAAAGAACAAAAAATATCTCCTACCAAAATCTGAGCGCGCTTATAAAAGGCAATTTTCCTACCCCCATATTCTGCTTCATCTTTAAAAGATGGGAAATTATCAATTAATTCTGATAAAATTTTCAAGGAATCGTAATTGCACTTTTCAATCAGATAAGTAAAATTTCCGCCGTATTTACTTTCTAAGATCCGATAATTTTCCCGCAAAATATTAAATCTTTCTTTTATAAGGGGGATTTCATTCTCTCCTCTAAATATTTCTTTAAAATCAGAAAATTTTATTTTTCTTACAGAAAAATTTTTTCCTCTTTCAAAAACTCTTTTCAGGGCTAAGGCTAAAGCATTATAACCGCTAATTTTAACTCCGTTATCATCTATCTTCCATTTATCATTTTCTTCTTTTGCCCAAAAACAAAAATTAATAGAGTCCAAAATAAACAAATATTCGCAGGTTTTCTCGGTGTTGTCAAAAAAGTGATAACGTAAGTCCCATTTGGGAATATTGATTTTTTGCCTTGACCAAACTTCTGCTAATTCGTTTATTTTTTCTCTATTAATGGCAACCGACCAACTGTTTTTTACTACATATTTGGTGGTCTTTAGAACATCAAGCATTTTTAATACTCGGAAAGTTTCTTAATATTGTGATGCTCGCGAATTTTCTGCAATGCCTTGGCTTCAATTTGACGGATTCTCTCGCGGGTAACCCTAAATTCTTTACCCACTTCTTCGAGGGTATGGGTCACGCCATCGCTTAAACCAAAACGCATATCAATAATTTTTCTTTCCCGCGAACTTAAATCATTTAAAATTTCTATTAACCAATCCTTCAACAATCTTTTTGCGGCAATTTGACTGGGAGTAACCGTTTTCTCGTCTTCAATAAATTCGCCAAGCACGCTATCTTCTTCGTCTTCTCCAACCGGAGATTCAAGAGAAACGGTATCTTGAGAAATTTTTTGGATATAACGTACCTTACCGACATCAACCCCCATTTCTGCAGCAATTTCTTCGGGCATCGGCTCCCGACCCAAGTCTTGAAGCAATCTTCTTTTTACTTGAGTATATTTTGAAATTGTTTCTACCATATGTACCGGAATTCTGATGGTTCTGGACTGGTCAGCCAAAGCGCGCGTAATTGCCTGCCTTATCCACCAAGTTGCATAGGTAGAAAATTTATATCCGCGATGGTAATCAAATTTATCCGCGGCCCTAAACAAGCCGATATTTCCCTCCTGAATTAAATCAAGAAGCGTCAGATTGGGACTTCTGCCGACGTAACGTTTGGCAATACTAACCACCAAACGCAAGTTAGATTTGATTAACCTTTCTCTGGCTTCTTCGTCTCCCCTTTCAATCCTCTTTGCCAATTCAATTTCTTCTTCCGATGACAAAAGTTCGGTCTTCCCGATTTCTTTTAAGTACATCTGAACCGAATCAATGTCTTCAAGTTCGGCAAGAAGCTTTTTTAAACTTTTATGGGGTCTCTCTCCGTTCTCTTTGCTGAAAGCATCAATGTAATCTTTCTTCTCCAAAATTTTTACATGCGCCTTTCTTAATTCATCATAAAGCGTCTCCAGGCCCTCAATGTCTTCCTCTAATCTGGGAATTTCTTTAATAATTTCTTGTTCGGTTAAAAATCCTCTTCCTCTACTTTTTTCAATTAAAGATTGAATAATTTCAGGAGTGATTTTGGTTTTTTTGCGACGTCGTAATAAAGGTTTTCCCTTTTTCAAATTTTTGCTTTTTATGAATATTTTTTTCTTTCTTTTTTTAGCTGATTTGCTACCCCTCCGAACCGCCTTTCTTAACTTTGTTCCTTTTTTCCTTACAACTTTCTTTATTTTCCCTTTTTTAATAAACCTTTTCTTTTTCATAAATTTTAAAAATTAACAACCCGACTATTGGGCGGTTAATTTATTTAATGCTTGGGTTAATTTTAGAAACTTTTCTTTTAAATCATTAATTCTTGCTTTATCCTTTAATTCTTCTGCTTCCTTAATTTCCAAATTAAATTGAATCATTTTCTGCCTCAAGTCATAAATTTTAATTTCCTTAATCGCGCATCTTATCTCGTTTAAAACATCTTTTTCTTCCAATCCGCAGTACTCTGCCTGAAAAATCAGATAATTAATTAAATAGATTTCATCGTCGCTAAACTCTTTATAAAATTCTTTTAAGTCTAATTTATCCTCTTTTAAATTTTTAAGCTTTAGAAATATCTTCTTTATTTCGGGTGTGCTGATGATATTTGGATCAAGCTCTTCTTTAATAACCTCAAAATATTGATGATATTTTAAAATTAATCCCAAAAGATGTTCTTCTAATCGTTTAATTCTTGAAACTTGTTTTGTTTGCGGCGGAAGCTCGTTTTCCATAACCCCGTTTTCTCTTGCTTTTATCTTTTGAAGCGCTTCCATTAATTTTTTTTCGTCAACTTTAAGGCGACTTGCCAAAACCTGAAGCCAATGAGCCTGTTCAATGACATTTGAAATGCTTTTTATCGGATAAAGTAATTCTTTGGCAATTTCCCTTTTATCTTCAAGGGTTAACTGGGGACGTTTGTTAAAAGCATTTTCAAAATAAAAATCCATTATTGGTTTTGTGTTCGCTAAAATTTTTTCCCATTCCCGGGGATCGTTTTTTATAATTTCGGCAGGATCTTTGTCTTTTTCCGGCAAAATTGCAATCTTCACATTAAACTCCATTTGTTGCGCAGGCGCAATTGCTCTTTTGGTAGCATTTTCGCCGCCGGTATCGGCGTCAAAAGAAAAAACAAGGTTCTCGGCATATCTTTTTAAAATCTGTAAATGCTCTAAAGTAAGAGCACTACCCGAAGTGGCAATAACATTGCCGGTTCCTGCCTGATGGGCCATAATCAGATCAAATTGCCCCTCAACTATAATACATTCGTTTTTCTTTCTTATTTCGGTTTTCGCCTTATCTAAACCGTAAATTATTCTGCTTTTGTTAAAAATTAAGGTATCGGGAGTATTTACATACTTAGCAGCCCCTTCTTTTTCACCAAAAATCCTTCCCGAGAAACCAACAATTTGCCCGTTTAAATCACAAATCGGAAACATAATTCTATTTCTGAAGCGGTCATAATGAGTTCGGGATTGTGGGGACGAAGCCTGAACTTCTTTTTCTTTTTTAACCGCAAAACCGGCTTTCTCTATTTCTTTTATCTTATAGCCCAATTCTGTGAGATGGTTTAAAAGCGCATCCCAAGAATTCGGAGCAAATCCGATTTTAAAATTCTTGATTGTTTCCGGCTTTAAACCTCTTTTTATAAGATAATCCAAAACCGGTTTATTTTTCATTAGCTCCTTTTGGAAAAATTCTCCCGCTTCATTGCAAATCTCGTACAAAACCGTTCTTTGACTGCGTAGTTGCGGATCTTCGCGTCTTAAAGGTACTCCTGCTTTTTGCGCTAAGATACGCAAAGCATCAACGAATTCAATCCCTTCAATTTTCTGCACAAATGAAAAAATATCTCCACCATTTTGACAAGAAAAACAATGCCAGATTTGCTTTGAGGGAGAGACAAAAAAAGAAGGATTTTTTTCCTTATGGAACGGACAAAGCGCCTTATAATCCTTCCCGGCTTTTTTCAATTTCACATAGCCGCCAATAACTTCAACAATATCCAGTCTGTTTTTAATTTCTTCAACTGGGGTCATAAATTTATTTTATTAAAAAATTTAATTGCTGTAAACCCTGCGGTAGAGTCTAGAAAAATAAAAAACCGGAGGGAGTGGGCCTCCGGCTGAATGTCATCAGAAATTGCGGTATTCGGGCAGCACCCCGCCCTTAAGGGCATTGATGTCGCAACCAACCTCGGCTAAAAGGATAGCTTGCCTTTCCCGCTTGGTGCCAAACTTGGACTCGTTACGCAGCCACAACTCGGGATGCGTTTCCTTGTTCGGCGCTTCGTAGCGCTGGATGCCCCCGCCTTGCGGGAGGATCGGCGCGATACACGGACCGAACGTCTCGAACAGTCGCGCCAGAGGCAGCACTTCTTCAACACCGGCGAGAGAATAAAAAAAGTGAATGGTTTCTAACCATTCACCTCAATCTCGATTATCCCAACATTATCCCAAAACCACCTTGATCCGGGCCAAAGCAGCGAGCGCTAGAACATCGGCCGTAAGCAGAACCGCTTTTTTCCAGCGAAAAAACCGTAGTTCGCTGGCCATCTTAAAACCAGGGAAAAGTGCGGTGTCCTTTATCCTGAAACTTTCACCATCGTCGGGTTCTAGGTCGGTTTCAGAAACACGGTACATAAATGCATGAACACCCTGCCCCTTCACGGGATCTGCAACAAAAAACATACGACTTGAATTGATGGGAGGACCAGGCATCTCAACAGAACGCATGACTTCAAGAAAACCGGAAGCAGATTTTGCTTCCGGGGGTTTGCTTTTACAGATGATAAATATAATATATCTCAAAAAGACTACTAATGGTATGTACTTGATATTTTGTTAAAAATGCCAGCACCCTTTTCTTTCGCGAAACCCTATTCAAACAGCCATCATTTCGAAATTCAAAATAAACTCCTTCTTTGCTGAACCTCAATCCAACTTCTTTTTCTCTTACTTTTAAAGAGGTATTTCTTTTTATCTTACCATCCGGTCGGATTATGACCAATTCTTCCATTTGTTCTTTTGTGGGAAACTTCATCCTTTCCTCCTTTTATTTAAATTTATCTTTAAGATATCAAAAACTGATGTTTTTGTCAATAATAATTAATTTCGGTAATTTATTTTTACGCCTTCAGATTTTAGAATTTTAATTTTCTTTTTAATGCCCCACCTATAACCGCCGATTCCGTATGAACCAACAACGCGATGACACGGCAGACCCTTAATATTGTGGCGACTCATAATTTTTCCCACTGCCCGAGATGCCTTCGGATTCCCGGCCCTTTCTGCAACTTCTTTGTAGGTTAAAACTTTTCCTTTGGGAATTTTTGCTACAATCCGGTATACTTTTTCGGAAAAATTTGGCATAGGACTTAATTATAATTTAATCGCTTGGTTCTTACAAATAAAATAAAAAACGGCCGCATTAAATGCGGCCGTCAGGTTTTGTTACTTCAATAGCCCATCCATTCCGTTTGGAGCCGTACCATTTTTTTCTTAAAAAAGATAATTTCATCCAATATGGCTTTTTCTTTGCGCTATCAAGAATTAAGGCTCTACCATCTCTTATTTCTCCAACTACCACATAGTGGTCTCCCGGCGGTTCATAATACAGAATAGATCGCGGTTTAAGATTACGAATACTGATTCTTTTTGACTTTACTATTAAACCCTCCTTGCGCAACTCATACATAATTCTTTTCGGCGATGTTCCGCGCATGGGAGAAATGGAAAAAATAACCCCCGGTTTTTTAAGCATCTTCAAAATGGTATTAACTACGCAAACCCCACAGCATGGCCCGATTTGTTTAAAAAAGAACTGATTATATTCATCCAATTTACCCTCCTTTTTGGATTCTATTTAAAGTATATGTTTTAAAAACTTCCGCCTCGCCCGAAAGCGGAAGCGAAAAGGACGATTTCAAGTTTTTCTAAAATACCAAACAAACAAAATTATAATCACCGCAAGCAAAATCAGCCACGAATAAATAGTCCAATTAATCAAAGCGGTAAATAGCAGCATTATTACCGAAATGGCAATTAAAATTTGGTCCTTTTTAATTTTGTTCATATCTTTGGCGGCAAATTCTTTTTTTAATCAAATTATCTTCTCTCTATGTTCAAAACACAAATCTAATTTAGCTGGTAACACCCTGAAACCCGTTCCGTGATCGTGGGGTCTGCCATCAGAATATTGGCCAATTCTTATATCTACTAAAATTGTTCCTTCTTTGAGTAAGCGGACAAAATTTTCAAAATCAAAACCGATATAAACATTATTCTGGCAGAGGGAGTCCAATTTTTTGTAAAGGTAAATACTGAAAATAATACTGACACCCCACGGAAATTACATAATCTAAAACATCTTTATATTCTGATTTTCTAAACCAGTCACTTAAAATATAAATGAATTCAACCTCTATATTAAGCGGTGCCATTAACTTTTTGTATTGTTTTTTCTTAAAATCACAGGTTTGCAGTTCTCGCTTTAAGATATTTTTATTTTTCTGGCGGTTCTTCTTCATCTGGTTCTATATCAGTAATATAAACAGTACCATTTTTTAGAATTGGTTTTACTACCGGAATACAATCAGCCATTTCAACATTAACTTCATTAGAATTATCAACTTTCCTAGAAATTTTAATTAATTCATTTATAAAATCCTTTAATTTCATAAAATTTTAATTTTAAATAAGTTTATAAACGCCTCTATTGCTAAATATTAAATATCCTTTATCTCTTAGAATCTGAAGCTGTTGACGAATTTTCTCTTTAATGTGTTTATTATGTGGATGAATTAAACTTAATTCTTTTTCAAATTTATACATATCTTCAAGTGAAAATTGTTGTTTACCTAATTTTTCAATACAACGCATAATATCAAGAAGCCAGCCTCGAGCAGATATTTCTTTTTCTTCTTTCAAAAATAATGTTCTTTTCCATTCTGCAAGTACTTTTTCTTTTGAAATAATATTTCGTTCCTTAACAATAAATATCTTTCCTGTATTTGGAATTTTATCTAATATAATGTTAGACCCTATCCATCCCGCACGTCGAGCATTTATAGTAAGTGGTTTGCGTTTTTCTATAATTTCAGGTACAAAAAAATATTTTGGTATTACGAAAAAATTAATAACGGATAGATTTTCAAGTTTATAATTAAGAATAAATAAATTGGGATTATTATTACTCTCTAGGCGCTTTATTTTTTTATCATATGCACCATCAAGAATTTTTGTCCCAATATTATTACTTTTACTTTTTAATTCATAATCCTCTTTACAATTTTCGCAAAAAAAATCTGCAACAGGTTTATTATTAGGATATTTATCTATTTTAGTATGTCCGCAATTCGGGCAGAAAGCTGATTCTTGAACCCAATATTCGGTTAAAATACGAGCCTTCTGGGAAGCGCTTTTATATTTTGTCGCCAGTTGATTATCAAAAAATAATTTCATGATTATTCAGTTTGTTTTAAATGAAAATTAAAATCTTTTTCTAATCCATTGCTTTTGTCCCATTCTCCTTTGTTAACACTCACTCTCCTGCCAGCATGAACAGTAAAACCCCCATTTGACAGAAGATATGGTGGATCGGCAAAAATCATATCAACCGAGTCTTCGGGCATCTCAGCAAGAATATCCAGGCAGTTGGCATGATAAAGTATGAATCCTGGTTTTTCGTAATATGGCTTCAAATTCATATTTATTTACTTATTTAAATCATAGCTTTGTTTAATAAGAGAAAAAACTGCTTCAAGATCACTTTCTTTTTCAAGTTTTACTTCGTAATCGCCGTTGCCCCAATGTCCAATCGGTTTTGGTTTTGTCAAGTCGCGTGCTAAAGAGTGCGGATCATTTAGTTGTCCACTTTTAACATTGAGGTAAACTTTAATTCCTGATTGTTGTAAATGAATATCAGTAAAATTTGTTGATGTCTTATAGGCGATATACTTTGCCTTTGGTTCTTCAATTATATTTTCGTCTATGGACAAAATTTTTTCCCGCAAAGATTGAAATAAATTAATTACTCGCTCATTAAAGCCCTTTAAATGATCATCAAGAGAATAGGTCTTTTGTAGTCTTTCATTTTTCTCTTTTTCTTGTCTTATTTTCTTAATCATTCTTGACGTAGGAATTCTAACCTTTTGATAATTTTCTGGCTCAATATATAAAATATTTTCCTCATAAATACGATAACGCAAAAGTTCGACATTTATAGGTAAAATATCCGCTGTATCCAGATCAAATTTATTATAGTTTTCAGCGATACAAATAACACGAGGAGAATCCCAATCAATTTCAATATCTAAGTTCTTGTTTTGACACAAAATTTCGAAATCGGCTTTATGATCAAGAAGCCAACGCAAATATGAAAGACCTTGATTAATAACATTATCATTCTGGCTTTTCTTGTATTCGATAATACAAGGTGAACCATTTTTATCTATACCAAGAGTATCAATTCGACCACCAAAACTTGTTGAATATTCCGATGCAAGAAAAGTAATATTTAAAATTTCTTCTAAGTTTGATTCAAAAATTTTTTGAAGATTACGCTCTAAATCAAGATCGTGAGCTATTAATTTTTTCACTTTTAGATTAGTAATCTTAAATAATGCCATATTTTTACTTTATTAACTCTTCAATATTAACGCCCAAAGCCTTGGCGATTTTTGCCATTACAAAAGAAGCAATTTTTAATAACCTCTGGTTTCAATATAAATAATACCACAAGGTTGAAATAAAAAAAGCTCGCTTTTGAAAGACAGAAAATTCAATTTTGCGCCTAAAATCGGCTGGCGAGCCCTCGCAGAGGGCGAGCCAGACGGAAGATTTTCCAACTGGCGG
>FWPV01009744.1_pt1 | contig 16102 bp, 13 predicted proteins | sample 2228371 | NCBI WGS metagenome assembly FWPV01 (sample SAMEA103939776, study PRJEB20133) | metagenome | reverse complement strand
CGATTTTGTCCCGCGACCCATTCCACCCCGGGGCACTTGTGCAGAGGCCCTGGTTGGTGCAAGGAGCTGCAGGCAACACCGGAAGACCAGAGCCCGGCGGCAAGCCGCCGGGGAGCGGCAGGGCTTGCATGGCGCGGTTCAGTCCGGGGTCCGCTGCGTCACGCGCCTGCGGTGCGCTCCAGTGCGGCTCCGTGGCGCGGCTCTGAAGGCGTTGCGGATGCGTTCGTCCAAGATGCATCAGGGGCTTTCCGCGGGATGCCGGGAGTGGCACAATGGGGGCGTCGGCTCCGGCCCCGTGATTGCCGGAGCCTGGCTGAGCGAGAAGGAGTTGGCATCATGGAACTGATCCCCACCCAGGAAGAAGTCGTCGCCCTGTTGCGACAGACCGGCGCGCTGCGCCACGGCCACTTCCAGTATCCGAACGGGCTGCATTCGGACATGTATCTGCAGGTGGCCATCGCCATGCGGCACTACCAGACGGCGAAGCTGCTGAGCGTCGCGCTGAGCCGCAAGCTGCGCTCGCATCCGGAGATCCGGGCAATCATTCCCGAGCTGTCGATCGTGACGCCGGCGACGGGCGGACTGCCCGTGGCCTACGGGGTCTGCGAGGCGCTTCGCGCCAAACAGGTGTACTGGGCCGAGCGGGGGGAAGAGGGCGGCCCGCTGCGATTCCGGCCTTTCCTGGAACCTGAACCTGGCGAGAAGGTTCTGCTGGTGGACGACGTACTCCGAACGGGGCGGAAGCTCACCGAGCTGCGGCGGTTGATCGAGGAAAGGGGAGCAGAGGTGGTCGGGCTGGCCGTCATCGTCTATCAGCCCAATCCCGAGACGCCCAAGTTCGAAAACCTGCCTTTCTACTATCTGGCCGAGTTGGATGCCCTGTATTTCTGGGACTCCGAGGCGGCACAGGAAAGGGCCAAGGAGATGGGGCCGCCGGAGACGGTGTGGATCTGAGCCGACCGTAACCGCACGCCGCCCAGCTGGCTCGGGGCGACGGAAGCGCCCGGGCGGCTGGGTGGAATGGAGCTGCCGGGGAGCCGCCAGCTGTTGAGGCTTTAGCGAGTCTACGACTCGCCTGAGACCAGGGCCCGGCGGAGAAGCCGCCGGGGAGCAACAGGGATTGTGAGGGTGCGGCGCAGTCGGCGACCCGCTGCAGGCGCGCTCCAGCTCGGTTCTGCAGGCGCGCGTGATCGGGTGGTGGGACACTGATCCGCCGCTTCGTTGCTGGCGAACCGAATGCTCCAGCGCGGCTCTGCAAGCGTGCCGAAGCACGGGGGCGGGGCACTGTGAGACCAGGGCCCGGCGGCAAGCCGCCGGGGAGAATCCGGATCAGGAATTGCAGGCGCGGGACCAAGATGCGCAAGGGGCGATGCCCAGTCGCAGCTCTGCATGACACGCATGCGGAGCTGGAGCGCCGCCCCGCATCCGACGCGCCAGTGCCGCCGCGTTCCGCTGCGTCGCATTCGTTGCTGGCGCACCGAATGCTCCAGCGCGGCTATGTAGCGCGGATCTGTAGCACGGGCGAGTGGGCGGGCAGCGGGGCTCGCTTCCCCGGGCGACCGGCGGCTACCAGAAGATCTTCATGGCGAACTGGAACTGGCGCGGGTCGTAGGCCGAAGTAAAGGCCAGGGGCGTCGTCGGCGAGGCGCCGGCGATGCCCTGGATGCGGGCGGGCAGGGCGTTGAGCGGCACGGCGCCGACGGTGTTGTTCACGGTGCGGAAGTTGGTCCGGTTGGCGAGATTGAAGCCTTCAGCCAGGACCTCCAGCGCCGTGTTCTCGCCGCGCATGCGGAAGCGGCGCGACAGGCGCATGTCGAACGTGAAGAAGTTCGGCCCGCGGCCGATGTTGCGGCCGGCGGGGAAGGGGCGATCGTTGGTGGCGTAGTTGTCGCCGTTGAGGTCGAGGCCGGCGAGCACATTGAAGGGGCGCCAGGAGTTGGCCATGAAGATCGGGGCCACGTTCCAGCCGCGCAGCAGGAGGTTCTGCGCCGGGGACTGGTAGAGCGCGTGCAACACGATGCGATGGGCGTGGTGGAACGCGGAAAGCGACCGCTCGCAGCGTTTGCAGAGCTGGTCCATGGGGGAGAAGTCGGAGTTGAAGTCGGTGAAGTCGTCGATGGCTTTCGACCAGGTGTAGTGGCCGGCGAGCGCGAAGTTGCGGCGCAGGCGGCGCTGCACCTGGAGAATGCCGGCGTGATAGACCGTGTTGCCGTCGTAGGTGAAGATGTTCTTCTGCAGGAGCGTGGGATTGAGGCGGGCATACTCCGGCGTGCCGTTCGGATTCGTGCGGCCGGTGTAGGCGAGGTTGCGGCCGCTGATGCGGGCGAAGCCGAGGCCGCGATTGTAGTTCCAGGCCGCGGAGACGGCCCATTCGCCGATGGCGCGCTCGATTTCGAAGCTGCCCTGCTGGGAGTAGCCCTGGCGGAGGGGGTCGGATCCGAACTCGACGCGCAGGGGAAGGCCGGGGCCGACGGGGACGCCGAACTGGCGGAGATCCTCGGCAGTAATGCCGCGGCGGCCGATGACGCCCTGCCGCAGCAGGCCCTGGTAGATGTCGGCGGAGGTGGTGGGCCGGCCGGTGGCGGGGTTGACGATGATGGGGATGCCGGTGAGCGGGACGAAGACCTGGTTGATGTAGCGGCCGCTGAGAGCGTCCGCTACGTTGGCGATCTGGAGATTGGTGGGAGCGAAATAGATGCCGTAGCCGCCGCGGAAGACGGTGCGGCCCTCCCGGCCGGGGGACCAGGCGAAGGCGAAACGCGGGGCGAAGTTGTTCGTGTCGGTGCCGAGCACGGGCTCGTTGCCTTCGAGGTCGTAGCGGAGGCCGAAGTGGAGCGTCAGGTTGCGGCGGGCGCGCCAGGCGTCCTGCGCGTACAGGCCGAAGCGCTTCGACCAGCCGGTCCAGCGGGGATCGCCGAAGCCCTGCTGGTAGAAGGTGGGCAGGCCGAGGGCGAAGGCCTGGAGCGCGCTGACGGGCTGGGCGAGCACGGGCAGGAGGGCGGACTGCCCGGAAGCCTGCAGGTACTGGCTGATCTGCTGCACGGCGGCCGCGCCGGCGGCGCCGGCGATGACGTTCTGCAGCGGGACGGCCTCCTCGATGTTGAAGCGGCCGCTGAAGAAGGTCTCGGTGTTGGCGAAGTCTCGCACGGGGTTGATGTCGACGCCGAACTTGAGGTCGTGGGAGGAGGAATGGCGATTCCAGTTCTGAATGATCTGGTAGTGGCGCTCTTCCGTGCGGGAGGGGAGGAAAATTTCGCGGCCGAAGAAGCCGAAGCCGGTGACGTTGAGTTCGGGGCCGTGGGGATCGACGGTGCGGACGGCGATGCGGTTGTAGTTGAACATGAGGCGCGTTTCGACCACCCAGGACGAGTTCAGGATGATCGAGTCGCTGAGCATGGAAGTGCCGGTTGTAGGCGACCAGGGCGCCGAACTGGTTGTTCTGGTTGTCGAGCGTGCCGAGGCTGCCGCGCCAGTAGAGGTTGTGGCGGTCGCTGAAGCGGTGGTCGATCCGGGTGGAAAACAGGTTGCTGTACTCACTGAAGGGGAAGACGCCGCTGTTGGCCTGGAAGATGCCGGTGACGAAGGGGTTGGATGCGGGCGTGAGGGCGCCGGAGAGCGCCTGGGCGAGGCCGGCCAGTTGCGACATGCCGCTCGAGCGCAGGGCGTTCAGCAGGGACTGCTGCGGGGCGGTGGGGGCGTTGAAGGCGCTGCGGTCCTGGAGGATGGGCACGAAGGTGGATTCCTGGCGGTCGAGGCGCTCGTAGGCGGAGAAGAAGAAGGTGCGGTCGCGGCGCAGGGGGCCGCCGACGGTGGCGCCAGCCTGGGAGCGGGTATAGGCGGACTTCCGGGGATCGAAGTAGTTGCGGGCCTGGATGTCGCGGTGGCGGAGGAAGCCGAAGAAGTTGCCGTGGAACCGGTTGCTGCCGCTGCGGGTGACGATGTTGACGGTGCCGCCGCTGGACCAGCCGAATTCGGCCGAGGCGGTGTTGCGGTTGATCTGGAACTCCTGGACGGCCTCCTGGCTGACGCTGAGGCGGACGCCGCCGGAGTTGATGTAGTTCTCGACTCCGTCGACGAAGAAGCCGTTGCCGCGGCCGTTGCCGCCGCCGAAGCTGATGCCGGACTGCGGGGTCTGGGCCACGCGGTAGTCGGTGCCGTCGACCAGGTCCTGGGTGGAGGCGGTGGCCGGGGAGAGCAGGGCGAAGTCGAGGTAATTGCGGCGATTGATGGGCAACTGCGTGATGCGGGCCAGATCGATGGTGGCCGCCTGCTGGGCGCGCTCGCTGTCGACGACGGGCGCTTCGGCGGTGACTTCGATGATCTGCTGCAGCCGGCCGACTTCGAGGCGCACGGGCAGGGTGAAGGTATCTCCGACGCGGACCTCGATGCCCTCGAAGATCTGCGGCGTGAAGCCAGCGGCCTCGACGCGGACGCGGTAGCGGCCGGGCGGAAGGACGGGGAACACGAACTCGCCGGATTCGTCGGATTCGGCGGTGCGCTGGATGGCGCGGTCCGGGTCGGAGGCCACGAGCTTCGCGCCGCGGATGGCGGAACCGCTGGCGTCAGCAACAGCGCCGCGGATTTCCCCGGCGTTGCTTTGCGCCTGGGGATATGCTGGAAGGCAGGCAAGGGCCGCGATGGCCAGGATCGTCAACGGCTTCATCGATTCAACTCCCCAACGCCTCTCTGACAAGGAGAGACTCTCCGGATTGTAGCAGGAGCGGGTTATGAGAGAATTAGTACTTTTTGCTCCAATTTGGCTGGCGCTGATGCTTTCGCCCGCGGGGGCTGCGCCCGCGATGAAGGCGGGTGCCGCGCGGATCGACATCACGCCGGAGGGACCCATCTGGATGTCCGGCTACGCGGCGCGCAACAAGCCGAGCGAGGGCGTGCTGACGCCGCTTTGGGCGAAGGCGCTGGCACTGGAGGATTCGAGGGGCGCGCGGGCGGTGATCGTGACGACGGATCTGATCGGCCTGCCGATGGATCTGACGGACGTGGTGGCGGCGCGGGCGATGGAGCTGTACAAGCTGGAGCGGGCGGGGCTGGTGTTCAACGCGTCGCACACGCACACCGGGCCGGTGGTGCGGGGCAACCTTTCGGTGATGGAGTCGCAGCAGTCGCCGCACCGGGAGGCGCTGGCGGCGTACCGGAAGGCGCTGGAGCAGAAGCTGGTGGGCGTGATCGGGGCGGCGCTGGCGGATCTGGCGCCGGCGGAGCTGGCGTTCGACTACGGCGAGGCGCGGTTCGGGGTGAACCGGCGGCAGTTCACGGAGAAAGGCGTCGTCATTGGCGTGAATCCGGACGGGCCGACAGACCCGCGCGTGCCGGTGCTGCGGGTGACGGCGCCGTCGGGGAAGGTGCGGGCGATCCTGTTCGGCTATGCCTGCCACAACACGACGCTGACGGCGGAGTTCTACCAGTTGAGCGGGGACTTTGCGGGCTATGCCCAGGCGGAAATCGAGCGGCAATTTCCGGGCGCGGTGGCGCTGTTCGTGCAGCTTTGCGGCGGCGATCAGAACCCGAATCCGCGGAGCCGGCTGGAATTCGCCGAACAGCATGGGCGCACGCTGGCGGCCGAGGTGGCGCGGGTGGCGCGAGGGGAGATGCGGCCGGCGGGCGGGCGGCTGCGGGCAGCGTATCAACTGGCGGCGTTGCCCTTTGCACCGCACACGCGGGAGCAGTTCGAACAGGACCTGAAGGATGCGAACGTGTTCCGGCAGCGGCGGGCGGCGCTGATGCTGAAGCTCTATGACGAGCGGCGCGAGCCGCGGCTGCTGCAGTATCCGGTGCAGGCGATCCGGCTGGAGCGGGGCTTCACGCTGATTGCGCTCGGCGGGGAGGTGGTGGTCGACTACGCGTTATGGGCCTACCGGACCTGGCCGCGGGAGCGGCTGATGGTGGCCGGGTATTCGAACGACGTGGCGTGCTACATTCCGAGCGCGCGCGTGCTGCGCGAGGGCGGCTACGAGGCGGTGGATTCGATGATTTACTACGGGCAGCCGGGGCCGTTTACCGAGGAGGCGGAGGCACGGATCCAGGAGTCGGTGCGACAGGTGATGCGGCGGGTGGGGCGGTGACTTCTGCGAAGGGGACGCCCCCGAGAGCACACCGTATCTGATTGATTCGCCTCGGCCAGCCCCCCCACAAAGCCCCGGACGCCGGGGAACGGGGAACGGGTTCGGCTTTTCCTCGTCCCGGAGTGGAACCGCTCATCGCAACAGCCTGAATTGAGTCCTTCGAACAGAGGGCTTGCGGACGAGTTGCCGCTGCTGCTAAGATGCAAGTGCGGGGTGGAGCAGCCAGGTAGCTCGTTGGGCTCATAACCCAAAGGTCGGTGGTTCAAATCCACCCCCCGCAACCAACCCTCCTGCTCCTCAACTTCCCTTCCCCTCCCGGCAGTTTCGTCATCGAGCGAAGTGTCCCGTTCTGCCGCCTCGGTGCAGGCAAGATTCTGGTTATCGGCGTGCGTGCAAGTAAGTGCCCTTTCTCCGTTGTCAGCCGGCAGCAGCGGAGCGGGGCTTGCGGCGTGCTGTACGGGCGCTATTGCAGTCCGACAAGGCTGCTGAGCCTGGCCTTGTCGACGGTGAACATGGCGCGGGTGATCGGATGGGCCAGAAGCCTGGCGGACACGGAGTGGATGCGGAGTCCGCTGGCAGGCTTTCCAAAGAAGAAAACGTCGGCGCGGTCAGGTTCTGCGTCAAACGGGCGCTGGTTGATCTCGATCGAGAAGCTGGCCTGATCGGTGTATTTTGCGTTGACCTCGGACACCAGTCTGGAACGCTGCGCGTAGAGATCGTCCAGTTGGGCTTTCGTGGCCTGTTTGTGGGCCGCCTCCAGTGCGGTCATCTCGGCATACTTGGCGTCGGCGATGGCGCGCTGGGCCTTGGCGGTCTCGTTGTCCTGCGCCCGCTGCGCCTTGCGCGAGGCGGAGCTGGCGGCGGACATTTCGGCCTGCAGCGCCTTGTATTTGGCGTCGAGATCCGGCGGGAACTGCTTGAGCGATTCGATTTTCGATTCGACTTCCTTCACGGCAGCCCACTCCGGCATCCTGGTCGGGTCGACCCGGCTGGCGCGGGCGTAGGTGCCTGTCAGGCTGATGCGGAAAGAGCCGATTGGGCTGTCCGAGCAGAGACTCGGAATCGTCATTTGAGCTGCCAGGGCCGCGACATCGGGTTTCACGAAGCCCTCCGGAGCTTCAGGGAAGGCAGCGACCATGGCGTCGAGAGCCTTCTTGTGAAAGGCGAGTTCAGCAGGGGTGGGTTTGCGGTCCTTGCCTGACGGGCAATCGGCCAGCAGGGGAGACACGACGAGTACAGCCAGGAGAATGGGTTTCATGACTCGTGAGTATACGTTAATCCCCGGTTTTCGGAAAGAGAAAAATCAGCCCTGTACGGCATACCCAGGGCCCATTACGGACAGGACGGCAGCGTGCGGACCGGGCACGGGCCAGAGCGTTACAATCCTCTGACAAAAACGACGACCGCTTCGATTTCCGCGCGCTTGTGGAACCTGCCGCGAACGAGGACTTCATGCTGGCTGAGTTCGCCGACGCGGAGCCGCTCGTAGACCTGGGCGGGCGTGAGGCGATTGCCGATGCCCGTAAGCGGCTTGACGTCGCCGCAGACCTCGAGCGAGCCGTCGTCGCCATGGCAGCGTGCGCAGGCGGAGAGGAACACGCCGCGCCCGAGCCGCCATTGATCGAGGAAGTCTTCGAGATCCTTCCCATTCAGGAGCCTGCCCGGCTCGATGCGCCGGACGATGCCGCCTGAGTCGATCAGCAGGGTTGCCGGGGCGGCGGAATCGAGCCCGGGGCGTCCGGCGTCCGATCGCGAAGGCGCGACGAGGACATCCGCATCGCGCTCTGCCAGCTTTTTCCGGGCACGTTCGATGTCCTGTCTGGGGATGGCTTCTCCCGCCCGGGGAACCAGCAGGACGGCATCGCGTTTGTGCTGGCGCAGGTGGGAGAACAGAGAGGCGGGCTTGCCGTCAGCGGTTTCCACGGCCCAATCGGGCGCGGGCGCCCCGAGGCGGACCGGCGGATCAGCCGCCGCCGCTATCAATCCGATCCATGCCAACGGCAGAGTGAGCCAACTCCGCATGACTGCCTCCCCCCTGGATTATGCCCCCGTCGCTGGCCGACGGCTATATTGATCTGGCGGGAGACTGGCTGACGTCACACCTTCTCCCCGGAAAACCGCCGTGTGTCCGTCAGTCTCCCGCTCAGTCCATCGACCCTGTCTCGACGGCAGGAGTGCCCGGCATGGCCGTCAGGGCCGCACCTCTGGAGGGAGACGACCGACGATTTCATCGAACAGCCGGCGGGCGATGGCGAGAGCCCGTTGAGCTTCTTCTGGCGGAGGATCTTCTGAATCGCCCGGATAGCGGAATTTCAGGCGTATTTTGTCAGCGGCACAGCGTCGTCAATCGCCCGGGCAAGCGCCGGTTCCAATGAAAGGCATTGCTGGCCGAGTTCTTCCAGCGCATGCGTTTTCCGAAATGGAGCGCTGTGCCAGGTCAGGAGGGCTTTCATGGCTTTCTCAGCCGCCTGTTGGGCATGAAAAGCAGCATCCGCGGTAAAGGCGGGGCGGCGCAGAGATCATGCGAACCCGCACCAAGGTCCTGGACAGCTTTCAGAAGCCAGGCCCTGGTTTCTGCGACGAGTTCCGGGTCATGCGGCATGGATCAGCCCGCCCTCCCTGAGGACCGTGGCGGGCAGCGAGCAGACGACGTGGCGGCGGCGCTCGAAGGCGGAGCGGGTCCAGACGAGGATGTCGGCGCCGATGCCGGTCCCGCGCAGGGCACGATAGCCAAGGTCGCTGTCGCGCCGTTCGGGCGGGGCGTCGTCCGGGACAATCAGCAGCAGGTCGTAGTCGCTGTCCGCGCCGGACTCGCCTCGCGCCTTTGAACCGAACAGATAAATCCGCTCGGGCTGATAGGCCTCCACAAGGCGCGCGACGATCTGATCGAGGACGGGATCTTTCGCGTTCATCGATCCATCCATGCCCCGGCTGCCAGGCGCAGCGGCAGAGCGGCGTTCTGCTGAATGGATTGTACCCGGATTGCAGACCGCGATTCGCGGGGTCCAGGAACAGTTGCTGCTGCCAGCTTCGGACGATCCAAACGCTTGACGCCGCCGGGAATCGGACGCGATAATCGCAAATGCGCGCGGTTGGACGGCCGGCAGGCCGTCCACGCAAGAGGGAACCCGGTGCAAATCCGGGACTGCCCCGCAGCGGTGAGCGGGAACGAACGCCGCACCAGAAGGCACTGGGAGCGCAGGCTCCTGGGAAGCCGCGGCCAGTAGGAACGCCGGCCTCAGCGATGAGCCGGTCCAGCCCGCAAGTCCGAAGACCTGCCGCCGCCCCCGGGCCCGAGCGCCCGGCGGAATCCACAAGCAGCTCTCGAGGGAGGAGCGAATGAAACAATTCGCTGTATTTCTGTTTTCTGCTCTCAGTGTCTTCGCGCAGGGCCAGGGCGCGGCGGGCATCGCCGGCACGGTGACGGACCCGTCGCAGGCGGCGGTGCCGCAGGCCACGGTGCGCCTGTTCACGCGCGATTCGACCATCCAGCTGGCGACTACCGCGGACGCGCAGGGACGCTTCCGGTTCGAACGGCTCGCGCCGGGCGAGTATCTGATCGAGGCGCGCACGGAGACGCTGGACCAGGCGAGCCCCGTGCTCGTGAAGGCCGAGGCGGGCCGCACGGCCGAGATTGAACTCAAGCTCGACATCCGCGGCCTCGCCGCGCAGGTGCAGGTGACGGCAGCGGTGACGCCGCAGTCGACGGTCGAGTCGGGCAAGGCGATGGACATTGTCGACGCCGCGATGCTGGAGCGCCGGGCGGAGATCCTGCTGTCGGAAGCCGTGCGGCTGGTGCCCGGACTGCGCGTGCAGCAGCTTGGCGGACCGGGCTCGTTCACCCGCATCCAGATGCGCGGCCTGCGCGCGGCCGACACGGGCGTGCTGATCGACGGCATGCGGCTGCGCGATCCGGCCAGCGTGCAGGGCGATGCGACGGCGTTTCTGGGAGACATGCAACTGATCCAGACGGACCGCGTGGAGATCCTGCGCGGGCTGGGCTCGAGCGTCTACGGAACCAACGCCACGGCGGGCGTGCTGAATCTGGTGACGGACTCCGGCGGCGGGCGCACGCGGGGCGAGATCGGCGGCGAAGGCGGCGGACTCGGTCTGGCGCGGGGACTGGCGAAGATTGCTGGAGAAGCGGCGCGGAGCCGGCTGCACTACAGCGCCGGCATCGCGCACCTGAACGTGAACGGCGGCGTGGATGGCGTGGAGAATGTGCGCAATTCGAGCGCACAGGGGCAGCTCCTGTGGCGGCCTTCAGCAACGGCGTCTCTGTCCGGACGCGTCTGGGCGACGCTGAGCACGGTGGGCGTGAACTCGTCGCCCTATGCGGCGCCGGCGGCGAATCTGCCGGCGAGCACGGTGATCCGCGCCATCCCGCTGGACGCGGCGCAGGCGCGGCTCGGCGACCGCGGGCTGCCGTTCCAGTGGGGCAACGCGACCTTCGCGCCCAATTTCTTCGACCCCGACAGCCGGCGCGAGGGCCGGTTTGTGACGACGCTGGTGCAGTGGGCGCAGCAGGCTTCGCCGCGCTTCAGTTACCGGCTGAGCTATCAGAACGTGGACACGGAGCGCGACAACCGCAACGGTCCCGCCGGGCAGGGCTTCCAGCCGCAGTTCAACTCGTCGAGCCTGTTTGCGGGGCGCATCGACACGGTGCAGGCGCGCGCCGACGCCGCGCTGGCGCGGTGGAATGCGTTCAGCGCGGGCCTGGAGTGGGAGCGCGAATATTATGAGAACCCTTCGCGCGACGAGAACCCGGACCCGGCGCAGCGCGTGAATGCGCGGGCTTCAGCGCATCAGCGCAGCCTCGCGGTGTTCGTGCAGGATCAGTTCCGGCTTTTCCAGGAAAGGCTGCAGATCGGACTCACGGGGCGCTACCAGACGTTCGACCTCTCGAAGCCGAAGTTCGAGGGCGGCTTCCCGCTGTATCAGAACGCGCCCTTCACGGCGCCGCCGGACGCACTGACCGGCGACGCGGCCATCTCGTACTTCATCCCGTCGGCGAACACGAAGCTGCGGGCGCACGCAGGCAACGGATTCCGCGCTCCGACGCTGTACGAGCGCATCGGCAGCTCGTTTTTCTGGGGCGCCTTCAGCCCGCTGGGCGATCCGCAGCTGCGGCCGGAGCGCACGGTCTCGTTCGACTTCGGCGTGGACCGTTACTTCGCCAATTCGCGCTACCGGCTCAGCTCGACGTACTTCTACACGCGCCTGCAGGAAGTGATCGGCTACTCGGGGCTCGTGAACGACCCCTACGGCCGCTGGGGCGGGTATGTGAACATGGGCGGCGGGCTGGCGCGCGGCGTCGAACTGGCGGCCGAAGCGCGGCCGCAGCGCAACCTGCTGGTGCAGACGTCCTACACCTACACGAACGCCGACGAGCGGCGCAGCGCGCTCATCGGCGGCTCGCTCCGTTCGATCCGCGTGTTCCCCCACATGTTCACACTGACAGCGACGCAGCAGCTGACGCGGCGCTGGCAGGTGACCACGGATTTCCTCTCGGCCAGCGACTACATCTCGGGCTCGTTCTTCGTGGGTAGCGGGAGCCGGCCGTACGAATTCCCGGGGCCGCGGAAGCTGGACATCGCCACCAGCTACACGCTGCCGCTGGACGACACGCGTTCGCTGCGCTTCTACGTGCGCGCGGAGAACGTGCTCAACCAGCGGTATTTTGAAGACGGCTTCCGCACGCCGCGGGCATGGGCGTCGGCCGGAATGAAGTGGATGTTCTGAGGCGCCCGCGCCTCGTCCTGACAGGCCGGAACGCCGGCGCCGGTCAGAAGCGCATGCGTTCCGGCTCTTCTTCGTCGCGCCGCATCGTGAAGGGCAGGCGGAACACTTCGCCTTTCCGGTTGGCGAAGTAAAGGGAAGACGGCGACGGATTCAGCGCGTCGCCGTCGGCCCAGATGGCCAGAAAGTCCGGATGGGCGTGCAGCGGACGCCGGACGTACGTGTGGTTGAACCGGCTGCCGCGCGTCAGCTCGCGGGACTTTTTCCAGGTGCGTCCATCATCGCGGCTGACCCATTCCTCGATTTCACCACCGGTAGACCAGGGCTGGGGTCCGGGCGCGGACGGAGCAAGAAACCGCCACAGGCGGCCGCCATCTTCGATGTACAGCGAGCCGTGATCGTAGTTGTGATCCGCCGCGCAGATGGCGGAGAACTGCCATTCCGAGCCGGTCCAGCGGGCGAGCATGAAACGGTGAGGCCCCTGTTCCGGCCCCGGCTCGAAGCCGCGGCTGGTGAGATAGACGATGACGGGACGGCCCTGCGCGTCGTACTGAAGATCCTTGAGATAGACGAGCAGTCCTTCGCTCTGGTAGTCATGCACGAGCGTGGGATGGCGCTCGCTGCGCACCGGCAGCTCGACAGGCCTGCCGTCCGCAGCACGCCAGGTGGCGCCGCCGTCCGGGGTCTCCATGTAATAGAGATTCGTGCGCTGGTTCAGGCCGAGAGGCGGCGGGTGCACGTCAAAGGCCGTGCCGACCTTTCCGCCGTGCGGCCAGCTGATCTGATAGTGGCCGCGATGGACGAAGGCCAGCTCGCGCGGCTCGGACCACGCGCGCCCGTCGGGGCTGGTCATCTGGAAGAGGGCCCTTCCGGTCTCCGGCCCCATGCCAGTGGCGCTGCGGTAGCGCGTGTGGAGCACCAGGAAGCCGCGTCCGGACAGGTGCCATGGCTGCGCGTAGGAGAAATTGGTCTCGGCCACCTGTTCGAAGCTGTCGATGGAATAGGGCTCGCGGCTGCGGTGGATGAACGAGGGGCGGACCTGTCCGTGGGAGTTGGAGAAGATCCAGAGGTGGCCGCCGGAGTCGATGGAGAGGACCGGGTTGTCGTGGGCGTCGTCGGTCTTCTTGTTGAGAAGAATGACAGGCCGGGGCACGGTGTGCCGCGCGTGGTCGTAGTAAGAGACCATGTGCAGGAGTTCCCGTCCGTCCCCCTCGACGCCGCCGTAGCAGAAGAAAGTCTTACGGGCTTCCGGCGCGTAGATGGCGATGGGCGCGTGCTGCTGCGGGTATGTCGCGAAACCGCCGCTGTACTTATACCGGTACTTGTCCTTCCGCGGCTCGTTGCAGTACCAGATGCCCCGATAGCCGCTGGCGCGGCCGGCCGCGCCAGCCCGGGCGGCAGCGGGCAGCCCCAGAAGAAAGCGGCGTCGATCCATGAAAAACATCCTCGGCGGGCCGGCTTCCGCAGAGCGCGCGCCCCGGCGCGGTCATCCGGCGGGCGCCGGACCACAGACTAATGCTGCGGCGGGACGTAATCGGGCGGCAGCTGCGCGCCTTCGCCGAAGAAGTACTGCTCCATCTGTTTGAGCAGGAACTCCTGAGCCTCGCGCGTGCCGAGGTTGAGGCGGTACTCGTTCATGAGCATCTTCATGTGCTCGACCCACATGCGCCACGCCTCTTTGGACACGTTCTCGTAGATCTTCTGGCCCAGCGGATGGTTGTCGAAGGGGACTTCGTCGAGCCCTTCCATCTCGCGTCCGAATTTGACGCAATGGACCATGCGCCTGGGTTTGGCTTCCGACATTCGATCAGGCCTCCTTTAGCAGTTTCGCGCAAACGGGAGCGCACAGGCGCGCCTCATTTCGGCTGCGCCTCGCGCGTCCATGCGCAGACCGTCTGGATCTCCGCGCCGGTGAGTTTCGCCTCCGGATGAAGGGCGAGATAGCTTTTCAGCGGCATGGAGCCGACGCGGATCTCCTGGCAGACATCCTTGAGCGACATTTCCTCGGTGAAGTCGTCCATGTTGAAATGGCGGCGTCCGTCCTTGACGTGATCGGCGAGGAACCAGGAGACGGGCGCCAGGTTGCTGTACCAGGGCCAGCGGGTGCGGTTGGAGTGGCAGTCGCCGCAGGCGCGCTCGAGGATGACCTTCACGTCCCTGGGCACTTCATACTGCGCCTCGAGCGTGTACTCCGGGTTGACGGGCGGATTCGTCCGCTCGGGACGGACGGCCTGCATCCCGGCGAACACCACCACCAGAGCGATGACGATCCAGCGGGCCCAGCGCATGCTCATGCTTTTCATGATGCATCACGGGGGCGCAAGGAAGCAGGCTCAGACGCCGCGGGCGAGCAGCGCGCCCCAGTGGAACCCCGCGCCGAACGCGGCGAAAACGACCGGAGCGCCGGAGCGGAAGCCTTCCGCGCGGCTCCACTCGCAGGCGGCAATCAGCAGGGACGCCGAAGAGGTGTTGCCATAGCGGCGGATGTTGGAGAAGAAGCGCTCCGGCGGCACGCCCAGGGCCGAGGCGATTTTGTCGAGCAGGTTCTGGTTGGCCTGGTGCATGAGGAACGATTGAACGGCGGCGGGCGCGACGCCATTGCGGTCGAGCACGGTGCGGATGGCGGCGGGGATCTTGCGCGAGGCCTGCAGGATGACGCTGCGGCCGTTCATCTGCAGCGGCGCGCCGTGATCGAGTTTCAGGTCGTCCGCAAAGGAGCCGTCGGAGGCGAGAAAGGAGTCGATGATCTCGGCGCGTCCGGCGTTGGGCGAAACGAGGCACGCGCCGGCGCCGTCGCCAAAGAGGATGGCGACGCCCCTTTCGCGCGGCTCGCGCAGAACGATGCGGGACATGATCTCGGCGCCGATGACGAGGATGGGGCCGAGCTGCCCGGCCAGCCGCGAGGCGAGCGAGAGCGCGAACAGAGAGCCGGCGCTGGCCATGGGAATATCGAGAGCGGGCACGTGCTCCGCGCCCAGCAGCCGCGCCGCCGTGCAGGCGGGACCGGGGAAGGAACGCTCGGCTGTGCCGCTGGCCACCAGGATCATGCCGAGATGTTTCGCTGCAAGACCGGCGCGCTTCAGGCAGTCCGCGCCCGCGCGGGCGGCCAGATCGGCCACCGTATCGGTCTCCGCGGCGAAGCGGCGCTCGTCAATGCCGGAGACGTTCCTGACCCACTCGGCGTCCGAGCCGACCCACGAGCCGGCTTCCGCGCTGGTGACGATGTGCTCCGGCAGCCAGCAGCCGAATTCTGCAATGAACGCCATGCGCGGTCAGGCCCTCGAGTCCAGATATTCTTCAATGCGCTGGATGGAGTCGAACTTGCGCGGGTTGAGGTCGGAATCCGGGATCTGGATGGAGAACTCCTGCTCGAGGGCGCTGACGAGGTCGGGCAGGGCGAAGGAATCGAGGACGCCGGACTCGAAAAGAGACTCCTCCGGGCCGATATTCACTTCCTTTTTGGTGACGGATTTCAGGATTTCAATGAGTTTTGACCGGCGATCCATTGCCGTTTTCTCCCATGATTTTATTCCGGATCGAGACGAAAATGCCGTACTGGCCCATGATCAGCTCGTACAGCGTGTCGCCCACGAGGCGGTAGCCCGCGGCGGTGAGATGGACGTAATCGCCCTGCGCGAGCCCGGCGCGGACCCACTCCCGCATGGCGCCGGGGCCGCCCATGGCGGAGCGCAGGTTCCAGAAGGCGCAGCGGTGGGCGAGGGCGGCGCGGCGCTGCGCCTCGAGGATCTGATCCGTGCCCGAGGGCGGGACGGCGGTGCGGCGGGTGCGGATGAACTGATCCGGCGCGCCGACGACGAGAATGCTGGCCACCGGCGCAGCCTCGCGGAGCAGCGTCAGGACGGCGTCGAGCGTCTGCTGATAGGTTTCCACGGTCCAGTCCCGGCGGCGCGATTCGTTGGTGCCGTAGGCGACGAGGATCAGGGCGGGATTGCGGCGCGCGATGTGATCTTTGAGCAGCGCGGGATCCTGCTTGAGGAGCAGGTCGGCTTGCGCGCCGTTGAGCCCGAGCGTTTCCCAGGTGATGCCGCCGCGGCGCTCGAGCACCCAGCCGAAGACGCGCACGGGGGCGTCCTGCAGCGTGCGCAGGAGGAGAGAGTGCGGACCGGCGGGCAATTCGGCGCGGAAGTAACCGGGACCGGGAGAGCCTTCCGTGGAGACCTCTCCAATGATGGAGCCGTTCTCTTCGAGTGAAAACGAGCCGCCGCCGGGCTGCTGCCAGTAGTAGAACTCGAGCACTTCGCCCTCGGCTTCGAGCGTTAGCG
>FWPV01009739.1_pt1 | contig 16108 bp, 12 predicted proteins | sample 2228371 | NCBI WGS metagenome assembly FWPV01 (sample SAMEA103939776, study PRJEB20133) | metagenome | reverse complement strand
CAAACTTAAAACAGCCCACAGGGCTGTTTTGTAACGGTTTGTCCTCCACTGGAAAGATTTTTAACGCTCGGCCCCAATTGGCCTTCAAAAGTAGGAGAGGCTAACATCACCGAGCGATGTCACTAGAGGCAACAAGGTTGACTTTCTCAAAAAAACCGTAGTGCCTGGCCGGTGTGCTGTGAAACATAACTCCCAAACCTCCATACTTCCCAACTCCCAAACTTTCCAAACCCACCTCTTCCCACCCTAAACCCCTCGCTTTCTACCCGATTTTTTTCATTTCAACCCGAAAAATACCCACTACTGGGTATTTTTATTACCTGAAAATCACTTTCTTGCCATTACTAAGCCTTTGGAAGTAAATGGTTATAAGTCTGTTATCAAATCAACCTCAAAAGCTCATTTGGATTGGGGAGCAGCCAGGATCGGACCAAAATCTCCAAATCTACCACTTCTTGATCGCCCTCTCCTTAAGGAGAAGGAAGGGATGAGGTAGACTAAGGTTCCCATTGCTCCCAAAAAATATAGGCTGGAATTAGCTATTGTTGGCAACATGCGGGGTAGGATTAGAGGCCAATTGCTCCCGACCATTGTACGGGATTGTAAGGATAGTAGGGTAGGACAAGGCGTATGGAAATCTTTTTGTAGGACTGAGCGTCAAAGATTAATCCTGAGGATTAATCCAGCGAAGGGCCGGGATGCAGGGGAGCCTTTTAGCCTTGGGCCAGCTTGAAGGGCTTGTAAATCCCACTCAGTTTACCCGATGATTTGACTACACTATTCGGGGTTCTTTCAAATAAGAATCAATTGTAAGGATGATTGCTAAGAAAAATTTGAAAATTTTGATATCGGAAAAAATATCAGATGCAGACGTCTTGTTGTCGAACGATAGATTTGCAGGTTCCGTTTATATTGCAGGATATGAAGTAGAATTGGCTCTCAAGTTTAAAATTTGTAAAATGTTCAGATTCAAAGAAGGATTCCCGGAGGATAAATCTGAATTTGAAATCTATCTGAATTCTGAAAAGTCCAAAGACAAATTACAAGGGGTGATTTCACAGATTAGGCAAATTCGCCACCATGATCTTTCCAAACTCTTGTTCTTTTCCGGTGCGGAATTTAGGATAAAACAAAGTGCACTGGAAGAGTGGGAGGCCGTAACATCTTGGCAATCAGAGATCAGATATTCAACAAATGAAATTCCAAAAGATGAAGCCCAACTATTTTTTGATTCCACGAAAAAAATTATTGACTATATTCTAAAAAAATAACAAGTATGGCAAAGCGAAATCAACATGTTGTTCCTTTAGGCAACGGATGGGCAGTCAAAAAAGAAGGTAGTAATAGGTTTACCGTAATCACCGATAATCAGCGAGATGCGATAAGAGTAGCTAGAGAGATAGCTAAAAATCAAAAATCCGAGCTTATTGTCCACGGAAAGGATGGAAAAATAAGAGAAAAAAACAGTTACGGAAATGATCCTCATCCTCCTAAGGGATGATGTACGTTATCATCTTCAGTTCAAATAGAATTAAAAGGACGAATACAATTACTTTTCTATCTACAAAATGTAGCTTCATAGGCTGTGGATAATTTTCTCACTTCCCCATTGGCTGGTACGAATTTGTAATCTCTGCCGACTGAAAACTGTGACTGTCTACTTTTCCAAACCCCCGCTTGGTCGAATTTGTAATTCGACCCTACTATACTCAGGGATTTGCAATCCCTATTTCTAGGATAGATATTCCCAAAGAGCGGCTACCAAATCCAATACAATTTCGAGGGCCAAACCGTGATCTCCCGTTGTTCGAGATTTGCAATCTCGAACTGGTTTCCTGGGATTTGCAATCCCTTTTTCTAGGCTCGATATTCCCAAAGAGCGGCTACCAAATTCAATACAATTTCAAGGGCCAAGTCGTGATCCCGTGGCCTTTGATACAGGCGGTTTTTTGAGCCGAATGCAAGGCGTGAAAATTCGTTAGTTCCGAGAAAACTATTTTTAAATATGAATACCGCTCTACTCCATTTTTTTGTGATTTCTGAAAATAGTTTTGTGGGCGTGGTGGGCTGACACAGCAGCGGGCCAGCGTCCGGCCTTGTGCGGTAGGAGCTTTGCTGTGTCTTGACCTTTTGGTTCTTTTGGGTCAAGCCAAAAGAACGAAAAAAGGAGATCCGCTAAATTTTAGCCTTGGTAAGGCTCAAAAAATCAAACTGAAACGAAGACATAATTTTTCCACAGAAAACAACCAGTTTGAAGCCTGGATCACGGCCACAGGCTTTTGCCTACTTTTGGCCTTCAAAAGTAAGGGAAGCAAAAATCACCGAGCGATGTCACTAGAGGCAACAAGGTTTCAGGTTTTCTTCCTGACTTCCCAACCTTCAAACCCCATTCCTCCTAACTTCCAAACTCCTCATCAATTTCGAACCTCAACAAATCCTTATTCGACAATTACTTACCTCACTAACACTTCTCTGTAAATCTCCTCCAAAGCCCTCACCATCTTGACCATCGAAAACTTTTCCTGTACCCTATTTCGGGCTTTTTCCCCCATTTGTTCCCTCAATTGCGGGTCCTCTAAAAGTTGAAGACAATATCCCTCCAAGTCCCGCCAATTATCCACCTCGGTCAGATAACCCTGAATCCCATGCTGAATCACTTCTCCAATCCCTCCTGCACGTGTCGCGACTACCGGCACCTCGCAGGACATGGCTTCCAGCATAGCAATAGGTAATCCCTCAAACTCTGAGGTACTCAAATAAATGTTCATTCGGCTGAGGTAAGGAATCACTTCCTTTTGGACACCCACTAAATGAAAGTGGGATTTCTTCCCAGAGTCTGCTATTGCTCTTTCGATTTTACCTCTCCATTCCCCATCTCCCACCAGTAAAAAATGAACATCTGGCCTCACTTGCAATATCTTTAGCGCAATTTCTACCCAAAGCCATAGCCTTTTCTGTGATCTAAAAACCGCTACTTTACCGATTACCGGTGCATCTTCCGGTATCGAAGAGGACATTCCTGTTTGGGAAATTGAATCCACACTTTTGAGCCGTTTAAATACTGCTGTATTCACCCCGTTTTGGATTACTCTGACTTTCAATCGTCCTCCTCGGATGTATGGATCCCAAGGAGCGTTTAATTGCATCGTTAAGGCAACTTCATTGGAAACGGCGATGGCTACATCCTGATTTTTGAAAGTAAGCCGATTACCCCAATAGGAAACTTTGTTGTATCTATCCCAGGTATTGTGTTCTGTGTACACGATGGGGATGCTGAGTTTTTGGCCCACAAACCTAGCTAAAATGCCTGCCCATGGAAGATGGGCATGGATAAGGTCAAATTTATTCTTGCAGACAAAGTCTCTTACTTTTTTGATCTGAAAAAATAACCCCAGGTTACTGGATGGGATCAAGTGAACATGGATGCCCGCTGCCAGAAGCTCATCCACGATATTTTGTTCCTGATGATAAAAATATAGGCAGTGAAATTCAAACTTTCCCTGATCATGTACTAAGGCGGTTTCTGGAATTAACTTCTCCGCTCCACCTCGCCCTAGGCTTTTTATTAAATGAAGGACTTTAATTCTTTTTTCGGTCAAGACTCTAAAGATTGGACTCCAAAAATGAAGATTTTTTTTGACTACAGGGGAAATCCATAAGAGATACCCTCGCAATTACTTACTTCATTGGCCTCCTCGCAATATGCAATTCTTTGCTCCTGTAGGTTTCCCTACTCAAAGCCAAACTTCCTCCTGTAGCATTGGTCTAGGGTACAAAGCCCAATTTTTCATTGGTTATTTGGCGTTTTGCCTTCGAAATTTCAATTCTAGATTCTGCAGTTGAGCTCCTGTCTATCAATCAATGACCCTTAATTTGCCGGAAAGGAAGGCCCCCTGGGCTCAAGTTCCATCTTGGTTTTGCCAAGAAACCTCCATCATAAAAACTAGGTATTTGTCCCTCAAACTCGTCCAACCCTAAACACTCGTGCTAAGCTTCGGTCCCTGAGCAGGTCGAAGAGGTCGAAGTATTGAAAAACCTTCAATTCACCAATTAAACAATTAATCAATTCGACAACAACGCCGAACAATCGAATTCTCCCTTTCCCAGATTCGAAAATAAATCCTAATTTTAGCTGATATCCTTTTTTGCAAGTGAAAAAAAGTGCTCTGATTATCAGTTTAGACTTCGAACTCCTTTGGGGGATTTTTGATAAAGTAGGTGTGAATTACCGGGCCGAATACTTTGCCAATACCCGGAGAATTATTCCCAAAATGCTGGATAGTTTTTCTAAAAACCAAATTTCCGTCACTTGGGCTACTGTTGGGATGCTTTTTGCCGAAAATGAAGAGGAATGGCATCACTATTCTCCCGATTACAAGCCTACCTATCGGAACCAAAAGCTTTCTGCTTATGAGTGGGCCAAGGCTCATGGCATCAAACCTGAGGTCCATTTTGCACCTGAACTGATCCGTCAAATCTTGGATACTCCAGGGCAGGAATTGGGTTCCCATACTTTTGCTCATTACTATACCCTCATGCGGGGACAAAGCCCGGAGCAGTTTCGCCAAGACCTAAAGGCCACACAACGAATAGCCCAGGAAAAGTTTGGCCAACGATTGAAATCTCTGGTTTTTCCCCGAAACCATATCAATGAACTCTATCTAGGCATTTGCCTGCAAGAGGGATATGAGGTGGTCAGAGGTAATCCGAAAAATTGGTTTTGGCAGGAAACCCAGCATGAGGATTTGGGAAAAAAAGTGTTTCGTTCAGCAGATTGCTTTTTTGGTGTAGGAGACCGAAGCTCCTTTGACCTGGATGAGTTGAAAGTTTATCCCAATGAACCCCTGATCATTCCTGCTTCACGTATTTTGCGGCCCTACAGTCCAGGAGGTTTGGGGTGGATGAACCGGCTACGAATCAATCGGATTAAGAAAGAAATGGAAGAGGCTGCCCAAAATGGAGAAGCGTACCATCTTTGGTGGCATCCCCATAATTTTGGCAATGACCCAATCAGCTCGATGAAAGAACTGGAAGAAATCTTGCTCCATTTCCAAAAACTCCGAGACAATTGTGGCATGATGAGCCTCGCAATGGGGGAAGTAGCGGATTATTTTTCCATTTCATCTCCAAAAATGGCAACTTTTTCCAACTCCGTTTGATTGAATTAAACTGGGATTATGCATTAGAATTCGTAGCAGCCTGTCCCGAAGTATTTTGGGCTCGTAGTAGATATTCTATGCATATTTCAGGTTAAAAAAGCTCGACGATTCGGATACAACCCCGAACATCGAACCCCGAACTTCCAACAATTCCTCAATTCCCCAATTAAACAGTTCGACGATTCATCAGTCACCAACTCATCGGTTCCCAGATTCCACACGAGTTTAAAAAACCTCCAAATCTCCCAAACTCCATCTCCAATCCAAATTCAGAGGATTTAAGTCGGGATGAACCTGCCTAAGCGTAACCAAGGGACCGAGAGGTAATCTAGCCATCCGAATAAAGTTCAAATGTTTTTCTGCTTGAAGTCCTGAATAGGTGACCAGTCGGCAGTTGCTGCTTCTGACAGCATCTCTCACCATTTTATTCATCAATTCCACTTCTTTTGGTCCCGAATTTTTGGTTTGCAGCAAGTCACAAATCCTGAACTCTTTACCAACTTTCGAACTTTTTTCCCGATAGATTACTAGAAAAGTTTCTCTGTCGGTTACAGTCTGATAACTGACAATTGGACAATCTCTATACCTCCAATTCAGGTATCCGGATTTCAGATTGGTACTGGTTTGAGATCTTTGGGAGATCGGACTGTTTTCAAGTTCTTTTACCAATCCTTCAATCCCTTCCCATGAGACTTTTTCTGGAGAAGGGATGGATGGCCTTAAATTTACTCCCAAACATAAGGGCAGTTTTCCCCATTCCTGCCAACCCATTTTTAGGTAGCCCGGCGTGCTTTGCTGGTTTGGGGTGTTGAATATCAGGCTTTTGGATTCATGGCTTACTTTTTCGACCAGGGCTAGCGTCAGTTTTTTGAAAAATCCTTTACCCTGAAAATCAGGATGTATCGCAGTGTCCACTGCCCGATAAGCTGGTATAATGTCACCTTTCCATACGTATTCCCAACGGAGAAAAGCCCGTACACCGATCAGCCTTCCATCTGACTCGGCAACCAACACAGGGGATTGGCCAAAAGGATTGGACAGATGTTTCCATTTCCAGAGTTTCTCACTTTTGGGAATCAGACTCTCGCCCAGACTACTTTTTAGTAGGTCCACAATGCTCGGTATATCTGATTCCGTAGCCTCTCGAATGGTCATGAATAATGAAAGTTTGGAAACCCTAAACTAATTCAAAATTACCTAGCTCAATACCCCAATTCATTTCCGTATTTCCAAATACTTGACAAACAACCCCGAACTTCCACCAATCCTTCAATTCCCCAATTAAACAGTTCCCCAATTCGACAATTCCCCTGAACCTCGAACTTCGAACCCCGAACTTCCACCAACCCCTCAATTCCCCAATTAACCAGTTCCCCGCTTCGACAATAACCCCGAACCCCGAACTTCGAACTTCGAACATCTCCATTCCCCATCAACCTCGAACCCCGAACTTCGAACATCGAACCCCTCAATTCCCCAATAACCCCGAACCCCGAACTTCCACCAACCCCTCAATTCCCCATTTAACCAGTTCCCCAATTCGACAATTCCCCCGAACCCCGAACCTCGAACTTCGAACCCCGAACTTCCACCAACCCCTCAATTAAACAGTTCTCCAATCCTTCAATTCCCCAATTAAACAGTTCCCCGTTTCGACATTCCCCGTTTCGACAATAACCCCGAACCCCGAACTTCGAACATCGAACCCCTCAATTCCCCAATTAAACAGTTCCCCAATTCGACAATTCCCCTGAACCTCGAACTTCGAACATCGAACTTCCACCAACCCCTCAATTAAACAGTTCTCCAATCCTTCAATTCCCCAATTAACCAGTTCCCCGTTTCGACAATAACCCCGAACCCCGAACTTCGAACATCGAACCCCTCAATTCCCCAATTAAACAGTTCCCCGGTTCGACAATTCCCCAATAACCCCGAACCCCGAACTTCGAACATCGAACCCTTTAATTCCCCAATTAATCAGTTCCCCAATTCGACGATTCCCCAATAACCCCGAACCCCGAACTTCGAACCCTTTAATTCCCCAATTAATCAGTTCCCCAATTCGACGATTCCCCAATTCAACCCCAACCCCGCCCTTTCCCATTTGCAATATTTCTCTAACTTTGAATCGATTGACTTATCACCACGAATGAAGCAACTTTTATTTTTCATTGGACTAGTAGTAGTTTCTACTTCCTGCATTAGCAACAAGCGGATTACCTATTTGCAAAATCTCTCTGATTCGACCAGTTATGACCTCAATGAATTCATTCCTTTTGCCAAAGTAGATTACAAGTACGTTCTCCAACCTTTTGACATTGTTCAGATTGACTTTGCAAGTTCAGACCCGGAGCTAGTAGAAGGTTTTGCTTTTCAGCGCTCCCAGCAAGTTGGAGGCATAGGTATGGGAGTAGGTGGTGGTGGGGGAGGAGGTTCCGACCCGCTTTATATGAATGGCTTTTCGATCGACGAGGAAGGATTTGTAGAAGTTCCCAAACTGGGAAAAATCAAGATTGGAGGATTGACCGAGGATGAAGCTAAAACTCTCGTTCAGGAAAAAATCAATGCATATTTTAAAGAAGAGGTTTACGTGAGGCTTCGAATGGCGGGGATTAGATACACTACTTTAGGAGAATTCAATTCGGTAGGAGTGAAAATTATCTATAAAAACAGAGCTACTATTTTTGACGCACTCGCTACAGCCGGTGAAACATCATTGCTTGCCAAGCGTGAACGCTTGTTTTTGATCCGTCAATATGGGGAAGGCGTAAAAATCCATCAAATCAACCTCAACGATCGGGCGCTCCTTTCCAGTCAGTTTTTCTTTATCCAGCCCAATGATATTCTTTACCTGGAACCCATGAAAATCCGTCAAATTGGAACCGCAGATAACTTGACCTCCTCATTGGCATTGTTCGGAGGGATATTTGCTTCTGTATTATTAATTGTAAATTTGGTGACGGGGGGAATTTAACAAATGGAAAAGCTCGACCTAAGTCAGCTAGACAATGAAGAAAAAGCCTTAGAAATAAGGTATGTGGTAGCCAAATACATCCGGTATTGGCCGTGGTATATATTGTTTATAGTCATTTTTGTAGCAGCTACTTACCTCTTTCACCGCTATACCGTGGATGAATACGAGGTGAATGGTTCTTTGGTTATCAAGACCAATACCTCTCCGGAGGCCCGAATCCTCGATCGATCAAATATCTTCAACTCGGGGATAAATTTGGAAAACGACATCCTTCGCCTTAGGTCAAAAAACATGGCGAGAGAGGCACTTTCCAAACTACATTTTGATGTGGAATATTATGCCAAAACCAACATCAAAGACATCGAGCTATATGATCGTTCTCCGATACGTATCGAGGTGGATTGGAATCACTTCCAGGTAACCGAAACCCCGGTCGAACTTGAAATTATTTCTGATGAAACATTTCGGTTGAGTCCATCAGAAATTAGTATTCTGGATCTCAATGCTGCGCAGGCAGCAGGGGATGAGTCTATTTTTAATAAAACCTATTCCTTTGGACAAGAGATAGAGACCACCCGGTCCAAATTCAAAGTGTATCTAACCAACCCGGGTAGAGTCGGTGATGTGGTGATTTTTAAGTTTATCAATCCTACCGTATTGGAAGAAAAGCTATCCAAATCAGTGCAGGTAGCGATGGTAAATGAATTTTCATCAGTGCTACGCTTGAGTACTACTACCAAAGTGGTAGAAAAAGGCAGAGATTACATCAATGCACTCATGCAGTCCTACATCGAGTATGATCTCAATGAAAAGAATAAAATCCAAGAAAACACGATTTCCTTTATCGAGGAGCAGTTAGGATTTTTGGAAGATTCCTTGAAGCAAAAGGAACGTGAACTCCAGCAATTTAAGGTTGACAATAAGCTGCTTGATGTCTCAGCCGAGTTTTCAAATATTCTGGGTAAACTCAATTCTCTAGATGAACGAAGTGCTGAGTTGGATTACCAGCTTCAGTATTTTGAAGAAATCCGCTCCTATATGGAGCAAAAAGTCAGAGATTATTCTGATGTCATTGCGCCCTCAGTGATAGGTGTTCCGGATCCACTTCTGAATGGGTTGATTCAAAACCTAGTGAACTTATCCCAAGATCGAAGAAAACTGCTCGCAACAGTCAATGAAAATCACCCCGAGGTCATCAAGGTTGATGTGCAGATGGATAAGGTTCAGGACGCACTCTTTGAAAATGTGCTTAATCTCATAGAAAATACCCGCAAACAGAAAATGCAAATTGAGCGGGAAATTGGTGGTTATGATGCTGAATTTTCTACCCTTCCGGAATCTGAGTCCAGATATACATCCATATTTAGGGAATTTAAGTTGAGAGAATCTCTTTATACTTACTTACTGGAAAAAAGAGCAGAAGCGGGAATTGCCCGAGCAGCAAACGTCTCCGATAATGCAATCCTCGATTTAGCTAAAAAAGGCACTTTGGTCTTTCCCAAAAAAGTTCAAAACTACGGGTTGGCCATAGCTTTAGGTCTTTTGCTTCCTTTTGGATTTATTGTCCTTAGGGACATATTCGATGATAGCATCAAGGACCAGCGGGATCTCAAAAAGCACTTTATGATTCCCCAACTCGGGGTAGTTGGCCATAGTACCAAAGAAACTAATAAAGTGGTTTTGGAGCACCCCAAATCTGCTGTGGCAGAGTCATTTCGTTCCCTACGTTCAGCTATTACCTATTTGGCCTCCGGTAAAAACACCAAAAAAATTCTGGTGACCTCCTCAGTTTCGGGAGAAGGAAAAACATTTACCTCTCTCAATTTGGCTTCTGCAATGGCATTGGGTTCTAAACGTACGGTGGTAGTAGGTGCAGATTTGAGAAGGCCAAAGCTAGCCACCTATTTCAATCATTCTGAAAAAATTGGGCTTTCGACATACCTCATCGGAAAGGCTGAAGCTGAACAGATCGTGCTTCCTACCCAGCATGAAAATTTATTTTTTGTACCATCAGGGGTGATTCCTCCTAACCCAGCCGAACTCCTTCAGACCCAACGATTGAAGGATTTCCTTCAGTACTTAGAAGAGCGTTTCGATATTATTGTTTTTGATACGCCTCCTATGGGATTAGTATCTGAAACAATTGATCTCATGCGTCTATTTGATATTAATCTTTATGTAGTTCGGCAGAATTACACCATGAAAGATCACTTGGTGATGATCAATGATCTTTTTAATAATAAACAGGTCAAGAATGTTTATGGGGTTTTTAACGGGATTATCAACTCAGGATACCATTATGAGGGGTATAATTACGGTTATGGCAATACCTATCTGTATTCTCAAAATAATAAGTACATGTACAATTATTATGGGGATGACCTAGAGACTAAAAAAAAGAAAATCAAAAAAAACGAGAAGTTTGACCTCTTGAAATCTATTAAAAAGATCTTCAGAGTTAGATAATCAAACCCATGAAAACCGCCGCACTTATTCCTGCCAGATATGCCTCCACCCGACTGCCTGCCAAGTTGGTGCAGGACCTTGGGGGTATTTCTGTCATACAGCGAACCTATGTCAGTACTTTGGCGACAGGGGTGTTTGATGAGGTATGGGTGGTCACTGACCATGAACTCATCCGCGAGCAGATATTGGAGTTAGGAGGTAAGGTCTATTTTTCTGACAAAAGACATGAAAGCGGCTCCGATCGTATTGCAGAAGCACTCGAAGTAGTGGACGCAGACCTGATCGTCAATGTCCAAGGGGATGAGCCCTTTCAAGATGCCCGATCTTTGGCCGATTTGGTGGGGGCTTTTGATAAACCCAAAGTAAAAATGGCCAGTCTCATGTGTAGAATCTCCGAAGACGAAGCCTACAATCCCAATGCGGTCAAGGTGGTGATAGATGAAAAAAACAATGCAATCTACTTCTCCAGATCACCCATTCCATTCAATCGTGAGAAACTGAGAGATATTTTTTATTGGAAACATATCGGGGTATATGCCTATACCCGTGAACTCCTTGCCGAGTTTACTTCCTGGCCAAAGGGCTATCTCGAAGAAGTCGAAATGCTCGAGCAACTCCGTCTGATCGAGCGAGGGGTAAAAATTAAGATGGTAGAAACAACCCATCAGGCCATTTCCATTGACACCAAAGAAGACCTCGACCGCGCCCGCAATTTCCTGAAGAGTATTCTTTGATTTGGTTTTTGGGTGTATCAGCTGGCGCCGCCGTTCCGTATTTTCAATCTCTACCAACCCTCCAAGGGTTTCTGGACTTTTAAAAAAAGAGGACTACTTCAAGTTGTCGAGAATGATGAAAACCAATCCCTTGGAGGGTTTTGATTAAAGTCTTCTTGGCTGTACGAGACCCAACTCCCATCTATCCAAACTTCTTCATTCTTAATTGATCATTCGGCATTCGGCATTTTTCTTATTTCAGACTTTCTTCCAAACTTCCAAACTTCCCAACTTCCAAACTTCCCAACTTCCATACCTCTAAACTTTTAGGCTCCTTGCGCTGCTATCGATTTACAATAGATCCGAAGGATTGTCACAATTCATGACCTCCGGTGACTGCAAGGAGCCGGGGGAAAAAGAACGTGCGATAGACCCGAGCCCCGAAGGGGTGATTTTCCGAAATCCCCACCGTGGTTGGTCTCCGCACAGACCACATTTTGCATATTCCTTTCGTTGTGAGACAAAAACTCCGATACCTCATAAGATCCCAACTCCCCAGCAACCTCGAACCTCGAACTTCGAACCCCGAACACCCCTCAATTCTTCAATTAAACAATTCCACAGTTCGACAACAACCTAGCTGAGGCTCAAAAAATCAAACTGAAACGAAGACATAATTTTTCCACAGAAAACAACCAGTTTGAAGCCTGGATCACGGCCACTGGGTTTTCCGCCCCTGCATCCCGGCCCTTCGTTAGATTAGCCCACTGGGCTAATCATTTACGCTCAGTCCCTTTTTGCCCCACAAAAAGTGACAAAAGAAAAATTACCGAGCGATCTCACAAGGGAAAAGGAGGGTTGTTTTCTCGAAAAATCTCCCGTGTCCTTGCGGCGAACCCGAACACCCCTCAATTCATCAATTAAACAATTCCCCAATTCGACAACCACCTCCCTTGCGCTGGCATCGATTTTTCTATTCAAACTCATGACCCTACGCCAGCGCCCAACTCAAACATAATATCCAAATCCAGGGGTTGAGGTTGGTGAGCTAGTGGTCACTGAGCTTGTCGAAGTGTCGAACCAAACCCCTGGCTATTGAGATGTTGGACCCTTATGGGGTCAGATCCCTTTTTGCCCATAAAAAGTAACAAAGGAAAAAATCACCGAGCGATCTCAATAGGGGAAAGGAGGGTGACTTTCTCAAAAAAATCCCACAATCCGACAATTTCCCACCAACCCCGAACACTCGTGCTGAGCTTCGGTCCCTGAGCAGGTCGAAGGGGTCGAAGCATCGAACCACGTACAACCCTCAATTCCTCAATTAAACAGTTAAACAATTCCCCAATTCGACAACAACCCCGAACCCCGAACTTCGAACTTCGAACCACAAACCCCGAACCACGACTCCCCCCCAATTAAACAGTTAAACAATTCCCCAATTCGACAACAACCCCGAACAACCAATTAAACAATTCCTCTATTCGACAAAAAAAACAATCAACTTAGTCTGAAAAGAGAATTCCCCTTATTTTTCCACTATGAACTCCCATCAGTATGACGCCATTGTAGTCGGTTCCGGGATATCCGGAGGCTGGGCTGCCAAAGAACTCTGTGAAAAAGGTCTCAAAACCCTTGTTCTTGAAAGGGGAAGACAGGTCGAGCACCTCAAGGATTACCCGACCATGACTTCCAATCCTTGGGATATGCCACACCGAAACCGGATCCCGCTCGCAGATGAACTTGAAAATCCCGTCGTCAATCGTTGCTATGCTTATGCCGAGGATACTCAGCATTTTTTCGTCAAGGACACCGAGCATCCTTATGTCCAAAACAAACCTTTTGACTGGGTCCGCGGCTATCAGGTGGGAGGGAAGTCCCTTATCTGGGCCCGGCAAACGCAGCGCTGGAGCAAATACGATTTTGAAGGGCCGGCTCGGGATGGATTTGCTGTGGATTGGCCGATTCGATACGAGGATATTGCACCTTGGTATAGCTATGTAGAGCGGTTTGTGGGAATCAGTGGGAATTACGATGGTCTAGATACCTTGCCCGATGGAGAGTTTTTACCCGCTTGGGAGATGAACTGTGTGGAAAAGGAAATCCAAAAAAGAATACTGGATGCCTATGGGGACAGGAAGTTTGTGATTGGAAGATGTGCCCATTTGACTCAACCCAAGGATATCCACCTGGGCCAGGGTAGGGGACAGTGCATGGCCAGAAATCAGTGCTACCGCGGTTGCCCTTTCGGTGGATATTTTAGTTCCAACTCATCTACTCTACCTGCAGCGGCCAAAACCGGTAATCTCACCATTCGGCCCGATTCGGTGGTTCATTCCGTGATTTGGGACGAGGAAAAAGGCAAAGCCACCGGGGTCATAGTCATCGACCGAGTCACTCAGGAAGCCACGGAGTACTTTGCAAAAGTCATCTTCCTCAATGCCGCCTGCCTTAACACCAACCTTATCCTGCTAAATTCTACTTCCAGGCGTTTTCCAAATGGTCTTGGGAATGACTCGGGGATTTTGGGGAAATACATCGCATTTCATAATTACAGAGGCACCATCAGTGCAGGATTCGAGGGGTTTGAGGATAAGTATTACTTTGGGCGAAGACCCACGGCGGTCATGCTGCCCAATTTCAGAAATGTGAAAAAGCAGGAAACCGACTTTCTACGTGGCTATATGACCTTTTATTCCGCTGGTCGTTCAGGTTGGGGAGGTGGAGGAAATGTGCCTTTTGGAGCAGAATTCAAGGAGGCTAATTCCATCCCCGGACCTTGGGGAGTGTATATGATGATGCAAGGTGAAACAATTCCAAAGGAATCCAATCAGGTGACTTTGAGTTCTGACTTGAAGGACCCTTGGGGTATTCCTCAACTCCAAATCGACGTGGCCTATGATGATAATGATGAAAAGTCCCTTAAGGATTTTCTTGAACAAGGCGAGGAGATGCTGACCAAAGCGGGTTGCATCAACATCCGTAAGTCAGACAGCAAACAAGCACCCGGATTGGATATCCACGAAATGGGAGGCGTTAGAATGGGTCACGATCCAAAAACCTCCCTTTTGAACGGATTCAATCAAATGCATTTGGCCCCTAATGTCTTTGTTACTGACGGGGCAGCCATGACTTCTACCGGTACCCAAAACCCATCCATTACCTACATGGCACTAACTGCTCGGGCTGTAGATTATGCGGTCAAGGAACTGAAAAACGGAAATCTTAAATAGAAGCAAGAGACTGAATACGAGAGGCTAAATACCAAGAGACTAGAGACAAATCCCAAAAGAGCGGCTACTAAACCAAACCCTTTTGAAAACATCGTTGTGATCTCCGCCCATGGTCTGTGTCCCACAGGCCACTTTTTGATTGGAAAAGACTTGGGTTGGGATCACTTCGTCATTGGTCATTCGAAATTTTTCACTCAATACAGCCTTTATCTCAATAAAAATCATCCTTTCAGGGCTCTGTAGCGCCAGGGTACCGCAACCACGTGCTGACGCCAGGGGTCATGAACAGTGTAGCTCCTTCGGAACCCAGCAAATCAAATCGTTCTTTCCCCTCAAGCGTGCTATTGATTTACAATAGATCCGAAGGATTGTCACAATTCATGACCTCCGGTGACTGCAAGGAGCCGGGGGAAAAGGAACATAAGATAGACGCGAGCCCCGAAGGGGTGATTGTCCGAAATCTCATCCGTGGTTGGTCTCCGTACAGACCACATTTTGCATATTCCTGTCTTTTTGAGACAAAAACTCCCATACCTCATAAGATCCCAACTCCCCAGCAACTTCGAACCTCGAACTTCGGATATCCACCAACATGGAACTTCGAACTTCGAACTTCGAACTCCGAACACCCCTCAATTCATCAATTAAACAATTCCCCAATTCGACAACCATCCTCCTTGCGCTGGCACCGACTTTTTTATTCCAATTCATGATCCTACGCCCGCGCCCAAAATCACAAATTACCTCCAAATCCAGGGGTTAAAACCCTATTGAGATGTTGGACCCCTATGGGGTCACTGTTTTTTCAGCGGTATATTATTCTTTGTAGTTGTCTAGGTCTATACTCTAAAAAGAGCGGCTACCAAATCCAATACAATTTCGAGGGCCAATTCGTGATCGAGTGGCCTTTGATACAGGCGGTTTTTTGAGCCGAAAGCAAGGCGTTAAAAAATTTGGCTAGCTCGGGAGTTTACGGACGAGATCCGCCAAATTTTAGCCGAGCTGAGGCTCAAAAAATCAAACTGAAACGAAAACATAATTTTTCCACAGAAACAACCAGTTTGAAGCCTGGATCAGGGCCACAGGGTTTTGCCTACTTTTGGCCCTCAAAAGTAGGGGAAGCAAAAATTACCGAGCGATCTCACTAGAGGAAAGGAGGGGGACTTTCTCAAGAAATCTCTCCGCCCGTGGTCTGTGTCCCCAATTATACTCAGGGATTTGCAATCCCTATTCCTAGGGCCGATATTCCAAAAGAGCACCCCGCCCGTGGTCTGTGTCTTCACAGACCACTCTTAGCTTCTACCTTACTTTGGAGACACAACTCCCCAACTCCCATACCTCCAAACGTTCCGTTTCCTTGCGCTGGCACCGACTTTTCTATTCCAACTCATGACCCTACGCCAGCGCCCAACACAAATACAATATCCTATTCTACCAATATATGACCCCGATGGGGTCTGTTTTACAAAAGCGCGGCTACCAAATCCAATACAATTTCGAGGGCCAATTCGTGATCGAGTGGCCTTTGATACAGGCGGTTTTTTGAGCCGAAAGCAAGGCGTT
>FWPV01009738.1_pt1 | contig 16108 bp, 18 predicted proteins | sample 2228371 | NCBI WGS metagenome assembly FWPV01 (sample SAMEA103939776, study PRJEB20133) | metagenome | reverse complement strand
GAGCGGGCTGGGCGTGAATATGTTTAATATATTCAACAATCGCCCTGCTTCGCATCCGTCTTGGAATGGCAAATTAGAGCCGACCTTGAAAAGAAATATCGTGGAAATTGAAGCCGACCCGCGCTTCCGGTGCGGTAGATAATTACCTAAAAACCTAAAAAAAGAAAGGAATTCAAATGTCAACATTATATCAAATCGACAATAACGGCATCGGGGGAACCCCCTTTTTGACCTTCAAAGTGGACACCACCGCCAATAAAGACTTTACCCAAACGGATTTGGACAACAATCTAACCGCCTGCGTGATATCGGATAACAACGAAGTGGGAATGGGTTCAGCAGGCGATAAGTTGTTCGGTAAAGTGGTCTGGGTCTCGCGAGAGTTGCAAGATGGCACCACCGTTCCTGCCCTGTGTGCAGTCCAAGCCCGTGGGGTTGCGCGATTTAAGTATGTCGCTCCCGCCCCCTCGGTCAATCAAATGGTGGAGGTGGATGGAACCGGCAAGGTGCGTCAAGCCTCCGCCGATGCTGATATCGCCGCCGGCGGACATCTGATGCGCGGGCAAGTCATCGCCATCGATTCCAATGCCGGCACCTGCGATGTGTGGCTCGGTTAATCGATTTAGTCATCTTTAATAAAAAACTAAATAGGTAAATAAAATGAATATAAATCTTGATAATGCCCGCAAACTAAAAGAGGTCATCGTCGCCCATTCGCGAGCGGGCAATTTAGCCCTTTACGCTGAAGCCCAAGAACAAGGAGTAACCTTCAGCGAACTATTGGAACAGTTAGACCCCAGCGAGCCAAACGCACCACTGGATGCCTTCGAACGTCAACTTATGCTGAATGGCATCGTCGCCGATGGTCCTAAATCCATCACCTTAGAGCAATTCGTGGTGGGTGGTGGGTTGATACTGCTCCCCGAATACATCCTGCGCGAGGTGAGGCGCGGCTACAAAATGGTGCAAGACCCCAGCGAGTTAGTCGCCGCGGTAGTTCCCGAACCGGGTCCCACCGTGCGCCCAATTTACATCAAGACCGACCAAGCCCAACAACCGCTCGCCCGACGAGGCGTCGGTAGTGGCTCGGCTTACCCCCGCATCGAACTGCTCTACCGCGATAAAGAGGCTAATATAGTCGACCGCGGGCGTGAGTTCGATTTCTCGTATCGCGTGGTGCGAAATCAAAAATTGGCTGAATTTAGAGTCTTCCTGTGGTGGATTGGAGCGCAAATGGCTTACGATGAAATAGATGAAATTTACAACCTGCTTCTCTTTGGCGACGGAACTTCCCCCGGCGCAACCGATGTCTTCAACGGCAATCCCGGAACCTTCGCTTATACCGATTTAGTGCATTTAGCGATGTCGTTCGAAGTGCCCGCGAGTATGACCCATCTGGTGGCGGCTAAAAGCGATATTGAGAAAATCATCAATTTGTCGCAGTTCCAAGACCCGCTCACTTGGCGTGCCAGTGAACTTATTCAGCGCAGCGGCGATTATCGCTCGCTGTTCCCTTTAAACGCCCGTTTAGTGGTGGCGCCAAATGCCACCCCCACCGCAATCATCGCCCTGGACGCCCGCTTCGCAGTCCGCGAATCGGTCGCCCAACCGCTGATGATTGAAGCGGAAAAGGTCATCAATCAAAAATTGGAATCCGCAGTGGTCTCCAAAGAATCGGTATATACTGTGATGGTGGATAACACCGCTCTCCTGTCCGATTATTGATGCCCTTTGATTTCTAATTCCTCCGAGGGGCTAAATGAGTCAAACTTTTTCTCTGGGCTCTGATGCCCCTCGGAAAGATGGTCTTTGTCATCCTTCGGCGAAGTGAAGTCTCTCGTCCCGCAAAAATCGGATGTTCCCGTCGTCTTAGGAATATCCGTTCACCTGCCCAGACCAGACACTTCACCTTGCCTGTGCGAGGTTCAGTATAACAAAGTTCGTGATAGTTTTTCCTGTTCGACAGGCGAAAACTATGAAAATAAAATATAAAAAAAGGAAAAAATGTCCATAAACGAAACGCTCAACTATCTAAAAGCCCACCAGAAAGACCAATTGTTGCTGTTCTCCGCAGCGGTGGGCACATCATCCCAATACCTAAAAGGCTCAGGTGGCGAAGCCGGCGACGGCTTCCCAATGCCCGCCGATGGAAGCCTAATCCAATTATCGGTCTGGGACGGCGCAAATCTAAAATCAGCCATTGGAAATGTTGAAATTAAAGCCGGCGAACGGCTGTCCCTGTGGGCTGAATACTCCAACGGCAAAATAGAGGTGGTCGCTCGCATCGACGGAGTTGATACCGACCTTAAAGCCAGCGGTCTGGACGCTAACGCCACCCTTATGGCTGCACTGCTGCTCGTGTTAGGGCTATAAAACTTTTAAATATATAGTTAGAAAGGATTTAAAAATAATGTATTGGACTGACAGCGAAACAGTGACGAAGCATCTCTGCGCCCAAAACCTACCCAGCGAAGCGCACTATGAGGTCGCAGTTCAGATGAATTCCAGCGGATTTGGGCAACTGCCCCATCGTGGACTTGTGGCTGGTAGCGAAACTATAAAGAGGCTCACTAAATCCAGCCCGCAAGGACCTTATTCCATCGTCCTCAACGGGGTTAACTGGACGCAACTTAACGATGCCCATTTAAAGCCGCAGCAAATGGTGCTCTCTGCAAACTTAAGGCTCACCACCGTCTTTGTGGAGGGCTTGGATTATGCCGTGGACCATCAAAACGGCAAAGTCAGGCGGCTGGCGGGCAGCCAAATTTCCGATGGTGGAACTGTCCTGGTGTGGTATCAACCTTACACCGTTTTAAATAAAGGGGTGGACTACAACATTGATTACACCGGCGGGAAAATCTACACCGTCCCGGGTGGAATTGATTTATCCAACACCACTCTTTACGCGGACTATGCCTTGACCGCCGCCGATGGCGCTTCCGATTTGGTGGCTCAAGCCGTAACGCAGGCGGAGGATAAAATTTTAGCCCGTCTGAAGGAAGGTTACGATGAGAATTCCACCGAGCAGGGATTGACCACCGGCGCCACTGAGTTGGCGGTTGCGATTGTCTGTCGCGGACTGGCTGCCCGAGCCCTTTTGGACAGCGCTTCCGCCGCTTACTCACGAGCCCGCAGCTGGATACAACTGGCTAAAGAGTATGAAACCGCGGCATTCTCCACCTTAAAGCCCTTCCTCGCCGAACCGTTCCTGGTCGCCGGCAAAAAATCGGGCAACGCCAGTTGGGAATGGGTCTAATAAGGTAAAAAGTTAAATTGGCAATACGGAGGTCTCGCTTTGGACCTTATATTTGAAGGCGAAGTCGTGTGGAACTGGATTAGAGATAACATCAAGACTCTGGATGTGATGGGTGGGATTAAGCCCTTTCCGGATTACCCCTATCTGAAAGAGTTGGTTAGCGCAATGTGCCGTAATCGGATTCTGATAGTGGCTAAATCTCGCCAGATGATGGCAACTTGGACCGTATCCGCCGTGTTCTTATACCGCGCCCTGTTCGATAAGCCCGGTCTATACCTGTTTCTATCTAAAGGCGCCCGCGATTCCAATGAACTCCTCAAACGGCTGAAGGTGATGCAGTTCGGTTTGGATTCAGATTACCGCTCGCAAATTAAGATAAAAGAGGGGGAGGCTTCTTTCCAAAACGGCAGTCGAATAATCGCCCTGCCCGCCACTGAATACGCCCCGCGTATGCATAGCCCCAGCGGAGTGTTCTGGGATGAAATGGCGTTCACGGAGAACTCCGAAGGCATCTGGGGTGCAGTTAAACCCGCTATAGACTCAGGCGGCTACTTCGTCGGCGTTTCCACCCCTAACGGAATGGGCAACCAATTTTACCACCTGTTCAGCGACTTAGAAAATGGTTTCGCCAAATTGACCTTACACTACCGCCAACATCCTTTACGAGGCGAGGCTTGGCTTCAGCAAGCCCAGAAAGGGCTGTCCGAAGCGCGCTGGCGTCAGGAATATGAAATTGACTTTAATGTCTATTTAGACCGCATTTACAGTGAGTTCAACCCTGAAACTCACATCCTTAATATGCCTTATCTTTGGACCCCTGAAGCCGGTCGAACCTACCGCTCTATTGATTTCGGCTATCGCCATCCTTATGTCCTATGGGCACAAGCCCTGCCCAGTGGCGAGTTGATTATATTCGACGAATGGGAGGGTTCTGATGCAACCCTTGAGGAGATGATTGAGGCTATAAAGATGGTGGATATGCGGCACTTTATTGAGGAAAAGGATGTCCATTGGACGGCTTGCGATCCTGCCGGCGCCGCCGTGGCGGATGAAGGGCTCTCCGCGGTGGAGAGGCTCAAACGTGCCGGCTTTAAGATGCAATTCAGGCGCTCGGAAATTTTAACCGGTATTGAACTGGTTAAAACCCTGCTAAAGGATGCCTGCGGTAGGATTCGTCTTAAATTCTCGCCCACTTGCCATCGCACCATAGAGCACCTCCGCTATTATAAATGGGCGATTAAATCTGAAGCCCCAGCCAAAGACGACGGACACGACCATTCAATGGATGCTCTGCGCTATCTTGTCGTCAATCTTCTTGACCACCGTCGTGCCGCCTGGTCCGGGGCGCGAGTCGCAGGACAGCAGTGGAAAACTAATTTTAGGTTCTATGTTAATTAAAAATAAAAGGTTAAACTATGTTCAATCTATTTAAAAGAAAGCCCCGACCAGACCGAACCTTAGAGGGTTTGATTCAGGTTCGCGGCGGTAAAGCGCTGACCGATAGCGCTGTTTATACACCATCCCCCACCCCACCGCGGGAACTGCGGCGAGTCTGGCAACCCCGCGCACTTGAACGCGCTATGTTGGTGGCGCATAGGCAAGGGGGATGGAGCAGTAGTTTCAGTTTCAATAGCCAGAATCGTGGCGATTTCTATCGCTGGTTAAGGGAAAATGTGCCCATCATCTCCGCAGGCGTGTGGGTTTGGGTTCGCCTCTGCGCAACATCGCTCCAGCAGGAGATAACCGGCACCGCTCCCGCCCGCACTAAAGCCCAGAGGATACTTAGCGACCTTGACCAGCGCATTTTAGAAGCCCCTTACGGCAAAGGTTCCGGGTTCATCCGTCTCACCGAAGCCTACTTTTTAGAACTGTTCACCACCGGTCGCTTCGCCGGCGAGATTGTCTTGAGCGAAGATGGCAAATCCGTAGACCATTTTAGGTTCATCGACCCGTATACCGTCGGTTGGTTGCATACCGAACAGGGTTGGACCCCCTTCCTCGAGCGAACCGATGTCGAATCACCGTCCCCGAAGCGCAGTGGTAAGGTTAAAGAGGATAATTTGAACATAGAGGGAGAGAATCGGATATTTCTTGACCCCCAATATTTCTACTACGGGACACTGGGCACTGATTTATCCAATCCGCTGGGCAATGAGCCGCTATCCTGCATCCCGTTCGTGGCGGAAATTGAGCAACTTATGCTGGAGGATATGGCGCGGTCGTCGCACAACGCAGGAACCCCCCGTCTGCAAATCAAAATCGGCAGACCTGAAAGGTTCAACTGGGAAGGCGATAAAGAGTATGTGGAACGCTCAAATCGCTTCTTCCAAGATATGGTCTCTCAGTTCGGAACCCTTGAGCCGGACGACAATGTCTTCACTTGGAACGATGTTGAAGTAGTAGTGGTGGGTGGGTCGGGCAAAACTTGGGAATGGCGACTGAACCGCGAGCAGGTTATTGAAGATGTCATTACGGGGCTAAAACTGTTCCCTTGGGTGTTGGGCAGGACTCATAAAACTACCCAGAATTGGGTGCAATCTCAATATGATTTCCTGATGCAAGTGGTGCAAAGCCACCAGAAGACCGGGACCAATTTAGTCGATTGGATAGCGAATGCCGAACTGCGCCTGCAAGCCGTCGAAGCAACAGTGCGCCACCGCTTCGACCGCCATCCCGACCCTTTCCGTTTAGAGCGGGCTCAGGCTGAACGAAGCGAGTTCGATCGCATCGACTTAATGGTCCAAAGAGGTTATATCACGATGGAACAGGCTAAACGCATTTTAAGGTTGGGATAAAATGCGAGATTTAATCTGTCATCGCGGTTTTTGCGTTAGCAAAGAAAGCGATTTCAGGACCTCCACATTTTGTCATACTGAACCTTGCAAAGCAAGGTAAAATATCTCGTCTGGATAGGTGGGAATTTGTTCTCGCTGTTGTAAGAACATAATGATTTTAGCGGGACGAGATTCTTATTTCGCTGAAGGATGATAAAGATTATAAGAATAACAATGAGAATATAAAAACAAAAAAATAAAATTTCAAACCAAAATGAACTGGATATATCGTGAACTATCAGGCGTGCTTCTTCCCGAACAGTCTAAGGTATCTGATGAGGATATAGCGGCAATCAACAGCCTAAATAATCCGCCGCCGGTTCCGGTGACGGCTCGGGAGGTATATGTTCGCCGATGTCGTTTGGCAGGGGACGGCATAGACGCCGGCTATGGGCGATTTCGCACCGAAGACCTGTCTAATCTATTGCGGATGGTTCAAGGTGCGCCAGCGCTTATAGGGCATCGGCGCGAAGGTCTCGGGGTAGCGCGGTTCTTCGGTGGTTCTCTATTGACCGACCCCAAGACCCAAATAACCTATATTGTCCCCAAATTCTATTGGATGCGCAATCACAGCACAGCGGAGGATTTGAGGGTCAATATAGATGGCGGTATCTGGTGCGAAGCCTCGCTGGGATTCGTATTCAAACGCCCCACCTGCTCGGTGTGCGGCGAGGATATCAGGCGCTGTGAACACACCCCCGGAACAATGGTGGACGGTTCAGTCTGTTTCTTCTTTTACGATGATATCATTAAAGTAACCGAAGGCTCCTTCGTTTATCGCGGTGCCCAGCCCGGAACAGGCTTTATGCTCTCAGACCTCATTTATACCCCAGATTTCCATCGCCTCCCCAGATTTAAATGGGAAGGGGTTTGGTATAGAGGGATTCAGGAAAAATTATTACACTTAACACAGGATTAAAACAATGAAAAACATATATTTAACTTTACTGGTCATCCTTTGGGTGTCAGTTACTGGTTCAGCGCAAACCCAAATGATGCCCTCAGGCGACCCCGCACACTTGCTTAGCGGCGAGCACACCTCGCTATTTTGGAGCGGAAGCGGGGTCATAAACGGCGCTAATAATGTTTATACCACCAGTTGGATGCAGATAGGCTCAAGTTTGTATTCCAACAGCGCGTCAAACCAAAATATAGCGGTTTTTAATCCCGAGCGGTTCACCTTGACTTTGAAATTAAACTGTTATGGGACCGGTGATTCGGCTCGGGTCAGTCAGGCTCGCTTTGAGATGGCTTATGATACCACTGCGGTGGCATCGTGGATGGCTGATTCGACCAACTTCTTCATCAAAGCGGGGAATGCTGGACATCCCCTTTATGGGCAGGGGCTTTACGAAGCCTTGTCCGATACCGCTCGACGCTGGGATTACCCCCTACGAGTGGCGCGGGGTGGCTTTATCCGCTTTATCTTCAATACCTCCACCTCGGATAGTGTGAGGGTTTACTGGACGCTGTGGGGTGAACATTGATTATTAAGAGATTAAAATGTCCACTTGCTGGTGTGGAATTTTTGCTTGCTATGCTGTCAGCCCTAACGCTTTTACTGCTACCTAACAGCTATTCCGCTACCCGCACCATCTCTAATGCCGGCGGGAATTGGAATAATATAAACACTTGGGTTGAACTGGCGATTCCTGACAGCCTTGATGATGTGGTGGCAACTTCAAGTAGCGGAAACTTGACCGTTAATGTGGATAGCAAGTGCAAGACGCTGGTGCTGACCAACTATACCAGCACCTTGACTTTTAACGCTGACCTTAAAGTCAAAGGGAATATAACCTTTCCGGCATCGATGGTGGTGAATGCGGATAGCAAAGCCCGCACGGTGTGGGTCGCTTCAACTGCGAATATAAATAGCGGCGGGATTACCCTTCCTTGTGCTTTGAAAATCGGAGGCAGTTCGTTTAATGTAACACTTTCAAACAATTGGCGAGTCTTGGGGATAATAACCTTAGGCACGGGCACTGAGGTAGTCCAACTGCTCGGCTCGTTCACGCTTCGCGGCGATAGCAGTATCGTGTTGGGTGGAACTTCAAGTTATATCATTCTGTCCACCTCTACGATTCTCCAGTTTGGCGGCACGGGCAGTTGGATTAATAACTCGTCGGGCTATCTCTCAGGCGGCACCATCATCATCAATACCACAGGCACGATAACCTTAGGGACGACCTACCCGGTCAGGATTATGAGCACCTCGCTGGTGCATACCAACGGGACGGTCATCACTACCGGCTCAACATTTAGGCTTGAGGGTAACAGCGGAAACTCCATAAAACTGAATGTTAAAGGTATCTTATGGAACGACCTCATTGATGCGAACACCACCGCTTCGCGCACTGTTGACCTTGACGATACCTTAAATGTGAGCGGAAAGATGATATTTAACACCACCAGTGGCACTCAAACCTATAATGATTTCATCGTCAATTGCGCGGGCGGCGATAGTGTCGCTTCGCCGTCATTTTCAGGCGCTATCGGAGGGTCTACGGTTATGCGGGTAACCGGTGGGATAATGCGAATGGCTGCGGGAGCGACTGGTACTTTTAGGTTGCCACTTGTTATTGCTGGGAATGTGGCTTTTAGCGGGGTATTCAATTTGGGCAGGTCTACCGCTGGCTCACTAAATTTCTCCAGCGGTTCGCCGACCTTTTCCAGTGCTACTTTAGTGGTAAAATCTGTTGCTGGAGAGGCGTATCGATTTATCGTCGATACTCCTGCATCGATAGGAAGATTAGCGCTGGAGGATAGCGTCATCTTAGAGGGGACTAAAACCCTTACGGTAACCGATTTAATAAGCGCTACTGGGGGATTAGAACATAAAATAGCCCCGGGTCAGAATATAGTGATTACCGATAGTTTGGTTTTAAAAGGGTCTGAGGGCAATTATGTGAAACTAATGAGCACATCGCCCGGCTCGCTGGCTCAACTATCCCATACTGGCGTTTATCAAGAGGTTCAGTATGTCAATGTAGCAGATATAGATAGCCGTCAAGGTCGGCGGGTGCTTTATCCTTGCGGTAGCGTGACAAAAATTAGAACCTATAACTGGGGAAATCCCACTATGAGTCAAAATTGGATTTCAAACGGGTGGGTTAGACCCGGTTGGCAATACAATTTCTACGGAGGTTTAAATGAAAGATAGTCAATGGAGCGAATACGAAAAGTTAGTTTTAAATCGTTTAGATACATTACATCAAGGGCTGCTTAGGGTCGAGGAGCGGCTAAGAGGTGTGGAGACCGCCATTGCCGTGCTGGAGGTAAAGAGCGGCATATGGGGTTTTTTAGCGGGATGTCTACCAGCCATAGGAGTGATATTATGGAAGATACTAAACTAAGAGATAGCGCACGGGAACTGGCGGAAGCCATTCATAAGGTGCGTAGTTCTAAAATGTTAGAGGAGACTCGTCGGGAGGAAGCCGTTGTTTTAATTCAGGCTTTTCTACCGCGTTATGTCTTGTGGAAGCGACGCGCCTTAGCGTTGATTCTCTATTACATACTGGTTGCTTTCATAGAACTTAATCGTGAAGCGGTGAAACGACGGAGTAAAGATGCCTGATTGGTTAGAATCGATTCTGTGGGCGGCTGGGGGTGTTATTGCTATACCTTTGCTGCTAAGGCTGTGGACGAAATACATCCCCCGCAGGGCTGTTTATCTGTTCGCCTTTAAGTTAGGTCGCACCCTTACCAATTGGGGTGATATAAAATTTGGCAAGGCGCAGTGGGAGAAAGCGGAGAACGGGATAATAGCCTTGCTATATGATGTATCCGATGGATTTAGGGATGGGGCGCGTCCCGAAGAGAAGCCCGAGCCGACCCCACCGCAAGGATAAGATGCGCCGGATAGATGAAATCATCTTGCACTGCTCTGGCAGCGAATTTGGGAATGCCCAATTGATAGATGTCTGGCATCGCGAAAAGGGTTTTAAGAGCATAGGTTACCATTTTGTGGTGCTAAATCCTTATCTGACTGCAGAGGACTATCGGTTAGGTAGACCTAAATTTCAATATGATGGGGTAGTTCAGGATGGGCGACCGCTTGAGCAGGTTGGGGCGCACTGCGAGGGGCATAATGATAATTCTGTCGGTATATGCCTTATTGGTAAACGGATATTCACTTCGGCGCAGTTCGTTGCGCTGGTGAATTTGCTGGCGAAGTTGCATCGGCGGTTTCCATCGCTTCGGCTCTTGGGGCACTATGAAGCGCAATCCCCCACCAGTTCGAAAAAGAGTTGTCCTAATTTAGATATGGATTTTATAAGAACATTAGTGAACTTTAAATGATGTTCAAATTGTAAGATGCCCAAAGAGAAGGGGCGAAAATCGCCCCTTCTCTTTGGGATAGTTAATAATGCGCCCTATTTTTCGTCAGTATCGGGGTTGCAGCATGGACCTTTGCCGCATCCCCCAAAGCCCATTCTCCACCCTTGATGCATTAGACCTTTTCCGCGTCCGGCGGGTTTAAGAACATTCTTATCAAAGGTGGTCTGTTGCTCGGGGGTGAGCAGGTCGCGAATTTTGCGCAAATGAGTGGCTCTAAATTTCGCCTTTTCCTTGTGTAAGTCACCGATTTTATTAGCCAGGTCGTCGATTTCCTTCTGGTTTAACTTATCGCTGGTCAAGGCTAACCTGAGTTTAGACTGGATATCCACCATTTTTGCGCGATGTTCGACCATCTTTTTCTGGTGTTCGAGCGAAAGTTTTTCAATATCCTTTCGCTGTTGGTCGGACAGTTCGATGCCCATTAAGCATATTCCCATAGGTCCTTCAGAACAGGGGTTCCCCGCCTTTAGACCCATTCTGTGCTGGAACATACCGAAGCCGGGCATATCGGGCGGCGTCATCGGTTGGGCAGCCACGATAGAGGCAAAAAATAGTGCCATCAGGGTGGTTAGAATTAGTTTGTGTTTCATTGTTTCTCCTTATTTTTGTTTATGATTATTTTTTAGGTTTTTATGTTTAAGTTTTTTTAATAAAATTGTAATCTCGTTCTGACCGCTTGTCCAGACGAGATACTTTGTCCTACTTGGGTTCAGTATGACAAAATTAACGCGTTTTAGAGAGCAAGCCGCAGCACTCTCAGTTACTTTTTGGGTCAAATTTTTTTAGTATTCTAAGATACATCTCATGTCGTCGCTCAAAGGGGGTGAAATTTCTCATCTCCAGCATTCCCTGGTAGAGATTTCGTTGCAACTCGCTGCGCAACAGCACCAGACTATCGGTAATGGCTTGGACTCTTTGAGAGTCCAGTGAATCGCCACATAAGCAGTTGAAGAATTCTCTGGTTAAGCGTCGCTGTTCCTGAGTCAGAGGTGCGAGTTCGCTACGTAGCCGTTGGCGATGATGCTTAACCATTGGGGGCACAGCCTCATCGCTCGGTGGCGGCATCATAGCCTTGAGAGGCTCTGGTCGCGGGAATGGCGGTCGGCTACGATAGTATAAAGCCACTCCTAAAGCGATATTGAGGGTCCAAGATATAAAAAGTGCTACTAAGAGCCACTTTTGACGATTCATTTAGTATCTCCTTCGGATTCGGTTAATAGAGCGGTGTATAGGTCATCCAGTCCGTCGTCATATTCCACCAGATAATTTCCGGTATCAAAGGAGGTGTTTATCAAGTTATATTTGGGCAGGATGGCGTTAAGACCTATCCCGATGATGAAACCGACCATTAGGCTTCCGCCCAGTGCCCAGATTAGGTTTCGTCGTTTTATAGGGGCAGGGTTGCGTCCTTCCCTAATACGGGCTATAACCGCGCCGGCTACTAAAGCGGGGCGTGGTTCGGGAAGCGAGCGAACGAGCCGATTTAATTCCTCGTCAGCAGCGATAACCTCGCGGCATAAGGCGCAACTGTGGGAATGGCGAGTCCATTCCATTCGCTCCGGGTGGTTATCGTCCAATGCCAGCAAGTGTTCGACCCGATTTTTATAGCGCTCACAGCACTTTATGTTAAGATTTTTGTCTTTCATTTTTATGACCTTCTAAACATTGAACGCGCATTAATTAAAAATCCCGCGCGGAAAAAAAATTTTCCCGCAGGTGCAGGAACATTGTGGGTTCTATATAGACAATAAGGACAAGATGGGGGAGAAGGGCTTGGGTGAAACTTGCAAACGACTCAAACGATCGATATATTTTAGTATATAATACCATCTAATTGCGGTATTTTGTTTATTAGCGAGGTTATTATGCGAAAATGCCATTTTTTATTTATCATTTTGGTGCTTGTGGTCGTTTCTTGTGAGAAGGAGGATGATAAGAAAGCACCGACATCACCGACGCAATTTCTACCGCCTTCAAATTTGACCGCTGAAGCCTTATCGCCGAATCTTGTGAGTTTAACTTGGAGCGATAACTCTGATGACGAGGACGGTTTTATCATTGAGCGGGCGGTTTGGGATGGACCTTATAGTATGTCTATTCCAGTATCTCCGAATACTAATAGGTATTTGGACAGCAATTTAGTTCTCGAGCGGACGCGGTATCGTTATCGCGTTTTTGCGGTTCGCAGTGGTGAGCGTTCATTTCCCTCTAATGAAGCGGTGGTGATAACACCGATTCGACCTCCCAATACCCCGACTTTATTAAGGGTTGAGGCGCTATCGGCGACCTCAGTTCGCATCACTTGGCAGGATAATAGCACCGATGAATCGGGTTTTAAGGTTTGGCGGGCTTTAGGAGTACAGGACATTTTCCGGGTAGTGGTCCAGGTGGCGGAAAATTCGGGTGAATTCGTGGACACGAATCTCACCGAATATACACGCTGTCGCTATAAGGTGGTCGCTGTAAAGGATACGGTGGAGAGTATGGCGAGTCAGGTCGGGGAGACGACGACACCGCCTCAACCACCTTCTGAATTGTTAGTGGAGACTTGGTCGGATTCGTCGCTGAGGTTAGGCTGGCGGGATAATAGTTTGGTGGAATCGGGCTTTTGTATAGAAAGGTTAAATAGCGCAGGGGATGCTTGGATTGAGATAGGACAAACTTCAGCAAATATCACCTTTTTGGTCGATGAGGGGCTACTGGAGTGGACGCGCTATCATTACCGAGTTAAAACCATAGCCTCCAATTTGCGAAGCGTTCCCTGCGCATCCGCTTGGGGGTTGACTGGGCTAAAAGCCCCTGCTAATCTTGAAGCCGTGAGGACTTCAGAGACTTCAATTAGGTTAAATTGGCAGGATAGGTCGGGAGTTGAGGATGGGTATGAAATAGAGCGCAAGGATGTTCTGAATCCTGAATTTCAGAGGGTTTATGTAACGGTTCCCAATGCTTCATCTTTCACCGATATAGGATTGACCACGAATATGACATATACTTATCGGGTGCGAACGGTTAAGGAGGGTAATGTATCCGGTTGGTCTAATGAAGCCAAAGCCACGACATCCTATTTAAGACCACCTGCTCCCACTGGGCTTCAAGCCTTCAGCACAAATAGTTTAGAGATAACGCTTAATTGGACGCGTAATTCGACTAATGAATTGGGTTTCATAATAGAATGGAAGCGCTGGGATGGTGTGAATTGGAACATTGCCGACACTGTGTCCGCAGGTGTTGTAATATATCGTGCTATTATGCAAGATTGGCGCACCCGATATCAATTTAGGGTGTATGCTTATAATGAATATGGCCGGTCGGATTATTCTAATGTGGCTGAAGCCACCACCCCCGATGGTTCTCCTCAATCGCCTTCAGAACTTCAAGGCACCGTTCAAGGTTATGAATTAGTTACGCTTAATTGGCGCGACAATTCCACCAATGAGACCGAGTTTAGTTTAGAGCGTGCCATTGGAGACAGCGGGAATTGGAATGTTTACACAGTATTACCAGCAAATACAGCACAATACATTGACCGAGATGTAATGCCCTTAGGTGTTTATTTGTATCGGGTTGCAGCGGTTAATCAGTATGGAGCCTCTGGTTATTCTAATATATATCGTGCTTTCATTCCTGATGCTGCGCCTACTCCCCCGAGCGACCTTAGAGGTAGTGCCTTGAATTATCGGAGTGCACTTTTGATGTGGCGGGACAATTCAAATGATGAAATGGGTTTCACCCTTGAGCGTCGCACTTTACCGGCAGGGCAGTGGTCTAAACTTAGAGATGTTCAGGCTAACGATACAACTTATATAGATACCACATTAACCGAAACGACAACTTATCTTTATAGAATACAAGCGTTTAATTGGGTCAGGGAGAATATCTATCGCTCGGCTTGGTCGAACGAATTGGTGGTTATAACGCCTCGCGATACTGTATTAGCGCCGTCCAATTTAACAGCGACCGTAGATGGTTTTGAGGTTTTACTCAACTGGCGAGACAATTCAAATAATGAGACCCGATTTTTGGTTGAGCGCAGTCCTTGGGAACAAGGGCATCCTCCAGAGTTCACGGTAATAGATACGGTTCCTCGAGATTGCATATCTTATGGAGACATAGCCGCAATGGCTAATCGTATATATGGTTATAGAGTTAAGGCACAAAGTGAGAATAGAGAATCGGCTTATAGTAATATTGCTTGGGCTCAGATTGAAACCACAGTTCTATTTTATGACGGATTTGAAGATTATGAGGTAGGACAGCCACCTGCGGGTGAATGGCAGGATACTGCCATAGGAACCTCTTGGGTGAGGGTAACGGAAGAATTGTCTAATCCTGAAGGTGGCAAAAGTGTCCAGTTCCATGACCTTGATGATGGTTTAAATTATTGTATTTTAACATTATATCACCAACCTTTAGCCATGGGGGTGGTTAAGTTCTTTCTGAGGTTAAGCGATAGAGGATGCTTTGGGGTGAGCGGTTTAGACCAGAACGAAAATCAAACTTTTTATATTATATTGCGAGATGATGGGAATATTTATGTTTATAATGGAGAAAATATGGTAAATTGTAGAGGTTATAATTTAAATGAATGGATGGAATTTGAGTTGTATTTTAGAATTGACACGCATCAATTTAGATTTTATATTAATGGTCAGGGTGCGGGCAGTTATAGAATTTTAAGGGGTGAATCGCAGGAAAATCGGGGCATACGGTTTATTACATTTCCCGATGCTACTTTACCGGATGCTTGGATAGACGAAGTCGAACTGGATACCTTGATATGGCGATTATAATTTTACATTAATAAAAAATAAACCAATCATATTAATGTTTTTTAAATGGATATAACATTTAAAATCAAACGTTTTGACCCAAAGCAAGAGAAGGCAAAACCTTATTATCAGGAATATCCTGTAAAAACTCAACCTGGAATGACCGTTCTGGATGCGCTAATAGAGATTAAAGCGCAGCAGGATGGGACTTTGACCTTCCGTAAATCTTGCCGTTCGGCGATATGTGGGTCTTGTGCGATGCAGATTCACGGGCTAAATAAACTGGCTTGTGAAACGCAAATTGAACTTTTAAAGAGGAAGACCATCGTTCTTGATCCTTTGCCGGGGTTTAAGATAATCAAGGACTTGGTGGTGGATATGGAGCCATTTTATGAGCATTTAGCCCGGGTAAAGCCATATCTAATCAATGACGACCCACCACCGGCTCGGGAGCGGTTGCAATCTGAAGCGGAGTTTAAATTAATCGAGGATCCCATTGCTTGTATTTTGTGTGCATCTTGCACTTCAAGTTGCCCTTCATTTTGGTATGACCCCGATTATATAGGACCATCGGCGTTGGCTAAAGCCTATCGTTATAACTTTGACAGTCGCGATCGGGGCGCTGGGGAACGGATGGAAGTGTTGGATAACAAGCATGGGCTTTGGCGGTGCCATACTATATTCAATTGTATGGATGCCTGTCCTAAAAAGATCAAAATAACCCAACACATCTCCAGTTTGAAAAAGATGGTCGTAATGGAAAAATATTAAAAGATTATTGAGTTTAAAGGGTTTATATTCAAAATCAAAAAGGGCGAACATTGGTTCGCCCTTTTTGGTTTAAGTGATGAAGTTTTATGTAACTGGAGAGGTTATTTTATTATAAAATAATAATTTAGTAATAAGTTTTA
>FWPV01005537.1_pt1 | contig 16116 bp, 20 predicted proteins | sample 2228371 | NCBI WGS metagenome assembly FWPV01 (sample SAMEA103939776, study PRJEB20133) | metagenome | reverse complement strand
TTCCAGGTCTTTTGGCGGCAACTAATTTGGAGATGACCCAAAAATTTAAATATTACTTTTAGTTATGGGAGAGACAATTTTTCACAGAATGGATTAATTGCTTTTATTGGCCATCAAAGTAGTGCGGATTTTATCGAGGATACCGTTAATAAAGGCTCCAGACTCTTCGGTGCTGAACTTTTTGGCTAACTCCACAGCCTCATTGAGAGCAACTTTAAAGGGAATATCTGGACACTTCCAGAGCTCAAAGGTGGCCAGACGCAGAATATTCCGATCAATGAAGGACATCCGTTTTAAGCTCCAATTTGCGGAAGTCTCTTCGATCAATTGATCAATTTGCGCCTGGTTCTGGTGAACCCCATGGACTAAACGCTGACAGAACTCGAGAACTCTGGGGGAAGGGGAAAAGTTTTCCCAATAGATGCGCAATACTTCATTAGGACTTCCATCACTTATGTCCAATTGGTATAAGACTTGGAGGGCGATCTCCCGTGCTCTCCTCCTCAGACCCATTGCCCCCCCTATTGCTCACTTATCTTTTAATTTCTCGGTAAAGATTAACCATCTCAATGGCCGCCAAAGCTGCGTCCCATCCCTTATTCCCAGCTTTAGTTCCCGCTCTCTCTATGGCCTGTTCTAAATTATCAGTGGTCAAGACCCCAAAACTAATGGGAATCTCACTTTCTAAACCGATCATCGCAATACCTTTCGAGACCTCAGCGGCAATATAATCGAAATGGGGTGTAGCCCCCCTGATCACTGCTCCCAAACAAATAAGAGCATCATATTTCTTCGCCAGGGCCAATTTACGGGTTACTTGAGGAATCTCAAAAGCCCCGGGGACTTTTATGATCTCAATATCTTTTTCTTCAGCCCCATTTCTTAACAGAGCATCCAAAGCCCCAGCCAGAAGACGATCGCAAATAAAATCATTGAACCGGCTAACCACGATGCCAAACTTTATTCCCTGCGCATTTATCTTCCCTTCGATCACCTTAGGCATTTATCCCCTCCCTCACTTTTTAATCGATGGACAATAAATGACCCATTTTCTTCTTCTTGGTTTTGAGGTAAGACAAATTTCTCTTGCTCGGTTTAATTTCAATGGGCACTCTCTCCACCACTTCCAATCCATACCCTTGCAAGCCTACGATCTTTTTCGGGTTGTTAGTTAATAAGCGAATCTTTTTGACACCCAAATCCCTTAAAATCTGCGCTCCCAACCCATAGTCGCGCAGATCCGCCTTAAATCCCAAAGCTTCGTTTGCTTCCACCGTATCTTTACCTTGATCTTGCAGGGCATAGGCTTTCATCTTGTTAATCAACCCTATTCCCCGCCCTTCTTGATGCATATAAACTATTACCCCCTTACCTTCTTTGGCCACCATGCGCATAGCAGTATGCAATTGTTCGCCACAGTCGCAGCGTTGGGACCCGAAGACATCCCCTGTTAAACACTCCGAATGCACCCTTACTAATACTGGTTCCTCTCCAGCAATTTTGCCTTTAATCAGCGCCAGATGTTGCAGAGTATCAACTTCATTTTCATAAGCAATAGCGGTGAACTCACCGCCGTAAATAGTGGGCAAGGTAGTTACCGCAGCTCGGCGGACGAGGCATTCATTTTTCAGGCGATATTTGATGAGGTCGGCAATAGTCACAATCTTGAGATTGTGCTTTTTGGCGAAAATTTCTAAATCAGGCATGCGGGCCATGGTGCCATCGTCATTCATTATTTCGCAGATTACTCCATAAGGTTTCAAACCCGCCAGACGGGCCAAATCTACGGATCCTTCGGTCTGCCCTGACCTAACTAATACGCCCCCTTTTTTGGCTTGTAAGGGAAAGACATGACCGGGGCGAACTAAATCTTCAGGTTTAGCTCCATCAGCAATGGCCGTGAGGATAGTCGTAGCGCGATCGGCAGCCGATATTCCGGTAGTGACTCCTTTTTTAGCTTCAATGGAAACGGTGAAAGCTGTTTTAAATGGAGATGTATTGTCGGCCACCATCAAGGGTAAGTTTAACTCTCTTACTTTTTCTTCCGTCAAAGAAAGGCAGATTAATCCCCGTCCATATTTGGCCATGAAATTAATGGCCTGGGGAGTTACTTTTTCCGCAGCTAAACAAAGATCACCTTCATTTTCGCGGTCTTCATCATCGACCAAAATGACCATTTTGCCTTTACGAATATCGGCTAAAGCTTCTTCGATAGTACTCACGGGCATACTGATTACCCCTTTATTTTATGAACCCATGTTCGGCCAAATAAGCCTTATCAATCTTGGACTGACGGGGGGCAGTCACCTCCTTATGGTTTAAAAATTTTTCTACATATTTAGCTAATAAATCGACTTCTATATTAACTTGATCGCCCACTTTTTTCCGTCCTAAAGTAGTTTTCGCCGCCGTATGGGGGATGACCACTACGGAAAATTCTTCCGCGCCGCATTCCACCACAGTCAAGCTAATTCCATCCACAGCCACAGACCCTTTAGGAATAAGATACTTAGCAATCTCGGGGGAAGTGCGGAAGTAATACCGCCGCGAATTTCCATCCGGTATAAGGGCCACGATCTCACCCGGGCCATCGACATGGCCAGCTACAAAATGTCCTCCTAAAGGGTCGGACATCTTTAAGGGCATCTCTAAATTTACCTCTTGCCCTTCCCTGATCTTCCCCAGGGTCGTACGCTGCTTAGTTTCTGGAGAAATATCAACTGTGAAATTTTGGCCAACTAATTCGACTATAGTTAAGCAAACTCCGTCGACGGCAATACTATCCCCTATTTTCGTGGAGTTTAGATTGAGATGAGTGGCAATTTTTAAGGCCAGGCCTTCGCCACGCCGTTCCACTAATATTATCCTTCCTATATCCTGAACTAACCCGGTAAACATCCTAAAAAATACCTTGCTTCCCTCAGATTTAAGCTTAATTAATATTTTACTATATCCTTGAACTCTCGGCAAAAATTATTCTGCTGGTCCGATCTCGGCCTCCAAGAGCAAGTCTGGTCCCAATCGGCGAACTTTTAAATTTTTAACGGGGATGGCCTCGGCTAGCTGGCGAATTCCTTCTCCCCCAATGATCCCAGGAGCTTTAGCCCCCCCAATAATTTTGGGAGCTATAAAAAAAAGGAGACGGTCAACTATCTTCACTTTCAGGGCACTGGCGTTTAATGTAGGACCACCTTCTAAGAGAATAGATAAAATTGCCCGCTTGGCTAATTCTTTCATGAGGGCTGTGAGATCTACTCTTCCCTGCTCATCTTGGGGCATGGTTAATACTTCTATTCTTGCCTTTTCCAACTGCTCAACTTTGGCAGGAGAGGCTAAGGCAGTGGTAGCCACAAGGGTAGGATATTGGGCTGCGGTTCGGACAATCTGCGAATTTAAAGGAAGGCGCAATCTACTATCAATGATCAGGCGCAAGGGCTGGCGCAGACGCTTTAAAGAAGATAATCGTGCCGTTAGGAGAGGGTCATCCTGGAGGACCGTCCCTATGCCCACCATTATAGCGTCCATTTTCTGGCGCAATTTATGGACATATCTCCTCGCCTCCATGCTCGAAATCCACCGGGCTTCACCGCCAGAGGTCGCCACTTTGCCATCAAGACTTACTGCCGCTTTCATCACCATTAAGGGCCTGCCCTCGGTAATGTATTTTATGAACGGCGCATTAAGTCGGCGACACTCCTCTTCCAGCAGGCCTACTTCTACTTTAACTCCCTGGCGCCGCAACCGCGCAATTCCCCGTCCAGAGACTAAAGGATTAGGATCTATCATTCCCGCCACCACTCTTTTAATCCCCGCTTTTAAAATGGCCTCGGTGCACGGCGGAGTTCGGCCATAGTGGGCACATGGCTCCAAATTCAGATAGAGAGTAGCTCCGCGGGCCCTTTCTCCTGCTTCCTGCAGGGCTAATATCTCCGCATGGGCTTGGCCAGCTTTCTGATGATATCCCCGGCCAATAATTTCCCCCTGCTTGACAATTACCGCTCCCACCATGGGATTAGGGTTGGTCAAGCCACAACCTTTTTCGGCTAAGCGCAAGGCCAAGCGCATAAATTTTTTATCTTCCAGGCTCATGAGCATAAGGAGGAAAAAATTGGGAACAAACGATTATTATTGCGGGGATCCCTTGGCCTTCTGCCCTCTCTCTAAGAGTTCTTTAACTTCCTTCATAAATTCGTTCACGTCTTTAAAAGAACGGTAGACCGAGGCAAAGCGCACGTAAGCTACTTCATCCAGATTTCTTAGTTCTTCCATGATCTGTTCGCCAATTTCCCTACTGTGCACCTCTCTTTCTCCCCCTTCTTCCAAGCGCTGCTCAATCCGCTCCACGAGCTTTTCTAAGACTTCCACACTAATTGGCCGCTTTTCGCAAGCTTTATGCAAACCAGCCAGAATCTTCTCCCGATTAAATGGCTCCCGTCGGCCATCTTTTTTTATTACCATAGGGAGAGTTTCTTCGACCCTTTCATAAGTGGTAAACCTTCTCCGACATTGAGCGCACTCTCGCCGCCGGCGGATCATATCTCCGTCTTTACTTAAACGGGAGTCAATCACCCGATCATCCATGTGTTGGCAGAAGGGGCACCGCATCTTCTCACTCTTGGGCCAATAATTTCTACTCTCTATGCATATCACAGGCAAGTATATACTGCAAGGCCTCGATCACCCCGGCCCACTTTCACTTTTCCAAGGGGAAGAAATCGCCCTGTGTCTTCAGCAAAAATTTTCCGAAGGGAAGGTAAGATTTGCCCTTAAGGGAAAAAATAAAATCCCCAATACTTTTTCAGTAATATTACGCTAAACATCCCCACGTAAGCGCCGGCCACGATATCGCTTAAAAAGTGGGCTGTAATGATCACCCGGCTCGCCGCTATTAAGATCGCCAAGCACATGAAGAAAGGCCAGAATCTTCTCCAGAAGATAATCAGCACCATAGCTAAAGCAAAGGCGGTGGTGGCATGCCCGGAGGGGAAAGATAAGGCGGTAGATTTGATCTGAAAGAATTCAAACCCATAAGCCCCCTGAGCAAACAACATCTCTGGGCGATATCTTCCCGCTAAAAAACGGAAGATATTGACGATTATTCCTGAGCCAGCAATAGCTACGAAGAGGAAAAGAGCTCGCCGCGCCAGCGAGATATTTTTACAAACATACCTAAAATAAAAAAAGCCCAAAAGAGCTCCTCCTAAATACCATGTAGATTGGCCTAATTCAGTTATTACCCCGAAAAAAGACCTAAGCTGCGGGTTCAAATTACGACAATAATAAGCCAAGCTGATATCAATATAAGAATAGCTAAAAGCAATGAAGATTAACCCGCATCCCCAAAGAATGGCTGTCCATAGCGGAGATTTAGTCATCCTTCTTCCCCTGGTAATTTCGGCACCATACCAAAGTAACTTTATTTATTTTTCGCCCGTGGAGCGTAAGTTCCATCGTCTGCACAGGAAAAACTTCGGCACACTTAAACTTTTGCCCAATATCTCCATTTTCAAAATAAGTTTGCACAAATAGCAGATCATATCCGTAAGGTTCTTTTTTCTGCCAAATATCGAACTGATCGCGCCGGTTATCCATGATAAAAACTTCGCTCTCATAAGGCAAGGAATAGTACATTACTCTGCTGCCCATGGTCCAATTAGTAACCGCCAGAGCTTTGGGTGAGCGAGGACTTTCTTTTAGCCACCGGTTTGCCTCCCGGCAAATATAGTCCCATCCATAAATATCCTGAAAGGGTGAGCGGTAATCAGGAAAAGGCAAAAATTTCCCGGCTAATTCAGCATAAAGAAAAATAGTGACCGCCAAACTGCACCCCAAGCAAATCTGCAAAATTTTCTTCTTTCTCTGATTTTCTCCGCGCCCCAGATAATAGACCCCTAAAGGAATAAAAAGAAGATAGAAAAGAGAATTCCAGTGAGGCAGAATTACATTGTAGAAAGAAAAGAAGCTAAAGAAGATAAAACTGGTTGCGCCCAACAGGAAAGCCAAAGAGATCCGCTCATTTGGCGAACCCCAGCTTTTTATAAAGCCATAAAAGGCTAAGCCAAAAAGAAATGGGCTATAAAATAGAAATTGGCCCAGAAGAGATAAACCAAAATTCTTGAGCATATGAGCAGAAAAGGAAGTTAATTGTTGCCCTTGATAGCGGAAAGAAAGCCACTCATTCTGGGCATTCCAAATAAGTACCGGAAGGACACTTAAACCAGCCACGAGGGCTGCTAAGAAGAAATTCTTCGAAAATAATATGGCCAGCCTTCGGCAACGCCAGAGAAAAAGGAAAAGAGTAGGGAGGAATAAGATGGCCGTATATTTTGCTAACCCACTGATGCCTAAGATCAGGCCCAAATATAAAAAATGCTTGCGTTGAGCCTGGGCGGCAATCTTGGGAGTCACTTCTAAAAATAAAAAAGCTAAGGGGAGCAGGAGCGAGTCCGGAAGGAGCATTAAACTCAAAGCATTAAAAAGAAACGAGCTATTGAAGGCCAGGACTCCAGCCAGGGAGATCGACGGGGAGCGGGAAATATGCCACAGAAAACGATAAGTTAAATAAGAAGTACCAATTGCGATAAGAATAGCAGGCAACCTGGCCAAGAATTCATTTGTCCCTAAAGTATAAAAGAATAAGCTGTGCACCCAGCCCACCAAGGGGGGATGGTCCACGTAACTTAGAGCTAAGAACTTGGCATATAAAACATAGTGGGCTTCATCCACTCCCAGGCCAAATAAAGGCGCCACTCCTAAACGCAAAGCGGAAAAAAAGGCGATGATTAAAGCTAAGCAAATCTTAGGTTGGTTCTGCCAGGCGAAAGACAGGGAGACTTTCCAGTTTTCCCTATTTAATTTTGGAAAAAAGAGCGCCAAAGTTTGTTTTGAAAAAAGTAGGGATCGGTTTGTTTATTTGCTTGATTCAAATCTTTGCTAAATTATGTAAAAAATCTTTCAATATGGATAAATCATCAGGGGAGACCTCAATAAATTTTAAGCCCGAACGATATTCGTTACCCTCCTCTAAACAGAGATCTATCCAAACTACCTCCCCAATCACTTCCATGGCCGTCAGACTAGGATCGGCTAAGAAATATATTTTTACCCGTAATTGTTGACCAATCTCCAGCCTTTCGGGCACATAAATCATTATCCCCCCCTCGCTAATATTGCTGGCCCGGGCTTGCTTCTTTTCCGGAGAAGGCATACGAAAGTATTCAATTGGCAGATCAATAGAAAAGCGCGGATGCCTCCTTCGTTCAAAGTTCACTAAACCATACCGGCCCTTTTCTTGGACGGGCGTACCTTGATCATCCTTTTCTCCATTCTGTCCCATAAGCTCATCTCCCCGGCCACTTCCGTATAGGAATGCGGGCCTCTAAAAGCATCTCTTGCGCCAAAGGATCGGCATATCCACTGGCGTAAATGATCTCTTTTATTCCGGCGTTGATAATCATCTTTGTACATATAATGCAAGGCAGATTAGTGCAGTAAAGAACAGCACCATTAATGCGGATCCCATGGTAGGCCGCCTGGATAATGGCGTTTTGTTCCGCGTGCAATCCGCGGCAAAGTTCATGCCGTTCACCAGAAGGTATTTGGTTTTTTTCGCGTAGACAGCCGATCTCTAAGCAATGGGCTAGGCCTGAAGGGGCACCATTATAGCCTGTAGCCAAGATCCTTTTTTCGATCACCAGGATTGCTCCAACTTGCCGCCGCAGACAGGTTGATCTCTTGGCTACCAAGCTGGTTATCTCCATAAAATAATCTTCCCAGGTAGGACGAGTTTGCATAAATTTTTTAGTAGCTAACCATGTTGGCCACCAGGCGGGTTATTTTTCTTTTCTGAATTTTTGATCAAGCGAGTTTATTTTGGCTACTCTTCTTTGGTGATGTCCCCCCTGGAACTCACTCTCCAACCAGACGCGCAAAATCTCCTGGGCCAATCCTTTCCCGATTAGACGTCCGCCCAAGACCAGGAGGTTAGCATCGTTATGCTCTCGGCTTAAGCGGGCGGTATAGAGATCATGGCAAAGGGCTGCTCTTACGCCCGGAAAGCGATTGGCCACAATAGACATGCCAATTCCTGTGCCGCAAATTAAAATGCCGCGCTCAAACTCCTGGCGGGAAATCTTTTCCGCCACTGCCTGCCCTATATCTGGATAATCCGCCGGCTTTTCGTCAGCCACTCCCCAATCAACTACCTCGATATTCCGGGCCCGTAAATAAGTTAGGAGATATTCCTTGAGTTCAAATCCGGCATGATCGCAACCGATGATCAATTTCATCTTTAAGGCTCATACTTCTTAAAGACCAAGACCGCGTTAGTTCCGCCAAAGCCAAAAGAGTTGGATAAGGCCACGTGGACCTCAGCCTTGCGGGCTACGTTGGGTACATAATCTAAATCGCAATCAGGATCAGGATTTTCATAATTTATGGTGGGCGGAATTATTCCATGATAGATGGTTAAAACGGTGAAGATTGCTTCAATTCCTCCAGCACCCCCCAAAAGATGACCGGTCATGGATTTGGTGGAGCTGATCGCTAACTTATAGGCATGTTCTTTAAAGACCGTCTTGATAGCCATGGTTTCATAGATATCGTTATAATAAGTAGAAGTCCCGTGGGCATTGATATAATCCACTTCCTCGGGTTTAAGGCCGGCGCTCCTTAAGGCCATAGCCATACAGCGCGCTGCCCCTTCCCCATCGGGGGCTGGCGCCGTTATGTGGTAAGCATCACCATTGAGCCCATAACCCACAATTTCCGCATAAATCCTGGCCCCCCGATCCAAAGCATGCTGCAGTTCCTCCAAGATAATGATTCCGCAGCCCTCCCCAATGACAAATCCGTCGCGGTCTCGGTCGAAGGGGCGTGAGGCTTTTTCCGGCTCATGATTGCGGGTGGAGAGGGCCTTCATAGCATTAAACCCGCTCACGGCCAGGGGGGTGATCGTGGCCTCTACTCCGCCAGTAATGATGACATCAGCATCTCCCCTTTGGATCATTCGCCAGGCATCACCAATATTGTGGTTGCCCGTAGCGCAGGCGGTAACTACTGATGTATTGGGCCCTTTGGCGCCAAAGCGCATCGAGATCATGCCCGGGGCTTCATTGACAATTAAAGAGGGAATAAAAAAAGGGGAGATTCGGCTCGGTCCTTTTTCTAAAAGCACTTTATGGAAAGCCTCGATAGTCGTCAACCCACCAAGTCCGGCTCCCACTACTACGCCTACTCGCTCAGCATTAGCTGGAGTTATTTTCAGCTGCGCATCTTCCACCGCCATAAGGGCAGAAGCCATGGCGTATTGGATAAAAATATCCATGCGCTTCAATTCTTTTTTCTCAATGAAGTTCTCGGGGACAAAATCCTTCACTTCAGCGGCAATTTGTGTCTCAAATCCCGTGGGGTCAAACTTAGTAATCTTGGCTACTCCCGATTTCCCCTGAATAAGGGCCTGCCAAGTCTTTTCCACACCAGTACCTAAAGGTGAGACCATGCCTAAGCCCGTGACCACCACCCTGCGCTTTAGCATAAAACTCCTCCGCTAAGTAAATCAGCCCGTTGCCTAAATAAAGCCCATGCCATCCTCGTGCACCTCTTCCGCCTGCATATCCATTCCTCTCTCCAACTATATCCGTTCATTTATATAATTGATTACATCCTGCACAGTTCGAATCTTCTCCGCATCTTCATCAGAAATTTCCAGCCCGAATTCTTCTTCCATAGCCATGATTAACTCTACCAGGTCTAAGGAATCGGCGCCAAGATCATCCACGAAGGAAGCTTCCGGAGTTACTTCCTCTTCACTTACTCCTAACTGCTCGACGATGATCTCGATCACCCTGCGCTCCACTGATTTTTCCACTTTTCCACCTCCTTCTGAAGTCTTTCTCCTCACATAAGATGATTTTTTTAACCTTTTTTTAAATTATCTGTCAAGAGAGAAAATATCCTTGCCCACCTTCACTTTGGGCCCTGAATCTTTGGGCGTATAAGAGGCCAGGGGTTTCATCTCTTGAACTTTTTATAAAGTTCTGATAATTAATCTTCTAAAATCATTGTTGTTTTTAAAAATAAAGGTAGGCAAGAGAAAATTTACATATACATCCCTCCATTAACATTCAATACCTGCCCGGTAATGTAGTCCGCAGCTGAACTGGCCAAAAAAAGGACAGCTTGAGCTACATCTTCTGGTCGGCCCAACCGCTCCATGGGTATCTGTTTAATTAAAAAGTCTCGCTCTTTGGCGGGAATTGCCTGGCTCATCGGGGTATCTATAAACCCTGGAGCTACCGCATTTACTTGGATATTGCGACTGGCATATTCCCGGGCTACAGATTTGGTAAAGCCGATCAAACCCGCTTTCGAGGCGGCATAATTAGCCTGGCCAGCATTACCCATTTGTCCGGTAACCGAAGCAATATTTACTATCTTCCCACCCTTCTGCTTAAGGAAAACACGCAGGGCCGCTTTGGTTAAATGGAATGCTCCTTTAAGATTGACCGCTAAAACTAAATCCCAGTCCTCTTCTTTCATTCTGAGCAAAACTTGGTCCCTCGTTATGCCCGCATTATTGACCAATATATCCAGTCGGCCAAATTTATTTAAAACTAACTGGACCATCTCCTCGGCATCCTTTGCTTCTGCAACATTTCCTCCGATAGCTATGGCCGCCCCAGAAAGGGCGCTGATCTCTTGGCAGGTGGCCTCTGCCCCCGCAAGGTTAAGATCAGCTACTCCCACCTTAGCACCCTCCTGGGCAAAAAGCAGGGCAATAGCTTTGCCGATACCTTGAGCAGCGCCGGTGACCAAAGCCACTTTATCTTTTAATCTCATTTCTCTTACCCCTCAAGTGGTATTTAACAAAGCCTTTACTTTTTCCCAGCTTATTTTATCCTCCACATTAGCACAGGCAATCTCCCGGTTGATGCGCCGCAGCAAACCAGTCAGCACTTTGCCCGGGCCAACTTCTAAGACTATCTCGACCCCGGTCTGCAGTAATTTTTGCATACATTCTTCCCAGCGTACGGGGTGATCTACCTGTTTGATCAAAAGCTCTTTAATGGCGTCTTTCCCAGGATAAAAATCTCCCTGCGCATTAGCTAAAACTGGAAAGAGTGGATCGGTAAACTCTATCTGGGCTAACACTTCTTTAAGTCGTTCTCCCGCCGGTTTCATCAAAGGACAATGAAAAGGAGCGCTTACGGGCAAGAGAATTGCTTTTTTCCCTGGTCTTTGGCCGACCATGGCGACAGCTCTTTCTACTGCTCCCTTATGGCCCGCAATTACAATCTGCCCCGGTGAATTGTAATTAGCTGGGGTAAGCACTTCCCCCTGGGCTGCTTCGGCACACAAGGCTTCCACTTCCGCAGCCGACATATTCAAAATAGCGGCCATTGCTCCCTCACCCACCGGCACAGCCTCCTGCATAAATTTACCTCGCCAATGCACTAAGCGAACAGCTGTGGCAAAAGGCACAGCCTCAGCGGCCACTAAAGCGCCATATTCGCCCAAACTATGTCCGGCTGCCCCTACCGGCTTAAGCTCTCCTTCACTCTTCATTACTCGCCACATAGCTACTGAAACAGTGAGTACAGCCGGTTGGGTAATGGCCGTAAGCTTAAGCTTATCCTCTGGGCCATTAAAACATAGGCCCGCCAGGTCAAATCCTAAAGCTTCTTCAGCTTCGGCAAAGGTTTCCCGGGCAATGGGGAAATGATTATAGAGATCTTGGCCCATGCCTACATACTGTGATCCTTGTCCTGGAAAGATAAGCCCTATTTTCTTCATTTGCTGGCGTACTCTTTAATCAAGGCTTGGCCAATGACGTTCCTTTGAATTTGATTTGTTCCCTCATATATCTGTAAGATCTTGGCATCGCGCATCATCTTTTCTACGGGATAGTCCCGCATAAATCCGTAACCGCCAAAGATCTGCACAGCATCCACGGTTACTTTCATAGCCACATCACTGGGAAAGAGTTTGGCCATAGCCGAATATTTGGATATATCTTTAGGATTAGTATCCACCCATCGGGCTACCGCATAAACCAGAGCTCGAGCGGCTTCGATTTGCGTAGCCATATCCGCCAGCATATGTTGGACTGCTTGGAAGGAGATGATCGGCCGATCAAATTGATGGCGCTCGCGGGCATAAGCCACAGCTGCCTCGAAGGCACCCTGTGCCAACCCCACGGCTTGCGCGCCAATTCCTGGACGCGTCTTATCCAGAGTCCGCATGGCGATAATAAAACCCATCCCTTCCCGGCCAATGAGATTTTCTTTAGGAACTCGGCAGTCATCAAAAATGAGCTCGCGGGTGGCGGAACACCTAATCCCTAACTTTTTCTCTTTTTTGCCAAAGCTGAATCCAGGCGTCCCCTTTTCCACTAAGAAGGCGCTAGCCCCTCTGGGCCCTTTGCTTTTGTCGGTTAAAGCGATTATTGAATAGATTTCTGCTTCTCCTCCATTGGTGATCCACTGTTTTGTACCGTTGAGCACATAATAATCCCCATCTTTCCTGGCTGTAGTGCGAATGCCCCCGGCATCACTTCCAGCCCCTGCTTCCGTTAAGCCAAAGGCGGCCAGCTTTCTCCCGGAAGCTACCTCCGGCAAATATTTCTTCTTCATCTCCTCACTGCCAAAAAGCAGAAAGGGGTAAGATCCCAGACCGGAAGCGGCAAAGGAGACAGAGACTCCTATGCAGGCCCGGGATATCTCCTCGATAGCCAGACAATTTTCGAAAGCACCGAAGCCTAAACCTCCATATTCTTCGGGGATGTATATGCCAAAAAGGCCGGCATCAGCTAAATATTTTAATGGCCCCCACGGAAATTCTTCTTTTTCATCTAATTCAGCCCGCACGGGGATGACCCTTTCTTCCGCAATTTTCCGGGCTAATTCTTTAATCGCTTTTTGATCTTCATTTAAAAAATAATCCATCTCCTCTCGCTATCTCCTTTAATACTTTTTCAGCCAGTAATCAAAGGCTGCTCAAACCGACATGATTTTACGCCCTTAGCCAGCTTGACCCACTTTCACCATCTAAGAATCGCCGCTCCCCACGTAACACCCGTACCGAAGGAACAGAGCAAAATTAAGTCACCGGGCTTCAATCTTCCCGCCCTTTGCACTTCATCGAGGGCAATAGGGATCGTAGCTGACGAAGTATTGCCATATTTATCAATATTTAAAAATACTTTCTCCATGGGAAAGTCGATCAACTTGGCGGCCGCTTCCACAATGCGCGTGTTGGCTTGATGGGGAATCATTAAATCTATGTCCTTACACGTTAAACCATTAAACTCTAAAGCCTCTAAAGAAACTTCGGCCAGAGCGCGGACGGCAACTTTAAAAAGGGGGTTCCCAGCCATTTTGATATAATGCATTCGTTTTTCCACTGTCTCATGGGTGGAAGGGTTGGCTGATCCACCTCCGGGAATATAAAGGAGCTCCCATAAGCTGCCATCAGAATGAAGGTGGGTAGAAAGGATACCTCGATCGCCCTCTTCCCCCACCAGGATAACCGCTCCTGCTCCATCTCCAAAGAGGACGCAGGTAGAGCGATCTGTCCAATCTGTTATCTTCGACATTATCTCGGCCCCTAACACCAGCACTTTGCGCCGCGGATCCTCTTTGATAAATTTATCTGCTATTGAAAGAGCGTGAATAAAACTGGTACATCCCGCCGAGACATCAAAAGCGGCGGCCTTTTTAGCGCCGATTTTCGCTTGGACAAAACATCCCGTACAAGGGAAAAACATATCCGGACTATTTGTACCTGTAATAATAAAGTCTAAATCTTCCGCGCGCAAGTTGGCCATCTCCAGGGCCTTTAAAGCCGCTTGGGTGCCTAAATCAGAAGTAGCTACTTCTTTTTCCACAATCCGCCGCTCGCGGATCCCGCAGCGGGAGACAATCCATTCGTTCGAAGTCTCCACCATCTGCTCCAAGTCAAAGTTAGTCAAAACCTTAGGAGGTAGATAAGACCCGGTAGCAATTATACGCGACTTAACCATTTCCTTTCCTCTTCCCCTCTGACTTAAACTTTTCACTCCTCTAATTGCTCATGGAATTCTTCTTTAACTTATGATTTTCTCTTTGATCTGTTCCCAAATTTTAGTTAAATTTTTCGCACCAATCTTTTGTAATTCTTGGTTTTTATCCAAATTATTGGCCAAAAGCTTAGGCAAATTAATCTGGGCAAATTCATGCGCTAAACGCACGGCATTCTTAATAGCCTTGGCTGAAGATCTTCCGTGAGCAATAACAACCACTCCGTCAACTCCTAAGAGTGGAGCACCCCCATATTCAGAATAATCCAATTTTTTCTTTATTTTATTAACCGCCTGGCAGGCAAAAAGATAGCCAATTTTGGCCCGCCAGCTTACTTTTAGTTCTTCTTTTATCATGGCGCCAATGGCTTCAGCTAAACCCTCGCATATTTTTAAAGCCGCATTCCCTACAAAACCATCACAAATAACTACATCAGCTCGGCCATTAAAAATATCTCGTCCTTCGACCGGGCCTATGTACCCTATCGTGCTTCTCTTCAAAATGGCATTAGTTTCCCTAATTAATTCATTTCCCTTGGACTCTTCCTCCCCATTGCTCAATAAGCCAACTTTAGGATTCTCTTTTTTGAGGATATATTTAGCATAGACTTCTCCCATAATGGCAAACTGAACAAGATGGAAAGGTTTGCAGTCTACATTTGCTCCGGCATCTAAAAGTAAAGTCCAGCCTTTCAAAGTAGGAAATATGGTGCCGATAGCCGGCCGGTCGACGCCTCTCAACTTCTCTATGGTAAAAACAGCCGCTGCTAAAACGGCTCCGGAGTTGCCCGCACTTACTACGGCGGAAGCCTCCCCCTTCTTTAATAAATCAAAAGCCACTTTTATGGAGGAGTCTTTCTTTTTGCGGATGGCGGTGAGTGGAGACTCGTCCATGCCCACAACTTCCGAAGCATGGACGAGAGTTAAAGGTAAATCTTTACTTCCTGGGAAATGGCCAACTAAGGGCTGAATCTTCTCCTGATCGCCCACTAATATAACCGGAATATTATGTTCTTGGGCAGCCAGAAGTGCGCCCTCCACAATATTCTGGGGGGCAAAATCTCCTCCCATGGCATCGACTGCTATTTTTAACGCTTTATCTTCCATCAAGTCTCTTCCGCTTCTACAACGACTCGCCCCTTATAGCTTCCACAATGAGGGCACACCCGATGGGGAGCTTTAGGTTCGCCACACTGCTGACATATAGAAAAAGATGGAGTAGGCAAACGGTCATGGGTCCGCCTTTTATCGCGTCTACTTTTGGAATGCCTCCTTTTAGGATTGGGCATTTTAATTCACCTCCTTAATGCACGCGGAAAGTCTTCAGGGCTCCCCATCTGGGATCCACATCCTTTTCCGCGCATTGGCATACTTCTCGGTTTAAATTTTTCCCACATTTAGGGCATAAACCTCGGCAATCTTCTTGGCAAAGTACTTTGGGGGGCAGAGTTAATAAGACCTGGTCTTGCAGCAAATTAGTCAAATCTATTTCCTCCCCCTCATAAAACTCTGTCTCTAAATCTTCCCGCGTAAGCTCGACTTCCTGGGCTACGGGGCGGTTCGGTTTAGGGCGTAAAGTAGTATTATACTCTGCCGTCATTTTCCTTTCAAAGGAGTCCAAACACCTGGCACATATCCATTTCACGGTCATTTCTAACCGACTGCTCAAAATAACTATCCTTCCTGATCGCCGCAAATGTACATGTAACTCAATGGGTGCTACAAAGTAAAAGAATCTAAAGGTTTCATGTGCCAGGCGGTCTTCCAACCATTCTTCGCTTTCCCAATAAACCGCTTCTTGCCCTTCTGGGCCAATATCTTCCAGACGAAATTTCAATTTATTTCTGCCCTGATCTTAAAATGATAATTAAAACTTTAATATATAATGATTTTTTTGCTTGTCAAGAAAAAATATTCTCTTGCCCGCCTGACCTTTTCAAAAACAATAATGATTTTAAAAAATTAATTGCCTAAACTTTATAAAGAGGCCAGGGAGTTAATGAGGGAGCATCGGCGGGAGAAGAAGGAGTAAAAACTGCAAGCCAGATTTCCGCAGAGCG
>FWPV01009734.1_pt1 | contig 16119 bp, 13 predicted proteins | sample 2228371 | NCBI WGS metagenome assembly FWPV01 (sample SAMEA103939776, study PRJEB20133) | metagenome | reverse complement strand
ATTTCCAGTCCGCATAGAACAGGAACGCCACCAGCAGGATGGGGATCACGAAGAGCAGCAAGTTGGGCAGGGCGTACAGGCTGCGCACGAACAGGATGGCGAACAGGGCGGCGATCAAGAAGGCGACAAACCCCTAGAGTGAGGCTTGCAGGACTGGCAGTGCTGCACGGCGACCTGATAGATTAAGATAATTGCAACCCAGGTGTTTGTGTCTCGCCAGAGATGCGATGAAGCACTGCCAGTCCTTAATAGCCGAGGTAAGGAAAATAATGCCCAAGAATCCAGAACCGCTTGTGCCTAACCAGTATTACCATATCTACAACCGTGGCAACGATGGGGAAACCCTCTTTCGGGAGGAGCGCAATTACATCTATTTTCTCCGGTTATATACGAAGTACGTTCAACCAGTAGCCGAAACCTACGCCTATTGCTTGTTGAACAACCATTTTCACCTGCTGGTGCGGATTAAGGACTGCCAGTCATCTCCCAGCCAGGCATTCTCTAACCTGTTTAGCACTTACACCAAAGCCATCAATAAGGCTTACTGTCGTACCGGCAGCCTGTTTGAGAAACCATTCCACCGAAAGCGGGTGGATAACGATCGCTATTTCGCCAGGCTTGTCATCTACATCCACCAGAATCCACAACGCCATGGATTAATTGAAGACTTCCGACTCTGGACTTATTCGTCGTTTCAGGCGATACGCTCGGCTAAGCCTACGCATCTACGACGCCAGGAGGTGCTGGATTGGTTTTCGGGCGAAGACGGGTACGAGGAGGCGCATAAGGCGCTGATTCACCCAACTGATATCGAACAGGTCATCATTGATGATTAAGGACTGGCAGTGCTGGTTAGACCCTTGGCTGACTGGGAGTCTTGCCTGGCAAATCCATCCTTCTCGCCAGGAGCCCGGCAGAGCACTGGCAGTCCTGGGCTTCAAGGAGGTCATTGTGAACGGCGCTAAACCCATCTTGCGCTACCTGATCTGGGCAGGGGTGATCCTGCTGCAACTGGTCCTGACCCAGGTGGTGACCCTGATCTTTTCCTTCTTCATCCCCAACGCAGACACTTTTCCGGATACCCAGCCGCTTGTTTTCGCCGTGTTGATGATGTTCACCTTCACCGCGGGCGTCTACCTGGGGGGCTGGCTGGCGTTGCGTTGGCGCTGGTTGCCCTTCCTGCCCAGGTACGCCTCCCGCCTGGCGGGGACGCTGGTCGGGGTGAGCGTTCCGCTGCTGTTGGCGATCTTGTTCGGCTCGCTGGGCGCCGGCAGCCCGTTATTTTTCTTCTCGATCGTGGGGGGAATCGTCGGGTTTTACCTGCCGGGGTGGCGGATGGAACAGGCGATGACATGAAAACCGGAAAAGTGCGCCCGATTGCCATTTGCGTCCTGCAACGTGAGGATGCGATCTTCGTCTTCGAGGGACACGACTCGCTCAAGGGCGAGACCTTTTACCGCCCGCTGGGAGGCACCATCGAGTTTGGGGAGCACAGCTCGCAGACCGTCAGGCGCGAGCTGAGGGAGGAGATTGGGGCGGAACTGACCAACCTGCGCTACCTGGGGGCGCTGGAGAACATTTTCATCCACGAGGGTCTGCCCGGGCACGAGATTGTGCTGGTGTACCAGGCGGATTTTGCCGACGCTGCTCTGTACGAGCGGGCATTGGTGATGGGGCAGGAGGACAGCGGGGCGCAGTTCAAGGCGCTGTGGATGCCCCTGAAGGATTTTGCCGAGGGAAAATACCCGCTCTACCCGGATGGGTTGCTGGAGCTGCTGGATAATGCGTATAGCCAGTTCGTGTAGCCATGTTTCCTCTACGCTTGAGTGATAACCACAGAAAGATACTCCTCAACCCACAGAGCGAGGCGCCTTTGCAGCGCCTCGCTCCTGATTGATAGCCGTTTCGTACCTGAAGGGCGGGAATGCTTTTATTCCACCTTGCCCAGCCAGCCTTTGCGTACCATCCACTTTGCCAGCTCCAGCACCGGCACAACCGTGACCGCCAGCCCGGCGACGATTGCCCAATCCTGGGGCGACAGGGCGTAGGTGCCAAACGGCTCGTGCAAAATGGGCAGGTACACGATCACCAGCAACAAGACAATCTCCCACAACACCGCCAGGTTGAGCCACTTGTTGGCGAAGGGCTTGCTGAGGACCGAATGCCGGTCGGAGCGGAAGTTGTACGCCTTGAAGAACTGGATCAGCACCAGCGAGACGAAGGTCATGGTCATGGCTTGCTCCAGGCTGCGCCCGTTGTTGATCGCCCAGTTGAACAGACCCAGGTTCACCAGCGCCGACCAGACGCCGCCCAGGGTCATCAGCGTGACCACCGGACGGGTGAAGATGCCGGTGCGCGGGTCGCGCGGTTTGCGCTTCATCAGGTCATCTTCCGGCGGGTCAACCGAGAGCGCCAGGGCAGGCAGACCATCGGTGGCGAGGTTGACATACAGGATTTGCACCGCGGTCAGCGGCAACGGCAACCCGAGCAGGGTTGCCCCAGCCATCAAGCCAATCTCGCCGATGTTGGAGGAGAGCAGGTACATCAGGTATTTCTTGATATTGCCGAAAACGCCGCGACCCTCCTCCACCGCAGCGACGATGGAGGCGAAGTTGTCATCGGTGAGGGTCATATCGGCGGCTTCCTTGGTCACGTCGGTGCCGGTGATGCCCATGGCGATGCCGATATCCGCCTTTTTCAGGGCGGGGGCGTCGTTCACGCCGTCGCCGGTCATGGCGACGATGTGCTGATGGGATTGCCAGGCGGTGACCACCCGCAGCTTGTGGACGGGCGAGACGCGGGCGTAGACGCGGATATCCTGCACCTCCTGGCGCAACTGCTCGTCGCTCATCGCTTCAAGCTCCGCGCCGGTGACCACGCGCCCGCCCTCGCGCAGCAGCCCGAGTTCACGCGCCACCGCCTGCGCCGTAACCGGATGGTCGCCGGTGATCATCACCGGCAGGATGCCCGCCTCAGCGCAGACGGCGATGGCGTCTTTGGCTTCAGGGCGGGGTGGGTCTATCATGCCCACCAGACCGAGGAAGATCATGCCGTTTTCTGCGTTTTGGGGGGTGACATCTGGCTTGGAGGCGACCCCAAGCACCCGCAGCGCCTCGCTTGCCAGGCGCTGCGCCTGGGCGAGGATCTGCTGACGGCGATTGTCATCCAGCGGCTGGACGCCATTGGAGGTCAGCTCGAAATCGCAGCCAGCCAGGATGACCTCCGGGGCGCCCTTGGCGTACGCCGTCAGGCGTCCATCCTGACGGTGCAGGGTGGTCATGCGCTTGCTCTCAGAGGTGAAGGGGATCTCAGCCTGGCGCGGAAATTGGGCGTCGAGACTTTCCTTGTTCAGACCGGCTTTGGCAGCGGCGACAACCAGCGCCCCCTCGGTGGGATCGCCTTTGATATCCCAACCGCCGCCGGGGAGTTGCGTCAGCCGCGCGTCCGACGCCAGAGCGGCGGCGGCGAGCATCTGGCGCACGGCTTCTGGAGGGGCGCCGGCGGCTCCACCATCGGTGGAGAAATCCCCCTGGGGGGCGTATCCTGCGCCTGAGACGTGGTAGATTTGCCCGGCGCAGTAGAGACGGCGGACGGTCATCTCGTCCTTGGTCAGGGTGCCGGTTTTATCGGAGCAGATGACCGAGGTGCTGCCCAGGGTCTCCACCGCCGGCAGGCGGCGGATGAGGGCATGGCGTTTGACCATCTTTTGCACGCCGATCGCCAGTGAGATGGTGACCACCGCCGGCAAAGCCTCCGGCACGACCGCCACCGCCAGGGCGATGCCGAAGATGAGCATCTCAATGAACGGCTGCCCGCGCACCAATCCCAGGGCGACGATCAGCCCGACGATGACAAAAGCCACGCGCGCCAGGATGGCGCCTAGCCGGTCCAGGTTCTGTTGCAGCGGGGTCCTGCCCGATTCAACCGTTTGCAGGAGCTGGGCGATCTTGCCGAACTCGGTCTGCATGCCGGTGGCGACCACCAGCGCCTTGCCGCGACCGTAGGTCACCGCCGTGCCGGCGTAGAGCATGTTCTTGCGCTCGCCCAGGGGCACGTCTGGGTTGTGCAGCGGCACGACCTGTTTCTCCACCGGCACGGACTCGCCGGTGAGGGCAGCCTCCTCCACCTGCAGGTTGACCGACTCCAGCACCCGGGCGTCCGCCGGGACGCGGTCGCCGGTGTGGAGCAGGATCACATCTCCGGGCACCAGCTCCCGGGCGGGAATCTCCACCTCGGCGCCATCCCGCAGGGCGGTGGCGGCGGGAGCCGCCATCTGGCGCAGGGCTTCGATGGCGCGCTCGGCGCGGTATTCCTGCACGAAGCCCAGCAAGACGGCGAAGAGGACGATGATGGCGATGACGATGGACTCAACGCCGTGTCCCAGGAAGAGCGAGATCGCCGTCGCCCCGAGCAGGATGAGGATGAGCACGTTTTTGAATTGCTCGAGCAGAATCTTGAACGCCGAGACGGGCGGGGCTGCCTGAATTTCGTTGGGACCGGTCTGCTGCAGGCGTTTTGCCGCTTCGGCGCTGCTCAGACCGTTTGGGCTGGTGTTTAATGTCTGGTAGATCTCATCTTGGGTCTGGGTGTGCCAGGTTTGGTTTTGCATCGGTTATCGTTTTGCTCCTGTATGGTTTGAGGGGTGGTGATTATTGTCTGTGGGTGCGAACCTCCTTCAAAGCCAATTAAAAAGACCATCGCTAAAACAAAGCGATGGTCTCGCATTTTCTTGTGGCAGCCGGGAAATCTCTTTCCGTCTTGACGACTGCCTCTCCCGGCGAACCGGGCGGCTACTCCCCATCTGAGAGTTTCCATTTTACAGGGCTATCGGTCGCGTGTCAATGGCTGGAGCGCCTCTGCACAGGGCTTATGCAAAGTTGGGTCGTGTCGCGCCGGATGTGGTATATTATTTAAGCGATTGATGCCAGATTGCAAGGGGTAATCTATGCCAGCCAATAATAACGACATCGAAAAACGCCTGTGGAGCGCCGCCGACGAGCTGCGCGCCAACTCCAAACTCAAATCCTCCGAATATTCCATCCCCGTCTTGGGTTTGATCTTCCTGCGCTACGCCGACTTCAAGTTTTCCCAGGCGGAAAAAGAGTTGACCCATGGAGAGACTCAGCATCCTTCGACAGGCTCAGGACAGGTCGCTGCGCCTCCAGGAGTTGCGCCTCCACGGCGCAGGGTGATCTCCAAAATTGATTATCAGGCGCGCGGGGTGATGTACCTGCCGCCCGAGGCGCGCTGGTCGCACCTGATGCAGCTCCCCGAGAGCGCCAACATCGGCAAAGCCATCAACGACGCCATGCGCCTGATTGAGCAAGAGAACGATGACCTGAAGGATGTGCTGCCCAAAACCTATAACCGCCTGGACAACCGCGTCCTGTTCGCTCTGCTGAAGAACTTCAACCTGATCCCAATGGACATCGAAGGCGACGCCTTCGGCAAGATTTACGAGTACTTCCTGGGCAACTTCGCCATGGCGGAGGGGCAGAGGGGCGGCGAGTTCTTCACCCCCACCTCGCTGGTCAAGCTGATCGTCGAGATCATCGAGCCTTACCACGGGCGCATCTACGACCCCGCCTGCGGCTCGGGCGGCATGTTCGTCCAAAGCGCCGATTTCGTCCGGCGCCACAAGGCGAACGCCCAGTTCACCGGTACGCCCATGGAGACCATCGCTATCTACGGGCAGGAGCGCGTGGCGGAGACGGTGCGCCTGTGCAAGATGAACCTGGCGGTGCATGGGCTGGCGGGCGACATCCGCCAGGCGAACAGCTATTACGAAGACCTGCACAACAGCCCGGGCAGGTTCGACTTCGTCATGGCGAACCCGCCCTTCAATGTGGATCGGGTGGACAAGGAGCGCCTGAAAGACGACACCGCCCACTTCCCCTTTGGCATGCCGCGGGTGGATAATGCCAACTACCTGTGGATTCAGCTCTTCTACAGCGCCCTGAACCAGAACGGGCGCGCCGGCTTCGTCATGGCGAACAGCGCCTCCGACGCCCGCCAGTCTGAGCTGGACATCCGCCGTCAGCTCATCCAGACCGGCGCGGTGGACGTGATGGTCTCGATTGGCAGCAACTTCTTCTACACCGTCACCCTGCCCTGTACGCTGTGGTTCCTGGACAGGGGCAAGCAGGCGTTACCCCCCTCACCCGCCGGGGGAGAGGGCAGGGTGAGGGGGTCTGACACCGTCCTCTTCCTCGACGCCCGCCACATCTACCGCCAGATTGACCGCGCCCACCGCGAGTTCACCCCTGAGCAGATAGCTTTCCTTGCCAGCATAGTACGGCTCTATCGTGGTGAAGACTTGAATGGCTACAGCTTCGACCCAGAAGGGCTGAACCTGACCGAGCCGCAGGTGGAGCAGCTCAAAGCCATGTTCGCCGAGGGGCGCTACCGGGACGTGGCGGGCTTGTGCAAGGTGGCGACGCTGGCGGAGATCGAGGCGCAGGGCTGGAGCCTGAACCCGGGGCGCTACGTGGGCGTGGCGCAGCGCGGCGAGGAAGATGTGGATTTCTACGAGCGCCTGCAGGAGTTGAATGAGGAGTTGGAAGTGCTTAACAGCGAAGCGCACGAGTTGGAAGAACAAATAACTGAAAATGTCTCAGCAATTATTGAAAAGGGAATTAGCAAGAATGGCAACAGGTAATTTGACAGTTACCTTAAAAACTCTAGGAGAGTTTAGAAATGGCGTGAACTTCAGTAAAGACAAAAAAGGGGAGGGTCTTGGCTTAATAAATGTAAAGGATATTTTTTCAGATATTCCAGTTATTGACTACGATACTCTTGATAAAGTAAATTTATCTAATCAAAAAGGGATTGAAAATTATTTTGTCCGAGAAGGGGATTTGTTTTTTGTTCGTTCGTCTGTCAAACGCGATGGGGTCGGACTAGTTAGTGTAGCAAAAGCCAGCAGTAATCAGGTAATTCATTGCGGATTTGTTATACGTTTCCGCATAACAAACAAGAATGTTCATCCGAGATTTTTAACTTACCTTTTGCGGTCACCACATTACAGAGAAGTAATCATTGGCGCTTCCGGTGGAGCAGCAATAACAAATATTTCCCAAGAAGTTCTGGGAGACATTGCGATATCGCTCCCTCCTCTCCCCATCCAGCGCAAAATCGCCGCCATCCTCTCTGCCTACGACGAGCTGATCGAGAACAACACCCGGCGCATCAAAATCCTGGAAGAGATGGCGCAAGCCATCTACCGCGAGTGGTTTGTCAAATTCCGCTTCCCCGGGCACGAGTCTGTGCGCCTGGTGGATTCGGGCACCGAGCTGGGTCTGGTGCCGGAGGGGTGGGAGGTGAGGAAGTTGGGGGATGTTGTAGAACTTGCTTATGGTAAAGGGCTAAAGACCGAGGATAGAATTGAAGGAAATATACCTGTGTATGGTTCAAGCGGTGTTGTTGGTTATCATAATGAACCTCTTGTTGATGGTCCTGGGATTATTGTCGGACGAAAAGGTAATGTTGGCAGTGTGTTTTGGTCTGAGACCGGTTTCTTCCCAATAGATACGACTTATTATGTTCGTACTGAGTTAAGCCTTCATTATGTTTTCTATAACTTACGACAACAAAATTTTATTAATAATGACGCAGCAGTTCCAGGTTTAAGTCGCAATCAAGCCTATTTGCTACCTTTCTTAGTACCTCCCAACGAATTAATTGCGCGGTTTGAGGATATCAACACATTATTGTTTGCTCGGATACGAAATTTACGCTCCACAAATACCAATCTTTACACAACCCGCGACCTGCTGCTGCCCAGGCTGGTCAGCGGGGAGCTGGATGTGAGCGAGTTGGAGGTGGCAGGGGTGAGTGCCGAAGCCGAATCCACAAATTTGTAAAGTTTGTCGGTATATTTGGCGAATAAAATAAAATAAGCTCAATGCATCCTCGTAAGTTGCACGGGAGAAGCAAGACATAAAGAAGGGGAGGAAAATGAACAAATCCAAATGGGTGGTCTTACTCATGGCGCTGGTACTTTGCGCCTGTTCCGGCGCTCCATCCGAGCAAGCCATTCAAACCGCCATCGCCCAAACCATGCAGGCAAACCCAACCGCCACGGTTCTGCCCACAGATACCCCAACGCCAACCCCTGTCCCTACGGATACGCCAAGCCCCACTCCCACCGAAACCGCCACGCCAACCCGGACAGCTACGCTGACCAGGACTCCCACACCCACCAAGACAGATACCCCCACGCCCTTGCCGCCCGCCACGCAAACCGCGCAGGCAATAGCGGCGCAAAAAACACAGGCTGTACTCAACGCCCAGGCGACCAGGGACGCCAGGGTGGCTCAAGTCACCGCCACCGCTGATGCAAAAATTAAGAGGGCTACTCAAATCGCCCCTTATGGCAAGATTGACTATAGAGAATTGATCTCATACGCCAATAAACACATCGGCGAAAAGGTCGTTATCAAGGGGCGTGTTTTTAACATCGTTGGGGACAAAGAATTCCAGATGTATTATGGGTGGACTTATGACGCTATCTATGTCAAGACCAGATTGCCCTTTAGCGGATTATATGAAGACGATTACATCACGGTCTATGGAACCGTTGGCGGCGAGGAGTGTTTTACGAATGTTTATAATGCCAAAATATGCCAGCCTCTGATAAAAGATGCCTTTTTTGAGAAGTGAATTTCTGGTGTAGTGTCTACGGTTGGGGAGTCTGAGAAAATTGTAAGGAAGCTGCCTCTTTACAGCTTTATATCTTTTGTGATATATTCAATATGTTCAAGAAACAACTGCGCTACCGCTACCTCGTAGGATTCTTCGTCAACCGGGATGGCAGCAAACCGGTCGAAACGTACATGATCTCGAATGCCAATCTGACCGACCTGAGCGTGTTGATCAACGTCATCCAAAGATTGGCGCTCATCGGGTTAGATATCGTGAATACCAATATGGGAAAGCGTATTCAAGGACAGATCTACGAGCTACGAAAAGACCGCCACCGCATCCTTTTTGTGCCCGATGGAGAACGCTTTGTTTTGCTGTCTGCATTTACTAAAAAAACCGGCAAGACGCCCCCTGAGGAGATCGAACGCGCAGTTCAATACTATAACGTATATCAGGAGACAGGCGACTGGTTTGAGTTAAAGCTACCTTCGCTTGAAGAATAATCATAGAATTACGGATACTCATAGCATGAAAGATTTCAACGCGCTTATCAAGGAAAAATTCCAGGACCGGGACTTTTTGCGCCGATATTACCACGAGGCTGCTTATTTTCGCCTCGCTGACCAGATGATCTTGTTGCGCAAGGAGCGCGGTCTCACCCAAACCGAACTGGCGGAGAAAGCCGGCACCACGCAGACCGTTGTCTCGCGCCTGGAGAATGTCAGCGTGCGCCCATCTTTGGAAACAGTGATCAGGCTTGCCGAGGCGCTGGATGCAGTGGTGGAAGTGCACCTTGTGCCTCTGGAGCAGATCCAGGTAGAACAAGCCAGGGCTGCGACGGAAAGCCAGTCGACAGGCGAGAAGACCGCCTTGGAATGGGCAATGATCCCGCCTTCAGAGAAGTATACTTCCCTGTTTCAAACCGGAAAGCCGGTCGCTTGGGAGCAGCCCACTAATGCCTGGATTTTGAGCAAAAGACCTGCTTTGCAGCCCGTGACCAAAGCTAAAAAGATGCCCGAATTTGCCTGAGTCGTGAGCGAGCAGAACGATCTATCCCAGGACGAAAAAGCAGTTGACGTCACCAGTCAGGAGACGCATTTTAGCATCCAGTGCGATGATATCCGGCTGATTTCTTCGCTTTTCCACCCTTTAACCGATGAAGACCAGATGCCGGAAGGTTCGCGTTTTACTTTCAAGATATCCGCCTACGTGCGGGGAAACGAAGCTTTCAGCCACCTCGAGACGCAGGTGATCCACCTTTCGACGGATGATACAGAAGAACGTAAGGGGTATTTCTTGCGTTTTGGGTTGCTTGCAAAGTTCACCGGTGATGCTCAGATCGATGCAGAACAAATGGCTGGTTTTGTCCGTTTATACACATTGTCCATTTTATGGCCTTACGCTCGAGAATATGCGGGCGACCAGTTACGCAGGGCAGGCGAGGACTGCCTGTCGTTGCCGATCATCAATCCACAGATGGTGACCGAGCGGCTGATTGAGGACGAGTTAGTACAGGTAGAATTTATTCCATAGTAAGTAATGTCTGCGGGGATATGAACACCGGTTTCACCGAAGACTCCCTGGTCGAGCAACCCGCCATCGCCCTCTTCGCCGAGCTGGGCTGGGGTACCGCCAATTGCTACGAGGAATATTTCGGTGGAGATGCCCCGCCGGGGCGGCTCCACCTGGGACGCGAGACGCCCAACGAAGTCGTTCTGCTCTCGCGCCTGCTGCCCGCCATCCAGCGCCTCAACCCCCAACTGCCCCCAGAAGCCTTCCAGCTTGCCATCGAGGAGCTGACCCGCGACCGCTCCCTGATGAGCCCCGCCCATGCCAACCGCGAGGTTTATCAGTTGCTCAAAGACGGCGTCAAAGTTACCTTTCGCGACGCTGAAGGGGTGGAGACCGTTGACACAGTCTATCTGATTGACTGGAACAAGCCAGAGAACAATGATTTCTTCCTTGCCTCCCAATTTTGGGTATCCGGCGAGCTACATAAGCGCCGCCCCGACCTGCTGGGCTTCGTCAATGGCATCCCGCTGGTCTTTATCGAGCTGAAAGCCTCCCACAAGAATCTGAAAAGCGCCTACTCGGACAACCTCCGCGATTACAAGGACACCATCCCGCATCTGTTCTGGTACAACGCCGTCATCATCCTGTCCAACGGAGGCGATACCCGCATCGGCAGCATGACCGCCCCCTGGGAGCACTTCAACGAGTGGAAGAAAATCAACGCTGAGGGCGAGGCGGGGGTGGTCTCATTGGAGACCGCCATCCGCGGCGTTTGCCAGCCGGCTCGCCTGCTGGACCTCGTCGAAAACTTCACTCTGTTTGCCGAGGTGCAGAGCGGGCTGCGCAAGCTGGTCGCCAAGAACCATCAGTATTTAGGGGTCAACAACGCCTTTGAATCCATCCAAAAAATTCGAGAGAAACAGGGCAGGTTGGGCGTCTTCTGGCACACCCAGGGCAGCGGCAAGTCCTATTCGATGATCTTCTTTGCCCAGAAGGTGTTGCGCAAGCTGCCGGGCAACTGGACCTTTGTGGTGGTATCCGACCGTCGCGATCTGGATGACCAGATTTACAAAAACTTCGCCAGCGTGGGGGCGGTCATCGAATCCGAGGAGCGCGTGCGCGCTCAGAGCGGCGAGCACCTCAAGCAGCTCCTCAGGGAAGACCACCGCTATGTCTTCACCCTGATTCACAAGTTCCACACCGAGCGCGGCGAGCGCTATCCCGTGCTCTCCGAGCGGGATGACATCATCGTCCTCACCGACGAGGCGCACCGCACCCAGTACGATGTGCTGGCGTTGAACATGCGCAACGCCCTGCCCAACGCCGCCTTTCTGGCGTTCACCGGCACGCCCCTGATGGCGGGCGAGGAGCGCACCCGTCAGGTCTTCGGGGATTATGTCAGCGTGTACAACTTCGCCCAATCGGTGCAGGATAACGCCACCGTGCCGCTGTACTATGAGAATCGCATCCCTGAGTTGCAGCTCAGGAACGAAGACCTGAACCAGGATATGGAGCGCCTGTTGGAGGCTGCCGAGTTGGACGAGGCGCAGGAAGCCCGGCTGGCGCGCGAGTTCTCCCGTGAATATCACCTCATCACCCGTAACGACCGCCTGGAGAGAATAGCTGAGGACATTGTGAAGCACTTCATGGAGCGCGGCTTCCCGGGCAAAGCCATGGTGGTCTCGGTGGACAAAGCCACGGCGGTGAGGATGTACGACAAGGTGCAAAAGTACTGGAAGATGCAGCTGGCGGACCTGTTTGCCGAGTATGAAGCCCGCACGGGCGAACAGTTCAACCCCGACCAAAGACCCTATGAACGAGCCGAGACCGAAGCCGAAGAGTTGATCCTTGACCTGTGGGAGAAGCTGCGCTTCATGAGCCAGACCGATATGGCGGTGGTGGTCTCGCAGGGGCAGAACGAAATCGCCGAGATGAGAGCCAGGGGACTGGACATCCTGCCCCACCGCAGGCGCATGCTCGAAGAAGACCTGGACACCAGGTTCAAAGACCCAGATGATCCCTTGCGGATGGTCTTCGTCTGCGCCATGTGGATGACCGGCTTCGATGTGCCGAGCTGCTCCACCATTTACCTGGATAAGCCAATGCGCAACCACACCCTGATGCAGACCATCGCCCGCGCCAACCGTGTCTTCCGCGAGAAGGTGAACGGTCTGATTGTGGATTACATTGGCGTCTTTCGCGACCTGCAACGCGCCCTGGCGATTTACGGCAGCGCCTCAGGCGGCGGGGTCAAAGAAGGCGAGCTGCCCGTCGAGACCAAACAGGCGCTGGTCAAAGCTCTGGAAGAAGCCATCCAAAAGGCGCGTGATTTTCTTGCGGGTTGTGGGGTAGATTTGGATGCCATCCACCAGGCGGCGCGGGAAGTGGGCGCGTTCAGCGGCGTGGCTGCCATTCTGGACGCGGTGGACGCCGTCCTGATCAACGACGATACCAGGCGCCGCTTTTTCATCCTGGCGGGCGAGGTGGAACGCCTCTTCCAGGCGATCCTGCCAGACCCGGCAGCTAACCGGTTCGCCATGGACCGCAAAGCCATCGGGGTCATCGCCGAGAGAATCCGCTCTCTGACGCCGCCGCCGAATATATCGGGGGTGATGGGCGCGGTCGAAGAGCTGCTGGACGAATCCATTGTCCCCACCAAAGAGGGCTATGTGATTCATGAGCCAACCTCCGGCGGGCAGTATCTGGACTTGAGCAAAATCGATTTTGAGGCATTGAAGAGGCAGTTTGAGAACAGCCATAAGCGCATTGAAGCTGAGAAATTGCGCGGCAGCATCCACGCCAGGTTGTTGCGCATGATTCGCTTCAACCGCAGCCGCATGGACTACTACCAGAAGTTTCAGCAGCTCATCCAGGAATACAACGCAGGCGCCAGGAATGTGGATGCTTTCTATGCTGAGTTGATCTCCCTGGCGCAAAGCCTCACCGAAGAGGAACAGCGCGGCATCGCCGAGAATTTATCTGAGGAGGAACTGGCGTTGTTTGACCTGCTCACCAAACCCGAACCCAGGCTCAGCCGCAAAGAGCGCGAAGAAGTCAAAGCCGTGGCTCGCGAGTTGCTGGATACGCTCAAAGCCGAGCGCCTGGTACTGGACTGGCGCAAGAATCAGCAGACCCGCGCCGCGGTGCAACTTGAGATCGAGAAAGTCCTGGATAAGCTGCCTCCCGCCTATGACTCGGGTCTGTACAAGCAGAAATGCCAGCTTGTTTATCAGCATGTGTACGATTCGTACTACGGCGAGGGCAGGAGCGTTTATACTATAGCGCCCTTCACCCCTTATCGCCCCAATTAATCTCCGTGCGCTCTGTGAACTTCGTGGTAAACGAATAAATCTCTGCGCTCTCGGCGTTAAAAGCTCTTCTCTGCGCCCTCTGCGTTGAGTCTCTTTCTGCGTTGAAATCTTTTACCCAACCACCTCCAGCGGCACGCCCAGCAGCTCGCACAGGGCGCTCACCTGCGCCAGCGCCGCGCCGTAAGCCATGATCCAGTGCTGGGTGGAGCCGACCTGCGCCGCCCGGCGCACAAAACGGTCAATGGGGGCGTCCAGGCGGATGACGGCGTGCGGGTAGCCCTCCAGGCGCGGCGGGGAGTCGAGCGCCTCGCCGCTTGCCGCGATCGCCTGCCAGCCGCCCGGGGTGCACCGCAACTGCAGCAGGGTCACCCTGCCGGGGCGGGCGACGAACTGAATGTGGGCGCCTTCGCTCGGGTCGCTCTGGGCGTACTCGTAGTCCTGGCTGATCCAGGCTCGCCCGGGGGCGGCGACTGCCGGGTTCTGCGGACCGGCATGCCCGCCGATGAGGATATTCTCAGCCTCGTCCCAGAACCAGAACTCCGTGAACAGGCAGGCTGAGCCGGTCAGGTGATGCAGGATGAACAGGGCAGTGGCGGCGCCCAGGTCGCCCTCCAGCCCCACCAGCACGTTTGCTTCGTCGAACAGGGGCGGGTAGAGTGCGGGTCGCAGCCCCAGGGCGGTGTGCGTCTCCGCAGCGATGTCGTTGAACGAGAGCACGTCCAGGCGACGCTCCGCCGCCAGGCGAGCCAGCCCAAGCGAAGCGCGCGCCCCCCGCTCCAACGCCGCCTGGCTCACACCCTGGATGGGATAATTCTGGCGCAGGTGATGAAGGTACGCCTCCACCTCCTGCGGGGGCAGATCCTGGCAGGCGCGCGCCAGCTCGCCCGCCGAGAGATACTCCACCGCCGGTCCCAGCTCGTGCAGCAGGCGGAACTCGTCCACGAAGGTGCTCTGCATCTGCTCGTTGCGGTAGGGCAGCAAGCCGATGCGCGCCTGACGCAGCCGGCGGCAGACCCGCCCAGCCTGCGCCGCGATTTCAAGCTCAGCCAGTACGCGCCGATCGTCGGCTGCGCCGTGGGTGAAGGCGAAGCGCGCTCCCAGGTTGCGCAGCGTGCCCAGGCTCTCGAAGGCGCCCACCGCCCCCGAGCCGCGCAGCACCTGCACAAACGAGACCCTCTCCGGCAACCTGCGCCAGGGCTGGAAACACCAGGCTGCCAGCGGTCGCCCGGCGATGGCGTCTAATAGCGGGCGCAGGTAAAAATCCTCCGACCAGACCTGGAAGACCAGCACAAACAGGTCCACCTCGGCGACGCGGATGCCCGCCACAGCCGCCTGCAATGCGGGTAACGAGTTGACCACCCAGATGTGCTTCACCTCCAGGCGCTCGCCCAGGTGGGACTCGATCTGGGCGGCGTCCTGGCTGAGCGCCTGCGCCAGCTCCGGCAGGGCGACCACCGAGTCGAACCACTCGGCGCGCAGCAGGATCAACCCGACGCTGGGCTTCATCCCTTCACCGCCCCGCGCGACAGACCGCGCACCAGGTAGCGCTGGGCGATCAAGGCGAAGATCAGCACCGGCAGCAGCACCAGCGAGCCGGAGGCGGCAATGCGCCCCCACAGGATCGCCCGGTTGGTCATAAAGCTGGTGATGGTCACCGGCAGGGTGCGCGCATCCCGCCCGGTGAGGATCACCGCGTACAGAAATTCGTTCCAGCAGTAGATGAAGCTCAGGATGGCGGTCGCTGCCAGCCCGGGGGCGGCGATTGGCACGCTGATGCGGAAGAACGCCCCCAGCCGGGTGCAGCCGTCAATCATCGCCGATTCCTCCAGCTCCACCGGCACATCCGCAAAGAAACCGGTCGCCATCCAGATCGAGAGCGGCACGGAGAAGGTCAGGTAGGAGATGATCAGCGCCCACTGCGAGTCGATCAGCCGCATGCTGTTGAACAGTACGTACAACGGGACGATGATGGTGATCGGCGGCAGCATCTGCGGCAGGAGCGAACCCAGGCGCATGAGGTAGTTGCCGCGGAAGGGGTAGCGGGCGAAACCGTAGCCGGCGAAAGCGCCCAGCGCCAGGGCGATAAGGGTTGTGGTGGTGGCGATAAAAAAGCTGTTGAAAAAGTACTTGGTGAAATTGGCGCCGGCGAAGACATCCCGGTAGTTCTGCAGGGTGGGGGTGAAGTCCCACACTGGCGGCACAGCGAAGGTCAGCTCGGCGGGCTTGAAGGAGGTGACGAACAGATAGACGATCGGGGCAATCGACAGAATGACGGCAATGATGACTGCCAGGTAGATCAAGATTGATTTGATGATGCGCCATAAACGGTATCTGTTCATGGTTAATTCTCAATCCTGCCGATCATGCGCGCCAGGACGGCGGCGATGACCAACATGATCAGGATCATGATGTACGAAGCCGCCGAGGCGTAGCCCAGGTTGAACGACTGAAAGCCGTAGCGATAGACGTAGATGCTGACCGTCTCGGTGGCGCGGGCGGGACCGCCGGCGGTCAGCAGGTAGATCACGTCGAAGATGCGGAAAGTGTCAATCATGCGCCACAGCAACACCACCAGGATGGTCTGACGCAGCAGGGGCAGGGTGATGGTGACGAAGCTCTGCCAGGCGGAAGCCCCGTCGATGCGCGCCGCCTC
>FWPV01009733.1_pt1 | contig 16123 bp, 8 predicted proteins | sample 2228371 | NCBI WGS metagenome assembly FWPV01 (sample SAMEA103939776, study PRJEB20133) | metagenome | reverse complement strand
ATTAATCAACCCGGTGTTGATGGGTTGCGGAATATATTTAAAACTTTTGGGGTAGATGCTGAAGGAAATGTATCTCCCAAAAGATCTTATTCTACATTACTAAAGAATGTTATTTCATTAGCTATTAAACTTGCTGCTCATTCTGATTGGGTAGGACGTGTAGGATTCGTTCGAGGTGCAACGCTCCGGTTGAATCCTTATGACTTGGAGACTCCCTTCAATCCTCGTCATGCTTATAAATTGGACGTCATCCAACAAACTTATCAGAAGATGACTAATCGCTATCCAGAACGCTTTCGCTCTAATCTATATCAAGGCGAGGATCCTGAAGTGGTGTTCTGGAATGGTTTCATTGAAACCCTTCAAGAGTGGACGGATTCTATCCAAGTTGCACTTCAAGGTGCTAGTTGGGTATTGCGGAGAAACTATGCTAAGCAGTCTGTACAGTGGGAAGCTCAGTACCTCCGTGCAGCTGAAGATCTAGTCCATCAAGCACTGTTGGATGATGGGTATAAAGCGATTGAAGTCTTGGATCAGATCTTCTCGGTTGAGACTAGGACTCATGATTTTTATGTACCCGGTTTTTCACTACCCAAGCAGTTGACTGGTAATCGTAGAACTTATGACACTATTCTAGATGCTATCGATGATCTGAGTATTCCAGAACGGAGTGTACTTCGGATCTGGTTTTACCGGAGAGTCTATACTCTGCTCAAAGCAGAACATAGGGAGCATCTGGATCGTGCTATGACTTGGTTGTCAGCATTGATGGTGGAAAATGAGTTCCACTATAGTGGGAATACCGATCTCAGTCAGGATTTTAACAAAGTATGGCCTGGATTTATCCAGGTACGGAATCTGATGGCAGAGTGTTGGGAGACTGTATCTCGTTATGTACAGATCATTAAGCGTCATTATAAGAATCCCATGATCCGGGAGTTGCTCTCTACTCAGGATGTTGACCGGATTGAGAATGGACTTCCTCCGGCTCTGGTTAACCAAGATTTCAGGAAACTATATGATCTTCTATTGAATACTGCATTGGATGAAGCAGACCGTCGGTTCTTGCTAAAGTTTAAGGAGCATCCATGGATGAAGTCGAATGTGTATCTATATACAGACGAGGGAGTAGCCTCTCCGAAGTATCTGATCTATTTCCTAGCAGCGACATACCAGATCGGGTCTCAGCGGAGTTGGTTCAACTCTATCGCGATATTGAAGGAAGTGGTGAAAACAGCAGTCTCAGATCCGAGTCTGTTTTGAAACGAGACGCTGCTGAGAAATCGCTTTCAGCTACCGATCTGATCACCGAGCAGACCTGGTGGGAAGTCTACGTAAACCACCAAGTCTCTCGCTATCATAAGTTATCTTGGTTACGAGAGCAAAAACAACTCTCTTATGCTCACCATCCTCATGTAACGCTATATCAGCGATTACAAGATATCCAATCTATTGTAGCTTCTTCTGACCATCCTGCTCATCATCGTGATTTTGCTTTTCTTTTGTTACAATTATTGCGAGGATTGTCTGAAGATGAATTAACTTCATTGATCGATATATACCAACCTTATCTAATTCAATTAAGTGCTACTCCCAATATTCGTTCTTATAACGAATGGGTAAATCAATGGCCGGTAGAAGCTGAACCAGAAGTTAGTTTGTTTGAGTGGATAAAACTGTTAGACTTGATCACCTAGGAGTGTCTATGTCGGTTATATACCGTGAAACACAACGTTGTAAGTGTTGTTCGTTAAAGTTTAATCTATCAAAATCGCTTTCATTTCACATTCAAGGTACTGGAGAAATATTTTTTGTCTCAGACCACCCTACGGAAGCCGAGATCATTCACCAAAAATTATTTGTAGGAGTTCCTGGTCTCTTTTTTAGGTCTATTAAGGATAAATTAGATAATTATGTATTAGCCACCACCGTGCAGTGTCCTTCTTATGAAGACTCAGGAAAAATTCGTACACCTACTTCACTGGAATTGTTGCACTGTGGATGGCATATCCGGTCGTTGATAGCTGAATATAAGCCTCGTCTAGTCTTCCTCTTGGGAAAAGCTGCAGCAGCTAATTTCGGATTTTCTGATAATATCCAGACGCTCGTAGAGAAGAGTCCATATACTCTGACAGAGTTTCCAGAAACTAAGTTTTACGTCTTGTATCATCCTATCCATGTATCTAAACTTATCCGTGGTTATCATAAACAAAATCTTTATTATCTAGACTATGTAAATAATATCTATAAGATTCTAGAAAAAGAAGGTATCTTGTTAGACCATCAATCTAGTGATGCCAAGGAAAATCTGAATAATACCACTCATAGTCATAGTGAAGCGATCGAGATCTTGGAGCGTTTCCGTGGAATCGATTTCTCTCTTGACTTTGAGACTATCGGGAGTGAAGTCCATACTGATCGGGCAATCTTAGGGATCGGTCTTGGTACCGATCAACAGCAAGTCTATATTGATGTCAGCAAAGCAGATCCTGTAGAGCTAAAAGAAATATTTCAAGCACTATCTGATCTTATCGATTATAATCAAGCTCAGGGTAAGAAAGTATTAGTTTATAACCAGTCTTTCGAATCCGGCGTAATGTTCCAGATCCTTCAAGATCGTATCCGATTCTTTGATGATGTCTGGACAATGGCTAAATCGCTTGGATATTCAGGAAGCTTGAAAGATCTAGCTCGTGTACTCTTACAGGCCCCAGAGTGGGCTGATGAAATTCAAGAGATAGTCACTTGGTCTAATCAGTTGATTAAATTAGAATCTAATAAACCTGGAATCCTCAAATCATATTTATTCCACCAGTCTACTTCTAAGACCTTAGATCGTTTAATGGAACAGAAACCAACTTTCATATCTACAGATCAGTTGATCTCTAGTCTGGAGCTATTTGAACGGAAAGATGACTCAGTCGGATGGTCGTTGATCCCATTAGATATAATGTCACTCTATAACGCTAGAGACACTTATTGGACTTATCGTCTCTGGCAATATTTTCGCCACCAGCTCAGTCCTGTCTTTCAAGAAGTATATCAAGAACAAGAGAATCTTTCCACAGTCATCCAGATGGCTAAATTGAAGATCTCGGAAGAGAATTATCTTCAGATGAAAGTTTCTTTTTTGACGCACTATCTGAAGTCATCGGCTGAGTTCTTGAGTCATCCGATTGCTTATGAAGAAGTCTGGAAACGTCAACTATATTCTATTCCTATAAATAAGTCTCCGATCTTGAAAGCTCTATTACCAATATTGCGTCAGTCTTTCAAGAAAGCTAGTGAATATACTGAACTAGTCGCACTCAGTTGGGAAGAACTCCGGTCAAAGCCAGATCAATCAGAAGTAAGTGAATCGATTTTAGAATTCTTATCAGAACGTGAAGAGTCTCTGGTAGCTCATTGTCGGAAGAGTTGGGATGAGCTGCTAACTAAAATCGCTCAACTGGATGTATCTACTGTTCAACTGTCTGATCTCGAACAGTTGATGGAAGAATTAGATATCTGGTATAACCCGAGATCTCCGATACAAGGTCTCTATATCTTTAATCGAGTTACAGACCATCCAGTGTTGAACACAATGCTCTATCTGTACCAGATCACAGTCGTCTTGGGAGATCACCAGATTTCGAATCTCTTGCAAAAATATGGAGCATTTACGACCTGGTTGGAAAAGTCTGAAGAGATATTGAAAGATATCCCAAAGTCTGTCAAAGCTATTGCTGCAAAGCAACTACAAGAGCTAAGAGGCTCTTTCGATGGAGATCATCTCAATCTCATCTATGCTGCTCTATCCAGATTTCTGGAATTCCATGTAGATCGTCCAGAAACTTATCCTTCAGATCCTGAACTCCGTGGTATCGTAGAAGCTTATATTCAACTCAGAAAAGCAAAGAAAGCGATTAAAGTAGTTTCCACTTATCTGGATGGAAGAACTGGACTGAGGGATGCTATCACTGCTTCTACTGTCGAAGTCAATAATATCCCGCTCCCTGTAGGTTCTTATAGCGCTAAATCTCCTTGGGCTATTACGGATTACATCGCCATAGGAACTGATACTCACCGTTGGTCTTCTCCTTATCATACCATCCCTTCTGGAACAGAAGTACGTGATCTTTATGAGTCTCGTTGGGGTAGTGAAGGTCTCTTCATTCACTATGACTATGCTCAGATGGAAGTTCGAGTTCTAGCTGCATTGGCAAAAGAAGAAAAGTTATTGCAGTTGCTTTTAGATCCTAAAGCAGACGTCCATTTGGTAACTGCTTCTCTCATCTTCAATATTCCACCAGAGGAAGTTCAGACTTATCAACGCCGTTACGCCAAATCTGCTACTTTCGCTATTTTGTACGGTAAATCGCTTCATTCTTTCGCTACTACTTATACTGCTGGTTCGATTGAACAAGCTCAAGCAGTTTTCGATGCATATTTTAAAGCCTTTCCTGGAATCGATAAGTGGATCAAGTCTATGCATCGTCTCGCTGATTACTCTGGGAAAGTCTCCACACTTTTCCACGAGCATGATTATCTGGATGTCCAGATGAATGAAGCAGGATATCATCGTCGAGCTCAGAATTATCCAGTACAGAGTTCTGCATCCTCGTTAGCAGCTATCTCAGCTATGAGGGCTTTCCGAGAAGCTCAAGCCAAGAACATCCGGTTGATCCCTATCGGATTTACTCATGATGCATTAGATTTCGAAGTCCATATAGCTGATCTCCCTCAAGCATTGGATCTGATATATAATTCCGCTGTTCAGTGGGTACGTGAGGTCTATCAAGTTCCAGTCCAAATCGATTTCGAACTTGGCACCACTGGTAATCTAGGTGTAGAATTAGTTCGCAAAGATACTTCATGGGAAATGAGTGGATTTGATCGTTATCTCAATCCAGTGCTCGAACGTATTTCTTCTGTCTATGACTATGAACTACTTTCCAGAGAACAAAAATCCAAACGAGTTAATCTCGAGACTATTTTCGTAGGTAGAGCAGCTATGTCTCAGTATGTTGGTCAAGAATTACCTTTTACTGAAATGCATATCTCTATTCCTAAGCTTAGATCGAAAGGGGATATTTATGAATAGAAATAATAATGATAACACTCAACCTAAATATATTTCAGCTAGTCAATTAAAGACTTGGATCACTTGTCAATGGCAATACCATCTCCGATATGGACTCGGATTACAAGGAGAAGAGAGTGCAGCGATCTATAATGGTAAAGTCTTACATGAATCATTTTTCTCGCTAATTACTGATCCTCTAGATTGGAAATCTGTAAATCATCCTTTTCTCAGGATATTACAGAAAAAGTTTAAGCATAAACCTGAAGTAGAACCGAAAATATATCAAAAAGAAGATTCTTCACTAAGGTTAGCTATCCCTGACTTGGTGTCTGCAGCTGATCGATTAGTGGTAGATCTGAAAACAGTTACTCAGCTCCGGCTTATACATACTATTTATGAATCAGATTATCTCCAGATGGCTTTTTATCGATTAGTAACTCGATATCCTCGATCTTATATCCTGAAACTATATCAAGCTGAAGATGGAGAACTCTTTCATCGTTGGCATTATATACCGCCTATAAAAGAACATCAAGAATTATTACTTAAAACTGAACGAGAAGAGTTAAAAGAATATTGGGCTGGAAATATGAAACCTGTACCTAATTATAAGTCTTGTCGGTTTTGTACTTATAAAGCGTCTTGTGTCTGGTATCAGGAGGTGAAAAAAGATGGACTTGATAACATGGGAACTGTTAACGAGCGTTGAACCTGGTCACTATGAATCGCTTGAAAATCTTTTGAAAGAGACTGCTGAGGCTGAAAAGATAACAGTAGACATACTACCTTTTAATGGTACTTTTCAAGACGTAAGAGCTAATCATTCTACTTATAACTGGACTCTAAAAGTCTCTTATCCTGCAGGAGGTTGGGTTGAGACTTGGAATATTCCTTGGCCCATATATTATAATCCAGAAAATCATAGAGCTATATTTTATATGTCTGGAAAATATTGGAGTTTTTATCCCAAGATAGTTGACCGGGATAATCTCCGATTATTGACTTACCCCATCTGGTTGAATCAGACTTGGAAAGGACTCTTACGCTGGAGAAAGAAAACACCTTCTGCTAAAGCTAATTTTGCTCATCGTTTACAGCAAAATTGTTACATGTTTTCTCCTAATGATCATACTGTAGCGCTCTCTGAACATAGAGTTCGCTACTTGAAAGAGAAAGATACCAATCGATACGTTCATCCAAGTTATCTAGGTCGAATCGATTTAGTTGTTTCTCCAGAAGGAGAATCTGTAGGATTGTCATTAGTCTTGAGTGTAGATGCCAAAGTTGACAGCGAAGGATATGTCTTAGCAGATTATAAAGATCCAGTTACGCAAAAAGTGGTTTCTATCTCAGCAGAAAAGCAAGATGAGTTTAAGATAACTCATGATATTGAAGCTAAACATTCTATCTATAAAGGAAATATAGTTCAAGAAGAAGGAAGTCATGTTTTATTAAATTCTGTATTTGGTGTAGCGCTGAATCTAGTTCCTTTTGTTGAATACAATGATGCTAATCGCTTAACCATGGCGGGGAACCATTTACGTCAAGTGGTACCACTACTTGAACCTGAGTTGCCAAGAGTCAGGACTGAATTTCACCATAAGCATCCTGAACTGTTATTAGGGAAAGATCTATTAGTAGCTTATGGTTCGTTTAAAGGTCTTACTTATGAAGATGCAGTGGTAATCTCAGAATCAGCTGCAATGGCGCTATCAGCAGATTGGATTAAGATCGTAGAATTACCAGTACATAGTGATGAAGCTATCATATATGAAGATAGTGCTCATATAGGAGATGATGTCCATCCTAGCAAGCCTCTCTTGGTAAAAACTCGAAAAGCTAGAGCTGGTGACGCTGTTTACATGCTTTTGAAGGCGCTAGGGAAAAATCTAGCTTCTCGTGTTGAGATCTTTCCTCCACCTTTTGTCACTGGTCATATTAAGCAATTTTGGCAAGAGAAAGATTCAGTATTTTTTGAAATCGTAGATAGAAGGCCGCTCCGCGTTGGAGACAAAATAGTAGGAAGATATGGTAATAAAGCGATTGTAGCAGCTATATTACCTGATGAAGCGATGCCGAAAACTCCTGAAGGTAAATCTGTTCAGGTAATTATCTCACCTGCATCAGTTATCTCTCGGATGAATCTAGGTCAGTTGTATGAAGTATGGATTCAACAGTTATTGTCTCATATAAAAACTCCAGAGCAGTTGTCTTATTTACAAGACAAAAATCAATTTTGGCGTGACTATTTTCGCTGGGAAAATAATAGACCCATATTCGTTTATAAATCTTTCCAGCGAGGCGTCTCTCCTCAGATTATAGCTGACGCTCTGATAGAACTAGGATTAGATCCTTCTGGCTTGACTACCGTTACTTGGGATGGTCACTCGACCAAGATGATCGTAGGTCATCAACATATCGTAAGGTTATATCATTTCTCCATTGACAAAATACATGCAAGATCTACTTCTGGTGCAAGGTCACTTGGATTTCCTTCTCGTGGGAGAAAGAGTGGAGGTGGTCAAAGGGTTGGAGAAATGGAAGTCAGAGCGTTATTAGCTCACAACTCACTTGGAGTACTGTCTGAATTACCTTATCGTTGTGATGGAAATTATATAAACTTTAACTTCCATCTGATGAATAAAGGTAAAATCGATTATCAGACACTCAAGCGTATCTATAAAGATCGTGCCAGTTATAATCATATGCTGGCTATCTTAGCTGGACTTGGTATAACTATCGAATCCATTATAGATTCTCACGAGGGATCAGAATGAAGTACACTTTCAAACCTTTGGATACCAGCAATCTTCCTGAGATAAAGTCTCCCAAGATCTGGCATAGGAAAAAACTTCACCCTGAAGGACTGTTCAGTCTGCACCGAGAAAAATTTGGAAAGATAGTCTTACCATTCCCGCTACCGAATCCACTGTTTGAAGATATCTGGGTAGATCTTATAAAAGAGGAAAAAGGTTGGGATTGGGAAGCTATAAAATCGCTTTCACAAGACCAACCCAAAGTCTGGGAAATCGGAGAATATCTGAGAGAACAAAATCTTACTCATAGATCTCTACCACTCTGGATCCAAGATATACCAGTTGTTCCTTGGATGTATCGGACATCTACAGGTGACACTGCTGAACCTGAGATGCGTCATTTCTTGAATTTCCATTATGCTAGGATCTTAGACAGAATTAGAAAAATCAGGAAACTCTCTGAGCTCCAGACTGATTATGACTGGAGATTTGAATCGCTTATACTTTATAAAGCAATCCGAGGATTATTTCTAGATGGTACTAGTATCTATGGATTAGAAGTACCATCTCTGATGAGCTTGTTAACTGGAAAAGAAGGAATTCCTAGACACTTCTTATCAGCTTATCATATTGATTATTCCGCTCGAGCTGTAATCGTACCTACACTAGAAGTTGCTCCAGAAGAGGTGATGTTACCACAGGTTATCGCTGAGAAGATATTTTATCCTTGGATCTGGTATGAGTCAAAGATGCGGAAAATAGCTATTAATCCAGAGCTGATAAAAGAAGTCTCTAATAATCGATGGGTAGTAATAAATCGACAACCTACGCTCCATAAATATTCTATAATGGCATTTCGCGTTAAGGTCTGGTCAGATCCGAATGTTTCCGTTTTAGGAATTCATCCATCTATCGTACAACCATTCAATGCAGACTTTGATGGAGATACTATGGCTATATGGCCAGTGTTCGCTGATGAAGCTCAGAAAGATCTAGAGAATAAATTAGCGCTCCGTCATCATGTTCGTAATCGCACTGGATCTTATCAAATTTCTCCAAGACAAGACTATCTGTATGCTTTATATCATCTTACGTTTTCTCTTCCTACTGGTTCTACTCTCAAGATTACGTCAAGAGAAGAACTCTGGCAACAAGCGCTTCAAGATCCCGCCAGAACTGTAGAATATCTGGATAAGACCAATAGTGCAGGACGGAGACTGGTCGAAGTGTTAATGGATGATAAGGTTATTATCGATAGGCCTATAGATAAAAAATATCTACAAACACTTTTGACTCGTCTGAATTATGAAGGAGAAGCTTATCTAGATCTTATAGATCGCTTACATCAGATCCATCCTTGGGCAAAGATGGAATTTTCTCTCCAAGATTTAATCGCTTACATGGACGGTGATCACTCATTAGACAATAGCCTCGTAAAGATCGTAGTCTCAGGTGCGAGGGCTTCTTTCGACCAACTGGACATGATGTCTATCAAACGTGGTATCGTTCCAGTCTGGAATGACGAGTTGTGTGAAATCGATTCATCATTTGCAGAGGGGCTAACACTTCCAGAGTTCTATGCCCTGTCTCACCAATCTCGTCGATCTCTAATCGATAAGGGGATCACAGTCTCAGATCCTGGATATCTCTCACGGAGACTCTTTCTGGCGACAGTAGCTATCCAAGCTACCCATGAGCCTTGTTCAACGGAACCACTGACAGTGCCAGCTCATCTGGAATCTAAATTACAAGGCATGTATTATGTTAAAGCTAAAGATACTATATCACTATATTGGGTTGCTAATTGTAATCATGAAGCTACCAACATCTGTGTTCGCTGCTTTGGGCACTACCTTGACAAGACTATACCTGAAGCTAAAGCACTAATAGGTGCTGAGATCTCTGGATATCTCTCTGAACCAACTACACAGATGACGCTCCGCGTGTTCCATACAGGTGGCTTGATCGGAGAGAATCATTATCCAGTACATATACCAGAACCTGTCAAGTTTACAGCTATAAAAGATCAATGGGCTATCTGTACAACTGAAGCAGGAAAAGAATATCTAGTCTATATACCTAAAAATTATAAGATTACTGCTAATATCGGAGATATCATAGAACCAGGATATAAATTCTTTTCTGAGATTACTCAAGCTTTTCCTGAGCTGGAGAAATCATTAGAACTCTATCCTGGCTGGGGTGTCATAACACCTGAGCCTGGAACGTTAGAACTCTATAAAGAGGATGAAGATCTCATTGTCCAGTTACACTTCGTCTCTGGAAGATCATTGAGGTTAAAACTGTCTGAAGATCATCTTATTACCTACCCTTCTGGGACTCATTTTGAAGCTTATCAGATATTGATATCTGGCCCACTGCATCATAGCTTATTACAATACTGGGCTCAATATCATCCTAAATCGATTTCACTGGCTTGGTCGTTAATGGTCTCAGATATATATGAACGTGCTGGTATTAGAATCCCATTGAATTATCTTGGAGTGTTAGCTCGATCTCTCTTCAGAGATGGACAGTATCTCTCTCTGAAGAAAGCAATGTCTGATCCATTGGATAAAGATCTTATCTCTAGATTCTTGTCAGAGCGAGTTAAAGCTAAATTCTTGGATTATATCGAAGGAGCACAAGAAGGTCTTATGACTCGCTTAGCTCGAGGTCTTCCACTATTAGAAGATCTTGACAAAAATGACTTTAATCTTTAGGGTATCTGGTTATTAGATAGTTTATATAGGTAATTATGAAATATAACAAATCTGATCTTGATCTCTGGAAAAAAGAGATATCTCCAACTATCAATTCTGGATATTTGAATTGGTTGAAAAGCCGAGATGACGCTAAACATATTGTCACTAAGAAATATACTATGTTGAAGCGTCAGACTGTATATGTATCAGATGAAGATGATTTTACTGGATTACGAGTCTATCCATTTCCTTCTGATAATGAAGCTCTAATGACATATATATTGGAAAATTATTTATATAAATCTAATTTACCCGATAACGTCAAAACTAAATTATGGACTGATCCTTCTGCATCTCCACTTCAGAAGAGATTAGCTTTCTCATCTATTTTACTCTCAGTATTTCCATCTGAAGATCTCTGGGATGTAAAATTTGTACAAAAAGCAAATACTTCTCCTCATTTACATCTAAAAGCTTCATTTAAGTTTCAAGACGTACCTATATGGGATTTCAATCTCAGAATATCTTCTAATAAGGCTCCAGTGGAAACTGTAAATTTTCCAAGTTGGAATAATATACTATCTCTTGTAGATTGGGATACTATCTCTGAGATCGATCCAGATTTTAAGATTAACAAAGATCCTTCATCTAAACTGAAATATGTTCTGATGTCAGGAGAAGAACTAGAAGAGGATTATCTTTACTATCTGTCTTATATATTTCATGTTATTTCTAAAAACACTGATATAAATTTTGCTGCACTTAATGCTAATTTCTATCCAGTAGTGATAAGTTCTATATGGTATTTGTTAGGTAGAGATGAAAAGCAGATTACTGTAAAGCGATTAATAGAAACAATAAATTATTTGATGGATGCTGCTATCAAAGCAACTGGTTATATATTGTTCCGGTTTCCAGATTATCTAGATCAAGAATTACGTAATAATCTAAAGGATCGTTCTATCAGTAGTCTGTTTTACCGTATTCTATCTAAATTAGCTGATCAATATAATTCTTATAAGGTAGGGCTAATAGAGGCTTCTAATGACACAAATTATTTCGCTAATGCTTATGCTATGCTTGATGAAGAAAACAAACCGCTTTTCCGAGTCTCTGCATTAGCTGCTGCATTTAAATACGGGGCTTCCTTTGGTATGAACTGGATACCCCTTGAAAAAATGATCTTGTTTTTATTCTTACATGAGCAATTTCATGCTTATCGTGACGATCTATATTATTATAAGAATTTCCTAGCTAAAAAGGCTGAAGATCCAGATGATCCTTCGATTTTTGATGTATCAAATTATCCAGAAGTGGCTCGTTTCACTGGAAATTTCGTCCCTTCTGCTATGAATATCGAGTTTGATCAACAGTTTCAAGAAACAGTGGAAGTTGTTCTGTTCTCTGGGCTTTCTCCTCGGGTAGTAAAACAAGCCACTCAAGCACTTCGAATAATGCATATATTTAGAAGCTATGAATCTGGTGGTAACTCAGGACAACTCTGGGCTGGATTGAGCGCTGGTGATAAAAGCTTAAATATAGAAGTCTCTGCTATCCAATCTGGCGATCCTGGGCAATCTCGAAAGACTTCTTTAGCAGATCTGGTAGTTTTCTATAAAGATGAACAGAATATAGACGAAAAGATGCTAAAAAGCATGGCGCTAGATATATGGATGAAGCCACTTTTTGCAAATTTCATGTGGTTGTTGGAAAAATATTGTCGTCAAAAAGGTACTTGGATCCAGATTGAAGTCCCTAAAGAAGAAATCTGATAGTTATTATTTATAGAGGTATTTATATGATAGAGATGATGCAAGCTATAGCTGTAAACAAAACGTTAGATCTCAGAAATGATCCTAAAGTTAAAGATAGCTTTGATCCGATAGCGCTTAATGAGTTCTATCTGGATCACCGTGCTCGGACTATCTCAGTATTTCTGAGAGATCTAAAATCTCGACTTGGTAAAGATTCTCCGGTTACCTCTGCACTTTATACAGATGATTTTCAAGATCCAAAGTCTAAATTCTTAGATCTAGATCAGACCAAAAGCGATTATATATTACATCTGGATCTTTTTGATCTATTTTTACCTCAGAAATATCGTCTTCTTTATCTGCAAGAAGCTTATAAATTAGTTGGACAGCATAAAGTGGTACCAGCTTCGTTATTTCTGACAGAAGACGTACCAGAAGAGTTGAACATAGCAGCTCTACGTTCTTCCTTGAGAGATTCGTTGAAATCTATCGATTACCTGACTATCTACAGAAGTATCATACAGAAAGCTGAAGCAATAAATCCCATGCTTTTGTCTACATTGTGGTGGCATACACTCACTTGGGGTGGATATTCTTTTGTCTTATTAAAGTTGCCTCTACAATCTGCTACTTATGTATCTATGGTCTGGGCATTAGCTCAAGCGATTTATTGGCGTGAAATGCTAAATGTATTAGAGGATCAATCATCTAATACGCAAAATCCCTTTGCAGAATTGTCTCCAGTCCCTGTACGTGGGATCATGACGCTACTACGTAACAAGTTTCCGGATATGAAACTATATCAGGGTGTGAAGTCTATGAATTATTTGTTGGATAAAGAGTTAGCTCAAAAGGTATCATCTAACTTTTTCTCTGACACTAATATTATCAGAGATCTATTAAAAGTTTTAAGAACTTATGCTACAACAGCTTCTGCTGGTATTGATCGGTACAATGCTAAGATCTCTATCCAAGTAGACGATCAGATAAAATTACCATTTATTTATGGAGTGTCTAAGTATGTACATGAGATGAAAGATATTAATGCTCTAATCAACAAAGTCAAAGCTCAGTTCAAGCGAGGTGATCATGAGTCTCTATCGTGAAGCATTAGATTATTTTACTTCTCATATTGAAGAATCTTCTGTTAAAGAAGAACCTTCTATGAGAGAATTAAAAGTAGATCGAGAATTTTTGTCAAGTCTGGTAAAATATGTAAAAGATCAAGATAAGGATCTGACTTCTCTTGATCAAAAGTTAAATGATGAATTATTATCTGATCCAGAACTATTAGATAAATTGAATGAGGCACTAAAAGATGTAAAAGATCTTAGTGATCTAAATGATTATCTAGCTGAAGATCCCTCTAGGACAGATCCTAAGCAATTAGATGAATTTAATAAAGACTATGACGATCTCAGCAATCGCTTTGATAAATTAAAAGATATCTTATCAGAATATCTAGATACTGTGGATAAAAGAGTCGAATTAGAAAAGCGATTAGATAAGTTAGAAAATGACAAGTCCAGCCTTGAGAAGAGTCTTCGTCAGAGCAAAAGCGATCAAGAAAAAGATTTATTAGAAAAAGTACTATCTGATGTAACGAAAGATATAGAGAATCTAAAATCTGCAAAAGATCTTTTGGAACGATATTCCGAAGACGCTTTAGAGAGATTTAAGGATGCTACTGATAACTTTGCAGATCAAGCCAAAGAATTAAGAGATAAATATGACGATCTGATCAATCAGATGAAGTCAGATCAGGATAAATCACAAGATAAGTCATCTCAAGATAAACCATCCTCTTCTCAAAAGGGTAAGGATCAAAAAGGTAGGAATCAAAAAGATGCTCGAGATAATGCTAGCCGTCCTAGTATGGATCGTTCCACTGACTCAGCTAGTTCTGACAGTTCTAGTGATCCTGATCGTTCCGATACTGATAGTGGTGACGATTCTGAAGCTGGTGATCAGAAACCCAAAACTCCTGATAATACCCGTAATAATCATAGTCCTAGCCAAGATCGCGACTCTTCAATGAAGAGCCCTGATAAGTCTAAAGGTGACAAAGATCTGAACCAAGTCTTGAAAGAACTAGCTGACGCTTTAGCTAAAGATTCACCTGGCCAAGATGGTCAAGATGGTCAAGATGGTCAAGATGGTCAGGATGGCCAGCAAGACCAAGATGGCCAGCAGGGTCAGCAAGGTCAAGAGGGTCAGCAGGGTCAAGATGGTCAGGATGGCCAGCAAGGCCAAGATGGCCCTGATGGTGATGGCCCTAGTGGTGACGGATCAGGTCGTGGTAGAGATGGTAAAAGACCAGGTCGTGAGCAGCGTCAAGGTCAAGGCCAAGGTCAAGGACAAGGTCAGGGTCAGGGTCAAGGTCAAGGACGAGGTCAAGGCCAAGGTCAAGGACAAGGTCAGGGTCAGGGTCAAGGTCAATCAAAATCTCCTTATAAAACTCTGAAAGATATATTATCTAAAGGGAGAAAGTCTAGTAATAATGATGGAGGTAATGGTCAAGGAGGGGATAATAATGGTACTCAGAGTCAGGATGGTAGTAACAGCGATGGCTCTAGTCAGACACCTGGTAAAACTCCGGGACGTTCAAATAATAATGCACCAAAAAAGAGTTCTGCAGGAGCTCCTCCAGGTGGATCACCAAGTGGTAAAAGTCAGTCCACTGTAGACCCTTCTGTACACAAACATAATTACCCTAGACGTGATTTCTCTGGTAGTGATAAAGATCCATTCCAAGACGCATCAGGAATGGGAGGATTTATATCAGGGAGTAGTGACCCTGGTACAGACTTTAAGCCTTCAGCGCTTTTGAAACTCTTACCACGTCAGGATTATATAGCTGCTGCTAGTGGGTTGAGACCTGAACCAGGCAAGTTAGATCCAAATATACTCTTAGCTACTAAGACTTACCTGGAAGCATTCTTCCGTTCAGTTATAAAGTCAGAATATGATCCTGTGAAAATAAAAGGACGGTTTGTACCAGTTGAACGAGAAGTAGATGGTCACAAAGTTAAAGATTATGCACGAGGAGCTTATCGTATTCAAGAAGACTTTGATCTGAATCATATGCACTGGATGCTGGATGCATCTGGTTCTATGAATTATACTCTTGTAGACCGTGTAGTAGATATCTATATCAGATCTCTGAAATCGATTTTAAAGAGTACTTCTCAGCCGACTTTCGATGTTATTTATCATTCTGGGTTCTTAGCTGCTCCTAAAGGAGCCATACCTATGAAAGTGTTAAAAGTGCTAGGAACACTGAGTAACAAACTTCGAGACGGTTCAACTTCATTTCCTAAAGCTATTACAGATGGGACTAATGGATCTGAAGTGGTGATGTTAAGGTATTGGAAATCTTTGCTTGCTAATAAGATGGGGTTATCTTCTAAAATAAATTCACCAGTATTCTGGATCACTGATCTGTATTGGAATCTTCCATCGAATTTCGACAAAACGCTATCTCGGTTACCTATATTACTTTTCTTATTTGGACATGATGTAGATGGAGATGCTACGTTTACTGGATGGGGTTATGGCGGTGCTGGAATAGTAGGGAATATTAATAATAGCGGTGGATCTGCTGGGAGTGGTAATAGTAAAAAGATGTCAGAATTTTTCGGTTTTAATCATCCTAATTCTAAGTTACTTTTACAAAAGATGAATATAGTGATATTTGTCTTAAGTGATCTAGATAAATCAAATGCGGTAAGATTGAAATCAATCGGTATCGGTAAAGCAGTTTCACCTGCTATCACTAAAGCGTTACAAGCTGCATTACGAGGTAAAGTTCAATTTATGGTCTCTAAATAAATAGTTTTATTA
>FWPV01009732.1_pt1 | contig 16124 bp, 13 predicted proteins | sample 2228371 | NCBI WGS metagenome assembly FWPV01 (sample SAMEA103939776, study PRJEB20133) | metagenome | reverse complement strand
AACCGATTCCCTGGTGCTGGCCGCCTATCAGGCCATGGGCTACCACGCAGTGGCCTTGGGGGACCAGGAGCTCGCCAAGGGGGCCAAGTACTTTCTGGATATCTCCGCCAAGTTCAATGTTCCGTTTCTGGCGGCCAACCTGCGCCATCGGGGAGAGCCCCTGGTCGAGGGATACCGGCTCTTCCCGCGCGGTCCGCTGACAGTGGCAGCCATAGGTCTGATGGGCCGCCAGGTCTTCAAGTACTACCCGGCCGAAATTTACCGGGACCTGGAGATCCTGGATCCAGAGGAGACCCTTCGGGAGTTGGTGAAAGAACTGAGGCCCAGGGCCGACCTGCTGATACTGCTGTCGCATCTGGGCTATGAGCAGGAACAGGAGTTCGCCAGGAAGTTTCCGGAGCTGGATTTGATCATTGGCGGCCACACCCAGACCGAGCTGGCCGAGGCCGATCTCTCCCACGGCGTGCCCATCATCGAGGCCGGGCCCAAGGCCTCGCATCTCACCCAGGCCTGGTTGGAGAATAGACAGGGGCGGTGGCGTTTGGCTGACTCGAAACTGGTGGGCATAACCTCGGACCTGCCGGACCACCCGAAGATCATGTCCATCGTCGGCGCCTATGTCCCCAAGGGGCAGGCCTCGGTCAAGGTCCAGGGGGCGGGCGATACCGAGGTCCATGTGTTCTTCGCCCCGGACTGTCCAGATTGCGAGAAGTTGAAGGAGGGCCTGTTCACCCAACTGGTGCATGCCTATGCCGGCCGGCTGAAGTTAGTCTATCACAACCTCGACGATCCGCTGGAGTACCAGAGACTTTTAGAGGCGGAGAAAAGGTGGAGCGACCGCCACCACCAAATACCGGCCGTAGTCGTCGGCCAGCGGATATTGGGGGGGCGGGCCGAGATCGAGAGATATTTGAAGGAAGAGGTCAAGAAGGAGATCGACCGCCGGCACCCGAGGACACCCCTGGGCCGAGGGGAGAGGAGAACCAGGGACAGCCTTTCGCTTTCGGCCGATGCCGGGCGGCCGTCGGCGGACTCCAGCTATCTGGCCTTTATCACTGACTCCCGTTGCCCCAAATGCGGACGGGCCGAATACATGTTGAAGGCGCTGGCCTACCGATACCCGAATTTGGCCATAAGAAAATTCAACCTGGCCGACAACCAGGACCGCCTGATGGCCGAGGCCCTGGGGAAGCGCTTCGGGGTGCCCGAGCCCTTAAGGCTCAAGGCGCCGCTGGTGTACCTGGGCGAGAAATGGCTGTCCGGGGAAGCGGTGAACGATGCTGCCTTGGACTCGCTGGCGGCCCAGAGCCTCCAGGGTTCGATCTGCCCCTGGAGAGAGGCCGAGCCTCTGCTGGACCGGGCCCGACAGGATATGGTCCGGAGGCTCAGGTCTTTCGGATGGTGGGGAGTGGCCGTGGCCGGATTTCTGGACGGTATCAACCCCTGCGCCCTGGCAGTGCTGGTGTTCTTCATTTCCTATCTGGCCTTCGTCGGCCGCCGCCGCTGGGAGATGCTGGCGGTGGGCGCGGCCTATACCCTGGCCGATTTCTTGGTGTATTTTCTTATCGGCATCGGCACCCTTTCGTTTCTGATGACCCTGGAGGCCCTGCCTCTGGTATCCAAGATCCTCTACTGGCTGGCGGCCATAGGCGGCATTGTCTTGGGATGCCTGAACCTGAGCGATTGGCTAAAGGCCAGGCGGGGAGATTACGCCGGCATGGGTCTGCAGCTCTCCACCAAGGCCAAACAGCGGATACATCGGGCCATCAGAGAAAGAATGGGCACCGGCTCTCTGGTAGCCGGAGCCTTCCTGGCCGGATTGACCACCTCGCTCTTGGAGTTCGCCTGCACCGGCCAAATATATCTGCCCACCATCGCCTTCGTCTCCCAGATAGCCGAGGAGAGGGTCCGGGCCTATGGACTGTTGTTGCTCTACAACTTGGCCTTCGAGGTCCCCATGGTGGCTGTTTTTCTGATAGCCTTCTGGGGCGTATCCTCCAGGCGTATCTCGGCCTGGGCCGAGCGGTCGGTGGCCGGGGTGAAAATGGCCACGGCCCTGCTCTTCTTCTCTATGAGCGCCGGTCTGTTCTATCTGCTGTTGGTGCGCTAAGGCCTCTGGCCTGGATGAGCCCATGGCCGATCGGTTGAAGGGCCGAGGTCTGTTTTCAATTATTTCGCTTGACTCGGGACCAAGCCTGAAGAACAGAGGCGGCTGGGCTGTACCGGGCGCTTTGGGAGAAGTCGGGTAAGGTGGAATACCGGGAGAGGTTGGAGGAACTGGAGCGGGAAATAGAGCAGTCTGCGTAATAGGCCGAAGACGCAAAAAGAAGAATAAAATGAAGAAGCTGAAAATCGGAAAACTGGAAATCGGTGGCGGGGACGAGCCCCTGGCCCTCATCGCCGGGCCGTGCGTGCTGGAGGACGAGGCGGTCGTCATGAAGACGGCCGAGGAGGTAAAGAATATCGCCGACAGGCTGAAGATGCCCTTTATCTTCAAAGCCTCCTACAAGAAGGACAACCGGTCTTCGGCCAAGTCCTACCAGGGGCCGGGACTGGACGAAGGTTTGAAAATGTTGGAGAGGGTAAAGAAAGAGTTTGAAGTTCCCGTTTTGTCGGACGTGCACTATCCTGATGAAGTGGGGCCGGCGGCCGAGGTGCTGGACGTCATCCAGATACCGGCCTATCTGTGCATGCAGACCCAATTGACCCTCAAGGTCGCCAGGACGGGCAAGGTGGTCAACGTAAAGAAGGGCCAATTTCTCGCCCCCGAGGACGTGGGCCACATCGTAAAGAAGATCGAGGAGGCAGGCAACGACCGGATACTGTTGACCGAGCGGGGCACCTGCTTCGGCTACCACAACCTGGTGGTCGACTTCAAGTCTCTACCCATCATGCGCTCCCTGGGCCACCCAGTGGTCTTCGATGTCACCCATACCATCCGCAAGTACGGCAAGCCGTCGTCCGATCCGGCCGGCGGGTCTCCGGAGTTCATCGAGCCCCTGGCCCGGGCCGGGGTGGCCTGCGGCTGCGACGCCATCTTCATCGAGACCCATCCCAGTCCATGCGAGGCCCAGTGCGATGCGGCCAGCATGCTGCCGCTGGCCAGGCTGGAGCGGCTGCTGGAGAGTTTGGTGGAAATAGACAGGACGGCCAAACTATATATCTAACTTCGAACATTATGACGAACAATAAAAGAAAAATTTTGGCCTTAGGCAGAAAAGTCATCAGGGCCGAGGCCAGAGAGTTGGGTGAGTTGGCGGCCAGGTTGAGCTCGGATTTCGCCCAGGCGGTGGAGATCCTGTTGGGGGCCAAGAACAAGGTCATCGTCTCCGGGATCGGCAAGTCAGGCCTCATCGGACAGAAGATAGCCGCCACCCTGACCTCCACCGGAACCCCGGCCTTCTTCCTCCATCCCACCGAGGCCCTCCACGGCGACCTGGGCCTGGTGCGCAAGGGCGACGCCGCCGTGATCATCTCCAAGAGCGGTGAGACCGACGAGCTCTACGCCCTGCTCTCCATGCTCAAGCGGCAGGGGGTGAAGATCGTGGCCCTATTGGGCAAGACCGATTCTCCGTTGGCCTCCCACGCCGACGTGGTGCTGGACGTCTCGGTCAAGGAGGAGGCCTGCCCCCACGACCTGGTGCCGACCACCAGCACTACGGCCGCTTTGGCCATGGGCGACGCTTTGGCCATCGCCCTGCTGGAGCAGCGGGGCTTCACCCCCGAGGACTTCGCCTGCCTGCATCCCGGCGGGGGCCTGGGCAAGAAACTGCTGCTCAAGGTCGCCGACCTGATGCTTTCGGGCCAGGACGTTCCCATCGTCAAATACGACAGCACCATGAAGCAGGCCATCCTGGAGATGACGGCCAAGCGCGGGGTGACCTCGGTGGTGGACGAGGAGGGAAGACTGACTGGGGTGATCACCGACGGCGACCTCAAAAGGCTTTTGGCCAAGACCGACGATATCATGAGCCTCAATGTCTCCGAGGTGATGAGCAAGAACCCCAAGACGATCGATGCCGAAAGCCTGGCGGCGAAGGCCGCCCAGTTGATGGAGGATTACCGGGTGACCTCGCTTTTGGTAACCGACAAAGAGAAAAGACCGGTGGGCATCATCCATCTGCACGATATCATGAAGGCGGGAGTGATATAGATCCCCTGATGGTGGCATATAAATTGCATAAATAAATTAACTTTTTATTTAATAACATATTATAAATGCCCTGGATGTATATTCAGGGCATTTTTTACTTGAATTAGACTTTTGCTTATGATAAATTTATTAAAGATGAAAAAGGTCTTAAGGCGGCATCTCCAGTATGGTCTGGTTTTCCTCCTGCTGCTTTTGGGTCAGTTGACGCCCCAATCGTGGATGGTGGGCATTTCCCGTTTTTTGGCGGGCCTGGCCTGGCGTTTGCTGCCCCAGGAGAGGAGAAAGCTTCTTTTCAATCTGCGCCTCGTATATCCCCATCTCAGAGATATCGAGGGACTTGGGAAGAAGATATTCTGCTCGATGGCCTATAATGCCATCGATGCCATCCGCATCCCCAGGATGTCTCCCAGAGAACTGGAGAGGATGGTTGAGGTGAGCGGCCTGGAGCATTTCCATCGCGCCTACGGCCGGGGCCGCGGGGTGGTGGCGGTCACCGGCCACATCGGCTGCTGGGAATTGATACCGGTCTGGTTTTCCCACCAGGGCTATCGCCTAAGCGTCATCGGACGGAAAATCTACGACCCCAGGCTGGACAGGCTTTTGAACCGGGCCCGGACCCGCTGGGGGATTCAGGTCATCGACCGTGACCAGGGGGCCCGGGAGGCGCTTCGGGCGCTCCATCAGGGCCAGGCCTTAGGGATACTAATCGACCAGGACACCCGGGTGGCCAGCGTGGTGGTCGAGTTCATGGGGCATCCGGCCAAAACCCCCACCGGCGCGGCCATGCTGGCCAGGAAGACCGGGGCGGCGGTGGTGCCTTTGGCCATCCATCGCTTGCCCAATGGCCGGCACCGCATAACCGTCCTGCCGGAGATCGAGCCTTCCTCCAGGGCCGATAGAGAACAGCAGGTTTTAGACGAGGTGCAGAGGCAGACCCAGGCCATAGAGCAGCTGATAGGCCTGGACATCACCCAATGGGCCTGGGTACATCTGAGATGGCTGCAGAAGCCGGCGGCCTGAGGACAGAGGTGGTGATGGTTGTAACTATAAAGAACGATGAACAGGAGATATAAGAATATTGGCGGCATCATGCTGGTCGGCCTGCTGGTCGGCCATATGGCCGGATGTCCGGGTAACAAGGGATCTTCAACCGGCCAGGCGTCCGTCCCCAAAGAGGCTATCCCTTCACAGACCATAGCCGGGTTCAAACTCACCGAGACCCTTTTGGGCCGGCGGATCTGGGTGATGACGGCCGAGGAGGCCAACAGCTACAGCCAGCGCCAGGAAGTGGAGCTTATAGGCCTGAGGATCGATTTCTATTCCAGCGACGGCGACAGCATCAATGCCACCCTGACGGCCGACTCTGGCCGGGTCAATACCGCCAGCCGCAATATGGAGGCCAGGGACCACGTGGTCATCGTCACCCAGGACAGCCTGGTGCTCAGGACCGATTACATCCGTTGGGACAACGCCAGCCGGAAGTTGAGGACCGAGTCGGCGGTGCGTCTAGAGAGGGGCCGGGATTGGCTCAGCGGAGAGGGACTGGAGGCCAGCCCCGATCTCAAGGAGGTGGAGATCAAGCGTCGGGTGCAGGGGCAGAAGGAACTGCTGAACGATCTGGGCGATATCCGATGATCGCGGTCATCCTGACCATGGTTCTGGCGGCATCGCCTGGGCTGGGGGGGAGGGCGTCGGGCTCAGCTGAGGCTGACACCTCGCAGCCCTATTTGATCTCGGCCCACTCCATCAGGGCCCAACTGGTGGGCCAGGATAAGATCACCCGGCTTATAGGCGGGGTGGAGATCGTGCATGGTTCCACGGTGCTCCGCGGCGACAGCGCCTGGGTCTCCACCCAGAGACAACAGGCCGAGGTCTTGGGCCGGGTGACGGTCACTGACCGCGATGTCCAGATGTCCGGGAGACGGGCCAACTATTACAAACAGACGGGACGGGCGGTGATCCAGGGACAGGCAGAGGCCCGGGACCTGCAGTGGATTCTGAAAGCGGATTCCATCGACTATTTCCGCCAGGAGTCCAAAAGCCAGGCCTACGGCCGGGTCCATATCAGCGACACCTCTGGCCGGCAACAGGCCTGGGCCGGCTTCGGACAGTTCTGGCACCAAAAGGGCTACGGCCGGCTGACGCAAAGTCCCAGATTGGCTCTCTTGGAAGAAGACGGAAAACAGAGGAGCCTTTTGGCACAGACCATGGAGGTCTACCGACAGGGCAACATAGCCATCGCCAGCGGCGAGGTCTACTATTATCAGGACAGCCTGGAGGCCGGCTGCGGCCGGGCCGTCTATTATCGGGACCAGGGACAGTTGGTGATGGAGGAAGGCCCCAGGATCTGGCAGCCGGGGGCCAGAATGGAGGCCGGCCGGATAATCCTGTTCTTCTTGGGTGATTCCCTGAGGAGTCTGGAGGCCCGGGACTCGGTGGCCCTCTATCAGTTTCGGGAGTCGTCCTCAGATACCGATCTGATAAGATGCGACAGCCTCTGGGCTGACTTCGAAGGCTCCTGGCTGTCCCAGGCCCGGACGGCGGGGCATGTCTGGAGTCGCTATCATCAGAGGGAGCAGCACGGCCGGCGGGGCTTCAACCTCCTCCAGAGCCAGAGCATGGAGTTCTACTTCGCCCGAGGGCGACTCCGCCGCATCGTGGTGCCGCAGCCATCGCGCGGGGCCTTCTTTGGGGAGGAGGGACGGTGAAAACCGGTCGTTTGGAGATAAAGACCGACCTGAGGCAGGTCCTGGCGCCGGAGATGCTCCAGCTGCTGAAACTCCTGCAGCTGCCCACCCTGGAATTGGAACAGTTGGTGAGGCAGGAGCTGGAGCAGAATCCCTTCCTGGAGGAGGCCGCCGAGGAGCCGTCTTCAGCCGAGGAGGAGGCGGCGTTCCCAATGGCCGAGGAACCGACTCTGGACGATAAAATAGATTGGCAGGATTACCTGCAGGAGGGAGCAGAGGCCGGGGACCAGAACACCGAGTCCGCCCCCGAGGTCACCGGATTCCCGGTGATACCCTGGCGGCAGAGCCTCCAGGACATACTGACTATGCAGTTACGGATCGTCGGCGACCAGGAGGAGATCGTCCGGGTGGGCGAGACGATCATCGGCGACCTAGACCGGGACGGTTTTCTCAAGATCCCGCTGGAGGAGATCTCCAAGCAGGCGGGATGTTCCAGCGAAGAGGCCGAGCAGGCTCTGCGGCTGGTCCAGAGTTTGGACCCGCCCGGGATCGGGGCCCGGGATCTCAGGGAATCGCTGCTGCTGCAGTTATCCCGCCAGGGTCTGGAGGGCAGCCTGGCCTGGGAGATGGTCTCCTCTTGTTTCGACCTTTTGGAGAGGCAGCGCCTCTCGGCCATCGCCCGCGCCCTCAAGACCACGGCCGAGGAGGTGGCCAGGGCCCAGCAGATCATCGCCGGGCTCTCGCCCCGGCCCGGTTCCCTGCTGGACAGCGAGGAGCCGCGGTTCGTCTACCCCGATGTCATCATCGAGAAGAACGGCGACCGCTATCAGATCGTGACCAACGACCGCATCGTCCCCCGGGTGCGGCTGGCTTCAGGCTACCAGCAGATCCTGCGACAGACGAAGAAGGCCAGGCCCGAGGAGAGGGAGTTCGTGGCCAAAAGGCTGGAGGCGGCCAGGTTCATGGTGCGGATGATCGAGCAGAGGCGTCGCACCCTCACCCGGATTCTGGAGGCGGTGGTCAGACGACAAAAGGACTTTTTGGATAACGGCGTTCGGGACCTAAAGCCCATGACCATGGGCCAGGTGGCCGATGATATCGGGGTCCACGAATCCACCGTCAGCCGGGCCGTCCAGAACAAGTACGCCCTGACCCCCCAGGGCATAATACCGCTGCGCATGTTCTTCGCCTCCGGGCTCAAGGGCTCTCAGAGCGAGGATACCTCGGCCGGGATCAAAGCCAGGATCGCGGATCTGATAGCGACCGAAGACCCCAAGCGTCCCTTGACCGACGATCAGATCGCCAGAGCTCTCAAGAAGCAGGGGATCGATATCGCCCGGCGCACCGTGGCCAAGTATCGTGAGGAGGAGAAGATCATGCCGGCCCGGCTGCGGCGAAGGCCTTTGAAGCCCAAGGACTGAAAACGGCTATATCTGAGAGAGGGCAGGGACGATCTATGGTCCGCCGGCGTCTGCCTCTGGAGTTCAAACAGAGATTGGTTCGCAACCAGCACCTGGTCCGGGTGGAGTCTACTTTGCAGGGCCTAAGGCTGAATACCGTCTGCCGCTCGGCCCGATGTCCTAACCGCAACCGCTGTTTCTCCGAGGGCACGGCCACTTTTATGATAATGGGATCGGTCTGCACCCGCCGCTGCCGATTCTGCGCCGTGTCTCAGGGCCAGCCCCGGCCGCTCGACCCTGGGGAGCCCAAGGCCGTGGCCCAGGCCGTGGCCCGGCTGGATTTGGAATATGCCGTGGTGACCTCGGTCACCCGGGACGACTTGCCCGACGGCGGGGCCGGACATTTCGTGCGAACTGTGCAGGCCATAAGAGAACGCTGTCCCGGGGTGGGGGTGGAGCTGCTCATCCCGGATTTCATGGGACGGGATGAGTCCCTGCAGGCGGTCTTCGACTCCAGGCCCGAGGTTTTGAACCATAACATAGAGACGGTCCCCCGTCTCTACAGCCGGGTGAGGCCGCAGGCCGACTACCAGAGATCGTTGCGGGTGATCTCGCTGGCCAGCCGGTCTGGCCTGCTGGCAAAGTCCGGCTTGATGGTCGGACTGGGAGAGACCCTAAAGGAAGTGGTCCAGACCCTGAAGACCCTGGCCGACTGCGGCTGCCGCCTGGCCACCGTGGGACAGTATCTGGCCCCTTCGGCGGAACACTTCCCGGTGGAGAGGATATGGAGTGCCGAAGAGTTCCAGAGGCTCGGGGATCTGGGCTCCGCCCTGGGGATGGTGGTGGTGGCCGGCCCCTTGGTGCGCAGCTCCTACCAGGCCCGCCAGATTTTTCGGCAGGTACTATCACAAAATCAAGACAGGCAACTCAAGCCAACAGAGGAGGGAACCAGATGCAGTTGAACATCACCACCCGTCACTATCCGGAGATGACCGATGCCTTGAGGGCTGAGGTCGAGGACCGTATGGCCAAACTGGAGCACTTCTGCGACCGCATCCTGGAGGCCAGGGTCATATTGACCGGTGAGAAGCACCGCCATCAGGCCGAGATCGCCATCCACCTGCCGCGGGGCAAGAGGCTGACGGCCAAGGAGGTGGCCACCAGCATGGAGAGCGCCATCGATCTGGCGGCCAAGAAGATCGAATCCCAGGTGAAGAAGTTCAAAGAGAAGCGGCGGGACAGAAAACGGGTCAGCACCAAGATATAGATTATTTAAGATGATCGGGTCGGGGACATCTGGGACGGATATCAAGACGGAGACGGCTGGCTCCGGCGGAACTAGCCATGTTGGAGTTTCGGCCCGAGGAGGATAGAGCCATGGGTGAGATAACCGTAAGGGAGTTGTTGCAGGACCGGGGCCAGGCGCTGCATCTGGAGGTCCTCAACCAGGGGGATTTGGAGCGCAAGATAGTCATCGCCGACACCAACCGGCCGGGGCTGGCCTTGACCGGCTATATGGGGTACTTCCTTTGGGAGCGGGTGCAGATCATCGGCATCACCGAGACCGGATATCTGGAGGCCCTGGCTCCTTTGGCCCGGGCCGAGGCCCTGCAGAGGATTATGGCCTACAGAATCCCCTGCATCATCATTGCCAAGAAATTGGAGGCCCACCCCGAGCTGCTGGAACAGGCCCGAAGACATCAGGTGCCGCTCTTCCGCACCGACATGGACACCACTGACTTCATCCACCGCCTCTCGGCCTATATCGACAATCGGCTGGCCCCGACCGTGGCCGTCCACGGCACTCTGGTGGACGTCTACGGGGTGGGCCTGCTCTACACCGGGGACTCTGGCATCGGCAAGAGCGAGTGCGCCCTGGACCTGGTGGAGCGGGGCCACCGGCTGGTGGCCGACGATGTGGTGATGATCAAGAGGCGGGGGAGCAATGTCCTCATCGGCTACGGCAACCAGACCCTGCAGCACCACATGGAGATCCGGGGGGTGGGCATCATCGATCTGACCTCGATCTTCGGCATCCGGGCGGTGCGCATGCGCAAGCGCATCGAGGTGGAGGTGCGCCTCAAACGCTGGTCCGACGATGAGGACTACGAGCGGCTGGGCCTGGAGGAGCAGCCCACCGAGATCCTGGGGGTGAGCATACCCCTGGTGACGGTGCCGGTGGTGCCGGGCAAGAACATCAGCGTCATCTCCGAGGTGATCGCCATGAACCATCTGCTCAAACTGTGCGGCTACCGTTCGGCCGAGGAGTTCAACAAGAGGCTTTTAGACTCCATCCAGAAGAAGTTCGAGGCGGCCCGTTACGAAGAGGACGACGACATAGAATAAAACCAGAGGGCAAAAATCAAAAAGCAGAGACCACGGACAATCGCCGTTAGTTTTAGCCGCGCATTTTGATCCGCATGGACACCGACAAGATCTACTTCCTCTTCGGCGTGCACAACCATCAGCCTGTGGGCAACTTCGAACATGTCTTCGAGGAGGCCTACCGCAAGGCCTACCGGCCGTTTCTGGAGGCGGTGGCCCAGAGGCCCTGGTTCCGCTTCTGCCTGCACAACAGCGGCTGCCTCTGGGAGTGGCTGGAGGAACACCATCCCGAGTATCTCGACCTGGTCAAGGAAATGGTGGACCGGGGGCAGATAGAGCTCTGGGGCGGCGGTTTCTACGAGCCCGTCCTGCCGGCCATTCCCGAACGCGACCGCCAGGGCCAGCTGGCCCTGATGTCCGACTACCTCTACCGAAGATTCCGTCGCCGCCCGGTGGGCGCCTGGGTGGCCGAGAGGGTATGGGAGCCATCCCTGCCCGCCACCCTGTCCCGGGCCGGGATCGGCTATACGGTTTTGGACGATGCCCATTTCCAATGGGCCGGCCTGAGGTCCCAGGAGCTGAACGGCTACTATCTGACCGAGGACCAGGGATTGACCATCCGGGTGTTTCCTATCAGCCAGCGCCTGCGCTACTTGGTGCCCTTCCACCAGGTGGACGAGGTCTTAGGCCATCTGGCCAATGATTACCCTCCTGGATCCTTAGCCGTGCTGGCCGACGACGGCGAGAAATTCGGCATCTGGCCGGGGACGTACCAGCATGTCTACGAACACGGCTGGCTGGAAAGGTTTCTGGAGGCCCTGGAGGCCAACCGCCATCGTCTGGAGATGATCACCTTCTCCCAGGCGCTGCTGGCGGCCGAGCCCAGGGGGCGAATCTATCTTCCTACGGCCTCCTATACCGAGATGGGGGAATGGGTGCTGGAGCCCGAGGCCGAGGCCGACTATCGGCAATTGGTCGATCGGCTGAAACAGGAGGGCAGTTATGAACGATGCCGCCCCTTTATCCGAGGCGGCCTCTGGAAGAATTTTTTGGTGAAATACCCTGAAGCCAATTTTCTCTATCGCAAGATGCTGCAGGTCTCCCAGTGGGCGGAGAGGGCCGGGCCCGAGGCCAGGCGCGAACTGTACCGGGGCCAGTGTAACTGCGGATACTGGCACGGCATCTTCGGCGGTCTCTACCTGCCCCATCTGCGCACTGCCCTCTACCGTCAATTGATAAAAGCCGAGAGACTGTGTCCGGATGAGGGCCGGGCGCCGACGGCCCAGAGCGATTTCGACGGCGACGGCCGCGACGAGGTCTTGCTCACCAGCCCATGGACGAACCTTTACCTGAAGCCCGATTGGGGCGGGGCCATCTACGAATGGGACCTCAAGGATAAAGAGGTCAATCTCACCGACAACCTCTCCCGAAGGCCCGAGAGCTACCACCGGCGCATCGCCCAGTTCGACGGGGGCCAGGATCTCTCCGGCCGGAGCATCCACGAGATGATGGCGGCCAAGGAGCCGGGGCTGGAGAGATGGCTGGCCTATGACCCCTGTCCCCGCCTGGCCCTGGCCGACCATCTGCTGCCGGGCTCGGCCCAGGTCATGGATCTTCAGCAATCCGCCCTGCCGGCCTATCAGGGGGTGCTCCATACCCGCTGGCGGATGGGACGCCTGGGTCCGGGGGCCGAGGCCGAGTTTCTCGGCTGCTATCGAGACATGGAGATAGAGAAAAATGTGTTACTGGAGGGCCGGAGGTTGACCGTCGGCTATCGCTGGACCAATCAGGGCCAGGAGAGCCTGGAGCTGCGTCCAGGGGTGGAGTTCAACTTCGGCCTGCTGGCGGCCGGCCAGGGGCGCTTTCTTTTGTCTTCCGAGGGAGATCCGTTGCTCCTGGCCCTGGACCGGCCGGCGGCCGTCGGGCCGCGGTCCCGGGTTGCCGTCCATGACGACTTCCGGGGGATAGTCATCGTGTTCTCCCTCAGCCAGCCCTGGGATCTCTGGTGTTATCCGGTGGAGACCGTGTCCCAGTCGGAATCCGGCCTGGAGCGGAACTATCAGTGTTCCTGTTTGGTGTGGAGCCAGCCGCTGCGCTGGGATCCAGGGCAGAGCCACAGCCTGACCCTGGAGATAGAGGTCGAGGGATGAAGGAGGTCGAAGCCAAGATAGTCAACCGGCTGGGGATGCACGCCCGCCCCGCCTCCCTGTTCGTGAAGACGGCCGACCGCTTCCGCTCCCAGATCTGGGTGCGCAAGGACGAACTGGAGGTCAACGGCAAGAGCATTATGGGGGTGATGATGCTGGCGGCCGAGCCCGGCGCCAGCCTGTTCATCCGGGCCCAGGGACCGGACGAAGAGGAAGCGGTGGCGGCCCTGGCCCAACTGGTGGCCGACGGATTCAACGAGGATTGATCTATGGATAGAGAACGCAGGCTTCAGGGCATCGCCGCTTCGCCCGGCATCGGCCTGGGCCGGATTTTCATCTACCGTAAAGTGCTGGCCCCGCAGCTCCGCTCCCGGGTGGCCGACGTCGAGGCTGAGATCCAGGGGTTCGAGAACGCCCTGAATAAAGTGCGGGCCGAGCTGCACGAGCTTCGGACCCTGGTGGCCGAGAGGCTGGGGCCCGAGGAGTCGCAGTTGTGGGAGGCCCAGATCATGATGCTCTCCGATCCCATCACCGCGGAGAACACTAAGGAGAGGATCCGTCGGGAGGGCAAGGACGCGGCCTCGGCTTTTCAGGAGGTGATGGAACAGGTGGTGGCGCAGCTGGAGATGTCCCGCAGCCAGTATCTCCAGGAGCGGGTCAGCGACATCAGGGACATCTCTTGGAGGGTGGCCCGGCAGATCCACTATCACGGCCAGGCGCCCGCGGTGCCGCGGGAGGCGATAGTGCTGGCCCATGAACTCTCGCCGGCCGACGTCGCCTATTTTGCGGCCCACCGGGCCTCGGCCCTGGCCACCGAGGTCGGGGGCAAGACCTCGCATACCGCCATCATCTCCCGCAGCCTGGAGATACCGACCGTGGTCGGCGTCGAAAGCCTGCTGGTCCAGGCCTTGCCGGGCGACTGGGCCATAGTCGACGGCAACCGCGGCCTGGCCATCCTGAACCCCCAGCCGGCCACCCTGGAAGCCTACCGCAAGCAGCAGAAGGTCTATCAGAAGCATGTGGCCGACCTCAAGAAACTGCGCCGAGCCAAGACCATCACCCGGGACGGCCACCAGGTGGAATTATCGGCCAACATCGAACTGCCCGAGGAGGTGGCCTCGGTGCTGTCCCACGGGGCCAAGGGGGTGGGGCTGTTCCGCACCGAGTTCCTCTACTTGACCTCGGAGCGGCTGCCCAGCGAGGAGGAACAGTACGCCATCTATCGCCGGGTGGTGCAGAAACTGGCCCCGGACCCGGTGATCATCCGGACCTTCGATCTGGGCGGGGACAAGGTCTGGGGGCAGTGGTACGATTCTGAGGCCAATCCCTTTATGGGCTGGCGGGCCATCCGCTTCTGCCTGGACCGTCCCGATATCTTCAAGGCCCAGCTGCGGGCCATCCTCAAGGCCTCGGCCCACGGACAGGCCAAGGTCATGTTCCCCATGATCTGCTGTCTGGAGGAACTGCGCCGGGCCAAGTCCTTGCTGGAGGAGGCCAAGGAGGAACTGCGGCGGGAGAAGATCAAATTCGACGAGCGCTGTCAGACCGGCATCATGGTGGAGACGCCGGCGGCGGCCCTGTCGGCCCGGGCCCTGGCCTCCGAGTGCGACTTCTTCAGCATCGGCTCCAACGACCTTACCCAGTATACCCTGGCGGTGGACCGCACCAACCAGAGGGTGGCCAAGATGTACGACCCCTTCAATCCGGCGGTGCTGCGGTTGGTGCGGGAGGTGATCGAGGCCGGGCACCGGGCCGGGATCTGGGTGGGCATGTGCGGGGAGATGTGCGCCGACCCCCTGGCGGTGCCGCTGCTCTTGGGGCTGGGATTGGACGAGTTCAGTATGAACCCGGTGGCCGTGCCCGAGGTGAAAAGGATGATCCTGAATATGAGATTGGACCAGTGCCGCCGGGTGGCGGCCAGGGCCATGGAGGCCGAGAGCGCCGACAGGGCCCGGGCGGTGCTGGCCGACTTCGTCATCGGTCTGTTCCCGGATCTGGCGCTGACCTGCTCGCTGGAGGGGACGTGAGGGAGAGGGCATAGATGCAGGGCAGGGGGAATACGTATATATCCATCGGTTGCGTATATCTTTTTACTGGCAGTCGGTTTTAAGCAATAGCTGCGAAAACACACTATTTATAAGCTATAGCGGGCCAATAAACGACATGAAAGGATAGAAAATGAGATTCAATAGTGAAAAAGATTTGGAAAGCCATATTCGCAAACTCATTTCTGAAAACAAAACACTGAGAAAATATTCAATTTATCCTTTAGAAAATAAAAAAGCCGTCGACATCGTTATTTGCCGTGATGGCTCCAGATCAGCCTTGTTTTTCATAGAAATCAAATTATGTAAGCTTAACAACAAAAACAGACGTGAAAGAATAGGGGTTGGCACTAAAAATGGCAAAGGTTTTCAACCGGAAATTCTAAAATTAAATCCATCGTATTTTAGCGATCATTTGAGATGGGTTCTTGTTCGTAAAACAAACAAGAATACTGAATTTATCTTTGTTTCATCATCTTTGCTTCGAAATTATCTTGCGGGTAAATCTGTTGGTAAAAAATACAACAACATTAATCCTTCTATATTTAAAGAACATCATTTATCTTATGAAGAGTTTGCTCAAGAATTAGAAAAATGGCTTATTGAAACAAATTAATCGGCCAGCAACATCGTATAACAAACAGGTTTGCATCTCGGGCTAAGATAAACACTCAAGCCAACGCCCTCGAACACATGGGCTACGCCCACGTTCGCAAAGCTGCAAACGTTAGGCGTACGGAATAACTGAAAGATGCCCTTAACCGAATCCGACACCAGAGCCAAACTGATTGATCCCGCCCTCCATGCGCGCGGCTGGACGGAAAACCTCATCCGCAGGGAGGAGACGGCCGGCGCTATCGAGATCGTGGACGGCAAGCCGCGTAAACGCGCCAAGGGTCGGGTGGATTATCTCCTGCGAGTTGCTGTCAACGCCAAAAGCCAACCCGTGGCCGTGGCGCTGATCGAGGCCAAGGCGGAACACCTCCCGCCGGATCATGGTCTGGAACAGGCCAAACTTTACGCCTCATGCAAACGGCTCAATGTGCCCTTTGTGTTCTCCAGCAACGGGCACCTATTTATTGAATACGACAGCTTCACCGGCAAAACCAGCGCGCCGAAGACCCTTTCCGAGTTTCCGACTCCCGAAGAACTGCGCCGGCGATATGAGCAGGGCAAAGGTATCCGTCTTGATTCTAAAGAAGCCAGCCCGCTCTTGGTGCGTTATCCCGGCGGCGAAGCCACAAGACGCTATTATCAGGATGCCGCCATACGTGCCGTGCTGGAAAAACTGGCCCGGGGCGAAAAACGGGCGCTTCTAACGCTGGCCACAGGTTCGGGCAAGACCTTCATTGCCGTGCAACTGCTCA
>FWPV01009731.1_pt1 | contig 16124 bp, 12 predicted proteins | sample 2228371 | NCBI WGS metagenome assembly FWPV01 (sample SAMEA103939776, study PRJEB20133) | metagenome | reverse complement strand
CGGGCACAGTGACGGAATGGATGCCGGAGGCCGGCATTGTCTTGTGTCCCTGCGAACGCAGCCACTCGGCCGACAGGCCGCGCGGCGCCCAGCCTGATGCATTGAGCCCCACGAGCTCTCCATAGCGTCCGTCACGGTGGATCATGAAAAGATCCCCGCCGGGGCCGCACATCATCGGCTCGACGACGCTCAGGACGGCATTGGCGGCAATGGCGGCATCGACTGCGGAGCCTCCGCGTTCAAGAATGCGGACGCCGGCCTGCGTGGCCAGCGGATGGCTTGTTGAAACGACTCCCTGATGGCTGTAGACAATCGAGCGGGACTGATTGCGGTCCTGGCCGGACACGTTCCACGCCAACATCATCATCAACAGTGCTGCGCTCCTCACGCGACCCATTCAATCATGAACCTGCGCGCGATCAAAGCGGAAATTGCGGTTCCGCGGCGCTGCGGGCGGCGTGATACCCTGCCGGAGAACGGGGACTTCATGAACCGCCGCCGGCAGGGGAGCGAACGATGACGGGTGACGAACTCGGCCAGGTTCAGGAGCGGCTGGACGCAATCTCGAAAGCATTGGCCCGGCTGAGCCGCCGGGTGGACGAAATCGAGGCACGGCTTGCAGCTCTCCCGCAGTTTGCACCGCCGCCCCCGCCGCCATGGCCGGAGCCGGTGGCGGCGCCAGCCACGGATCCCGTGCAGGAACCCGCTGCAGCAGCGGTCCCGGAGACGGGAACGGAGACTGCAGTTCCGCCGCCTGCGCAAACCGCTCCGGCGCCAGTGGAATCCGTGGAGAGCTCGCTCGGGCTTTCCTGGCTGAACCGCATCGGCGTCGTGACGCTCGTGCTGGGTGTCGCCTTCCTGTTCAAATACGCGATCGACAACGAATGGATCGGGCCACGGGGGCGCGTCGCACTGGGCGTCGCCGCCGGCATCGCCGCTTTGGCCGCGGCGGACCGCCTGTCCCGCGCCGGACAGCGCGTTTTCGCCATGGGCATCACGGCGCTGGGAATCAGCGTGCTCTATGTCTCGTGCTATGCGGCTTACGGCTTTTATCAGCTCGCCCCTGTCGCGGTCTCGTTCGCGGCAATGATGCTCGTGACAGCGTCAGCAGCGTGGCTGGCGCTGCGGTACGATGCGTCCGCAATTGCCGTCCTTTCGCTGATCGGCGGCTTTGCAACGCCACTGGTGCTCTCGACGGGCAGGGACGCGCCGTGGGTGCTGTTTCCCTACCTCCTGCTGCTGGTCGCCGGCGCGGTGTGGGTCAGGCGGCGCCGGGGATGGGCAACCGTGGAGTGGCTGGCGCTGCCGGGCGCGGCGGCTCTGTACGAACTGTGGTTCCTCAGGCACTTCGAAACGGCTAAACGCGCTCCGGCAGCGTTCTTCCTGCTGTCGGCGTGCGCGCTCTTCCATCTGTCGCCCTCGGAGGCGGTACGCCAGATCGCGCATGTCGGCGCAGCTGTGGGCATTGCGTTTGTGTTCCAGCCGGACGCCGCATGGCTGTTCGCCATCCTGATTCCGCTGACGGGCGTCGGGCTGTTGCGGAACATGGGGGCGGCAGCCGCCGCCGGTTTCTGGCTGCCGTATTCGATCCTTGCAGGGGTGCTGAGCCCGGACGAAGCCTTCTGGATCCGTTTTGCGGGCGTGACAGCCGGCTTTGGACTGATCCACGCATGGGCGCTCTGGCAGCGGAGGTCTGAGCAGGAGCCCGGAGACTGGACTGCGCCGATGCTCTATGCAGTGAACGCGGTAGCCTGGTATGCTTCGGCGCACGCTCTTCTGGAACCGGAGCACCAGGTCTGGACGGGCGCATTCACGTTCGCTGCCGGGGCTCTGTTTGCGGCATCAGCGTGGGTGGCGCGGCGCACGGAAGCGATCGCCCTGTTGTCCGGCGTTCTGGCAACCGCCTTCTTTACGCTGGCGGTGCCCATCCAGTTCCAGGCGTGGCGGGTGACGGTGGCGTGGGTGCTGGAGGGAGTGCTTCTGGCGTTTCTCGCATCGCGTTTCCCGGCGCGCCTGCCGCACTGGATCGCTGCCGCGGTGCTGTCGCTTGCCCTGCTGAGGGTCGCGCTCGTGGACTCGAATCTGCATCCGCAGACGCTTTTCATCAACGAGCGCTTCTTCGTCATGGTGTGGGCTGCCCTTGGCTGCTGGATCAGCGCGGCGCTGCTTCAGCCGCGGTTCCTTGCCGCGGCGTCCTATGTGGCGGGCCACGCCGTGATGCTGGCGGGCATGGAGCTGGAGGTCATCGGGCAGGTCCGGCGTACGGCTCTGCCCGAGAACCTCCACAGCGCCTCCATTCTGGCTTTCTCGCTGGTTCTGGGCGCATACGGCGTTGCCCTGGTCGCGCTGGGCATGGCGCGGCGCGCCCGGCTGGACCGCGCGCTTGGCCTGCTCGCACTGGGCTTCGTCGTGCTCAAGCTGTACGTTTACGACGTCTGGCAGCTCGGGCGGCTGTTCCGGAGCACGGCTTTCGTGGGGCTGGGACTGTTGCTGGTGGCCGCGTCGTATCTGTACTCGCGCCATCGCGAGCGGCTGTCGAAGTGGCTTGGCTGAACGGGCGCTTCAGCGCGCGCGTTCCAGCAGCGCCGGCAGCTCGGTGATGGAGTGGATGAGAAAATCCGGCGGCGTTTCTTTGAGCGACTCCGGGCTGATGCCGTACGTGACGCCGACGCTGCGGACGCCGGCGTTGCGCGCGGTGAGCACGTCCGTGGCCGAGTCGCCCACCATCCAGGTTTCCTTCTGACGCGCCTGCGCCTCCTGCATCAGTGCGCGGATGCCCACGGGGTCGGGCTTTTTCTGCTCGAAACTGTTGCCGCCGTAGATCTGGAAAAAGTACTGCGACAGGCCGAGCCCGGCGCACATGTCGCGCGAAAACCTCTGGGGCTTGTTGGTGAGAACGGCCATCCGGACGCCGCGCGAGTGCAGCGTTTCGAGTGTCTCGACCACGCCGGGATAAGGGCGCGTGTGATCGAGCATGTGCTCGCGATAATAGCTGAGAAAGAATGCGAGCGCGTCTTCGACCTGCTGCTCCGTGGCCTCAGGCCCCATGGCGCGGCGGATCAGAACCGGCGCACCGTTGCCGACATAGGAGGCGACGACGTCGTGCGGCAGCGGCGGAAGGCCCATGTAAGCTCGGGCCGCATTCACTGAATTGCACAGGTCGTCGACGGAGTCGACCAGCGTGCCGTCGAGATCGAAAATCACCAGCGCCATCTGCCTGCTTCCAGTGTAGCCGCAGGCGCGGTCACAGGCGCTTTTGCCGGGGGCGCGGCAGGCGAAGCCCGGCGCATGGGCGGCGCCGTGCTTTGGCCAGACGCCCTATTTAGACTCTTCGTTCCCGGCGTCCTCCTGCGTCCAGATCTGGATGGAGACGATCTCGTCCCGGTAGCGGCTCAACAGGTAATGCACATAGCAGGCGGCAAGCAGAGCCGGACAGCTCCCGCCCCGTGTGACAATGCGCCCCAGCAGGATTCTCGCCGAGGGCTGCCACTCGAGATTCAGGGCGCCCTGCGCATTCCTGCCGCCGGTGATCTTCGCCCAGCCGCGGTTGCGCCCTTTCTTTCTCTCCTGGACGATGGAAAGCTGGTACCTGCCCAGATCGGGGTCATTCATAATGCGGTCGCGCAGCGACTCGCTCCGGCTGCTGATCACCTGGATGAGTGTCTGCATCTGAGTTACGCGCCCGGCGCGCAGGGGCGCCGCTCATTGGGTATCGGCAGCACCCCGCCGATCCTTGAGCCTGAATGGTTTCAGCCAGTGAGCGCCGCGAACCCCATCTTGGCGAGCACGTAGACGAGCCACGGCGCCAGCACGCCCCACAGAGAACGGCTGAACGGCATCCTGCGCGCGCCGCACAGGGCGGTGAACCCGGTGGCGATCAGCACGATGGTCCAGATCGTGAAAAGGTCGAGCGAATTGGCCAGGCTCCGCAGCCAGGCTGCCGTGTCCCGCGACAGGAAGGATCCCAGGCTCAATCCGCCCGCGGACTCGAAGTCGAATTCGTCGGGTGGCTTCAGGTAGAGCAAAGCGAAGAACATGATGTTGGCGGCAACCGCCGGGGGAAGGAACGAGTAGGCGGTGATGTTGAGCGCCTCCTTGTACTTGACCTCGGCATCGAGCAGGAACCGGTAGGTGAACAGCAGAACGGCAGCCACGATGAGCATGCCGCCGAGAATGGCCACCGGCGGAAAAACGCGGACGGCAATCGGCATGAACTTGCGTTGCGATTCGTAGACCTGGGCGCGCTGCTCGGCGCTCATCTCCTGGATCTGGCGGCTCTGCTCCAGTGTTTTCTCGATCATCAGGTCATACCCCACGCGCTGCACCATCGCCGAGACGGCGACAACGTTGAGCAGGATCAAAACCGCCGCAATCATCCACCACCTTCCGTTGCGCGCAATGTCGGCGAAGACAGTGGAAGGTTCCGTAAAGACTCCCGAGATCCGGCGGATCTCGCTGATTGGCTGGTCAGAAGCAGGCTGTGTCATGGCTCCATCCGGGAATAACGCTACCGCATCCCTCCTCGTTCGCAAAATCGGAAAAATTCCGGTCCGCCGCCCCTGCCCGTCCCGGGCATCATCCCGCGGCGTTTCTTTCCTCTCTGGTCTGTGATGGAATCGAGACGGTAACCGGACATGCGGATCCCGTTCAACCCTTCTGTGTACGAGCACGCGGCCCGCTGGGCCGGCTGCAGCCCGTGGGAGGCCTCCCGCGATCCGGAAAAAATGTTCCGCGGGCACCGGGATGCGTGGCTCGCCTACCGGCACAGGCCGATTGTCGTCGGCATCGACATTTACAATCTGGAAGCCGAAGCCTACGGCGCGCGCGTCGTGGCGCCGCAGGGGGAGGACTCGATTCCGGCGATTGCCGAGCCGTTGTTCGGCGCGCTGGACGAGGCGCTCGATCTGCCGCCCTTCGACCCGGCGCGCGACGGCCGGATCGCGATGGTGATCGGCGTGGGGCGGCGCCTGCAGGCCGAGCTGCCGGAGGCGGAGGTCCGCATCCCGGTGGCGGGTCCGTTTTCGATTGCCATCAACCTGCTGGGCATCGAAAATGTCTGTGCGGCCGTGGCCGAGCGCCCGGAGGACGCGCGCCGCCTTCTGCTGCGGCTGGCGGAACATCAGGCCGTGTTCATCCGCGCCATCTGCGGCGCGGGTCTAAAGATCGCCTTTTTCGAATCAGCGGCCGCGCCGCCCCTGATCTCTCCGCGGCAGTTCCGCACCGTGGAGCTGCCCGCGCTGACCCGGGCGCTGGAAATCACAAAGGAAATCACGGGCCTCGCTTCGCCCTGCATTCTGGGCGGCGATACCGTGAAAATCCTCGACGACCTTCTCTCCACGGGAACCAATTACGTCGTCTGCAATGTGGAAACCGACCAGCAGCGCTTCGTCGACCGGCTCTGCGCCACTCATCCGCACGTGGCTGTCCGCATCAACATGGATCCCCGCATCGTGGCCTGTTCCGATTGGGACGCCATCCGGACCGAGGTGGACCGCATCCTCGCCATTGCCGCGGGCAGGCCCAATTGCCTGATGGGCACTGGTTGCCTCCCGCTGGAAACCCCGCCGGAAAACATCCACAGGATCCGCGCATACCTGGCCGCCTGAATCGTTTGCAGGCTGGGATTTGGCGCGCCCGGGACATAGAATGGGAGGCGATATGGGAGTCATTTCTCTGTTCCTGCTGTTGGCGGCATGCAGCGGCCCGCTGCTGGCGCAGGGCGGCGGTCTGCAGCCCTTCCGCCTCTCCTGGTTCGGCGCGGATGCCAACATCACGAGCTTCGCCGGCTGGAATCAGCCGATCGCCGTCGATTCGCCCTGGGTGGAAGTCAGCCAGGAAGGCCACTATGTTCTGGACGGGCGGCGCATCCGGTTTCTCGGCGTCAACGTTGGCGCAGCGACGGCGTTTCCTGATGCGGCGAGGGCGGAGGCGCACGCTGCGCGCCTGGCGCGTTTCGGCTTCAACAGCGTGCGATTCCATCATCTGGAAGCGCCCTGGGTGAAAAACGAGGTGCTGATCGATTACGCGCGCGGCACATCGCGCGAGCTTTCGCCGGAACGGCTGGACCGTCTGCATTACTTCGTGGCGAAACTGGCCGAAAACGGCATTTACTCGAACATCAACCTGCTGGTGAGCCGCGAGTTCCAGCGCGCCGACGGGCTGGGAGCCGAGATCGCCCTGATGGAGTGGAAAGACCAGCACATTCTCGGCTTCTTCAATGAAACAGCACTGGAGCTGCACAAAGAGCACGCACAAAAGCTCCTCACCGCTCCCAATCCCTACCGGGACAACCAGCCTCTGGCGCAGGACCCGGCCGTCGCTTTCGTCGAAATCATGAACGAAAACGGGCTGGTTCAGAAATGGCTGGAAGGCGTCACCGATACGATGCCCGAACGCTACCGCCGCGACCTGCAGGCGAAATGGAACCAGTGGCTGCGCTCCAGATATCCATCCACAGAAGCACTGAAACAGGGATGGGGCGTCGTTGATCAGCCGCTCGGCCCCAATCTGCTGTCCAACGGCGATTTTTCAGCTGTGGCGCCCGGATGGACCGGCGGCTGCTGGGCGAGCGGTCTGCAGTGGACCATCGAGTGCCACCAGACAGCGCGGGCTGTGGCATCGGTCTCGAACGATTTCCGCGGCGGTCCGGCGCTGCTGCTGGAAGTCCAGACGCCGGGCGGCGCCAACTGGCATGTCCAGCTGAACCAGTCGAGGCTGTCGGTGGAAGCAGGCAGGACCTACACGTTCCGCTTCTGGGCGAGAGCTGCGTCTCCGACGCCCATCTATGCCGGACTGCAGCGCGCCCACACGGATTGGGCCAGCCTGGCGCCCGCCATTTCCGCAACGCTTGGGACAGAATGGCGGCAGTATTCGATCACGTTTCAGAACACCGTGACCGAGCCCAACGCACGCATCAATTTCAACGGATTCGGCGACCGCGCGGCGCGCGTCTGGATCGCCCAGGTTGAATTCCGCGAGGGCGGCCAGATCGGAGCCTTGCCCGAAGGCACGAGTCTGGAGGCGGGCAACGTGCCGAACGTGGCGCGCGCCGGCGCCGGCGCGACGCTCGGCCAGCGCCGCGACTGGGTGAATTTCGCGCTGGAGCTGGAGAAGAAGTACTGGGACGAGATGCGGCGCTTCGTCAAAGAGGATCTTGGCTATCGCGGCATCGTCTTCGCCACGATCATCTCAAACAGCACTCCCAATGCACAGGGCGGCATGGACGCCATGGATTCGCATGCCTACTGGCAGCATCCGCAGTTTCCCGCGGGCCAGGACTGGAGCCCTGACAACTGGACCGTGACGAACGTCTCGATGGTCAACAGCCCCGAAGGCTCCACCATCGCTGGAATGGCCCGCCAGCGGGTGAAGGGAAAGCCGCACAACGTCACCGAATACCAGCATTGCTCGCCGAACACCTATTCCACCGAAATGCCGCTCTTCATCGCAGCCTATGGTGCATTGCAGGACTGGGATGGCATCTGGTTTTTCGAATATCCGACCGGCACGGACGAATACACGACCGGGTTTTTCGACACGGGCGGAAATCCCGGCAAGATGGCCAATGCCCTGATCGCCGCTTCGCTGTTCCGGCGGGGCGATGTGGAACCGGCAGCGGCTGAATACGTCTTCCGGTTCGATCCCGCCACTGAACTGGACGCCGTGGTCAACCGGGCCTATCCATGGCGGATCGGCGACGGATCCAGCATTGGAGTCCCAGCCACGCTGGGCCTCGTGTCCCGGGTGGCGCTCGCCATCGGCGAGGGCGCGGAAGGGCTCGCGGAGATGCCGCCGGCGCCGCGCGGTCCCGTGTACGCCTCCGACACGGGGCAGGTCGTCTGGAACATGGAAAATGCAAGCCGCGGCGTCCTGACGGTGAACACGGCGGCCACGAAGGCCGTCCTGGGATTCACCGACGGCGGCACATTCGACCTGGGCGGCGTGGTCATTCAGCCGGGCCAGACCCGCCAGAGGTGGTCCACCATCGCCATCACTGCGCGCGACGGCACGGCTCTTGACGGCAGCAGCGAAGCCTGGGGCGTGATCGTCGCCACGGGCGATCACGAGAACACGGGACAGGTCTGGAAAAATGCGCAGAAGAACTCCGTTGGCCGCAACTGGGGCCGCGCGCCTGCCCTCGTCGAGGTCATTCCTGCCACGATCACGCTGCCTGTGGCGCCGTGGCGGGTGGCCGTCTGGGCGCTGGATGAAAACGGCAACCGCTTCGCGGAAGTGCCGGTCGAAGATGCGGACGGCAGGGCGCGCTTCCGCATCGGAGACTCCGGCCCCACAATCTGGTACGAGCTCTACATCAATGCGGAGTAGAACTGAGGTTTCCCGCGCGCGGACAGGTCTGCCGCTGATAAGATAGGGACACCCGGGCCGGAGGCCCGCCATCATCTTCGCAGAGGGAGCCGAACCATGAGCGACCGCCGCAACCTTTCCTCCAACGTTTCCGCTGGTGTCAGCCGCCGCCAGTTCGCCGCCGTCATGGGAACAGCAGCAGCAGCCGCCGCTTCGGGCAGCGGCAGCGCCCGCGCCTCCGCGCCTTCGAAGGCTGCCGAGTGGGTCACGCTCGGCAAGACCGGCGTCCGCGTGACCCGGCTGGCGCAGGGCACCGGTTTCAACGGCAGCGGCCGTTCCAGCGAGCACACGCGGATCGGCACCCGGGCTTTCACGTCCCTCGTCCGCCGCGACATCGACCTGGGCGTCACGTTCATGGACACGGCCGACCTCTACGGCTCCCACCAGTATCTGCGCCGGGCGCTGGAAGGCATTCCGCGCGAGAAGTACACGATCCTGACAAAAATCTGGCCGCGCACGGAATATTGGAACGCCTATTCCGGCGGCGCCCGGGCGGAAGTAGACCGCTTCCGCAAGGAACTCAACACGGATTTTCTGGAGATCGTCCTGCTTCATTGCATGATGAACGACCGCTGGACCCAGGATTTCGCCCGTGGCATGGATGAACTCAACGAGCTCAAGGCGAAGGGCATCGTAAAGGCCGTGGGCGTCTCCTGCCACGACTTCGGAGCGCTGAAGATCGCCTGCGCGTCGCCGTGGGTGGACGTGATCCTGGCCCGCATCAATCATGTCGGCAAGGCGGCCCACATGGACGCTTCCGTGGAGGAAGTGGTCCCGCACCTGAAGCAGGCCAAAGCGGCTGGAAAAGGGATCATCGGCATGAAAATCTTCGGCGCGGGCCGGATCAACAAGCCGGAAGAGCGCGACGCGTCCCTGAAGTTCGTCTTCCAGAACGGACTCGTGGACGCCGTCACCATCGGCATGCTGAGCGAGGCGGAGGTGGACGACACCGTGCGCCGCATCGATCAGGCCCTGGCTGGATAGGCGCTCTCATTGCCCTCCTGATCCGGCGCGCCACAATCCCCGTTGCGCAGCGGCGCCTGACAGCGGGCTGCCGGTGCGGGTGTCCGCCCTCTGGCCCCGCGGGCATCCTGGAAAGCCGCTCGCGCGTCACTTCCCGCGGGCCTTCGGAATCCCTTATTGTGAAAAGGGTGCCCCATGAGAGTTCTGGCGCTGGTTCTCATTTTTCTCCTGACTGTCGTCTCCGCTGCCGCCTTGCAGCAGGCCTCCAGCGATGACGAGATCTACGACCTCGTGCGGCGGCGTCTGGCCGGCGATCCCGACGTGCGGGGCGGCGCGCTCGACATCACCGTGAAGGATGGAGTCGTGACGTTGAGAGGGGCGGTGAGGTCGGAAAAAGCCCGCAAAAAGGCCGACAAACTCGCCCGGAAGATCAAAGGCGTGAAGAACGTCATCAACGAACTGACCGTAAGACCCGCAGGACTTTGACGCATGACGGAATGGGAACTGAAGCCGGTCGGCGTTGTCCGGTGCGCCGTCCGGGAACGGAAAGAAATGCCCGTGTGGGGCGTGCCGGCAAGCATCGAGATTCATCCGGAATTCGAGCCCGCGCTGCACAGGATCGAGAAACATACGCACATCTGGGTTTTCGGCTGGCTGATGCAGGGGGGCTCCGAAAGAGAGGTCCTGCAGGTGACGCCGCGCGGCGTGACGGACCCTGGTCCTGAAGGCCTTCACGGGGTTTTTGCGGTCCGCTCGCCTGCCCGTCCGAATCCCATCGGGCTCACAGCCGCCCGCCTGCTGCGGTGCGAGGGGCGGCTCCTGGAAGTCGACCGCCTGGATTTCCTCGACGGCACGCCGGTCATCGACATCAAGCCGTATTTCATCAACCGGGACCTGATCTTCAGCGCCGCCGGGAGGCAGGTGGGCAAGCCCCGTTCCCGCGAAGACCTGCGGGAAAGCCTGCTCGTGCAGGCGGTCCAGTTTCATGGAGAGCGCAGCCCTGAACTCGAGCTGGGCGTGCGGATCTTCGAACACTACCGGGCCACGGTTCATGAGATGAACGATCCCGGCGGCTACCGGATCACGGTTCCTCTCGCCCGTCCGGTCCTCATCGATGCGCTTCAGGGCATCACGCGCGCGACAGCCGGGCGCGGCACTCTGGTCTTCCACAGCGGCCCCCACGTGGTCATCGACGGGCGCGCCGAATACCTCCCGCGCGATCCGCTCCCTGCCGATGTTCTCGCCGCCCCCGACGGAGAATTGTTCCAGTTCCGGATGATTTGACCCGCGGTTCCCGGAAACACCGGGAATGGCGGTGCGGGATGCGGACATTGCTCGAGCGGGGTTTTCCTGTGCCTGTGATGCCGGCCTGCACCTTCGCCCCGGGCTGGATTTCCCCTGAAAACCAGCAGCTGTTTCCGGTAAGTTGTGACAGAGAGGGAAAGATGGCCTCGCGTAACGGAGACTCGCCCGCGAAAATGCGTCTGCCGGGCGCACCCTCTTTCCCGGCACTTTTTTGACATGCAGACTGGCGGAGAGGGAAAACTCGCTCGGGGCCTTTCGGATCGGGTCCGGGGAATCCTTGTTGGCCTGTACGCGGGCGATCGGAACGGCGGGCCAGTCCGGATGGCGCTGGAGCTCGCCGAGTATCTGCTCGCGTGCGGCGGGACGTTCCGCGCCGGGGAACTGCTCGAACGCTACGTTTCCTGGTTCGTGCGGGAAGGCTTTGACACAGGCCCCGTGGCAGACCGTGTTTTCAGACGGATCGCATGCGGCGTTGCCCCGCATGAAGCTGTGCTCCTGACGCACCATGAGCTCGCCATGCGCACAGCCGGCTGCAACCCTGCCCATCGTGCGGTCCCGCTGGCCATGTCTGCGCACCTGCCTGATGATGATCTGGCGGAGCTCGCCCGCCGGGAGGCGAAGCTGACGCATTGGGACCCGGTCGCGGGAATGGTTTCCGCGGCGGTTGTTGTCCTGTGCCGCGCGCTGGTGCGGGGAGAAGGGTGGGAGGAAAGCCTGCAAAAGGCAGCCCGGCATTGCGAAGTGCTGAACCGGCGGCTCCAGTCCGGCGGGATGGAGCCGCCCCTGGACAGGTCGGGTTTTGCTCCAGAGGCCTTGTGGGCTGCTGTCTACTTCGTGCATCACAGCGGCGATCTCGGCGCCGCTCTGACTCGATCGATCGAATTCGCCGGACGGGCGAATTACTGTCCCGTGCTCGCCGGGGCCATCGCCGGCGCCCGCTGGGGCGCGTCGCAGGTTCCGCAAACGCTTCTGGGAACGGGCCCAATTCTGCAGCGAGTGGAACACGCCGCAGATGCCCTTGCTTCCACCTGGCGTCTCGCGCCGGAGCGATCTGCCTGACCCCGGCTGGCGGAGCGGGCGGCCTCTCCCGATGAACACTGCGGTTTCGCTTCCTCGTCAGGAAGCAGGCCAGAACGCGGACCTCTGCGAGCCGCCGCACGGCCCCTGATGGCAGCGCCGCGCTGGCGTCCAGGGGCGCCGTCCCGGCTCGAGACTGCGCCGCCGTCCGCCGTGCGGCACGCCTGGCAGGCTCGAAGTCCAGCTGAATTGCTTCTTCCATCGCGGGGCCTCGATTTCCGCATGGCGCCTCAAACATTTCCCCCGGCGGATGTTTTTGCCAGTGCGCAGGCGCTCCCGATCCTGCTGTGCAGGAAATCCGGCCAGGCCGAGGGTCAGGCGAGCATTTTCTGGACGACTTCGCCGTGCACGTCCGTCAGGCGGAAGTCTCGCCCCATGTGCCGGTAGGTCAGGCGGGTGTGATCGAACCCGAGGCAATGCAGGATCGTGGCCTGAAGATCGTGGACATGCACAGGATCTTCCACCACGTTGAAACCAAGCTCGTCCGTCTTGCCGATCACCTGCCCGCCGCGGATTCCGCCGCCGGCGAGCCACATCGAGTAGGCCAGCGGATGATGGTCGCGGCCCGCGTTTTCTGGATCGGCGGTGTTCCGGATTTCCACGATCGGCGTGCGGCCGAACTCGCCGCCCCACACCACCAGCGTTGAATCGAGCAGCCCGCGCTGTTTGAGATCCTTGATCAGCGCCGCTGCGGGTTTGTCCGTCCGGTCGCAGTTCTTCTTCAGGTCCCTGTTCAGGTAGGTGTGCTGGTCCCAGCTGGCGTCCATCATCAGGACGAACCGCACGCCCCGCTCCACCAGCCTGCGCGCGAGGATGCAGTTGGTGGCGAACTGACGCGTCACCGGATCATCCAGCCCGTACATCTCCCGGATGTGTTTCGGCTCGCTGGAAAGATCGGCCAGCTCCGGAGCGGCTGACTGCATGCGCCAGGCGAGCTCGTAGTTCGCGATCCGGGACGCGATTTCCTGGTCGCCCGTCTCGGAGAGATGCTCGCGGTTCAGATCGCCGATCAGGTCCAGCGTCTCGCGCTGCGTTTCGGCGGAGACGCCCTCGGGATTCGACAGATAGAGGATGGGGTCGCCGGAGTTGCGGAACAGAGTCCCCTGGTAGTGGGACGGCATGAAGCCGCAGGAAAAATTGGAAGCCCCGCCGCTGGTTCCGACGCCCGAGCTGAGCACCACGAAGCCCGGCAGGTTTTTCGACTCGCTGCCGAGTCCGTACAGGACCCAGGCGCCCATCGTCGGGCGGCCAAGCTGGATGGAACCCGTGAACAGCAGCGCCTGTCCCGGGTGGTGGTTGAACGCCTCCGTCTGCATCGACCGCACGAGGCAGAGATCGTCGGCGCAGGAAGCGATATGGGGAATGTAGTCGGAGAATTCGATGCCGCTCTGGCCGTGCGGCCGGAAAACGCGTGGGCTCGGCAGAATCTTCGCGTCTTTTTTCGTGAAAGCCAGTCTGAGTTGCGACGCAAGCGAGTCCGGCAGCGGCTGGCCTGCATATTTCTGGAGGGCCGGCTTCGGATCAAAAAGATCCATCTGGCTGGGCGCGCCTTCCATGAACATGAAAATGACGTTTTTCGCCTTGCCGGGAAAATGCGGCTTTTTCGGCGCGAGCGGATTGGCTGTGTCCGCCGTCCGTCCGTCGGCGGCCAGCAGATCGGCCAGCCCCATCGTGCCGATGCCGCACGCCACTTCCTTGAGGAATCGCCGGCGGCGGAGCAGGAAGCGCATATCGCGTTCGTTCATGGCAGGCTCACTCCCGGGTCATGAATTCTTCGAGGTTCAGCAGGGCGCGGGCGGCGCTGGTCCACGCCGCCTGTTCGGGATGCAGCGGCAGCAGCTTTTGCGGCTGGTCCTGCCGCGCCTCGAGAGCCGCCGAGTGCTCTCGCAGGAAACGCTCCATGCGCTCGCGTTCGCGGCCCGAAGGCATGCGCCCGAGGGCCAGCAGAAACGCATGATCAATCCGCTGCTCCGGCGGCGCCTCCCGCAGCACGCGCAGGGCAAGCGATTGCGCGGCTTCGAAAAACACTGGATCGTTCAGCAGGTTCAGCGCCTGCAGCGGCGAGTTCGAGCGCCGCCGGCGCGCGCAGGAAGTAAACGAGTCCGGCGCGTCGAAATTCATCAGCATCGGGTACGGAGCGGTGCGCTGGAAGTGGATGTAGAGCCCGCGGCGATAGCGGGCCGGCCCCTCGTCGTCCACCCATTTCACGCTGTTGGCATAGCCCAGTTCAGCCACGCCCTTCGGCTGCGGTGGCCGGACGCTCGGCCCGCCCACCTGCGTGTTGAGAAGCCCGGCGGCAGCCAAAGCCGCGTCGCGGATGTTCTCCCCCTGAAGGCGGATCCGCGACTGGCGGGCCAGCAGCCGGTTTTCGGGATCTTTCTCCAGCAGATCCCGTCGGACATGCGAGCTCTGCCGGTAAGTTGACGATGTCACGATCAGCCGGACCAGGTGTTTCACGCTCCATCCGTTGTCCCGGAATTCGGAGGCGAGCCAGTCAAGCAGTTCCGGGTGGGACGGCGCTTCGCCCTGCGTGCCGAAGTCCTCGCTGGTCTTGACCAACCCGTGGCCGAAAAACTCCTGCCAGAAACGGTTGACGATGACGCGGGCAGTGAGTGGATTCTCGCTCGAGACCAGCCACCGCGCCAGCGTCAGACGGTTGCGGGGTGCGTCTTTGGGCAGCGCCGGGAGAAACGCGGGCACGTCCGGCTCGACTGGCAGGCCTCGGGCGCGGAAATCTCCTTTCAGGGCGATGTAGGCTTGCGGAGGCTCTTCCAGCTCGAACATCGCCATCGCCTGCGAGAGGCGCGGATATTCCCGGTCCAGCTTGTCCAGCCGCCGCCGGAATTCGGCCAGGCAGCGGATCCTGTCGATGTCGCGGTCAGGCTTCAGCGGCCCCGGATTGCGGACAAACCAGTAGAAAACAGCCTCGTTTTCTTTCTCTGTCCGGGATTTTTTCCCTTTTCGCAGAAGATATTCGAACCGGTCCAGCATGGGCCGGCTGTTGGACACGGCGAAATCCCAGTCCGGATCTTTTCCGGGATTGTCCATCGTCCACCGGATTTTTTCTTCCCATTCCTCCTGGAGCGATTCCACGTCGAATTCGCGGATCAGCGCTTCCCGCTTCTGGAGATATTCCGGGCGGCGCCGCATCCATTCGCCGAATTCGCCCGGCAGCGGCGCATCAATGTTGATTTCCTCGCTGCGCGCGAAGAAAGCAAGCAGCTGGTAGTATTCCTTCTGCTTGAGCGGATCGTACTTGTGATCGTGGCACTGGGCGCAGCCCGCCGTCAGCCCCAACCAGGTCGTGGCGGTCGTGTTGACCCGGTTCACGAGCTGCTCGAAGCGGTTTTCCTCCGGGTCGGTTCCGCCTTCCCGGTTCGTGAGGGCGTTCCGGTGGAAGCCCGTTGCGATGCGCTGCTCGACGGTGGCGCCAGGCAGGAGGTCCCCAGCCAGTTGTTCGATCGTGAACTGATCGAACGGCATGTCCTTTTGGAAAGCTTCAATCACCCACTGCCGCCAGCGCCACGCCCACGGACGGACCAGATCCTTTTCGAGGCCGTCGCTGTCTCCATAGCGGGCTGCGTCGAGCCAGGCGCGCGCCCGCTGTTCGGCGTAGTGCGGGGACGCAAGGAGCCGTTCCACGGCCCGCTCATAGGCATCCGGACGCGAGTCGGCGAGAAAGGCGCGCACTTCTTCGGGCGTCGGCGGCAACCCCGTGAGATCCAGCGTCAGCCGCCGCAGCTGGACCGCCTTTGGGGCCTGAGGCGATGGGGAGATGCCTTCCCGCTCCAGCCGGGCCAGCACGAAGCGGTCGATCGGATTCGCCACCCACGAGCGGAGCGTGACGTCCGGCAACGGCGGCCGCGCGATCGGCCGGAAAGCCCAGTGCCCGCTTGCGGCAGCAGGGGGCGCAGGAGCAGCCTGCGGTTTTGCGGCCTCCTGCGGGATGCGGGCGCCGCCGGCAATCCACTCCCGAAGAACGCCAATCTCGGCCGGCGTCAGCGGCGGTCCGGCCGGCGGCATGCGGAGTTTCCTGTCTGTCGAGGTGACCCGCTGGATCAGTTTGGATCCATCCGGATCGGCAGGGACGATGACAGGCCCGGAGTAGCCTCCTGCGAGAGCCGCCTTCGGGTCGTCGAACCGGACCCCGTTCTGCGAGAGAGATGCGTTGTGGCAGGGGACGCACCGCTTCTCCAGAAGAGGCTCGACGTCGCGCTTGAAGTCTACGGGAGACTGCGCAGCGACAGTCAGAGCGCAGCCGAACAGCAGAAGCCCAGCCATGCCCCTCATAAGTGGCCCTATTCTATCGCAAGTCCTGCCGGAGCCGAGCCCCGGGAAACGGGTTTGTCGCAGCAACGTGAGAAGTTCCTATATGGGCAAAGTAGAAAGTTCCTGTTGACAGCCGATGGGCTGAG